>Ga0114931_10008603_pt1 | contig 12328 bp, 9 predicted proteins | sample 2SBtaG_FD_89579 | JGI IMG/M metagenome (GOLD analysis project Ga0114931, IMG submission 89579) | Deep subsurface microbial communities from Kolumbo volcano to uncover new lineages of life (NeLLi) - 2SBTROV14_V59a metaG | ecosystem: Environmental > Aquatic > Marine > Volcanic | place: Kolumbo...
CACGGTCCCGTCGCGAAGTCGAGCCCCGAGGTGCACGGCGTCGTCGACGATGGTGCGAGCGGTCCCGAGCGCGCACACCAGCTGCGAAAAGAGATAGACGATCGCGTCAATGTCACGACCGTTGTCGAGGTAGCCGCCCGCGAGCATGAGGTTGCCGACGGCGGCGCCCGACAGATCAAAATCATCGGGCATGAGATCGGCGAAGAGGCTCAGCTGGGTGCGAACATGCCTGCGCAGGGGCTCGGGGACCGCGGCGATGAGCGGGTCGTCCCCCGCCACCAGCGCGCCCAGCGACGCCCGGAGCGCGTCGGGGCTCGCGCCTGGAGCGAGGCGACGGGAGAGGAGCCGATACATCTCCGGGTTGCCGCGAACGGTCTCGTCGGCAAGGGCGAGCAATCGATTGCGAAGATCGCCCAGGCTCGGCATATCGAAGGCAGCGCGCAGCCGCGCCGAGCTGCCGCCCGAGTCGAACGGGGTCACCAGATGAATCGAGTTGTGGGTGTAGAGCTTGAGAACCCGGCAGATGGGGCCCAGGGCGGTACCACCGCTGAAGAACAGGATGCGCGGCCCGAGCTCGGGCATGCGCGCCAGCCGGTCGATGCGGCGGTGATCGGGAATGGGCACGCCGCGGGTGATGCGGACGCGCTGCCTCATGTCGCTGCACCAATGGGAATCATGTCCGCCGGGGCAATTATAAGGGTGATGAACCCGGACATCAGCTGGGACGCCTTTCGATGCGGGAGAATGCTCCCTTTTTAAGTAATTGTGATTGCACATTTTTGACTCCGATGCACGCCCAACTTTCGCTAACATTTGGACATTCGAAGCTGAAAGCGCTGTCCATGCGGGTAGAGTCCTGCTCTCTCCCCAGGGGTACATCTGTGAATCGACTACTCATTACCTGTCTATCCATCGGCGGCTTGCTCGGCAGCCATACCGCAATCGCAGCGCCGAACGACAACGGCAGCATCCTGCAGAAGCGCGGCACCTACTACATTCCGTCTCCAGGGGAGACGTCGTTGGGTACGCCGGACGCCATCTACTTGCACCGCGACGGCGGCAATTTTGGCTCCGGCTACGTGCCGGCGTTCGAGCAGGGCGACGACGCATGGACCGAGCTGGTCGAGTGCGTCAAATACCAGTACGAGCAGTTCGACATCACCGTGACCGATTCGACCCCGAGCGGTCGTTACATCACCGCGGTGGTCGGCGGCAGCGCCGAGGACATCGGCGGCTCGGGCTTCTGTGGCATCGCGCCGTTCCGTTGCAGCCCCCAGTACAATGTCGTGGTCTAACCACTCCACCTGCTACCCGGGCGACATGTTGGAGTTGTGCGCCACCGTGGCTCAGGAGACCTCGCACGCCCTGGGCCTGGAGCACCAGATGACCTGCAAGGACCCGATGACCTATCTGACCGGCTGCGGCTTCAAGGAGTTCCAGAACGAGTACGGCGACTGTGGCGAGTACTCGCCGCGCAACTGTGATTGCGGCGGCACCACCCAGAACACGGTCGCGCACCTCACGTCGTATCTCGGCACGGTGTCGGACAGCACCAACCCGACCGTGCTGGTCACCTCGCCTCAGCAAGACGCGTACGTCAGCTTCGGTTTTCCGATCAACGTCACCGCGACCGACAACCGGGCTATGGGCCGGGTCGAGGTCTATCTGGACGGCACCCTGCTGGTGCAGCGCCGGTTCCCGCCGTACAAGTTCAAGGCGCCCAACTCGCTGGCTCTCGGCGACCACGACCTCGAGATTCGCGCATACGACTGGGCGGGCAACGAGGCCACGCTGTCGCGGCACGTTTTCACCACCGTTGACGGCAATCCGCCCCAATGCATGACCAACGCCGACTGCGGCACCGACGAGACTTGTTACAACTTGCAGTGCTGGCCCAATGACGGCGGTGATCCACCGCCGATGCCGGGCGAGACCGGCGCGCCGTGTAACAGCAACGACGACTGCACCGGCGGCATTTGCGCCACCAGCGCCGGCGAGTCCAAGTGCACCGAGCAGTGCACCTCCGCCGACTCGTGCCCGACGGGCTTCGACTGCGTGGACGCCGGCGGCACCAGCATTTGCTGGCCCGGTGGCGGTGGCAACGACACCGGTGGTGGCGGCGATTCCGGCGGTTGCTCGGTCGACACCAGCACCTCCAGCAGCGCCGGGGCGCTTACGTTGCTGTTTTTCGCGCTGTTGTTCGCGCGCCGGCGCCGCAACAGCTAGCCCGGATTATTCGCGGGGGTGTTGGATGACCTAGACCTAGACGTCGAGCACCGCGAGCAGCTGCCGCGGTGATGCCAGCACCTTCGCCGCGCCGGCCGCGCCCAAAGACGAGCCGTCGCGGAACCCCCAACCCGCGCCCAACGGCAGCATGCCCGCGGCGACCGCGGTCCTGATGTCGACGTCGGTATCGCCGACGAACGCGCACTGCGCGGGGGCGACGCCGAGCTTGGCGGCCTGCTCGAGCGCCGCTGCCGGATCTGGTTTCTTGGGCACGCCGTTGCGCGCACCGACCACGTCGGCGAACTGCCAGCGCGCGAACACCTCGACGATGACGCGGCAGGTGTCGGCGTGGGGTTTGTTGCTGTTGACCGCCAGCTGTACCCGGCCGGTCAAGTGGTCGAGCACGTCGGGGATCTCGGGGTACGGCGCCGTGTCGACGATGAGATGCGCCGAGTAATAGGCGCGGAAGCGCCGCACCGTCTCGGCGATAAGCGCGGCGTCGGCGTCGGGCAGGGTGCGCTCGACCAGGCGCTGCACGCCCCAGCCCAGGTTGGCGCGGTGCTGTTGCAGCGGGTGCGGTGACAGACCCAGCTCGACGAGCACGTGGTCGAGCGCGTTGCCCACGTCGGCGAGGGTATCGGCGAGGGTGCCGTCGAGGTCGAAGATGACTGCGCGGATGTCGGTCACGTTCGCTGTGTACGCGACCGGGCGGGCGCGATCAAGTGGGTGTGGCGGTACTCGGGCGGTCCCAGTCGGCGTCGACTTCGCTGAGCGAGCGTCGTTTGCGCATAGCCTGCGGAGGAGGTGTCGGCGGCGTAGCGCGTGGGCGGCGGCGTGGCGGCGACGGGGCCGGGCGCGGCGGGCTGGTCAAGCCCAATGGGTAGAACAACGCCTGCGCCCGTTGCGGCAGGCCCCGGATGTGCGTGAGCAGGCGGTCGCGTTGCAGCCGCAGGGTTTGGCCGGATGCGTCGCGCACCACCAGGCTGTCGCGGGAACCGGATGCGCTCGCCAGCTCTTGTACGGTGAGGGCGATGGCGTGGATGATCTGCGTGGCCACCTGGGTGGGCGACGCTTCGTCAAGCGGCGCGTCGCCCAGGGTCGGTGCGTGGATGCGGCGGCGGTTGCGCGAGGTTTCCTCCGCTGCTTCGACCAAAATGGCCTCGAGCTCGGCGAGGGCCGCGACGTCCTCGGCATCGCTGCTGTGTTCGGGCAGGGACGATACGCCCTCCTCGCCGGCGGCGGCGATGCGCACGCAGTCGTCGGCGTAGACGAAGCGGATGTCGTAGCCGGTTTCCGAGACCAGATTTTTGCGCAGGCGGAGCAGGGTGCCGGCGCCGGTATGGACCAGGCAGGTGAGCCACATGCCGTCCAGCTTGCGCCGGGACACGCCGTCGCGGCGCAGCACGCGGCCTCGGTGGGGCACGTGCACCTTGAGCCCCGACACGACGTCACCGACGCGCAGGGCGGTGTCGAACATATCGTCGTCGGCGCAGTCCAGCTCGAACGTTCCGCCGAGGCCGGTGTCGTTGTGAACGCGCAGGTGTCCGTCGTATTCGCCGACGTCGGTGAGCACCAGCGACAGCTTGCCGCTAGCGCCGGGCAGGTCGTGGCGCAACAGCAGGCGTTCAGTGCGTTGCCGGCAGGCGTTTTCGAGCCGCGTGATGTCGCCGCGGTCGTCGTCGCAGTCGCGTTCGAGCGCGTCGCGCACGCGCCGGACTTCGCGCGCCACTTCTTCGCCGGCGCTCTGGCGAATGCGGTCGGCGAGCGCCGACAGGTCCGTGTCCGTGTCGCGCTGGCGTCTGGCGAGGGCGTCGCTCAGGCTGGTGCCCAGCGCCTGGATGTCCGCATAGCGGCGCTCGGCCAGAGCTTCGCGGTCTTCGATCGCCTGGCGCAGACCGCGCAGCTGCTCGTCTAGATTCAGAATGTCGACCGCGCAGGCGACGGCGGCTTCGATCAAGTCGAGGGTGTGGGGACCGAACGCGACGGCGCCAACGGCGGCGTGGGTGGACATGGACTGCCTTTCACCCGGCACCGAAAGGATACCAGGCGGTGACGCGCCGGGCTGTCGTAGTGTAGTTGGTAAGGCTGCGTACGGCGGTTGCAGGCGTCGTCCTGGTGTAGGATGCCGTCTTGGTTCAACGCCTCATCGCTCGCGCACCGTGGCGCGGCACGGCGCCATCGAGGTGTGTCGGTTTCACAAAGGCTGGTTCGCCGACACCATGCCCGGGTTCGATGGCTGCGTCGATGTCGCGGTGTTCGACGTCGATTTGCTCTCGTCCACGCGCACGTGCATGACGCATATCGTGCCGCGGTTGACCCCGGCGGGAATCGCCTTCAGCGACGATGGCCACCTGCGCGCCGTCGCCGCGTTGCTCGCCGATCCACGATTTTGGCGAGACGAAGTCGGGATTTTGCCGCCGCAGGTATTCGGCGCCGGGGAGCGCAAGCTGATCGAGCTGCGTCGGTAGTAGCAATTGCCACGCTCCTGTATTTAAGATGGTGCGGACATGATCGACGTCGCCCTGGCCCGTTGCCACACTCTAGCCGAGCCGGACCCGGACGAGGCGCCGCTGCTCAGCGCTCTGGCTGCGCGTGGCCTGCAGGCCGAATCGTGGGCGTGGGACGACGACGCGGTCGACTGGTCGGCGGCGCGTCTCGTCGTGCTGCGCGCGACCTGGAACTACTATTTGGACCGCGACCGGTTTTTGGCGTGGGCCCGTCACGTGGACGAGGTGACGCTGCTGGCCAATCCACTGAACGTCATCACCTGGAGCACCCACAAGCGCTACCTGCTCGATCTGGCCGACGCCGGGGTCAAGGTCATTCCCACGGCGCTGGTCGCGCGTGGCAATCAGGTCGACCTGGCGCCATTGTGCTCGTCCCGCGGCTGGCAGTGCGTGGTTGTCAAGCCGGCGGTGGCGGCGGCATCGTACGGCGCGTACGTGGACGGCGAACACGGCGTCGATCAGGCCCGGTTCGCCGCGCTGGTCGGCGCTGGCGATGTGCTGGTGCAGCCGTTCGTCGACTCGGTACAGAGTCACGGCGAACGCTCGGTGGTCGTCATCGATGGTCAGCTCACCCACAGCGTGCGCAAGCAGCCGCGGTTCGGCGACGACCCGGAGCGCGTCACCGGGCCACACCCCGTCGCGCCCGCCGAGTCAGAGCTCGCCCGCGCCGCCCTGGCCGCCGTGCCCGACCATGGCGGGCTTCTGTACGCACGCGTCGACATGGTGCGCGACGCCGCCGACGAACCCATGGTGTCGGAGCTCGAGCTGGCAGAACCGTCGCTGTTTTTCGACTACAGCGACGAAGCCCTGGCGCGCATGGTCAACGGCATCGACAACCGACTACAACGCGGCCGCCGGCACTGACGCGAACGTGCATGGGCGGAAGCCGGTTTGCTTACTTGTCGCCCCGGCTGCCCCACGGGTGCTCCAGCACGAGGGCCTCGGCGCGGCGGGCGAGCCAGTCGTCGGCGTCGCCTTCGGCCGCGGCGGCAAACGCCGCAGAAAGCTCGGCGCCGCTGGCGAAGCGATTGTCGCGATCCTTGGCCAGGGCGACGGCGAGCACGTGGTCGAGCTGTTCGGGGATGTCGCGCAACGTGCTGGGTTGGACCGGGACATCGTAGACCACGCTGTACAGCAGCGACGGAATGTCCTTGCCGGCGAACGGCGGCCGCCCGGTGACACAGCGATAGGCCACGGCGGCCAGCGAGTACAGATCGGCGCGTGAGTCCACGGCCTTGCCCCGGGCTTGCTCCGGCGCCATGTACGCGGGCGTGCCGATGACGCGGCCGCCGGTGAGCGTGCCGGCGTGCTCGCCCAACGTCGACATGCCGAAGTCGAGCACTTTCCACTCGTACAGACCGTCTTCGGGCTCGTGGCGGAACATGTTGTGCGGTTTGAGGTCGCGATGAACGGTGCCCGCATCCGCGGCCAAATCGATGACGCCGGCGACTTGCTGCACCAGGTCGACGACCTCCGGGATGGACAGGCGCCGGCGCTTGCGCAGCCAGTACGCCAGATCGTGGCCGGTCAACAGCTCCATGGCCAGATACGGCGTCGGCGCGCCCGGGGGGGAAGCCTCCAGAACTTTGACCGCGTTGGGCGAGCTGAGCGCCCCGGCGGCGCGCGCCTCGCGCAAGAACCGCTGCACCGCGTTGCCGCTGTCGGCCATGTTGGGATGCAGCAGCTTGACCGCAGCCGGCTCCCCGGTGGTGGTGTTCGTCGCCTCGTAGACCTCGGCCATGGCGCCGCGGCCGATGACCATGCCGAGGCGAAACGAGCCGATCTCCTGGTCGGTGTAGCGACCGGCGCCCTCGAGCATCAGGGCGTTGTCGAGCTCGGCGCGCACCTCCTGGTACAGGGCTTCACGCTGTGCCACCTGCTGCATGGCGTTCTGCAGGTCATGCATCGCCTCGAGCGAGCTGAGCCGGGAGGCGCGCGATAGCGCGAACGCGATCGCGTACAGCAACTGGACCAGGATCTGGATGAACACGGCCACGACCGGATCGACGCCCGCCGCGGTGAAGATGCCCGGGTCCACGACCGCGCCGCTGATGAACAACACGGCGGCTCCCGCCTGCAGGCTCGCCGTGGTCACGTAGATCAGCGTCGCGATGCCGCGGATCTGCGAGCGGCCCAGAAAATAAATGCCGACGATGATCGCGGCGGGGCCGATGGAGAAGATGCCGACGTAGACGATGCCGATGAACGTGGTCAGCGCAGCCCACAACGCCAGCATGGTCACCCAGCGCGGGTCGTAGCGCGCCGGATCGCGCAGGGTGTGAACCACCCACAGCGACTGCAGAAAGCAACCGACCACCGCGCCGACCAACACGTAGCGCATGACGTTGTTGCCAGCGAAGAACGGCAGGCCGACGATCAGAAACGCGGTCAGCGCCACCGACAGCTTGGCGAACACCCGCGTGCGCTCGACTTCCTCGGCGTGCATCGCGTCGGCCGGCGACGACATGGTCAGGCTCAAGCTGGCGCGGCCCATCCGTTCGACAGCCGAGCTGATGCCCGACGCCGTGCCTTGTCCCGATTGATCTTCGGGTGCGTGTGAGTCCCCCGAGCTGGTCAACGCCGCCAGGATACCTCGGGCATCCGTCACAAAGAGATCTGCCCGCCGCGATTTGGCCCGAAAAACCGCCGTGGCGCCCTTGCACAACAAAAACTCGGCCTCGATTGGTGGCAGAAATTGGACACAGATCCACGGCTTCGATAGTTCTAGATGGACATGACGAATTCGTCTGTTGCTGCGCAGAAACGGCCGTTTCCGTTCGTTCCCCGTATTCGCCCGTTCGTCGAGTCGGTCTACGTGGACCGCAGCGCGGGGCTGTGCGATCACACCCGCGAGGAAGACGCGGCGGTGCTGTCGCTCGAATTCGACTACCCCGCCGGCGCGAGCCGCGATAGCGCCGCCGAGATGCAAGCGCGCTACATGCTCGAGGCGTTCGGCCCGGTCGAGCTCGAATGCATGGAGGACTTTGCCATCGCGCCCGGCTCCACCGCCGAGTACATGGTGCACATCGAGACCGACGTCCACCAGCTGTGCGCGTTCGGCGCTTATGCCGTGCCGCAGCTGCGCGCCATGGGCTGGCACGTCGACATCGACCCGGACTACCGCTGGCACGTGGTGTCGTCGGACACCCCCTGGTTTGCCAGCGTCGCGTCGGCCGAACAGGACAGCGACTGGTTCAGCCTGGAGCTGGGCGTCGACATCGACGGCCGCCGGGTCAATCTGCTGCCCGCGTTGCTCGACATGATGGACGGCGCGTCGAGCTTGCGCTCGCTGGTCCGCGCCACGCGCCGCTGCGTCGCCGTTCCGGTCGACGACAACCATTACCTGCCGCTGGAGCCCAAGCGGCTCAAGACCGTGTTCGGCGTGTTGCTCGAGCTGTACGGCGAGGAGACCCCCGCCGGTCGCATGCAGTTTGCGCGCTCGCGCGCCGGGCTGTTGTGCCGGCTCGAAGACGCGTTCGACGAAGATCTGGATTGGGACGGCGACAAGCCCGTGCGCGGCAGCGATGTGGCCTACGCGCTGCCGACCAATCCGCTCGAGATCGCCGACGCGCCCGCGCCCGCCGAGCTGCGCGCGACCTTGCGCCCGTACCAGCACGAGGGGCTCAGCTGGTTGCAGCATCTGCGCAGCCACGGCGCCAACGGCATCCTGGCCGACGACATGGGCCTGGGCAAGACGCTCCAGACCATCGCGCATCTGGTCGCCGAAAAAGCCAGTGATCGCGCCGATCGGCCGTCGCTGGTGGTGGCGCCGACCAGCCTGGTCGGCAACTGGAAGCGCGAGCTGCGCAAGTTCGCCCCGCATCTGGCGGTGGTGGTGGTCCACGGGCCGAAGCGCGCCAGCCAGTGGGACTACGTGGCTTACGCCGACGTGGTCATCTCCACCTATCCGCTGGTCGTTCGCGACCGCGAGTGCTTCGAGCAGTTCGACTACCACTTCGTCATTCTCGATGAGGCCCAGACGATCAAGAACCGTCGCAGCCAGGCGCACAAAGCTTGCTGCGCCCTGAGCGCGCGCCATCGCCTGTGTCTGTCGGGCACGCCGGTGGAAAACGATTTGGGCGAGCTGTGGTCGTTGTTCCAGTTCTTGATGCCCGGCATGCTCGGCGACCCGCAGCGGTTTCGCGACACGTTCCAGGCACCCATCGAGCGCAAGGGCGCCGAAGAGCGCCTCGATATGTTGCGCGAGCGCGTGTCGCCCTACATCCTGCGCCGCAACAAAGAGGACGTGGCCAAGGATCTGCCGCCCAAGACCGAGCTGGTCCGCGCCGTCGAGCTCACCGGCGAGCAGCGCGACCTGTACGAGAGCATCCGCGTCGCCGCGCACGCGCGGGTGCGGCGCACCATCGCAAAAAAGGGCATCTCGTCGTCCACCATCGCGATTCTGGATGCGTTGATGAAGCTGCGCCAGGTGTGCTGCGATCCGCGGCTGGTGTCCATGCGCACGGCCGCCGCGGTCAAACAGTCGGCCAAGTACGAGCTGCTCATGGACATGCTGACCACCCAGCTCGCCAAGGGCCGGCGCATTCTGGTGTTCTCCCAGTTCACGTCCATGCTGTCGCTCATCGCCGAGGGCCTCGAGCCCCTCGGCATCCGCCATCTGTCCCTCACCGGCAGCACCCGCGACCGCCAGGCGCGGGTCGACGCGTTCGAGAGCGGCCGGGCCGACGTGTTCCTGATCAGTCTCAAAGCGGGCGGCACCGGGCTGAATCTCACCAGTGCCGACACGGTCATCCACTACGACCCGTGGTGGAACCCGGCCGCGCAGGCCCAGGCCACCGACCGCGCCTACCGCATCGGTCAGACCAAGCCCGTATTCGTCTACAACCTGATCATCGCGGGCAGCGTGGAAGAGCAGATGCTGGCGCTGCAGCGGCGTAAACGCCACCTGGCCCAGTCGATTCTGGCGCCCCGGGGAGGCGTTCGCCTCGATTCGACCGAAGTCGACAGCCTGTTTGCGCCGCTACCGGGCGACTGATGGCCTAATGATGCGCGGGATGCGATTGGTAATCATCATGGCCAATTCGTCGGCAACGTCACCCTCGTCGACGGTGTGAGGAGCAACGCGTTCGGCTTCCCGGGTGGCAGCAACGACATCGTATTGGTCCCGAGCGCGACGCTGAACCCAGGCGTCGGCTCGTACACCTTCGAGGGTTGGATTCGCGCGACAGGATTTCCGAACGCAGGCACCGGCGCGGTCATCCAGTCTGTTGGGTTCGGGGGTGCGTACGTGCTCGGGGTTCAGCGGGACCCATTCGGGAGTAACGAAGGCATTCTGTTATTCAGCATAACTAACAGGGGCCGTCGGAACAGCAGTCGCCGTAGTAGCTGCACCAGTTGTCACACCAGCATCCGCCCGGCGCTTTGCCGCCGCACGAATTGGTCTGCTGGCACGAGTTTTCGTCTACGCAGGCGCCGCAGTCGGCCGCGCAGGTGTCGCAGGTCTCGGTGCCGTTGCAGGTGCCGTCGCCGCAGCTCGGCGCCTCGGTGCACGGGCCGTCCGAGCAGCAGTCGCCGTAGTTGGTGCACAGGTTGTCACACCAGCAACCGCCGGGGGCCTGACCGCCGCACGAGTTGGTGTCCTGACACGAGTTCGGATCCGTACCGGGGTCGGGGCAGATGCCGCAGTCGGCTTCGCAGCTGGTGCAGCTCTCGCCGGCGTCGCAGGTGCCGTCGCCGCAGCTGGGACCACCACCGCCGCCACTGCCGCCAAGGGCGTCGGCGGGCAGCGCGCTGCCCATGTCGGCGATGACACTCTGGATGCGAACGCCCAGACCGGTGCAGCCGGTCGTCGTGCCGCAGTGGTGCAGGGCGACCACCAGGTTGTCGTCGTAACCGAGCACCGGCGAGCCCGAAGAGCCGCCCTGGGTGTCAGAGCTGTAGGAAACCTGGTTGGGACCGCAGGTCGAGCCGCCCGAGGCGGTGGTCGATTCCACGGTGAGCGGCGATCCGGCCTGCTCCATCTGCAAGTGCTTGCCCCAGCCCGCGGAGTGCTCCGGCAGATAGATGCGCTCGCCGACCTGGGCGCCGGTGTCGCGCAACTGCAGATAGCCGTAGGTACCCGTCGGGTTGGTCGGCAGCTTGACCAGGGTGTAGTCGAGGCTGTCGCTGGTTTTGACGAACGTGGACGACGCCGCGACGATGGTGCCGCTGCACGCGCCGGCCGACTCGCAGTTGCTGCTGCAGCTGGAGCCTTCGGCCATGAAGTCGAAGGTGGTGTTGGCGGCTTCGCTGGCGCTGCCGATGCAGTGGTTGTTGGTCACCACGTGGCCTTCGCTGCCGAGCAGCCAGCCGGTGCACAGCCACGAGCCGTTGATGACTAGGCTCGCCACGGCGCGGCCCTTGTTGTACGCCTCTGGCTCCGACGACGCGTAGCAGATCGCGTTCTTGCCGTCGTTGGCGCCGCAGATCGCGGTCGCGCCCTCGTCGGCGTTGCCGGTCTTGCCCAGTCCCGCAAAGCCCTTGGCGAATTCGTCGATGACGATCGCGCGGGCGGGCATCGGCGCCGGCGTGTACAGCTCGATCACCGCTTTGGTGCCCCAGATGTGAACGCCCCAGAAGCCGGCCGCCACGGCCATCTTGCGGTGGACGTCTACATTATTGTAGCTCCACTGCCGGGTGCCGTCGAAAGAGCGCACCACCAATCGGGCGCCGTCGGGCAGGTCGGCGGCCAAAAAGTGCGGAGCGATGTAGGTTGCGCCGGCGGCGGACAACTCGTAGGTCCACACCGGTCGATCATCGTTATTCAGGTCGGCGCTGGTGATGTCGGGGGAGCCGATGGCAATCGGCACGGTGTCCGCCACCTTGGTTGGCCGCACACCATCCACGGTACGCTGATCGGGCGAATCATTGTCCATGGTGGGAGCGCACGCCACCAGCAACATCATGGTGAGGACGCACGTGTACCGTGTAAAGCCTAGACGCTTCATCTAAATACTCCGTTTCGTTGTAGGTGGAGGGGCTGGCGTGCGTTCCTTCACAAACGGTGCCAGAACGTCGCTTACTGCGACGCGATCGTGGAAACTCGCGGTGCGCTCGTAACCGCGCCTACCTTCCACTCCACTGTCGTGCACTTATTGTCAGCGGGCCTACATGAACAGAAATCTGGCCCAACTTAGGTGCGTGGCGACAATGTGGGCTGTTATCGTCCACGATGTCGGTTGTTATCGTCCATGGCGGTGCGCTTTGTTGGCGCCGCTACGCGTCGGGGCCGCGTCTGAGACGAACGGTCGCAGTCATCGCACCGGTTGGGGCATAACGCCACGGCGCGCCGTGATCGCGCGGTGACGGGATCGGCGAAGACTCGAAACCCGCCAGAAAGACCAGGGTTACGTCGACGCAGGTCGGTGGGGGATGCGCTGCGACGCGCCAGGTGGTACGACAGGGGCGTGGTCAAACACGTAGGGGTGATGCTCGCGGTTTGTTTGGGTTTTGCGTGCGGCAAAAGCGACTCGGACAAAGCCAAACCACAGGCGAAAGCCAAGCCGGCCGCAAAGCAGCCGGCCGCCAACGCACGACCGAATCGGATCAAGGCCAAGACGATCGAGGAGCGGGCGGCGCAGCGCAACGTGAACAGA
>Ga0114931_10008604_pt1 | contig 12327 bp, 12 predicted proteins | sample 2SBtaG_FD_89579 | JGI IMG/M metagenome (GOLD analysis project Ga0114931, IMG submission 89579) | Deep subsurface microbial communities from Kolumbo volcano to uncover new lineages of life (NeLLi) - 2SBTROV14_V59a metaG | ecosystem: Environmental > Aquatic > Marine > Volcanic | place: Kolumbo...
AGTCCAAGGACGGGAATCCCAAACCGGAGGCATTTATGCTACAATAAATGGACCAAATGAATTCGGGCATTCTCGCCCAAGAAGTTCAGGAGCATTTCCATGACAGCCCAACAGTCGCGTCTCCGCGTCGCCATCTTCACCGAGACGTTTCTGCCCAAAATCGATGGCATCGTCAGCATTCTCCAACTCATGTTGCGCCGGCTCAATGAAGAAGGACATGAGGTCATCCTCTTCGGTCCCCCTGGCGGGCCGTCCGAATTCGCCGGCGCTCAAATCGTGGGCGTGGGCGGTCCCCCGGTTCCCTTTTACCCGGAGCTCCGCATCAACCTCCCCCGCAGGCGGGTGTGGAAACTGGCGAAGGAGTTCCAGCCCAACGTCATCCACGCCGTCAACCCCATGGTGCTGGGCGCTTTTGGCATCTATGTCGCCCGCCGCCTGAACCTGCCCCTGCTCGCCTCCTATCACACGGACATGGCCCGCTATGCGGAGCACTTCGGCTTCGGTTTCATCAACCCGGTCCTGTGGAGCTATATGCGCGGGCTGCACAACAGCGCCGATGTCAATCTCTGCACCTCCACCTATGTGCGCGAGGAGTTGCGGGAGCATGGCTTCAAACGGGTGCGTTGGTGGAAGCGCGGTGTGGACACTGATTTCTTCTCCCCTGGCCCGGTGGATCCGGAGATGCGCAACCGGCTGACCGATGGTCATCCCGAAGATTTTCTGCTCATCAACGTAGGGCGGCAATCGCCGGAGAAGGGGCTCTTTGGCCTGAAGGAGGCCATCTTCCCCCAGGAAGGCGTGCGTATTGCCATGGTGGGCGGCGGTCCCAGCCACGAAAAATTACAGGAACACTTCCGAGGGTTGCCGGTGGTCTTCCCCGGCTACCTGCGCGGAGACGACCTGATCGCAGCCTACCGTTCAGCCGACGCCTTTATCTTCCCTTCCACCACTGAAACCTTTGGACTGGTGGCGCTGGAGGCCATGGCCTGCCGGGTCCCCGTCATCGCCGCCCGCACCGGCGGCGTGCTGGACACGGTCATCGACGGCGTCAACGGCCTCTACTTCGACCCGGATCACCCGGAAGAGATGGGGGATCTGGTTCGCCGCCTGCGCGCCAATCCGGATCTACGCGAGGAACTGGCCGATAACGCGCTTCGCCACGCGCTCAGCCGTTCCTGGCGCGCTACCATGGATCAACTGATCGATTACTATTACATGGCGATTCGGGTGCATGGGCGTCAGCGGTTGACGGCGGTGACGGCGTCATAAAGGGATTGGAGATTGGGAGATTGGTGATCAGCCGATTTTATTCGAATCCGCGTATCTATCCAATATTTCGTGTAGAAGTTCGGCTTTTGTCGAAAAGTCGAACTTCTTGATGGCGTTTTCGCCCTCGAAACTGTTTCTCCGCGCCAATCTCCCCAATCTCCAATCTCTTCCATTCTTACACCACATTATACTCCCGGATCAACCGCCCCTCCTCGAAGCGGGCGTAATCCAGGGACGAGATATCCAACGTAGTCGCCTCCCCGTCCAGGATGATCTCGGCCAGGAGCAAGCCCGCGCCCGGACCATGCATGAAACCGTGACCGGAGAAACCGGTGATCATGTAGTAGCCCGCCAGTTGGGGCGCGCCGCTGATGACCGGGTGGGCGTCAGGCGTGTTCTCATAGAGACCCGCCCAGTGTGCAGCACGGCCTGCCCTGGGCAGCAAGGGCAACCGCTCGATGGCCCGCTCCATGTGCTCGTACTCCCACGCCATGTCCACGCTCTCGTCAAAGCCAGGGGCCTGATCGGGGTTGGACTGGCCAGTGAGCAGCCCCTCTCCTTCGCGATGAAAGTAGAGACTCTGGGCGAAGTCGATGACGAAGGGAAAATCCGGGGGCAGATCGGGCAAGGGCGTGGTGGTGAGTATCTGGCGGCGGACGGGCGTTATCGGCAGGGGAACGCAGGCCATGTCGCTGACCACCCCCGCCCAGGGGCCGGCCGCGTTGACCACCATCTCACAGGCGATGGGTCCGGCCGAGGTCCGCACGCCTTGGATACGGCCATTGGCCACGTCGATTCCCGTCACCTCCACGCCTGTATGCGCGTGGACGCCGAGGCGCTTGGCGTTGTTCACATAGCCCATGACCACGCCGTTGGGATCGGCCAGGCCGTCTTTGGCGTGGAAGGTCCCCGCCAGCACGTCATCAGCCGCCAGCAGGGGAACCCGACGCCGCACCTCATCGCCGTCCAGCCATTCGGTCATGACGCCCAGGCTGTGTTGCAAGGCGACATTGCGCCGGAACGCGGCCACGTCCTCTTCGCTGGTGAGCAGAAAGAGGTAGCCGGGCCGGTGCAGATCAATGACCTGACCCATCTCCTCCTCAAAGCGATCCAGCATGGGCAGAGAAAGCAGGGAGAGTCGGATGTTGATCTCAGTGCTGAATTGGTAACGGATGCCGCCTGCACATTTGCCGGTGGCGCCCATGCCCCAGAAGGGCTGTTTTTCCAGGAGGACAATGTCTGTCATCCCCTGCTTAGCCAGGTGATAGGCCGTGCTCGCGCCCATCACTCCGCCGCCGATGATAACCAGTTGAGCATGAGGGGGTAGTGGTTGGGACATGTCTTTTTCTCGATGATATGTGAAGATGTAAAGCGTGGAATATGGGCGGGGACGAAGGGCCTGTCTCTGGACAGACCCTTGCTCTCCCCTATTCGATGCCCAAATAGGCCTTCTGAACCATTGGATCCTTGCGCAAGTTGGCTGCTGAATCGCTGATAACGATCTCGCCGGTCTGGAGCACGTAGCCGCGGTGCGCAATCTGGAGCGCCATGTGGGCGTTCTGCTCCACCAGCAGCACCGTCACGCCCTGCTCGTTGATCTCCGCCACTGTCTGGAAGATGGTCTCCACCAGGACGGGGGCCAGCCCCATGGACGGTTCGTCCATCAGCAGCAGGCGCGGGGCCGACATGAGCGCGCGAGCCATGGCCAGCATCTGCTGCTCCCCACCGCTCATGGTGCCGGCCACCTGCTTGCGCCGCTCTGCCAGCCGTGGGAAAAGAGTGAAATTACGCTCCATGTCCCGGGCGATGCCGCTCTTGTCCGTACGCCGGAACGCGCCCATTTCCAGGTTTTCCTGCACAGTCAGTTTGGCGAAGATTCCCCGGCCTTCTGGCACCATGGCGATGCCTTTGGGGGCCAATTCATGGGCAGGATAAGTGGTGATATCCTCGCCGTCAAAGACAACGGTCCCCTGCTGGGGGTGAAGCAATCCGCTGATGGTGCGCAGGGTAGTCGTCTTACCAGCGCCGTTGCCGCCGATCAGCGACACAATCTCGCCACTCTCCACGGTCAGGGAAATGCCCTTCAATGCGTGAATCTTGCCATAGTAGGCGTGCACACCGGTCAATTCTAATAACGCCATGGTTCACTGTCGTCCTTCGGTAGTGAAGCGTAAGGCGTAAAACGTAAGGCATGGAACACTCCATCGCATTTTACGTTTCACACTTCACACTTTATGTTTCATGCCTCAATCGTTGCGCTCGCGGCCGCTCCCTTGCCCAGGTAAGCTTCGATAACCCGAGGGTTAGCCTGGATTTCGGCAGGAGATCCTTCGGCGATCTTGGCGCCGTAGTCCAACACGGTGATGTGCTCGGAAATGCCCATGACCACCCGCATGTCATGTTCGATCAGGAGAATGGTCACCCCCAACTCGTCTCGCAGGCGGCGAATGAATTCGGTGGTTTCCGCTGTTTCGCGCGGGTTCATGCCCGCGGTGGGTTCGTCTAGCAGCAATAGCTTCGGTTTGCCGGCCAGCGCACGTGCGATCTCCAGGCGACGCTGATCGCCATAGGGAAGATTGCGGGCCAACAGGTCGCCCTTACCATGGAGACCGACGAAATTGAGAAGGCGCACGCCTTCCTCTTCCGCCTCCCGCTCCTCGCGCCGGGTGTTGGGCGTGCCGAAGATGGCGCCCATCCACGTGGAACGGAGGCGAGGCTCCTGGCCGACCATGATGTTCTCGATGGCGGTCATGTTGCTGAAAAGGCGGATATTTTGGAAGGTGCGGGCGATGCCGAGCCGGGTGATCTGCGCCGGTTCGCGGCCGTTGAGCCGGTGACCGTCGAAGATCATCTCACCTTCATCGATCTGATAAAAGCCTGTGATGCAGTTGAAGAACGTGGTCTTGCCGGCGCCGTTGGCCCGATGATGCTGACGATCGAGTTGCGGGGGATCACGAAGTCTACGTGATCGACCGCCACCAGGCCGCCGAAGCGCTTAACAATGCTATCCGCTACCAGAATATTGTCACTCATGTGATGTCATCTCCCCTTAATCGCCCACGGCCGCGGCCGCCGCTTCATCGTGCGCCAGTTCGCGCCGCCGCACCGCCGAAGGCCACAGCCCTTCGGGGCGCACCAACATCATCGTGATCAACAGCGCACCGTAGAGCAGCAGGCGGAATTCCGAAAACTCCCGCAGTAGCTCCGGCATGCCGATGAGGACGACCGCGCCCACGATCACGCCGGGGATGCTACCCATGCCGCCGACGATGATGATGGAGAGCACGTTGATGGAGATCAGCAGGCTGAAACTGTGGGGGAAGATGGTGCCCAGTTTGCTGGCGAAGATAGCCCCCGCCAAACCGCCGCTGGCCGCGCTCAGGGTGAAGGCCAGCAGTTTGGCCACGGTGGTGTCAATGCCCATGGCGCCGGCCGCATCTTCATCCTCACGCATGGCCATCCACTTGCGCCCGGTGCGGGAATTATTGAGTCGTAGCGAGATAAAGAGCATCAGAAACGAGGCGAAGAGAATGATGTAGTAGATGCTCTGGGGCGTGTCAAAGACAAACCCGCCGATGGATGGTTTGGGGATGAACAACACGCCCTGCGCGCCGCCGATAAGGGGCGACAACCAATCGGAGAGGGCCAGGATGCGGATGATCTCACCGAAGCCCAAGGTGGCGATGGCCAGATAGTCGCCGCGCATGCGCAACACAGGCAAGGCCAGCACAAAGCCGGTGAACATAGCCGCCAGCACAGCGATGGGCAGCACCATCCAGAAGTTCAGTCCCAGCCGTCCCAGGGGGCCGGTGGAGGTCAGCACGCCCATGGTGTAGGCGCCGACAGCGAAGTTGGTCACGTAGCCCAGGTCAAGCAGGCCAGCCAGGCCAACGGCGATGTTCAGCCCCAGGGCCATCAAGACGTAAAGACCGATGTTGGAGAGAACCTCGCTCAGATAGGTGCCCAGAATCCAGGGGAGCATCAGGAGAAAAATGGCGAGCAGGCCTCCACCTATGCGCTGGGTGGCCGTCTTACCGCCCGATCCCATGCTATTGTAACGAGCGCGCACATTGTCGCGCTGACCGGACCAGAGGTAGGTCAGCAGGGCGGCGACGACAAAGATAACCAATGCCGGTGCAGGATCCAATGCTCCTTTGGTAAATACCGCTTTGCCCGCGGCCTTACCGAAGAGATTGCGCAAGATCTGATTCACCAGGTCACCTAGCATGCCGATACTCAGGGTCCACGCCAAGCCGGCCATCACCGCGCCCCGAATCCGGATGGGCAGGAGCATCATCACACCGCCCAGGATGCCCATGAACGCGAACGCCCCCATCAGCGCCAGCGACCCTACGCCCACACCCAGGCCGAAGGTAAGCAGATCCACCAGGTCTGTAGAGGCGTTGACGAACATATTGCGGATGTTGACATTTGTGCGAACATCGAAGAAGGTGATGATGAAAATGAGCAGGATGGGTAACAGGGATGAAATCAGACCAACCACTATGCTGTTGAAAACCGTGCGCCCCACGCCGCTTGTTTTCAATGTGCGACGCGCAATCACGAAGCCTGCAATCAACGGTGGGGCGAGGATCAACAGTTCCGCCAGCGAGATGACGCCGGTGATAATACCGCGCGCGCTGAAGACTTCGATCATGCCGATGAGACCGGTGTAGACGACGACCACGCCAGCCAGTAGGCCTGCGTTGACCAGGCTCCGCCAATGTAATGTCTCTGATTGATTCATGATTACGCCTTCTCTTCCTTCAACTTTTCACCCATGATGCCCTGGGGTCGGAAGATCAGCACCAGCACCAACATGGTGAACGCGATCACGTCCTTGAGCTGATTGGCCGCGGGGATGCCCAGCCCGTCCAGGACCAGATTGGGACCCACCGACTCGATAATGCCCAGGAAAAGGCCGCCCAACATGGCGCCGGGCACGCTACCAATGCCGCCGAGCACAGCCGCAGTAAAGGCTTTGATGCCGGGGAAGAAGCCCATGAAAAAATTGACGCCCTGGGGGCGGTAGAGACCGTTGATCACGCCGGCCGCGCCGGCCAGAAGGCCGCCGATGGCGAAGGTGAAAACGATCACCTTGTCGATGTCAATCCCCATGAGTTTGGAGACTTCCTTGTCCTCGGACACGGCGCGCATGGCCTTCCCCATTTTGCTGCGCTCCACCAGCCAGTAGAGGGCCAGCATCAGCACCAGGGCGGAGGCGATGACCACGATCTGCACCAGAGGGATGTTGAATTGGCCGATGGAAACCGTGCCTTTGAGCATGGGGACTTCGGGATAAGACTTGAAGCCGGAGCCGTACAGCCCGCGGAACGTGTACTGGAGGAAGAACGAAGCGCCAATGGCCGTGATCAGGGGCACCAGCCGCGGCGCGCCGCGCAGGGGGCGATAGGCGACCCGCTCCAGCAGAATGGCCACGCCCATGGAAACTAACGCCGCGACCGCCATCCATAACAGGATGGAGACCACAGGCATTCGCTCCAACATGCCGTTGTGATTCGTCCAACTGGCCACGAAATAGGCGGTGAACGCACCGCTCATAAAGACTTCGCCGTGGGCGAAGTTGATCATGAGCAGAATACCGTACACCAGGGTGTAGCCAAGCGCAATCAAGGAATAAATGCTGCCCTGGGCTAACCCCGCCATGACCAGGCTCACCCACTGACTTACGGTGTACTTATCTGAGGTAATGGTGTTATACGAGCCAACGATGACGGCGACAATAATGAAAATGCGAAGCGCGCCGAGAACCAAATCGACCCATGTGAGTCGCTCGAACATATCTCGGCTGAAACGTTTTTTCTTCGGTGGCGATTTGACGACTGTTGACATTTCAAATCCTGTTCAACTGCATGCGCCGGTGAAAAGCCGGAATGCGTCTTCCGCCGGTGCTCTACTGTTTTTGTAGAGGCGGACATGGAATATAGCCAGGGAGGCGAACCTCCCTGGCTTCTGTTCACAACAAGCGAGCTATGTCGATGTCACTTGCACTACGATAACCGATGCGGATGTCACGGGGTCCAAACGACCGGAGGCGGCCAGTTGCCGTCCACCTCGGCTTGGGTGATCTGGTAGATGCCCAGAGCCTCGCCGGTGGCGCAGTCGCCGGTTTCAGAGCAGGTCAGGTTGCCAGTCAGGCCTTCATAGCCGGATACGCTGGACAGCGCATCGCGTAGGGCCTGGCGACCGATCAGCAGGTTGCCGTCGGCGTCTTCCTGGGCCACATCGTTGATGGCGTTGAGCAGCAGCATGGTGGCGTCATAGGCGTGGGCATGGAAACCGCTGGGTGGCGTGCCGCCGTATTTCTCGTCCCATTTGGCCAGGAATTCAGCATAGGCGCCATTTTCCGGGTTCAGATAGGGGCCGGAGAGATAGACGCCCACGGAAGCGGGGCCGGCGTTCTGGGGGAAACCATTGACCAGTGAGCCGTCGGCGCTGAAGAGAATCGTATCCTCCAGACCCGGCACTTCACGAGCCTGGGCGGTGATCAGATCGCTCTCCGGTTCGAAGATGGGGTAGTAGAGGACGTCCGGCGGGTTGGAGGCGATTTCAGTCAGGATGGGGCGCATGTCGGTGTCACCAACGTTGACCGCACCCTGGAAAACGACCTCGCCGCCCAAGTTGGTGAATTCATCGGCTGCAACCTGCTGCAGGCCGTCAGCGTAGGGACTGCCATCGTGGATGGTGGCCAAGGTGCGGGCGCCCAACTCATTGTAGGCGTAGTCGGCGGCCACTTTGCCCTGGAAGAGGTCATTGTGGGCCGTGCGGAAGTAGCCCGGCTGCCAGATGCCGCCATTGGCTGCATCGGCGTCGGTCAGGGAAGGAGCGGTGTTGGAGGGGGAGATCATGACCAGGCCGGCTTCGCTGATGATGGGCAGGGCGGCGGAGGCGGCGCTGGAGCAGTTGGTGCCGATGACGCCTACGACGGTTGGATCGGACGCGACTTTCTGGGCCGCGGTCTGGCCGCCTTCGGCGCTGCACAACGCATCTTCCTTGGTGACGTCCACCTCATGACCCTTGAGAGGGCCAAAGTCATCGATTGCGATTTCAACGCCACCCTCGGAATCTTCACCGAGGAAAGCGGTCGCGCCCGAAATCGTCAACATGGTCGCGATGTGAATAGGTTCGTCGGCATCCACCTCGACGCAGCCGATAGCGTCGTCACAGGTGGGTGCGGCCGCGGCCTCACCGCCGGCGGCGGAGCCAGAATCACCCGCAGGCGCCGCAGCAGGCGCCGCACAGGCGGACAGAATCAGGACCGTAACGATGGCTACGGCGATCAACAGATTGGTGCGTTTCATACGGTTTCTCCTCTTCGAAACTATAGGCTTGGAACAACAAAACTGAGTTTGGGTGATTGACTTGAATAAACGGTCGATATGACGATCGACGACAAGGCGAATACTGACCGTTTGTTCGATAGGTGAATTTGGCTATTGGCCAGCGGAAAGAAGATTTCATCCGCTGCATGGGGACCAGCGGTCCATATCTGGCGAATGCTGTCGAATGATGGTCCCTATTAAACCATCCATGTACAATTAATTCAAATCTGATTCCGGCAAAGACGCGCAAATAGGAAGGGTGCGTCCCAAATGCGTTGAAGCATTCCGGAATGATGTCCCATCCATTTGGGGATACACCCATTCGAAAACCTGGTTTCCACCCCAAATTATTGAGCAGATACAGTGCAAATAAGAAAAGTCAGTAGGATTCTCTAGTTTTTCGGCCACCAATTGCCTTATGATATAATCGTAAGGCTGGGGGAACAAGAGTTTCTCCAGCGTTTCATGTAATCACGACGAAAGGATGCAAACGCGCCATGCAGGCAACAGCCAGCCGTCAGCCTTATTTCATCGGTCTGACAGGCAACATCGCCACAGGCAAAAGCACCGCCTTGGCGTTTCTGGCCGAAAAAGGGGCGCATATTGTGGATGCCGACAAACTGGCCCACCGTACGATGATTCCTGACGGTCCGGCCTATGAAAAGGTGGTGGCCGCTTTTGGTCCTGAAATCGTGGACGAGAACGGCCTCATTGACCGGGCTAAGTTGGGCGCTATTGTGTTCGCTGATGCGGAGGCGCTCAAGCGGCTGGAAGCGATCGTGCATCCGGCCACGTTCGAGTTGCTGCGCTGGGATATCATGCAGAGCAACGCGAAAGTAGTCGTGGTCGAAGCCATCAAGTTGTTTGAGTCCGGCAACCTGATGAGCCTGTCCGACGAAGTATGGGTTGTGGCCGCCAGCCCAGAAACCCAGATGAAACGGCTGGTCGAGGAACGAGGCATGAGCGAGGCCGAAGCTCGCCAGCGTATAGCCGCCCAGGGACCACAGGAAGACAAGATCGCCAGGGCGGACGTGGTCATCGTCAATGATGGCGCGTTGGAGGAATTCTATGCGCAACTGGAGGCGGCTTGGGCGCAGGTGGAGAAAAAACTGGCGACCCGGCAGCTTACGAATGGATAACGGTTCAGAATAGACCGCGGAGCAAACCGAATTTTTTATGAACGCATTGAAACAGTTCTGGTCCGATCACCCCACGCTGGCCAACTGGGCGCTGCTGTCCGTTGGCATGGTCATCATTCTGTTGATCAGCGCTCGCAATGTCGGCTTCCAGCCAGGCCAATGGCTGGCGTTGATCGCGGCGACCGTGGCATTAGCCGGGCTGTCGGCCTGGATTATCAGTTGGGAAACATAAATCAACGATGGAAAAACGGGATTATTACGAAGTCTTAGGCGTCGCTACGAATGCGGACAAGGCGACGTTGAAAAAAGCTTTTCGCAAACTAGCGCAACAATATCACCCGGACGTCAACAGTTCTCCAGATGCTGAGATCAGGTTCAAAGAGATCAACGAAGCCTACCAGGTGCTGTATGACGACCAAAAACGGGCCGCCTATGATCGGTATGGCCACGCTGGCGTGGAAGGTGCAGGCGCGGCCGGCGGCTACAGCGACTTTGGCGGCTTCACCGATTTTGGCAGTATCTTCGAAGACCTGTTCGGCTTCGGCTCGGCCTCATCGCGCCGAAACTCACGCCGTCGCTCGCCGCGACGGGGCGCGGACCTACGCGCTGACGTCACGCTGACTTTCGAGGAAGCCGCGTTCGGAACCGAGCGGGAGTTGGAAGTGCCGCGCATGGAGACCTGCAGCCACTGCCACGGCACTGGAGCGGAGCCGCCCACCAAGCCCGTCACCTGCTCCACCTGCAACGGAAGCGGCGAAGTGCAACGCCGCCAGCATAGCCCCATCTTTGGTACGGTCGTCACATCCAGCCCTTGTCCCACCTGTGGTGGAACCGGCGAAGTCATCGCCTCACCGTGTCACAAGTGTCATGGACGCAAACGCGTGCGCGTGACCCGCAAACTGAACGTCAAGATTCCAGCCGGCGTGGACGAAGGCACCCGCATTCGTCTGGCCGGCGAGGGTGAGGCCGGCCAGCTTGGCGGCCCCGCCGGCAACCTCTACGTGGTCATCTCGGTGGAGCCGCACCCCATCTTCGTGCGCGATGGTTTCGATATTCGGCTGGAGTTGCCCATCAACATCGCTCAGGCCGCGTTGGGGGCCACCCTCAATATCCCTACCCTGGACGGTGCGGAGGAGACGCTGGATATCCCCGCCGGCGTGCAGACGGGCAAGACCTTTCGCAAAAAGGGGCTGGGCATTCCCAGGCTGCAACGTAACGGCCGCGGCGATATGATCATCACCATCCGCGTCGTTACGCCCGTCAACCTGGACAGCGAACAGAAAGAGTTGCTGCATAAGCTGGCCCAAACCCTGGGCGATGAGACTATCGAAGAGCACAAGGGTTTTTTCGACCGTATTTTTGGTGGCGGACGGGATTAGAAAAGCGAATTTTATTTCCGGAGAGACAACGTGGACAACCAGGAACTACTCGAGCTCTCCGTGGTCGTGGATTCAGAGAGCGCCGAGGCGGTGAGTGAACTCTTCAACCGCTACAACGGCGGCGGCTATGATGAAGATAATGAGGCAGGCGAGGCCGGTGGCGGTGGCGCGGTCATCGAAGCCACGGGGTTTGACTATGACGAACAGCCCAAAGAGGGCGAGTACCGGCTGGTCGTCAAGACCTACATCAAGCCCGGCCCGCGCGGCGAAGAGATCCGGCGCAAGATCGAGGACGGTCTTTGGCGGCTGAGTCTGATCCGCCCCATGGCCGAGCTCCAGGTCCGGGTCATCCGCGAGGAGGATTGGGCCCACGCCTGGAAGCAGTTCTACAAACCCCTGCGCGTGGGCGAGCGGGTGGTGCTCAAGCCAAGCTGGGAAGCCTTCGAAGCCCAACCCCAGGACATCATCATCGAACTGGACCCGGGCATGGCCTTCGGCACCGGTCTCCATCCCTCCACCCGCCTCTGCGTGCGCGCGCTGGAGCAGCTCGTCCAACCCAGCGACGCGGTCCTGGATGTGGGCGCAGGCAGCGGCGTGCTCTCCATCGTGGCCGCCAAGCTGGGCGCGACCGCGATCGTGGCCACCGACATCGATCCCCTGGCCGTGCAGGTGACGGCCGAGAACGCAGCCATCAACCACATTCCCATGGCCTCCGCACCCCTGGCCGGGGATGGCGTCCTCTTCGTGGCCCAGGAGAGCGTGCCCGGGGACATGGAGGCCCGCTTCGACATCGTCGTCGCCAACATCCTGGCCGAGGTGTTGGTCAAGCTCTTCGATTCCGACTATGGCAACCCGCCCTTGGCCGCGCCCTTGGCCCCCGGCGGCAAGATGATCCTGGCCGGCATCATCGAAGAGCGCGAACAAAAAGTCATCGACGCCGCCACCCGCCATGGCCTGCACCTGATCGACCGGCTGCAGGAGGAGGATTGGGTGGCGCTTGTCGTGACAGGATGAGGGGGTGACAAGATGACTGGCCCCCCCGGCCCCCAATCTGGGGGAGAACGCATCTTGTCATCCCGCCCCCCGGCCCCCAAGTCTGGGGGAGAACGCATCTTGTCATCCCGGCCCCCCGGCCCCCAATCTGGGGGAGAACGCATCTTGTCATCCCGCCCCCCGGCCCCCAATCTGGGGGGAACA
>Ga0114931_10008605_pt1 | contig 12327 bp, 10 predicted proteins | sample 2SBtaG_FD_89579 | JGI IMG/M metagenome (GOLD analysis project Ga0114931, IMG submission 89579) | Deep subsurface microbial communities from Kolumbo volcano to uncover new lineages of life (NeLLi) - 2SBTROV14_V59a metaG | ecosystem: Environmental > Aquatic > Marine > Volcanic | place: Kolumbo...
CGCGGTTCGCTTAGCCGTATCACAGCCGGCTTCAGGCTTGCCCGACGATGAGGGCTTGCCGGGATGGGGTTTTTCAGGAATGGACACCGTGCCGAAAAGACCGCAAGGCGAAGCCCGAATTATGGGCTGCCGGACGGTTGAAGAATTTTTCTGAGTATCGGTTCAAAGGCGTCCGACTGGCGGACGAAGCCGAGGTCCGTGGGGTGCGAGCCATCGACGGTTCCCTCGCTGTCGTCGCCGATCAGATGCGCGCCGTCGAGGTAGTACAGCCCTTTGACGCCGGCCTGGACCAGCCGCTCGTAGGCGGCACGCAGCGCCTTGCGGTTCCCCTCGTTTCGCTGCCGCGATGAAGCGACCAGATAGGCATTGGCGTAACTGCGATCTTCGACCAACAAGATTGGCGTATCGGGCCGAGACTGCCTGAGCAGCCGAACCAGCGGTTCGGTTCGCTGGGCCACCTGAGCGGGGTTTAAGTTCGGCAGGCAGTCGATCACAAAAACGGCCGCATCGATCTCGGCAAGAAAGCGGCCGACTTCCGCTTCCATTCGCCCGTTGCCAGAGAAGCCGGCGTTGATCACCGGCCGGTCGAGCCGGCGGCCGAGAATCGCCGTATGTACCATGCCCGGCCGCGACGCGCAGCCTCCCTGGGTAATCGAGGTGCCGTAGAACACCAGCGGCTTGGCGTGGCCGGCATCGCGCGGGGATGCTTGCCAAACATGGCTTGCTGCGGGAACGCCCAGCGCCACCGACGAGACCCCGTTATACAGCGGAAGATAAAGCCGATATTCGCGACGCTTGGCTGTGATGCCGGTGACCAGCCGCACGTTGTTTTCCGGGAACTTGGTCGGGCGACCGGTGGCCAGCCATCGCCAGCGGCCATCGTCCGCCTTGACGTACAGGTCCAGACCGCTCACGCCGGTCGCCGCCATGTGCGGCATGGCCAAGCGGCGGGAGATCAACGTCCAGCGGGCGTGAATCGTGCTGGCATCGGTCACGAACCGCACGCAAATCCCCGCCGAATCGCGGCTCAGATTCCATACCGCGTCGCGGACCACACCTTTGGCGCGGGCCGGCAAGCGGTCGAAGTCCGCCTTTGTATCGCGGAAGCCTTGGCCTTCGACGTCAAGTTGCCTGACGTCGTACCAGAGCAGGCCAGCGTCATCGTCGCGAACCGCCCTCGCCGGGTCGAGCGGCTCTTCCGCCCACGCCGGCCTTGTCAGGAAAAGCAACAGCAAAACGAAAAACCACGGATATAGAGGGCGCTTTTCAGCGTATCGCATGTCGTTTAACCAAGAAAGGTGTCGGGCTGCTGAGCCCATGAAATCACTTCAGTTACGGCGATCGTAAGCCACGCTGGCAGAACATGCAAACTTGCCCCCGATCTAGCGATCCGGCTGATTCCGAGGGTCGGTGGCAACCTTGGCGAGGCTCAGTTAGTCTAACTGGCTCGGCACGGTGGCATGGTTTCGCTTCCCGCGAACCAGGGCACGAGCCACGAAAGAGGATCAAGATGAACTGGCCTGTTTTTGGAGAATGCGAGATGCGGAAACTTTGCCAACGTTCGGTGACTCGAAATTCAATCATTCCGCTCACTCGTTTATGGGTGCTTCTCTTGGTTGGTGTCGGCGGGGCGTGGTTTGTCAGCACCTCGCGTGCCGAGGAGCCGGCTGGTGACCGTCTGTTCGAGTTGCGTACCTATACCACGAACGAAGGCAAACTCGAGGCGTTGCACAGCCGCTTTCGCGACCACACGATTCGGCTGTTCAAGAAGCATGGCATGACGGTCATCGCGTTTTGGACCCCCAACGACGAAGCGAAATCGCAAAACACGCTGGTCTATATGCTGGCGTATCCCAGCCTCGAAGCACGAAAGAAGGCGTGGTCCGGCTTTCTACGCGATCCGGAGTGGTTGAAAGCCTATGCTAACTCGATTCGTGACGGGCGGCTGGTCAGGAAAGTTAAGTCCGAGTTTCTTCATCCCACGGATTACTCGCCGCTAAAATAGCCCGACCATGGTCGCTTTTTTGGGGGCGCGGTCGCCGGTTGCCCGCCAAAAGGTTAGAATGCGGGGGCCGTGAGAACCTGACGGCTCTTTGTATACGTTGCCGACCAAGCGATCTTCGCTTCGCCGGGCCGAGCCAATCCCTCTGACTCTTGTATTTTAAGGAAATGATCCATGCCTCAATCCGTGGCGGAGCGAGTCCAGGAGGTCGGCGAAGGGATCGACTTCGACAAGACCGATTATCAGATCGAGTTCAAGACGTCGCTGGGTGACATCCGCGTGGAGCTATTTCCCGACGTAGCGCCGAACCATTGCCGCAATATCGTTGCTTTGGCGAAAATCGGCTTTTATAACGGGGTCACATTTCATCGTGTGATTTCCGGTTTCATGATTCAGGGGGGCTGTCCTCAGGGTGACGGGACCGGAGGACCAGGCTACACGATTGCCGCTGAGTTCAACGAGCGACCCCACGAGCCGGGCGTGCTGTCGATGGCACGCACCAGCGATCCGAATTCGGCCGGCTCGCAATTCTTTCTTTGCCTGGAGAAAGTTCCCAGTCTGGATCGGCAGTACACCGTGTTTGGCAAGACCGCTGACGCGGAAAGCCTGGCGGTCGTCAAAAAGATTGGTGCCGTGGCGACCGACGCGGGCGACCGGCCGCACGAGGAAGTGACCATCGAGTCCGCCCATGTCATTGAGACACCGCGGTAGGGTCTTGCCGGGCCCGACCTTTCCGGCCGAAACGCCCGTTTTTCCGTAGAATCGCGTTAGCTGCCGGAACGAGCTTCGGTCAGCACGTCGCACGACGTGAAGCGGATCGTTGACCCGACCGTCGCTACGGACATTAATTGACAGACCGGTGAAACTGCCAGCCATCGCGTTGACGCTGGAAGACTCGATCCCGGACCCTAGTAACCCGCATCCAAATGGCATTTCGCCCCGCGCCAAGCCGCCAACGTTTCGTTCGCTATCGCGACAATTTCAAACGGCGTTTGGCGGCCGGCGAATTCAAACCCGGGGCGCCGCGACCCAAGGCAGACGGTCAGGGAGGACGAACCCATCGATCGTTCACACAGCTCTTGTGGAGTTTTTTCAGTCTCCTGGAAGGTCATCGGGGGGCCTTGGCGTGGGCCTTGGCGACATTGAGCCTCGGCACGATTCTGAAGCTGGTTCCTCCGGCGGCGACCAAAATCACGATTGACTACGTGCTGGGCGATAAGCCTTGGCCGGCCGGTTTGGCTGCCTCGCTTCACATCCCGTCGTCATCGAGGTCGCAGCTCATCTGGCTAGCCGCCGGGGTGATGATCGTGGGCGTGGTCGATACGGTCATTCGCCTTTGGGGCCGCTGGTATGCCACGCGAACCGTGCATCGGGTGCGGGCGTCGGTGCGGAAGAAGTTGTTCGAGCACGCGGTGCGGCTCCCGCTTTATCGGGTGTATCAACTGAAAAGCGGAGGCGTGTCGAGCATTCTGCGTGAAGACGCCGGCGGAGTGGCCGATCTGGTCTTCAGCATGATCTACAATCCTTGGCGGGCGATCCTGCAACTGTGCGGCTCTTTGGCCGTATTGGCCTGGGTCGATTGGCGGCTGTTGCTCGGGTCGCTGGTGATCTTGCCGGCCGTGTTCATGACCCACCGCACTTGGATTCGCCGCATTCGCCCGTTGTATCGCGACATCCGCCGTCAGCGGGAAGACGTTGACAGCCACGCGACCGAGGCCTTTGGCGGCATGCGCGTGGTGAGGGCGTTCAGCCGGCAGACCAGCGAGAGCGCCCGTTTCGTGCGCGGCGTTCACCTCATGACGCGGCAAGAGCTGTTGGCCTGGTGGTGGGCCCGGCTCGTCGAGCTGTTTTGGGAACTTATGCTTCCGGTGGCCTCGGTCGCGCTGTTGCTTTATGGCGGCTTTCAAGTCATCAACGGCGAGCTGTCGCTGGGCGACCTGATGATGTTTTTGGCCTATCTGGCCATGTTGCTCGGCCCCATGGCCGTGTTGGCCAACAGCGCCACGCAGTTTCAAAACAACCTAGCCGGCTTGGACCGCGTGCTCGACCTGCTGGGCGAACCCCGCGAAATGCCGACCCACTCCGGCAGCCGAAAGATCCTCGCCGAGGAAACGTTCGGCCGCGTGACGCTCCGCGACGTCAGCTTCCATTACCCCGGGCATGAGGAATTGGTGCTGCGGGGGATTAACGTAGATGTCGCCCCCGGCGAGATGATCGCTTTGGTGGGGCCAAGCGGGGCGGGCAAAACCACGCTGACCAATTTGATTGCACGCTTCTATGATCCAACCGCCGGACGCATCGAGCTCGACGGTGTCGACTTGCGGGAAATCGATGTCGAGACCTATCGCCGGCTGCTCGGCGTGGTGGAACAGGATATCTTTCTGTTCGACGGCACGTTGGCCGAGAACATCGGCTATGCCAAGCGTGATGCTTCCCCCGAGGAAATTTGCCGTGCCGCTGAAATTGCCAACGCGGATCAATTCATCCGACAGTTTCCGCACGGATACGACACGCTGATCGGTGAACGAGGCGTGCGGCTAAGCGGCGGTCAGCGGCAGCGCGTGGCGATTGCCCGTGCGGTCTTGGCCGATCCGAAGATTCTCATTTTAGACGAGGCCACGAGCAACCTCGATACGCAAAGCGAGCGGCTCATTCAGGAAAGCCTACATCGACTGATGCAAGGTCGCACGAGCTTCGTCATCGCACACCGGCTGAGCACCATCTACCATGCCGACCGCATCATTGTGCTCAGTCAGGGTCAAATCGCCGAAATCGGCACGCACCACCAACTGATGGCCGAAGGCAATCACTACCGGCGAACTGTCGAGCTGCAAACCACCGCGGGCGGCGGAGCTTGAGCCTTCTAATAATCCCGGGGCAGTTGTTTCCTGGGAACCCGACGGCGGCGACAACCGATCGTCTCGCACCGGAGGTTTGGACCTTTTTATTTCCGCGCGGATCTCGCCGGATCTTGCCGCCCACCAACGTACCACTCGCTGGTATGAGTCCACCCCATTCCGCGATTCACTGACGGTTGCGTTCCGCGGCGCGCTCATGCGGCAAAGGGCGAAACGGGGCTCGTCGGGCACCCTACAGAGCAGGCGGAATGCCACTGGTCTTGTAGGCTTTCCGGCGAGCGGGTAATCTCCCGCCTCTTCCTGCACGCCATCTCACGGATTGAAACCGTCCATGGAGGGACCCCCCATGTTCAAGCTGCGCTCCGCGACCTTTGCCGTCGCCCTATTGATTGCCCCGTTTTTCGCCGGCTGCGGGGATGCCGGCTTCGACCTCTCGGCGAACCGCGATAGCCGATCGGCACCGGCTGCGGGGCAAACCACGCGGCCCGGCGAAGCTCGACCGAGCGGCGACCGCGAGACACTGCGAATCGCCACCTTCAACATCCAGGTCTTCGGGAAATCAAAGCTTGCCAAGGCGCCTGTGATGGACGTGTTGGCGCGGGTCGTTCGCCGCTTCGACGTCGTGGCGATTCAAGAAGTGCGGTCGAAGGATCAAACCGTCGTGCCCAGGTTTGTCGACTTGATCAACCAAGACGGTTCCCGGTTCGATTTCGCCATCGGCCCTCGACTGGGGCGCACGTCGAGCAAGGAACAATACGCTTATATTTTCAACACCGACACCGTCGAAATCGATCGCGACTGGATCTATACGGCCGACGATCGTGACGATCTATTGCACCGCGAGCCGCTGGTGGCCGCCTTTCGGGCGCGAGCGCCCAAGGCCGACGCGGCGTTTACCTTTACGCTGATCAACATCCACACCGACCCGGACGAAACCGATCAGGAACTCGACGCGCTGGACGACGTTTTTACCCAAGTGCAACATGACGGCTCGGGTGAAGACGACGTCATTTTGCTGGGTGATCTGAACGTCGATGAATATCACCTGGGCCAACTCGGTCGGCTGCCGGGCATCATGCACATCATTGCAGGAGTGCCCACCAACACACGCGGCAACCACACGTATGACAACATGCTGTTCGATCGCCGTGCCACGGTCGAATATTCGGGCAGCGCCGGCGTGCTTAACCTGATGTCTGAGTTCAACCTGACGCTTGAGCAGGCGCTCAAGGTTTCCGACCACATGCCGGTTTGGGCGGAGTTCAGCATTTACGAAGGCGGCCGCGCGCACCTGGCCGGCAAAGCCGCCGAGCCGGTCCGTTAAGCCGCGGTAACTCACCAGATGTCCCCCGCTCTTTATTAAGCGGTGTCGCGTGGCATGCGGCAAATGCCGCCCGGGCGAGCTTGTCATCGGCTCGCGGCGCCAACCTCTGTGCCGGAAATCGCAGGCACGCTTGAAACTTGGCAAGTCCCCGGTTCATGAGGCTCGTTCGCCAAGCCCTTCGACGGTCTCTTGGCGGTCGCCGGCGACGTAGCGTACGACGTCGACCACATCGATCACCAGCGACGTGGCGTTGATGACCATCAGCACCCGCAACCAGACGCCATAGGCACCATCGGCGGGAATCTGGCCGATCCGCGTTGCCAGCCAAGCGAGCAGCGGAAACCAGACGAAGTGCCCCAAGCCCAAGATCCGCGTGAACCCGGCGACCGAGGTGATCACGCCCATCAGCGTGCCAGCCACCAGAAACGTCAGCAGAACGACACGGGCCTCGATTCGCCCCAGAAAAAACAGCGGCGCCAGCAAGTTCACCACCACCAGCACCATGACCCACGCCAAGACCAACGGCGGCTGCTTGAGCAAACCCCGATTGAAGCGAATAAAACCACCCAGCATGGCATGATCTCCGTCAGCTAATTTCGAGCAGTGGAAGCTCGAACCTGCGTTGGTTTCTTCACCGAGTTCTCAAGTTAGAGCATTTCCCTCCCGCGGATATTTCAGGACGACTCCGGCTTGCCCGCTTTCACCATGTGGGCATTCTGCACAAACAGAACGCGCCGAACAACACCCGCGGCCCCGTGCCAAGGCGACACCGCGTGCCTGTTGCCATCCTGATTGCTTTCCGGAATCGTCGGGGGCAGGCGACGGGGGCGTTGCTTTTCTCCGTGCGTCGCTTCGCTCGGCGTGTTACTTTAGCACACATCGTTTTCGATGTCGGCGGGTTACTCGTGGGAGATCGTTTCACCATGCGAATGGCAACTTTGACGCTGATGGTTTTACTGCTTGGGGCCGCGCGCTCGGTGGCCGAAGAGGCGAAGTATGCGGCGGAGCTTGTTTTTCCCTTGCATCCACAGCACAACCATGCGCCGGGAATCGTTGAATGTCCGAACGGCGATTTGTTGGTGTCGTGGTATCGCGGTTCCGGAGAGCGCCGGGCCGATGACGTGGCGGTTTACGGGGCGCGAAGGCGCAAGGGCGGCAAGTCGTGGAGCGAGGCGTTTGTCATGGCCGACGTGCCGGGCTTTCCCGATGGAAACACCTCGATGATGATCGACGATGCCGGAAAGCTGTGGCTTTTCTGGCCCACGGTGATCGCCAACACCTGGGAAAGCTGCCTGACGCGATATCGCGTATCGAGCGATTATGAGCAAGACGGTACGCCGAAGTGGGAGTGGCAGGGGAGCCTGTTCCTCAAGCCACCGCGTTTCAAGGAAAAGATGATCACCGAGCTTGACGATCTGGTGGCCAAGTTGGGGCCCCTGCCGCCGCGACTAAAAAAGTTCGAACAGGAAGTGCGTACGACGCTCGAAGACCGGTTATTCGACCGGCTCGGATGGCAGGGACGTTGCAAGCCGACCGTGCTCCCCAGCGGCCGGATTCTACTGCCGCTGTACACCGACGCCTATTCAGTCTCGATCATGGCCATCAGTGACGATGGGGGGCAAACCTGGTATGCCAGCGAACCGCTGGTCGGCTACGGCAACATTCAGCCCACCGTCTTGCGACGCAAGGACGGAACGTTGGTCGCCTACATGCGCGAGAACGGGCCGCGCAACCATATTCGCATCTCGGAGTCGACTGACGACGGGCTTACTTGGGGGCCGGTCGGCGTGTCGAAGTTGCCCAATCCCGGCGCCGGCATCGACGGTGTGGTGCTCAAGAGCGGTAGCTGGTTCTTGGTCTACAACGATACGATCAGCGGCCGCAATAGCCTCGCGGTGTCGATCTCAGAGGACGAAGGCCGCACGTGGAAGTGGACCCGGCACCTCGAACATCACGACCAAGGCAGCTACCACTATCCGGCCGTGATTCAGGGACGCGACGGCACGATCCACTGCGTCTATAGCTATTTCGTCAAAGATGGCAAGAGCATGAAGCACGCGGCCTTCAACGAAGCGTGGGTGCGGCACGGCGACTGACCGCCCGCCCTTGTAGCCCGTCGACAGGCAGGATTGTTGATCGAACGGCTAATCCTCGTGCGGCGCGTCGACCGCGATCAACGCGAGCACGATCAGTAGCACGATCAGATCGACCGCCCAAAACACGGCCGCTCCCAAGGCCACGCGGTTGAGCGCCAAGGAGCCGGCCTCGTCGGACATGGCCCCCAAAAGTCGTGACGTGCCAAGCACAACAGAGATTAAGATCGGCAACACCAATGCGGCGACGGCCAATGGCCCGAGAGCTCGGCGGGGTTTCAAGGGCTTTTCCTTCGCTGTGCGACCGGCATAAATACCACAGATTGTCCAGTTTCATGCTTTCGCCATCTGCCTGTCAATGGGCCGGTCGGAAGCGAAAAGCCTCTTAATTTCATTGACTTAGCAACCCTGAGACCAAGAATTAAACGTAGCAAGTGATCCGGCGCTTTGAGGATCGCGGTGTTTGCACGTCATTTTCGGATCGCAGGCGTTTACGGCCTGGGCCCGGTTACGTTCGCTTCACAGTCGTCGGAACAGGTCTTTTTGCGGTCATCTCGAACAGGAACTTCCGCGGCATCCCGTGGAAGGCGGACATGAGCGGAGCATCTGCCCCACGCAGCCCATCTTGGTCAGAACTGGTCGGGCGGCTGGTGTTGCTCGCAGCGTTTCTCGTGGGGCTTAAGAGCCCGGCGTGGGCTTCGAAAGTTGTCTTGAAGGACGGTCGTGTTCTCGAAGGCTCACTGGCGCCGCTGGCCAGCATGGTTGACGATCCGCAGGGGGGCAGCGGCTCCGGCAAGGCTCGGCTGATTTTGATGTGCGACGACGGGCTGCGACGCATCTTCGTTCCCAAGCGACAGGTGCGTGAGGTGCTTGAGACCGACAACGGCGAGGTGCTGGAAAAGTTCACTGTCTGGCAGCCGGTCAAGCGGATCGGCAAGCACGTTCACAACGTCGGTCAGGTGATCGAGATCGGCCCGTTCGACGAATTCGGTCGGCGTCGATTCACGATGAACACCCAACGCGGACCGGTCGACGTCGTCCAGGGCATTACCGAGATCACGCCCCGCTGGACCAAGGTCGAGGGCCTGAGCCACGTGTGGGACCAGCGGATCGCCACGAGTTCGATCCCGCCCAAGGTGTTGGATCAGGTGCTCGACAAGGTGATTGACCAGAAAAAGGTCGAACAGCGGCTGAAGGTCGCGCGGCTTTATCTACAGAGCGAGCGATATAAGGACGCGCGCGATTACCTGGAACAGATGCTCAAGGACTTTCCGCAAGTCAAAGGCCAGGTCGCTCCGGCGCTGCGGCGGTTGCGACAACTTGGTGCCCAGCGTTTGTTGCACGAAATTCTTATGCGTCGCGACGCGGGCCAACACCGACTGGCCACCAAGCTGCTATCTCAATTTCCCGCCGAAGGAGTCGCCGGAGAGACCCTGCGCGAGGTGCGCGAGGTGCTCGACAAGTACCAATCGCAGCGTCAGCGCGGCACCGACTGGCTCAGCCATTTGGACGAACATCTCGCCGCGTTTGAAGACCAGCCGATGCGCTCGCGCCTGATCCCCGTGGTCGACGAAATCAAACACGAACTGAATTACAGCACGCTCGAGCGTTTGGCGCCCTATGGGCAATTTCTCGATGACGATAGCCTGCTGGTTGGCGAAAAGCTTTCGCTGGCCGTAAGTGGCTGGTTGGCCGGTTCCGGCGGCACGACGCGGAATCTTTCGGTGGCCATGTCGATGTACGAATTGCGCAATCTGGTCAATCGATACATGAGCGAGCCGCTGAAGCTCAAGCGTGACCGGATTCTCGAACAGATCCGCTCGCGAGAAGGGTCCGATCCCCAAACCATGGCCCGGTTGGTCACCCACATGAAGCCGCCGTTGCCGCTTGCGGAACCCGATCCGGAGAAGCCGGGCCTTTACCACTTGACGGCTCCCGGTTACGGCGATGAGCCCGAGTTTCATTACATGGTGCAACTCCCCCCCGAATATGAACCGTACCGTCGCTATCCGGCCGTGGTCACGTTGCACGGTGCCGGCAGCACGCCGGAGATGCAAATCGACTGGTGGGCCGGTGCCGCGGCCACCGAAGGCCCCAACCAAGGCAAACGTCTCGGCCAGGCCACGCGACACGGCTATCTCATCATCGCGCCGCAGTGGGCCCAGCCGAAGCAGAGCAAGTATGGTTTTTCGGCTCGAGAGCACTTGGCCGTGCTCAACAGCCTGCGCGACGCCTGCCGGCGGTTCTCGATCGACACGGATCGGATTTATCTTTCAGGGCACTCGATCGGCGGCGACGCGGCTTGGGATCTCGGCCTAGCACATCCCGACCTTTGGGCCGGCGTGATTCCGATCGTGGCTGAAAGCCGACGTTACTGCGCGCTGTACTGGGAAAACGCTCGCTATGTCCCGTTTTACGTCGTTTCGGGCGAGTTGGACAACGATAAGCCGATCCGCAATGCCCGCGACCTCGAACGCTATTTACGACGTGGGTTCGACGCGACGGCGGTCGAGTTTCTCGGTCGTGGGCATGAACACTTCTCCGACGAAATTCAAAATCTGTTCGATTGGATGTCGCGTAAACGGCGTGATTTTTTTCCGCGCGAGTTTGCGACTCGGTCGATGCGTCCTTGGGACAATTTTTTCTGGTGGGTCGAGATCCACGGTCTGCCCCAACGCGCGCTCGTCTTGCCCAACGACTGGCCGCCGCCGCGGGGAAATCGTCCCATGCGGATCGAAGCCAAGATAACGTCCAGCAATGCGATTCGCGTACGGGCCGGTGCCCAACGAGTCACGCTTTGGGTCACGCCGCAGATGTTTGATCTTGGCAAGCGGCTTGACATCATGATCAACGGATCCCGGATCAAACAGGCCAAGCTGCTGGCCGAACCGGACCTCGAAGTGTTGCTTGAAGACGTGCGAACCCGCGGCGATCGGCAACATCCGTTCTGGGCCCGCATCGACTTTCCCAACGGCCGCGAAAAACTGGCCAAGCAACCACGCTAATGCGAGACCGGAGAACCGCTTCGTGTCAGCAAGACCAGGCGCGCGACCCGATCACGCGGCGTGACGGTTTGCTTGAAGCCCCCCGGTGCCAGGCTCCCTCTGATGCCAGGATCCGGAGATCGCCGTGCCCGTGTAATCGATCCGTTGCCTGATCGAGAGAAAGACGCCGGTGGGAGCAAGGTGGCCATGCGACGTCTTGGACCGCCATCCGCCTTACGGCGCCGGATGCTTGCTAAGCAGAAAGCCTTCGACGAACCAGCCGTCTTCTTCGGTCACGACATAAACTCCGGCCGGTCCCAGATAACGTCGCACGACGTCGTAGTCGGGCAGCTTGCTAGCGTCGATCTTTGATTCTCGCGGCGGGGCGTCTTCCTGTTGGCCCATCACGGCGTTAATAGCGCTGCCGAGCAGCGTTTCGGACTGCGGCATTTTGCCCATCCGCATCAACTCATACGTGGCACGATATGCTTCATCGGTGCGGGAAAAAATGCGGAACGAACCCTCGCCGCCGCCCATGGCGTCAAGCTCTTGCGCGACAAGCCGGTAGTCAACCACATCGGCCAACGACGGGCCCGTCTTGTCCGCCTCGATAATCTCTCGCAGCATGTCGACATGCGAGGCAATCAACAGGTGCCCCTGAGCCACGGTAATCGCCGAGTTGGGTAGCAGCCGCTTTTCTTCTTCCACCGGCGGCGCCTCGGGACGCAAATCGGCATCGGCGCCGGGCAACTCCAAATCAAGCTTCAACTCCTCGTCGGAAGCCGGAGCTTTTTGTTCGACGATTTCCCACACCACATGGCCGGCGGCCTCACGACGAACCACGTCCGGATCGGTTTCCATCGAACGGCGAATCGTATCGGCCAATACTTCCGGATCGGTCGCCTCGATGGCGACCAGAAGCCGTTCGCTGGTCGGGGTGATGGGCCATCGGTAATCCGTAAGGAACGTCACACGGTTGCCCAGGTGCGCGACCAGATCGGCACGAAGGTCGATGCCCGGCCCGTTGGGATCCTCTTTCAAACTCTTGAGGACATCTTCCCACACG
>Ga0114931_10008606_pt1 | contig 12326 bp, 12 predicted proteins | sample 2SBtaG_FD_89579 | JGI IMG/M metagenome (GOLD analysis project Ga0114931, IMG submission 89579) | Deep subsurface microbial communities from Kolumbo volcano to uncover new lineages of life (NeLLi) - 2SBTROV14_V59a metaG | ecosystem: Environmental > Aquatic > Marine > Volcanic | place: Kolumbo...
ACCAACGAAGGATTAATTACTTTTACATCTTCAGATGATTTAACCATCGGGCAAGCCAAAAACGATAAATCCGTAATAGAACAAACCAATCAATTGGGAAAGCACCTTACTTCTTTGCTTTTAAAATAGAAACTTATGGAAAAATCGGATAATTTAATAAAATACTACCGTGAGCGGGCACAAGAATACGAGCGAATCTATTATCGTGATATTCCCCTAAGAAGAAAGGAACTTAACGATACTGCCGATGACCTCTTCGCGATAGTGAAAAATAAATCCGTGCTCGATTTAGCCTGTGGCACCGGCTACTGGACGCAAATTATCTCCACTGTTGCTTCGTCGGTTATTGCTTGTGATATATCTTACGAAATGCTACGGGAAGCACTAAAAAAAACTTACCGTTGCTCCACCCAATTTATTTTAACAGATTTATATCACCTCCCTTTTGCCCCTCATAGTTTCGATATCGTCACCTTGGGTTTTTGGTTATCCCACGAACCGAAACAAAATTATCGCGCTTTTTTTCAACAATTAAAAGAGCTGGTGACCAAAGATGGTATTATTTGGATGATTGACAATAACCTTCCGGCGGAAGGCGCCAATCAGGAATTAGCGGGCAAAGATTCTTTTGGCAATAGTTATAAAAAAAGAGTTCTCGAGGATAAAAGAGAGTTTGTAATCTTGAAAAATTATTTTACCGAAGATGACCTGCCAAAGATTCTTGCCCCTTATTTCAAAATTATCAAATTAAACTACGGCAAATATTACTGGTCAGTATTTTTGGAATTAAGCGATTAGAAGGAATTAGCTTTTCACAGGTGAAGTTCCATGTTTAATCAATACTACGAAAAAACTCAACCATATGTTTAGCCAATCAAAATCATTATAAGTCAATATGTTAAGCGCAGACAACTAAAAACATAAATAACCTTGCCAAAATAAAATAAATATATATATTTAGAAATTAGGGTTCCGATATAATGAAGGGAACCCCGATTTGTTTAAAAATAAAAGGATACTGAAAAGGAAATAAAATGAAACCAGGGATTCATCCCAAATATTACGATGTAACCATTACTTGTGCCTGCGGTGCCACTTACAAAACCCGTTCGACCAGAAAAAAGATTAACGTGGAAATTTGTTCCAACTGCCATCCCTTTTTCACCGGCAAGCAAAAGTTAATTGATACCGCCGGTCGTGTGGAACGGTTCCGTCGTAAATATCAAAAATATAATAAAGATAAAAAATAATTATTATCGTTATTATCTAACAGTGCGTATATATATAAAACATATATGGCACTGTTTGTTTTAAATTAAACAACGGTAAACTAGCACGATTTTATAATAAAAGGTTATTATGCCCGACTTAAATGTTGGTGGACAGGCTGTCATTGAAGGCGTTATGATGCGTTCTTCCGATAAGATTTCCACGGCAGTACGTATTCCCACTGGAGAAATTATAGTCAAAACCGAAGATTACAAATCTTTGGCGTCGCGCTACAAATTATTGAACATTCCTTTGATAAGAGGAGCCGTTGCTTTTGTTGAGATGCTTTTGATAGGTATCAAAACCTTAAACTTTTCCGCTGATTTGGCTATGAAAGAATTGCAAAAAGAAGAAGATATTAAAAAGGTAAAATCAGACTCAAAAGATAACAAAAGCTCCAATTCTTTATGGCTTATTGCCAGTGCTGTGTTTGCTATGGGGATGGGCATTTTTATCTTTTTCTTTATTCCTTTAGCCATCTCAAGTTATTTCCATATCGATAAAAGTGCTGTCTGGTTCAATTTGGTAGCAGGCGCTATCAGATTATCCATCTTTATCGTTTATATTTGGGGAATATCTTTATTCGGTGAGTTTAAGCGGATTTTCCAATATCATGGCGCCGAGCACAAATCAATTTATACTTATGAAATGGGTGATGAATTGATACCGGAAAAAGCCAAAAATCACACTCGTTTTCATCCTCGCTGCGGGACTTCTTTTATCCTTATTGTCGCTCTTATAGCCATTTTCATTTATGCTCTTTCCGATACCATTTATGCTCTTTACACCGGTCATCCGCCCACGCTTCTTACCCGTTTCGGGGTTCATTTTTCGTTGCTTCCTTTGGTGGCGGGAGGTTCTTACGAACTTTTAAAACTTTCCGGTAAGACACGGGATAACAAACTCACCAAAATTCTTATCAAACCCGGGTTATGGCTGCAAAAAATTACTACCCAAGAACCGAGTCGAGACCAACTGGAAGTGGGGCTTATGGCTCTGAAAGCTTCTTTGGGAATGGTGGAACCCAATTATTCTCCGTACAAAACCACCGCGTCGTAGCTACCTTTTTTAACCATCTTATAAATCCACTTGCTCATTTATTTTTTTTCATTTACTATGCTAATATTTATTAAGGACAAAAATGCTGAAATTAGTTGAAAAACTTGAAGAAAAACTCAAAGTACTCGAGGAACAGATGTCTGATCCCAAAGTGTTGTCAGACCAGAAGAAATTAATCGAACTCAACCGTGAGAGAAGACATCTCGAAGAAATTTTAATCACCGGCCGTTTTTACCATAAAATAAAACTACGGATAGAAGAAGCTCAAGGAATTATAAACAATGAAGAAGACGCTGAGTTGGTGGCAATGGCGAAAGAAGAATTGGAACAATACGAAAATAAAATTGAAAAAGCGGAAAAAGAATTCAGGCTAAAACTTATCCCTCGTGATAAAAACGACACCAAAGCGGCTATCATAGAAATAAGAGCCGGTACCGGCGGTGACGAAGCGGGGATATTTGTCGGTGATGTTTTCCGTATGTATCAAAAATATGCCGCTACTAAAAACTGGAAAATGGAAATTATGAACTCGAACCCTTCTTCGGCGGGTGGATTCAAAGAAATCGTTTTCGCCTTGAACGGAGAAGGAGTTTATGGAATGATGAAATACGAATCGGGGGTTCATCGTGTTCAACGGGTTCCAACCACCGAGACGCAAGGAAGAATCCATACCTCCGCCATAAGCGTAGCAGTCTTTCCTGAAGTGGAAGAAGTTGATATTGGAATTAACGAAAATGATTTGAAAGTGGATGTTTACCGTTCCTCGGGACCGGGAGGACAATCGGTCAATACCACCGATTCGGCGGTGCGGATTACCCACCTGCCCACCGGTTTGGTGGTAACCTGTCAAGACGAAAAATCACAATTGAAAAATAAAGTAAAAGCCATGAAGGTGCTTCGGGCTCGTCTCTACGATATGGAAATGGCAAAACAACAAGCCAAAATTACTGCCGAACGCCGTTCCATGATTTCCTCGGGTGACCGTTCGGCAAAAATAAGAACTTATAACTTTCCCCAATCACGAGTGACCGACCATCGCATCAGCCTGACTCTTTATAAACTGGAAGAAATCATAAATGGCGCTTTGGATGAAATCATCGAACCTCTTCGTCAACACGACCAAGAAGAAAAACTAAAATTAGTTTCAACAGAGAAATAAAAAAACATGAAAATCCTCAAAATTATCATTGCTATTATTTTAACGTTCGTGCTTTTATATATTGCACGCCAAATGTCAATGGGGGAGCCCAGACATATCGTTTACTCTGAAAACGGTTTCACTTTTGATTTCCATACCGTTCCCAAAGGTCTTGAAAAAGGTAAAGCCAAAATCCCTATCACTATCAAAGGGAATATAACACCCGACTTAAAACCTGTTTTTCGGCAATCCAAATTCGGGCAGGATAAAAACACCGACATTCGCTTCTATAAAACAGTACCACTCTTAGTGGAAGACTCCGTACAAGGAAAATACTATACTGAAGTCTCGACTGGTAAACGAGGAGGACGTTTTTATTATTACTTTGGAATCCGTGACAACTCCGGTGGTCGTCGAGCTACTTTTACCCATGAAAATCATAAACCTTTCTTGTTTAAATTTATCGGTCATGTCCCTATTTTGGTGCTCATAGGTCATTTGACTTTTATCTTTGTCACCGTATTTTTTATCTCGATGGGAACGATCAATTCCTTCTCCCTTATCACCGGAAAAGGTGAAGTGAAAAATATTGCCCCTTATTTTCTCTGGGCGACCATATTTGCTTTTATCGGTTGTTACTTTTTCGGTGTTGCTATGAACTGGTATGCCTTTGGTACTTTCTGGGAAGGAGTTCCCTTTGGCACCGACGCTACCGATAACAAAACCCAGCTTTTGTTTGTTTATCTTCTTTTTACGACTCTCTCCATGCTGGGTACTTTGATAAAGCACAAAGACGAATCCAATATTTTTTCTTCAAAAACTTTAGGATGGATGGGGATAATATCATTTTTGGTGATGCTGTTTATATACCTCATCCCCCATTCGATTCAATTCTCCAAAGGGTTGACCTATGGATTTTGTTATTCCTTTATCGGGCTTGTAGCTTTGATATATATAATCGGTTTAATAAAACACTTCCTTCAAAATAAACCATCAAGTTAACGAGATACATCTTGGCGATTGAACATCTACCCCGACTAATTGCTCAAAAAGGGAAACTCTTGGAAAATGCTGGTATTGAAAGAGGTAAAGGTGAGATTGAAATCACCCTCTGCTCTTTGCTCCAAATAAATCGTTTGGAATTATACCTCCACGGAGAACAACTGATAAACCAGTCTGTCCTGACAAAGCTCGATGATATTATCAATAAGCGTTTGACACGTTATCCCTTACAATTGATTTTACAAGAAGCTTGGTTCTATGGCAGAAAATTCTTTGTTACACCGAATGTAATGGTGCCCACACCGGAAACGGAAATATTATGCGAAACGGCAATGGGGTTTATCAAAAATAAAAAATATGACCAACCAAAAATTTTAGACTTGGGCGTGGGTTCGGGAGTTATTTCCGTAACTTTAGCCAAAGAACTAAAAAACTGCTCTATTTTAGCGGTCGATATTTCTTCCGAAGCCTTGAAAATTGCTCAAAAAAACGCTCACGATCTAAACGCCGGAGATAAAATCAAGTTTCTTCAATCGGATTATTTCCAAAATATACCCCAAGACGAGACCTTTGATTTAATCTTAGCCAACCCTCCTTATATATCCGACGAGGAATATAAACATTTACCTCCGGAAGTACTCGCCGACCCCAAAATATCACTTACCGCCGGACCGGAAGGAATGGATATGATTAAAACGATTGTTCGCGATGCCCCCGACTATCTTTCTCCCAAGGGTAGATTGATGTTTGAAATCGGTTACAACCAGGCGGAGAAAGTCGCCCAACTGACAGAAGTAGACAATCGTTATCGAGCGATTATCATTATAAAAGATTTGAACGATATCGATCGCGTGGTAATTTTATCTTGTGATAATGATGATGATAACTGAAAACACACAAGAAGAAATAAAACGGGCTAAAAAAATCATCTCCCTGTTAAAAAAACATTATCCTTTCGCCAAATGCTCATTGTACTTCAAAACCATTCATCAACTGATGGTAGCAACCATTCTTTCCGCTCAATGTACCGATGAACGGGTAAACAAAATTACCCCCTCATTATTTAAGAAATACCCTTCCGTCAAAGCTTTCGCTAATGCCGACGTAAATGAGTTAGCGCAGGATATTTTCACTGCCGGATTCCACAATGCCAAAGCCAAATCGATAAAAAAATCCGCTCAACAACTATTGGAATTATATAATGGCAAAATCCCCAAACAACTCAAACAATTGGTGAAACTTACCGGAGTGGGAAGGAAAACCGCTTCGGTCATTTTAGGCGCCGGATACAACCTTGCCGAAGGGGTTGTTGTTGACACCCATGTCGGACGCATTAGCCGCCGCTTAGGTTTGACCCAAGCAAAAGACCCCATTAAAGTGGAAAAAGATTTGATGGAGATTATCCCTAAAAAAGATTGGATAAATTATGCCTATTTGATGATTGACCATGGACGAGCCATTTGTAAAGCCAGAAAACCCGATTGTCAGCATTGTTTTTTAAAAGGACTATGCTCTTTCCCGATATTATAAAAAATATGACCGCTTCTATTGTTTTAAAAAACTTATCCAGTGAAAATAAAAACAAATAAAAAGGCATTCCTTTAAAAAAAGAATACCTCCAATTATCTGTTTAACGATAACTAACTTTCCGGTGTCGGGACCGGTTGTTCCACTGGTTCCGTATCACCGGAGGAACGGCCAATGATAACATCTACTTCATGACTATCGACAATTTCTTTTTCCAAAAGAGTTTTAGCCAAAGCGTGAAGTTTATCGGTATTCTTAGTTAAAATATCTCGAGCCGTCTTTTCTGCTTGTAAAATGAAACGACGGACTTCCCCATCAATTAAAACGGCTGTTTCTTCAGAGTAATCTTGATGCTGTTGTAATTCCCTGCCTAAAAAGATATGTTCTTCCGCCTTACCAAAAGTAACCGGTCCCAGTTTCTCCGACATCCCCCAATTACAGACCATTTTGCGGGCTAATTTGGTAGCTCTTTCAAGGTCATTACCGGCACCGGTATCAAGCTGGTTAAAGACAATTAATTCAGCTACTCTCCCTCCCATTAATACCGCAAGGGTGGTCTCCAAATAATCTCGCGAATGAGTATGCCGCTCATCGACCGGTAAAGATTGAGTAAGCCCCAAAGCCATTCCTCGAGGGATAATGGTAACCTTATGAATAGGATCTGCTTTGGGCAAGTATTTGGCAACCAGCGTATGACCGGATTCGTGGTAGGCAATAACTTTCTTTTCTTCATCGGCAATCACCAGCGATCTACGTTCCGAGCCCATCATTACTTTATCTTTTGCCTCTTCAAAATCTTCCATGTCAACGGCACTTTTATTATAGCGAGAAGCCAAAAGTGCCGCTTCATTAACCATATTGGCTAAATCAGCCCCCGACATCCCCGGTGTTCCGCGTGCCAATATTTTCAAATCGACATTGTCAGTCAATTTAATTTTACGCACATGCACTTTCAAAATCCCCTCACGACCATTTAAATCCGGTATTGGGACAACAATCTGGCGGTCAAATCGTCCAGGACGCAAGAGGGCAGGATCTAACACATCAGGGCGGTTAGTGGCGGCAATTAGAATAACGCCGTCATTGGTATCAAATCCATCCATTTCCACCAGTAATTGGTTCAAAGTCTGTTCGCGTTCATCATGTCCGCCACCCAAACCGGCGCCGCGTTGGCGGCCAACGGCATCTATTTCATCGATAAAAATAATACAGGGGGCGTTCTTTTTCCCTTGATCGAACAAATCCCGCACCCGACTGGCACCAACCCCGACAAACATCTCCACAAAATCAGAACCCGACATGGAAAAAAACGGCACCCCCGCCTCACCGGCAACAGCACGAGCAAGAAGGGTTTTACCAGTCCCCGGAGGACCTAAAAGCAAAGCTCCTTTGGGAATTTTTCCCCCCAGACGCTGGAATTTACCCGGTTCTTTTAAAAACTCTATTATCTCTTCAAGTTCCTTTTTAGCTTCTTCAGCACCGGCAACATCATTAAATGTAACTCTGGGACGCTCATCGGTAAGAAGCTTGGCTTTGCTTTTACCAAAGCTAAACAACCCTTTAGGACCACCACCACCTTGCATCTGGCGAATAAAAAACAACCAGATGAGTATCAAAATCACCCACGGAGCGGCGGCGACCAAATAGGAAAAAATATTGGGACTTTTTTCTTTGGCGACAATCTTTACCTTATTTTTTTCCAGTTTATCGACCAATTCATAATTGTAATCACGAAAAGGAATGCGGGTTTGAAATTTGGAAAATGATTTGGGAGAGTTAACGGAACTAAATTTTTCCGGCTTCTTTAAAATCCCGGATACTTTCCGCTCTTCAAAGGTAACCTCTGAGATATTATCATTATCCACTTGATTGATAAATTCCGAATAAGTAATAGACGCCCTATCCTGACTAAATCCGGTATAATAGGTGTAGGAAATAACCATAATCAAAAATAAAGCTAACCAGAAAAGGAGCGATTTCCCCGGACCTTTCCAACCCATAGACTCTTTAGACTTATCATCATTATTTCTATTTGTTTGCTTTTTATTGCTTAAATTAGCCACTTATTCTCCAATATTTTTTAATTCTCTTACCCACAATATACAAAATAATTCATTTTTGTTAAAGCTTTATCGGGAAAAATATATTACTTAACATCAATTAGTTTACCGATAAATGGTAAATTGCGATATTTCTGCGTATTATCCAATCCAAATCCAATGACAAATTCATTACCTATGGAAAAACCTTTATATTTGATATTCAACTTTGAGCGATGGCTTGCCGGTTTATCTATCAATGTAACAATCTCCAAAGAAGCGGGTTCCAGTTTTTTAATTTGTTTGGTAATGGTAGCCACCGTTCGTCCCGTATCCACAACGCCCTCTACGATAAGGACATGCCTGTCTTTTAAGGGAATAGCAATGGAACTTCCAAAGATTAGTTTATTCTCAGGTTTTTTCCCGTTGCGATAAGATGCGGCAGAAACAAATTCTAACTCCAAGGGCAACTTAATTGAACGCATCAAATCCGCCAAAAAAACCACACAACCCCTTAAGACCCCGACAAGAACCGGAGTTTTATTAACATAATCTTTCGTAATTGATTTCCCTAACTCATTAATCCGACGGGCTATGTCGTTTTGATTCAACATCAATTCAAATGGTTTTAATTCAAGTTTATTGCCGCTGAGTAGCTTCAATTTCTAATACCTCTTTTGTTACTTTAGTTATTTTTACCCTATCGTCAATTTCATATCCCACTAACCAAATTATTCCCTGTTTATCACATAAAACGGGAATTTCATCACGATATATTTTATTAACTTTTCGATCAGTAAGATAATTTCCTATTTTTTTGGTACCCTTTAATCCTAAAGGTTTAAACTTATCACCCGGTTTTATGTTACGAATATACAAAGGGGGAATAATTTTACTCTTATCCAATAATACGGTTTTCGCCTGTTTCTGTTTTATAAGTCTAACGCCTTTTCTTTCTTTTAACCTTACACTTAAATTTAATTGCTCTAAGTTATACTTTTTATTTTCAGTAAGAACCTGTTTATATCCCTTTGATCTCTTTTTAAATAACACCAACTTATCATCTAACAAAACCGCTTGAATTTTATTCGGCAAGGAAATTCCTTTTCCGCCTAAAATACAAAGCTTATCCAGACGGTCAACAACTATTTTATCCGGTATGCTATCCACTTCGGAAAGTTCTGCTAAACAATACCTTAAGAGTCTTCTTCGCAACCACCCGTCATAATTCCTGAATTTTTTCAAAGATATTTCTACTTTCCCTCCCACAGTCCTAAATACAATTTTTTTGAGGTGCTTTTGAACGATATTATCAAGGAATGTTTCCTCCTCAGAAGATGTTTCCGATAGATTTATCAAGGCATTATCAACCATCGGATTTAAGTTTTTCCGAATTATTGGCAATAACTTATGACGGACAAAATTACGCTTAAAATTAGTTTCAAAATTAGATTGGTCAAGACAATACGGCAAACCGTTTTCATTTAAAAAATTAGTTATCTCCCTTTTGGTAAGACTATATAAAGGACGAATAAACTTATCTCTTTTAATGGGTATCCCCTGTAAACCTGTTCTGCCGGTACCTCGCAAAATACGAAAAAGAATCGTTTCTACCCGATCATCTTTATGATGCCCCAAGGCAACTCTATTAATATCGTATGCTTGACAAAACCTTTCGAAAGTTGCATAACGAAAATTTCTTGCCGTTTCTTCCAATCCTTTTTTGGTTAATTGAGATAAGGAGGGAATATCTCCAAACACGATAAATAGCTTGACTTTAAGTTGCTCACATAATGTTTGACAGAACTGCTCTTCTTTTTTGGCGGCTCGTTTTCTAATATTATGATTTATATAAAGGGCATATAACTGAAGTTTAAATCTTTTTTTCAGATGAACTAACACAGACAATAAGGCAACGGAATCAGGACCTCCCGAAAGAGCCACTAAAACAGAATCCCCCTGTTTAAGGAGGTTATATTCCAAAATAGTTGATTTTACTTTTTCAATTATATTCATAAACATAAAATAAGATTATTTTTAAGAACGTAGAATAAAAAAGAATCACTTTGATAATTATTTTTTTTTAAACTTATGTTTAAGAAATCACTTGTTATTATTATTGGCTAAGATTCTACTCAAGCTTTCAAGATTATCACTACGGCCAATAAGAACTAATATATCATCTTCTTTGAGAACTGTTTTCGGACCGGGTGTAATTGTCATATCTTTCCCTTTTTCCTTAATACCGATAATAGTTAAACCGTACTCATCTTTTATCTTTGATTCAATCAAGGTTTTTCCCACCAACTGACTATTTTGGGGAATCACCATTTCTTCAATAATAAGCCCTCCTTCACCCGATGATGTAGACAGCATAAAATCAACGACATGGGGACGCAAAGAAGCCATCGCCATTCTAACTCCTCCCAACAAATGAGGAGTCACTACAACATCGGCACCGGCGCGTTTAAGCTTCTTTATGCTATCTTCATAATCCGCTCGCGCTATAATTTGCAAATTTTTATTCATTTCCCGAGCGGTTAGAGCCAAATAAACGTTATGAGCGTCGTCGGGTAAAGTTGAGACCAAGGTTTTGGCTTTTTCAATACGCGCTCGACGTAAAATTTCATCATCGGTGGCTTCGCCTTGAATAAATAAGATTCCCTCTTTATTCAAATTTTCCGAAACCTCGATATTTCTATCAATAACAACAAATTTCACCTTTTTTCTAATAAATTCTTTGGCTACCTGAGTACCTACCCTGCCGTATCCGGCAATTATAAAATGATTTGACATTTTGCTTATTTTGTTTTCCATCTTTCTTCTCCCGAACATTTCTTTAAATTGTCCCTCAAGGACTATCTGTCCTATAACAGAAGCCGTATAACCCACCATAGCAACACCAAATACAATAAGAAAAATAACAAAAATCCGTCCCGATGTATGAAGCGGAGCCACTTCTTCAAACCCTACCGTGGATAAGGTTATAACAGACATATACAAAGCAGCAAGAGGTTTCATGTGTTCAATAAACATAAAACCCAGCATACCTAAAAGAATAATTAATGCCATTCCTAATATGGCTAAACGCAACTTTTGTAACGGAGTGAAATTACCTGCATTATTTACGCTACCATTCATAGTGCTAAACTAAGATATTTCTCCTTTAATTTCTATAAAAATATTCTTCATTTTAAAAATAATCTTTAAGATTTTGGAGTTAAACCGTATTCATTAACAAAGTCAATACATTAGTTTATGAAATTGGTTTTTGTTGACGATGCCACAAAACATTGTTACTGATAAGAAATGAAAACTAATATAAAAATATTGACCTCCAAAAAGAAATTCATTGTTTATCATTTACCCGCAATTATATATGCCATAGTGATTATTTTAGTATCTTCCATTCCCAATTTAAAAACCCCATCATTAAGATTTTTAGCTTTTGATAAATTAGCCCATTTTTTTGAATATGCCGTTTTTGCCTCTCTGATTTTCCGCTCATTCTCTAACTTGTTTTCTTCTAATAAAATAAGTCGCATATTTTTACTTTCGGCACTTTTTTTAAGCATTTTTGCTTTTGCCGATGAGTTTCATCAACGTTATATACCCGGACGTTTTTTTGATTATTACGATTTACTTACTGATTTTTGTGGGGCATTTTTAGTATTGATATTTTTAAGCTTAAGATTCAAATTTCAAAGAAAGGAGTTTAACCAAAAACAATTATTGCGGAAATAAGCTTATTCCCTTGACATTATGGTAATTTAAATTATATTTATTTAGCTTATAAAAGCTTTACTCCTTTTGGAGGGGGAGAAGTCCTCCATTTTTGGTCTAACAAATTGGTATTATTAAATAATAAAGTTATGGGTTATAAAAAATCTTTGTGATAGTAAATTTATGGCTTTAACAATTACGGTTACAACTAAAATAATTACTAAGATTTTTACTGGCAGGTTTTCATGAAAATTTGTTATTTAAATTCTTCTTTGATAGTAAATAATTATCAACATAATTCAAAAAATATAAATTTACCATTTAACACAAAGAATAAAATGTTAACTTTAAATCGTGGGGATTTAAAATGAAAGTCAAATTTTTATTGCTCTTGAGTGCCCTGGTTGTTCTTTCTTTTAGTTTATCTTGGGGGGCAGGGTATTCCGTTGATCATATTTACGGAGCTTATGGCACCCAAGATTCTATTCAAACTGGAGATTCGGTAGTATTCTATATTCGTACTACAAATGATTCCGGTTATGTCTTTGGTGTAGCAACTAATGGTTTTC
>Ga0114931_10008607_pt1 | contig 12324 bp, 11 predicted proteins | sample 2SBtaG_FD_89579 | JGI IMG/M metagenome (GOLD analysis project Ga0114931, IMG submission 89579) | Deep subsurface microbial communities from Kolumbo volcano to uncover new lineages of life (NeLLi) - 2SBTROV14_V59a metaG | ecosystem: Environmental > Aquatic > Marine > Volcanic | place: Kolumbo...
TGCGGCCCTTTTATTTACGGACTTCGTTCCGACTCGGTCAGGTAGCAGGCTACCCTCCCTCATGGCGCCTCGTCCGCAAATAAAATGACTCGCAGTTTTTCATTCCAGAGTTTTTCCACAGTCCCCTAAAATCCAAAATCAATCGATGATCGAAGGGTTGTACCCTGCTTTGAGCGACGGGTGGACGTCCACATCTACGCCGGACGAAATTTCTCCGGAAACCGTTCCGCCATCTCTCACCTCCACCTGATCCGCCTGGACGTCGCCTTCCACTCTTCCCGATTTGTAAACAGTGATCTTGTCCCTGCTACTGGTATTGCCCCGCACCACCCCGTATACCTCAACATTTTCCGCGATGACGCCGTCGGGGAATTCGAGTTCGCATTTCTTCCCCACAACCAGCCGTCGGCAGTAAACTGGCCCCTTTACCACACCGGAATGCTTAAAAACGACTGTGCCGGTGCAGTCGATTCGGGCATTCACCAAGCCGTATGCCGTCAGGTTGTGACAGGCAAGCTCGGTATCTATAAGGGAACCGCGTCGGGAAATGATCACATCGCCCCGGGTCCGGAGAACACTGTTCCTGACTCCCTTGATTTCGTAGTCGGCCATGGTGATGTAGGCGCTGCAACGGCCACATTGGGTTGACGTGGCGTATCGCGTCACACTTTGAAGATGATTGCACCGAAAACAACGGACTTCAATCTCTCCGGACTTTCCCGGCTTCTTCACCTGTTTGTCGGGAAGAACGTAATTTGCCGGCATCTTTGAGTCGTCAGCACCAAATTCGCTCCGTTCTGAAAGATCACCGATGAGGGCCTCCATGGACCCGTGACCAAGCGTATTCTTCGATTGCGCCTCTTTCCCAAGAGACTCATCAATCTCGGGCTCGCCATGGTCCTGATCAGCCTTCTGTTTCGCGGTTAAACCCGCTTTTTTCCTGGGAGACTTCTTTTTGGAACTTTTTTTTCTGGCAGTCTTATTTGTGGCGGATTTCGAGGCCGACGTTTCCTGTTTTGTTTCCTCCGAAGCCTCCACCAGACCAAAAAAGGCACCTTCCCCATTGGGAGTTTCCCCACCCACACCGGAAGCTGTGAGGGCCTGGGCTCCGTGCGACTGCGTGCCCGAGGATCTCAACCAGGCATTCACCGTGGCATTCGCGTTCTCCTCCACATCCCCGGTCGCTTCGACATCGCCGAGTGCATTCCCGGAGTCAGGTTCATCGTTTTGAGCAGGAGTTTGTCCAGATCGCAGCACTTCATTGATTCCGGAAATGCGAGGCCCGGGCTTCACCACGGGAACTCCTTTCAGGATGCGGAAATATTCCCCGCAATTCCGACAATACGAGGAAATGGCCATGAACGGCTCCATCTGCTGATGTCCGCAAAAGGGACACTGCAGGTAAACCTGTTTACTCTTTCTAAATCTTTTGAACACGGCCTCAACAAAGATTCTATTCAGAAAAAACGCGCCAGAGGAAAAATCCGGCGCGCTCGGACAACGTGCTCCCTGGAAAGGGTATCTGAAGTGAGATTCGAGAAAGGCAAAGTCGCTTTTCTCAGGTCACACCATGGATCCGATCCACTATTTTCCTCCACCACCATCGGAAGGAATTTTCGCTCCCCCCTCCGGCCCGCTTCCTCCGCTCTGGCTACTGCCCGGAGCACCTCCTCCAATGGGCGAAATTTTTGCCGGAGAACCAACGGACGAAGACCCCATGAACGCCGCGCCTTCCTCGATTGCGAGCTTATTGGCCGACACGTCCCCATTGAGTTCCGCATTCTGTTTGAGTTCACAGCGGTCGGTCACGGTAATGTTCCCTTTCACCTTTCCAAAGACGACGACCGTTCGGGTGTTGATATCACCCAATATTTCGGCGTTTTCTCCTACGGTGAGATCCCCTTCCGAATTGACCTTCCCCTCGATCTGCCCGTCAATGATCAGATCTTCGGCAAACTTCAGGGTTCCCTTGATCTTTACATCGCTGGAAAGAATGTTTTTACCCGATCCTTTGGCGGTCGGACGTCTGCTTGTAGACTGTTTTGATTTCTGCCCGGAACCTGAATCCGATGCCTCGTCTTTTTTGGCATCGGCTTCCGCTTCATCGGACGCCTCTTGATTGATGATTTGTTTTAGCACGGCAAGACCTGGTTAAGTGTAAATGATTTTGACAGGGCTATTTTACCCCGACAAACAGAATTTTAAATATTTTTTTACAAAAATAATAGCTCTTCGGCCGGATATGTCCAAATTTCGCTCAAAGTGGGGTGATAATGGGGGATTTTTATAAAATCCGAGACCGTTGACTGGAAATACATCGCCACCACAATCTCATGAATCAAATCAACGGCTTCCGGACCAACTACCGCCCCGCCGACCAGTTCACCCGTTCCGGCGTCGGCGATCAATTTCACAAAACCGTGGAGTTCACCCTTCACCATGGATTTCCCATGATCAGCAAATGGATGACTGGCCGCCACCACCTTTCGCCCCTCTTTTTCCGCCTCAGCCTCCGTCAATCCCACCGTAGCGACCTCTGGATCGGTGAAGATTCCCAGCAACTTGAGACGATAATCGATTTTCTGCGTTTCTTCGTGGCTCACCTCCAGAAAAACAGCCGCGTTATGAGCCGCGATTTCGCCCTGTTCGATTGCCATATGAACAACCTCATGTGGCCCACAGACATCTCCCGCCGCGAAAATATGCGGAACGGAGGTGCGCTGTTCCGCCATACAGCCGATGTGCTTTCCATCTTTGGCGAGCTCAATCCCCGCTGCTTTCAGGTTGAGACCAACAGTGCGTGGCTCCCGACCCAGGGCCTGGAGAATCTCGCCTCCCCCGGCGGTCTTGATTTCCCCACCCTGTTCAAAGCTCACCGTTTTCCGTCCCTGGCCATCCGCTTTCACCTCCAGCAGCCTGGTTCCGGTAAAAATGGTCATGTTTTCCCTCTCCTCCAACGCGCCTTCCAGGGCCTTGGCGACATCACGATCTGACCCGGTAATGACTTGGTCACTTCTTTGAATCACAGTCACTTGTTTCCCCAGCCCCTCCAGGTAACAGGCCATCTCCAGGGCAATAGCTCCGCCACCCAGCACCACGATGGAATCGAGAAGATCCTCGGCCTCCAGAATGTCGTCACTGGTCCAATAACCGGTTTCCTCCAGACCGGGAACAGGGATTCTCGAAATTTGTGATCCCGTCGCCACGCAGGCGCTGCGGAAACCGATGCGATCCGCAACATCCGAATCAGGAGCCAAAGGCGAAATCGCCACCTCCGAATCACTCAAAAATGAAGCCGTCCCGCAAATCAGATCAAAGCGACCGTCCGCCAGTTGTCCCTGCCGGTATGACGCAAACTCATCAATGAGCCTCCGCTTTCGCGCTATGATTTCTTTTGGAATGGCCCGGAGTTCATCCCCCGTATGAATTCCAAATTCCCTTGCCCGCCGCATGTTTCGGAAATGGTTGGCTGATTCGATCAATGTTTTCGAAGGCATACAACCGTGCAGAATGCAGAGTCCTCCAAGCGTATCCGCTCCGTCAATCACCGCCGTTTTCAAACCCAGGTCGGAAGCCGTTCGAGCAGCGGCATACCCGCCGCTCCCACCACCAATCACAACGAAATCATAGTTGGTTGTCATGCAAAAATAGACCGCTACAGTAAAACCCGAATCTGTAAAAATAAATGAAACCTTTTCGCACGGCGGTCCCTGTCCTCTCTCTTCTCTGCACGCTCCTGCTGGTCCCGGGTTGCGAGGATCCTCAACTGGCAAAGAAAGAGAGTCAACCTTCGGGGGAAAAAAATTCGGAGACCCCGCAACCGGTCCCGGATTCACCAAAAGAGGCGCAGGAGACTCAAAAACCGAAACCGGACAGCCAGGCTGAAGGGACAAAACAGAAAAAACCCACCGAGGCGGTATTGGATATTGTTGAAAAAGGAGAAACGGTCACCGTGAAGGGTTCCATCAAGAGCCGTTTCGAGAAGAAAGATCTCCTTCATCAACTCGAAGTTGGTCTACCGGAAATGAAGATCGTCGATGAATTGGAATCCACCCCGAATCGCATTGCCATGGGGTGGGAAGGCCGCCTGGGAGACGCCCTTCTCGTTCCCTTTTTCAAAACAGTGGAAAACGGAGAACTCCATTATGACAAGGGAATTGTCCGACTGGAGGGACGGATCAAGCGGGAGAAGGATTTCAAAATTATACAGATGAGAGTCATCGAAATCATCAACGGTCCCTTCAGCCGTGACATCGAAAACAATTTAACAGTCGAGGGAAAAAAGAAAGCGCCTCAATAGAACGCCCATGTCCCTCCGACTTGAAATGCTGCAGGTCGCCAGACTTGCTCCGTCTCTTTTGGGTGGGGAAGCGAGTCCACTGGTGCATGGGTTTCTACTGCGGAAACAGAATCCCGACGGTGGATTTCAGGATAGAGAGGGCGAATCGGATCTCTACTATACCAGCTTTGCCATCGACGCCCTCACTGCCCTGCAAGAGGCGCTTCCTGAAAAAACGCTGATTCCCTTTCTGGAACGGAAACTCTCAAAACCGGACGATCTCGATTTTGTTCACCTCTGTTGTCTGGCAAGATGCCTCTCTGCTCTTCCGTCCATGACGGGCGCTTTCTCTCTGAACAGTTTGTTTTCTCGCATTGAAAATCTCTATCGAAGTCAGGACGGTGGCTACAATCAGTCCCCGCATTCGCGGGTGGTTCCGCTTATGCCTGCCTTCTTGCCTGGGGCGCCTACTCAGACCACGGCCTGATGCCCCCAGACCCGGACGGCATGACCCGCTGCATTCAGTCTCTCCAGTCACCCGGAGGCGCCTGGGCCAATGATGCGGACCTCCCTGTTCCCAACCTGCCCGCCACCGCGGCCGCCATTTCCGTTTGTCGCAATTTCAGCATTCCCATTTCAAGGGAAACCGGCCCCTGGATTCTGAAAAACTTCCACGATGCCGGAGGGTTTGTTCCTTTCCCCGGAGCACCAGTTCCCGATCTTCTCAGCACAGCGGTGGCTCTTCATGCGCTGGACGGATTGCAGAACTCCTTCGAAGACAAAAAAGAAAAATTACTCGACTTCGTCGACAGCCTCTGGACGGCGGAAGGTGGCTTTCACGGAAGCTGGGACGACGACACTCTCGACATCGAGTACACTTACTACGGCCTTCTCGCACTCGGCCATTTGGCCCTATGAAATCACTGGAAACGAAAATTTCCGAAACCCTGGCCAATGCCAAAAGCGCTCTCCTGTCCGCTCGCAACAGCGCGGGTCATTGGGAGGGACAACTCTCCACCTCCGCCCTTTCCACCGCCACCTCCGTGGTCGCTCTGGGTTGCCTCGATGCTCAAGCGCACGCCACATTGATCTCCGACGGGCTCCAGTGGCTGGAACAAAACCGGAATGCTGACGGTGGCTGGGGTGACACAACAAAAAGTGACTCCAACATTTCCACCACTCTCCTGTGCTGGTCCGGCTTGTCCCGATTCAAACCGGAAAGCCGGGCAATCTCTCCGGCGGCAAATTGGATTCGGGATTACGTCGGAACTCTTGACCCGCAATTGATCGCCGAAACGGTGAAAGCCCGCTATGGAAAAGATCGGACCTTCTCTATTCCCATCCTGATGCTGTGTTCCATTTGTGGAACCCTGGGCCCCAGGGGATGGAAATACGTGACGCCGCTGCCCTTTGAACTGGCCGCATTTCCCCGCAATTGGTTCGCAGCCTTGAAACTTCCGGTCGTCAGCTATGCCTTACCCGCCCTCATTGCCATTGGATACGCCAGATACCGGATGGCCCCTCCTTTTCCCCTGAATCCCCTCTACTGGATTCGAAAAAGAATCTGGCCGCGAGTTTCATCTCTTCTGGAAGAAATTCGGCCTGACTCCGGAGGATTCCTCGAAGCCGCGCCATTAACGGGTTTTGTAACGATGGCCCTGGCTGTCGCCGGCGAAAAAGATCATTCCGTTGCCAAGAGCGGTGTCGAATTTTTAGCCTCAAGCGTTCGTCCGGACGGAAGCTGGCCCATCGACACCAACCTGGCAATCTGGGCGACCACTCTCTCTATTCGAGCTCTGACCAACCAACAGGGTAGCGTCAGTGACCTGACCCTGTTGGATCGAAAAAGGATCCGCGACTGGCTCCTCTATCAGCAATATCGGGAGATTCACCCATTCACCAATTCTCCTCCCGGTGGCTGGGCCTGGACAGATCTTCCCGGAGGCGTTCCCGATGCCGATGACACACCCGGCGCCATGCTGGCATTGCGCTCTCTTTCCAGCGAAAACGATGCGGAGGTTTTTGCGGCCTGCCGCAAAGCGGCCCAGGCAGGCGCTGAGTGGCTTCTCCAGTTGCAGAACCATGACGGGGGAATCCCCACATTTTGCCGGGGCTGGGGAACGCTTCCTTTTGACCGATCTTCGCCCGATTTAACTGCCCATTGCCTGAGAAGCTGGCTTGCCTGGATGCCGGACATGCCGGAGTCGACCCAGGGACGAATGAAGGCGGCGGTCCAATCCGGTCTCCGTTTTTTAAAGCGGCAACAGCAGGCGGATGGTTCCTGGTTTCCTCTGTGGTTTGGAAATCAATACCGACTCAGAGATAAGAGCAATCCAACTTACGGAACGGCCATGGTCGTTGTGGCCCTGCGGGAAATTCACATCGTCGGAGAAATGGAAGAAATGCGAAACCGGGGAGTCGCCTGGCTGCAGCGAAACCAGAATCCTGACGGAGGCTGGGGCAGCGGAGAAAAATCTCCCTCCACCATTGAGGAAACGGCCCTGGCAGTTCGGGCATTGCGCGGGGAAAGCGGCGCGTCTCGAAGTCTGGAGCGCGGCGTCGAATGGCTCAGCCGGGCAACCGATCTCGGAAGACGCTTCCCCGCATCCCCGATTGGCTTTTACTTTGCCCGGCTTTGGTATTTTGAAAAGATTTACCCCATCACCTGGACGGTGGAAGCCCTTTCCGGACTGCACCTGAACGGGCAATAAATGGCGGAGCCAATCTTTCTCAACCCGGCGGGATGGGAGGCGGCGGAATTCTGCCACTGGAGCCTCCGCTGGAGGAAGTGGGAACCGGCGGCTTGGGGGAATCGTCTTTTTCTGTTTTGGGATCCTTTGGTTTCTCGGGCATCTCGCGCAAATCCCTGATAGCGCTGTCAGGCCTTGCTTCGCTTACAGGCGGCTGCGTGGCCGGAACCGAGGGTCGGGTCGTCGTCTCGGCAGGGCTTTCTACAGTTCCCGTGGAAGGAGGCGAAACGCGCGGAGACGTCGGGGTCATCCGGGGAGGTGTCGTCGTAAACCCTGTCGGGGGAACCGGAGTGAACGGCTTCGCGGAGCTTCCCGTAATCGGTCCCGGAGAAAGATCACCGCTACCGGAAAGGCCGGGATCCGCTGGCGGGGCAACCCGGTTTCCCGGAGCCGAGGAATCAATAATTCTCCCGCCCTGGCTGCGATCCACCCAGACCGTTCGGAGAACCTCACCGTTTTGCCCGGAAACATACACTTTCCCAACCAGTTGATCGTTGACATCGATTAATTCGAGCCGCCAGATCGGTTCGCTCGAATATTCCCGGACACGAAGTAAATAGTTGCAACTGTCAAAGCCCATCCGGGCCCTCCTGGCCTCAGCTTCAGCGATGGTGAATGCAGCGACGCTATCCACTCCGAGTTTGTTCATACTGAAAAACCCAACCGGAACGTCCTCCGGATATCGACTGACATCGGGACCGTTATCTCCGGCCCGGCCTTCCGCGGACCAATACCTCCGCAGCAGCCAGTTCGAACCCGGTTCGTAGGCCAGAATATGCCATTCAAGCGGTTGAGGCACACCCCCGACCCCCCGCATTTCTGCAATCCATTGAACCGACTGAGGGCCAAACTGAGCGGAGACCGTGCGAAAGGCTTCCCGGGCGGATGTCCCGCTTTGCGCGGAAACATCCATCGGCAAAAGAGCCGACAATGACAGGATGGGTAGCAGAAAAATCACCTGCGTCTGGATGGATCTGGAACACTTCATAGCGGCTGCCGGAAAAATTCGTTACGGTAAGCGGACGATCTGAGAACTCGCACTCTCGTCCCCCTGTTACGGTCAAACATTCCACCTTCATAGAAAAAATCAAAACCAGATCCCGGGGGAATCCTTTCCCCCGAAATCCAGATGATTTTCCAATTTTTCAAAAAGTATGGCCGTTTCCGCAGTGATGGAAGCCTTTGTGATGTTTCGTCTTCGTGCAGGTGGACCCACAATTTTCAATGCAACGCAACCCACAACTGGCCATGACTTTTTCCTGGGGCGGATCGATGGTCACGATCCGGGCCGAGCGGCTTTGATCACCATTGTTGATCGCGACAAGCTTACCATCACCACCACAAGTCCGACAGAATACATAGCGTTTGCCAGTGCCTGCACAACTCTGACATTTGTTGCCCGTGCTACTGACTCCATCGCCGCCACAAACAGCGCAACTCGCAAGCTGCTGCCCGCTCCCGTGGCAGGTGGGACATTGTGCCGCAAGAGGCGCCGCTTGATCGCGATAGGCCGCATTGAGCGGGACAATTACAAAGGCAGCAACAGTTGCCAACACCAGAGTGGAGGGTATGAGACTCCACAGTTTGATCGCAGTTCTCGATTTCATCATATTTTTGGTTTGAGTTGAATGGAGGCCGGGGCTTGTCCGGCCCCTCATATTTTTTCGTATATTCGAGAGGAGTGAGGAATCGACGTTTCATGCGGAGTTTTATGCCAACTTTCTGGAGACAACGGTTTAAAAACCATCTTTTCAATTTTTCTTCTCCAGTTGGCCTTATATCTGCTATACTTGCCTCCCTGGTCCCTTATCGGAAAGAGTAAAAGCCATGCCCGAACAGCGGTTCGATCAGTCTCAATCGCTGCAGCAACAGCAGACGATAGCACCCCAGATGCAGCAGAGTTTGCAACTGCTGCAGACGGCCACTCTGGAATTACGCCATCTGATTCAGCAGGAACTGGATGAAAACCCCGCCCTGGAAGACGAATCGGTGGATGTTTCACTGGAAGAAACTTCCAGCCCGGATGAGGATGAGGAGTTTGACAGTGAATTCGCCGAACTCTCACAGATTGACGAGGAGTGGCGCGAATACATGGCCCAGGCTCGCGCCACGGCGCCAAAAAGGGATGACGCCATGGAGCGGCACCAGTTTTTGATGGATTCGTTGGTCAAACCGATCACTCTGCAGGAACATTTGCTGCATCAACTCAGCATGTCGGATGCGGAGGCACCCGTCCGCCAATCCACCGCCCTGTTGATTGGTTATCTGGATGATAACGGATTTCTGCAGGTTGATCTGGAGGATTTGTCTCTGGATCGCGGGATACCACTGCCCCTTTTGAAAGAGGCAAGAGACCTGCTCCAGTCGTTTGACCCAGTCGGAGTGGGCGCGGAAAATCTGAGAGAGTGTCTTTTAATCCAGTTGGATCGGCTCGGCAAATTCCACAGCCTGGAATATCGAGTGGTTGATGGGTATCTGGAAGATCTCGCCCGGAAACACTACCCCCGAATTGCAAAAAAACTGGGCGTTTTACCCGAAAAGATCACGGAGGCAGGAGAATTTATCAGCACTCTGGACCCCCATCCCGGAAGTCGCTTCGCCGGAGCGGATACCAACAGCTACGTGACGCCTGACGTGATAGTGGAAAAGGTCGACGGTGATTGGCAGGTCACTTTAAACAACGAGCAAATCCCCCGGCTCCGCATCAGTAATGCCTACAAAGACCTGATGGCCAGTGGGAGCGGACAGGAGGCACGCGGATACATTCGCGAAAAAATCCGTTCCGGAAAATTTCTCATCAAAAGCATTCATCAACGACAACAGACGATCCAGTCCATAGCCAATGAAATCGTAGCCAGACAAGCGGATTTTTTTGAACACGGACTCTCCCAACTAAGACCGATGAACATGGCCCAGATCGCCGAGGCGGTAGGGGTTCACGAAACTACGGTAAGCCGCGCTGTTTCGGGAAAATACATGGAAACGCCTCACGGGGTGTTTGAGATGAAATATTTTTTTACAAGTGGCTACGAGACCGAATCAGGCGAAACGCTGAGCAATACCAGCGTGAAGCAGGCTCTGCTTGATCTGATCGCCACTGAGGACCCGAAAAAACCTTGGAGCGACGCCCAACTGGTGGTTCAACTCGAAAAGCGCGGCATGAAAATTGCCCGGCGAACGGTGGCAAAATACCGGGAATCTCTCCACATTTTACCCAGCCACATGCGGCGGAGTTATTGAGCTTGCAGGAGGATCGCTGGATTTCAGCCGCTTCTCAAAAAACTTCCCTGTATACTCGTTGTTCAGGGACATCAGGCTGCCACAATCACACCCACTCAAATCCGGGAAAACCCAAAAAAATTACCCGTGCGACATCGCCATTTCTCCGGTATAACGAAGATATTTCCGCATTTCGTAACAAACAGCCTTCCACGCTCTTCGCGGCGACAAACCCTGTCCGGCCACCCTTTCCCGTTCCGGACAGCTTGAAGTCCCCTTTTGCATTTGCCCCCAAAAAGGATCATGATGGGACTCCTTCTTTGAAGAATGAGTGCCAAGCTTGAACCTCAACACCGTTTTCTCTATCCCTGTCGTGTCGAATTCTCTGACACGGATGCAGCCGGGATCATGCACTTTTCAAATTTTTTCCGTTTCATGGAGGTGGCTGAACATGCCTTTTTTCGATCCCTGGGTTTTTCGGTTCATCCAGCCGGTAATGACAATCAAAAGGCGCATCTCCAAGTAGCTTGGCCACGGATTCATGCATCCGCCGATTACAAATTCCCCCTTCGATTTGAGGATCGGGTTGAGGTTGAGTTACTCATTGAGGATATCCGCAACCGGGTGATCAAGTATTTTTTTCGATTCTGGAAAGAGCCCGACTCGGAAGCGGAAACGCTTCTTGTGGCAACGGGTCGGCTCACCGTCATTTCCGTGGAATTTGCCGTAACCGAATCGGGTATGAAACCGGTTCACATTCCTGATGAGTTGAGACAAAAGATCGAGATCGCCTCACCGGAACTGTTGAACGGAAAGGCGGCATCATAGTCGCAATTGATTCCCTGTTGTTCCGCGTCCGGTTACGGGATTGATTTGCAATGGCCATGCGGGCGCCTTCGTGATTGGATCGACCACGGAATGAGAATCAAAAATATTCGATGACTGCCTCTGCGCGACGGACGTTACCGGGAACGGATCAAGCCCTATGGTTTCATCCTGATGGACCAGAACGATGTTCTGAAAAAATCACCCAAAGATGGTTTGAGCGAGGAAATCGAGGTTTGAACCAAAACTTTCACTGCGAAGCGTCTTCCTTCTCGTCCTCCACGCCGGGGGCGGGCTCCCCTGCTTTTTTGAAAATTTCGACCCTGTTGAACGAGACAGGCAGCCCCGCAAATGGCGTTGCCACGGCGGAACTTCGTCCCGCCAGCGGAAACAACAATTCATCCGACCAAGCCAGATAAGAAATCTGCGGTTTCGCGGGAACTTTTCCGGATTTTGGCCAAACCCGGCCGGTCACCCTCCAGTTGTCTTCCTCGGTCTGAACGCTCAACTCCATGAGATAGTGCTCTCCGCTTTTCCAGGTAAATTGGTTCCGCGCCAGAACGACTCCCCTCCGGACCAGTTCCACCCTTTTCTGGGCCGGAAACAGCCTTAGAAAAAAGCCGTTCTTTCCGAATAATCCGAACCCCATTCTGGGATAAACCCGCTTTCCTGAGCGGGCCCATACCTCGCCGGTCAGGGCCACTCCCGTTTCCCGGTATTCCGGACCAAATTCGATTCGGCTTTCGACCAGAGGTGCGCCGGCAACCTGGAAGCATTTCGGTTTTTCAGCCACTTGCCACTTTCCTGACCGAACGGTGAATTCGTCGGACAAAGTCTGTTCGTCACCTTTTACGGCGACGGAAAAATCAGCTTTCCGTTCCGTTTTCTTTTCTTCTGCTTTTTCTTTCCTATCCTGAGCATCCACTGAAGAAAGAAGGACAATGCAAATTAATCCGATCAATTTTAGCGACATAGGCCGAAACTCTTGATCGAGGAAGGTATTTGTTTTGGAGTGCGCGTAGCTTGTTACCGCTTTGGCTATTCGAAGAGAAAAGATCGAACGTAATTGGTGCTGGTTCGGAGTTTGGTCAGGGTCACCCTTTCGTGAAAAAAGTGAAAGCGGTGGCGAGCTACGCGCGCTCCATGCAGACCAACTCGCTGCTGCCCCCCAACTCAACACGGTATGGTGGTCCGGGTAACCCTGTTTCCTCATTCTCTTCGCAGACCATCCATCAGATTTCCACGAATCAA
>Ga0114931_10008608_pt1 | contig 12322 bp, 12 predicted proteins | sample 2SBtaG_FD_89579 | JGI IMG/M metagenome (GOLD analysis project Ga0114931, IMG submission 89579) | Deep subsurface microbial communities from Kolumbo volcano to uncover new lineages of life (NeLLi) - 2SBTROV14_V59a metaG | ecosystem: Environmental > Aquatic > Marine > Volcanic | place: Kolumbo...
ACACCTGAAACGAGTCCCGAAAAACGAGCAGAGGTGTCAGCTACCATAGCAGGTATGTCGCCTACCGACATACGCAATAACAAGGCACAATTCGCACAGAAGCCGGAGCATGTACGCAGCCTCTCTCCGAGCACCTACCGCCAGGTCATGAAGAACGAGGATGACACCTTTACCAGCAATGAGCTTAAGTCATTTGAACGTGCGCGATACAAGGAACTCCACGAGGCGCTTGAGGGAACACACAGTTCACCTAAAGCGCATGCCGCGGCGGTGCAGGGCGTGTTGAAGAATATGGATGACAATGACCTTGAGATCATTGGACCGAAAATGTCCCAGAACAAAGAGTTTATTGCCGGATTAAGCCAGAAACAATTCAACCACCTTACCAAGACAAAGCGCGCAAACTTGAGTGCAGACCAGCTCGCGTCGATGAATAGTGAGCGCACCGCATACCTACGAGGATTAGCGCCTGAGGAGCTTTCCAGGGTAACCAAAGGCATGGGACCAAAAGAGCTTGCCAAGCTTGATACCGATATACTGAAACAGCCGGCGGTTATGCGTCAATTCACCTCTCGGACCATGGGCGAGCTCATAAAGAACGATGTGCCGCAGAATGTGCTTGATGACATGGAAAAGATCGTTGCAAGTGAATACAGCAGTATTCAACGTAAACTGCAGGCAAGCACAAAGGAGGATGGTATCAAAGATCTATTTATGGGGAGTAGGGCAAACCTCACCAAAGAAGAGCAGAACATCGTGAGCCTGCATAAGTGGTTTAAAAGCGGTGGTAACCTAAATGTATAGAATGAGCATGAAACAGTTCGATCACAAACAGGTGCGCCAACGTTTCCTCACACTTCCTGAAAGTGTGCAGGATGCCATTCTGTCGGAGGAGCTTGCGGACGCTTTCGCCGCCGCCATGACACACGCGGGCTTGCAGGGTGACAGAATGCGCGTCTGTAACCAACAGGCCACACTTGTAGCTGTTGGCTTAGCAACTACGGTTGAGTTTGAGGCCTTTGTGAAAAGCGACCTCCGCTTGGATGAGACTCGCGCAAACAAGTTGCTTGGTGCGGTACACGCAAGTGTCTTTACACCCCTACGCAAAGCTCTCGTTACTGCGCTCGAACAAAAGAAACGGGTGTCGACAGATGCAGCGGTTTCTGCGGCGCAAACGCCACCGACACGCGAGGTACCCACAACGTCCACTTCCACCGCGCAGAAAGAAGACCCGTACCGCGAGCCTATAGGTCGATAAGTACTGTGGTTGGCCGGTAGCGGCCGGCATGGCTGATGGAGCACAGCACATCAACGCGCCGCCCGCTGCTTACCAACACACAATCCTGCACATGCGTTTTGCGGTACCACAGTTCATTGAAGTAGAGGACAAGGTGTTTGGTCCTCTTACAGTCAAGCAAGCAATATACGTTGCGGGTGGTGCTGGTGTTACGCTTGCGGTGCTCACGCGCTGGGGGTTTTTTCTGGCGATACTGGTAGGGCTGCCCATCGGTATCTTGACCTTTGCGTTGGCATTCACCAAGGTGAACAACCGGCCGTTCTCCAACATACTCTACGCGGCAAGCTTTTACACGATGCGCAATAAACTCTACCTCTGGAAGAAGGTTATTAAAAAGGACACAGCATCCACAGCGTCAGCAGTACATGGACTGCGCTCTCAGCGACAAGCTGCGCAAGACCAACCGCTTGCACCCAAAATGTCACAATCACATCTAAAGGAGCTTGCGTGGTCACTCGACACCAGAGAGAGCCTTTACGCAAACGAAGAGCAGTGGAAGTAACCTGTCACGTATGGAACCAATGTCAACATCAGCAAAACCAAGTCAGGACTTTGTACCTATCGAACAGGTACGCGATGGTATTTTGGTACTTAAAGATGGCTCTGTGCGTGCGGTGCTCATGGCATCGTACATAAACATCGTACTGAAATCCGAGGACGAGCAGGCCGCCATCCTGGGACAGTTCCAGAACTTTCTTAACTCATTAGATTTCTCGGTGCAAATATTTATTCAGTCTCGTGAGCTAGATATCCGCCCCTATCTTGCACTGCTCGAGCAACGGTACGGAGAGCAGCAGAGCGAGCTTATGAAGATACAGGTCCGTGATTACATAGACTTCATTAAGGGTTTTGTTGAGGGCACAAGTATTATGACCAAAGGGTTCTACTTGGTCATACCATACAGCCCACCCGCACTCCAGGGTTCAGCAGGTGGTGTGGGTGGCATTCTGTCCATACTCAAGGGACATAGGCCTGAGGAGCACCAGGTGTCTATGCAGCTCTTTGAAGAGTACCGCAGTCAGATAGAGCAGCGTATCTCCGTCGTCATGCAAGGACTTGCGCGCTGCGGTGTGAGAACCGCACAACTGGGAACAGAGGAGGTTATAGAGCTCTTCTACCGTCTATTTAACATTGGTGAGCTTGAGCGCCCGATTCCCGTGTCAGAGCTCAATAAGGAAAAAAGTTAGTATGGGACTGTTTTCATTTTCAAAAAAGGGTACGGATACGAATGCAGATGAGATATCTGTGTTGCCACGTGATATATACGAATCAGGAAGCCTTGAGCTAAAGGATGTTCTTGCCCCATCGGCACTACAGATAACACCAAAGGAGCTTAATCTTGGTGAGAAGGTGGCACGCATGTTCTTTGTCACCTCATACCCACGCTACTTAAGTGACAACTGGTTCTCGCCCATCGTTAATCTTGAGCAGGTTTTTGACGTGTCCGTGTTCATCCACCCGATCGACACCGCACCAATGCTCAAGAAGTTCCAGAAGAAAGTTGCGGAGGTGCAGAGTCAAATACACGAGCGGGAAGCTCGTGGCATGGTACGAGATCCAATGCTTGATGCGGCGTATGAGAACCTGGAATCTTTACGCGACTCCCTCCAACAGGCGGAGGAGCGACTTTTCGATGTTGGTGTGTATGTCTCCATTTATGCTTCAAATAAGGACGAGCTTGATAAGGTTGAGAGTGAGTTCAAGTCGCTCCTTGAAGCGCAGCTTGTGTACCTCAAGCCCGCACTTTTCCAACAAGAGCAGGGGTATCGAAGCATTCTCCCGCTATGCACAGACGAACTATTGGTGCACAGCAAGCTAAACAGTGCACCTCTTTCCTCCATCTTCCCCTTTGTCTCGTTTGACCTTACCGCAGAGAAGGGTGTTCTCTACGGTATTAACCTGCACAACAACTCGCTCGTGCTTTTTGACCGCTACTCTATGGAAAACTACAATTCCGTACTTTTCGCCAAGTCTGGTGCGGGCAAGAGCTATACCACGAAGCTTGAGATACTTCGTTCGCTCATGTTCGACGCAGAGGTTATTGTTATCGACCCGGAGCGGGAATACGAGTACATGGCAAACGCCACGGGGGGACGATACTTCAATATTTCACTATCGTCTGAACACCACATTAACCCATTTGACCTGCCCTCAGTGCATGAGGACGAGAACCCTGCCGAGGTTCTGCGGCAGAACATCATTACCCTGGTGGGTCTCTTCCGTATCATGCTGGGAGGACTCACACCGGAAGAGGATTCCATTATTGACCGAGCAATTACCGAAACGTACGCGTTGAAGGACATTACCGGCACGACAGACTTCAGCAACCTCACACCACCGCTTTTGTCTGACTTTGAGCTCGTACTCTCGGGAATGGAGGGAAGTGATTCGCTCATGCGCCGTCTCACCAAATACTCAAAGGGTACGTGGGAAGGGTTCATCAACAAGCCAACCAACGTGGACATCAACCAGAAGTTTGTTGTCTTTTCCGTGCGTGATATGGAGGAGGACCTCAAACCCGCAGCTATGTACATTGTGACGAACTACATATGGACCGCGGTGCGCAGACGACTTCAGAAGCGTTTGCTCGTTGTGGACGAGGCATGGTGGATGATGAAAAGTGACGATACCGCAAGTTTCCTCTACAGTGTCGCGAAGCGGGGTCGTAAGTACTTCCTTGGGCTTGCGACCATAACCCAGGACGTCGATGACTTCTTGAAATCCCCATACGGCGTGCCAATGATCACGAACTCATCGATACAGGTACTGTTGAAGCAGAGTCCAACCGCTATCGACCGCATACAGCAGACCTTTAACCTTACTGACGAAGAGAAGTACCTATTGCTCGAATCCCAGGTTGGGGAGGGCATATTCTTTGCGGGCAACAAGCATGTTGCCATAAAAATAATCGCGTTGTACACGGAAGACCAGATAATCACCTCTGACCCATCGCAGCTTCTCGCTATTAAGAAGGAGCGTGAGAATATCGAGTAAGCAACGCTAGTGCGTACCTATGGCAACCACAGCGCAAGCGCAACAGTTACAAACACCTCGCAATAGACCGATTGCACGTACGCCCGTACGCTATCGCATTTCAAAGAACCATGGGCGAGCGATGCTTGCCGTGGGCATACTTTTTGATCTACTGCCGCTATTTCTTATCATCGGAACTTCGGTGTTTGTTTTTAAGTTGCTTGGTGACGCTAGTGCTAAAGCTGCGAGTAACGTAGCTGCCTGTTTCAATCCTGCTACACTCACGGATCTGTGGAACTGTGCTATGTTTGCCTCATCACCTGTTACGGAACTTTCTAAGATAGCACTTGCATCAGGTGCAGCTGCATTTACCGCCGTCACATTGGGCCCCATCATGTACGCCATTGGCTCCTTCACGAGCACCTTGCTTGCGCTATTTGTCTTTTTAGTGTGGTTCTTAGTGAAGCGGGTAAACCCATTCTCTCCCACCGCTAAACGGATGCTCACCAACCTGCTTACAATGATTGTGGAGTCTATCCCTCTCCTGAACATACTCCCCGGTATCACCTTTGCTGTGTCGCGACATATACGCATTTCCCGTATGGAAGATGAGGAACGCCACCGCGAAAAACCCGTTGGGCGTTCGGCTGCGTGATAGTAGGTTATCCTCAAACGCTTCTGAGACTTTGATGAACCTGTTGTATACTGAATAGTGAACATGCACATATATATGGATTTTCTTACACGATTGAACGTACAGCGCATCGAACACATAGTGCTTTCTGTGGCAATAGTGCTTTCTGTGGCAATGGGCTTGGGGTACACAACACCGCCTGTGCACGCACAGCAGCTCACGGGGCCGGCCGTAGGAGAAAGTTTGATAATTGACCCACGATATCCAGGGCCACATACAAAGGTCAGCGCGTCATTCAAAACAAGTGCGTTTAATCTGCAGCGTGCGGTCATCACCTGGAGGGTGAACGGCAAGGTGGTACTACAGGGTAGAGGGGAAACGATATACAATTTTGAGACCGGCGATGTCGGTTCTGTACTACGTATCGACGTACTCGCACAAGACTCCTCGGGTAAAATGGTTGTTGGTTCAAAGTCACTCACGGTTGGTGATATAGACATTGTATGGGAAGCTCAAACCTATACGCCGCCATTCTACTCGGGTCGCTCCCTTCAGAGTCCCGGTTCAGACGTTACGCTACTTGCGTTGCCAACCGTTGTTAAAAGTAATGGCGTTCGATACAAGAACTCGGAACTATTCTTTACATGGGCCAGTCGAAACAGCGTACAGAATGACAACTTGGTCGGTTTTGGTAAAGACTCGATCGTGTTGCAAAACAACGACCTATTCGAGCCACTGGATGTGGTTGCGTCTGTCAGTGATAGTCAGGGGAACATTCTGGCACGCAAACATATTACGGTGCCTGTCTCACAGCCAAAAGTGATACTCTATGAAGACAGTCCGCTCATGGGTATACGATACGCAACAGCACTCGTACACACATTTCAACTATTTGCAACGGAGGCTGTATTAACGGCTGAGCCATATAACATGAGTGTGCAAAATCGGATAGACCCCACGCTGCAATACGAGTGGCAGGTCGGCGCAGACCGTCTTACCAACCCCGGCTCCATTGTGCTGCGTCCAAACGCACCGGGTAGTGGCACTGCGCGTGTGCAACTTTCTGTAACGAACACTGACACTGCGGCATGGGCACAGAATGGGCGGAGTGATATTTCTGTGTCGTTCAACACATCAGGTCAAAATACCAGTAATGCAAATACTACACCACTATGATGAAGCGCCTACAACACGTATATACTATGCTGCTTTTGTTTGTGCTGATGCCTTTGCCTCTTTTTGCGCAGGATTCAGGTGCTGTCTTTGTGCCGCTGTCAAAAAACCTTCCTCGCATCATCACTGAACCGTTGCAACATGCCTCGGTACAGCCGTTGCTGAACGCTTTGTTGGCCGTTTCAATAAGCGTGGCAGCCATACTTGCGGTGGTCATGCTTGCTATTGGTGGCTTCAAGTACATGACCACCGACTCGGTCTTTCAGATGCAAGGTGCGAAGGAGCAGATGGCAAACGCTATCATCGGCCTGTTGATCGTACTGACCTCTATACTCCTACTGCAGACGATTAACCCTGATTTGGTGAGTATGCGTATTTTCCAGTCTGGGGTATAACATTGTCATTTCGAACACAAACTGAACATATATGCGCAACATAAAGGTACTACTGGGGATAGGGATAGCTTTGGCACTGATACTTATCGTGCTTGCGGTATTACTGTTTATGGGCAGTGGCTCAAATCAACAACGGGGTGCTGACTCGGGTGATCTGTTTGGCGACACGAGTGGCACGCGAACGCTTGCGACGTCTACACGCAATCCCTTTGGCGAGTTATCGACATGGACACGAGCGCATGCTGGTGAGGTGGGTGCTAAGGCACCGGAATTCAGGGCTATCAGTAACAGACCTGCCATTGCTCTGGTAGCTTTGGAAGCAACTATACAGGGTGTGCCCGAAGAGGTGGTTCGTTTTGTTGATCATACGAATGGTCACATACTTGAAACACCCCTTGCCACGCTAGCAAAGCCGGATATCTTGTCACCAAAGACTGTGTTGCGCATCGGTGAAGCACAGTGGTCAGCTACGGGTAGTTCAACGCTTCTCCAGTATCTAGATGACACGAGTGCTGTGGTGTACTCGTTCCTCGGGACACTGCGTACCGATAGCAATGCGGCAAGTGACACGGCCGACATGCTACATGGACGACTGCTTCCTAACAACATACTAACTGCAGCACTTTCACCTGATGGCCGATCGGTGTTCTATATCACATCAACGTACAGTGGTTCGGCGGGCTATATAGAATCCGTAGAAGCTGGTGTTTCCCGTAAGGTGTGGGTTTCGCCTCTTCGCGACCTTACTGCATCATGGAATACCCTAAACGAAATACTGGTGTACAACAACCCAAGTGCCATAGCGATGGGGGTTGTCTGGTCCATTAATCCACGCACAGAACACACATCACGCATACTTGGCCCTGACTACGCTCTTGCGGCGCTTGATGACCATGAGGGCAACTACGTACTATACTCTCTACTAGAGAGTAGGGCTGATATTGCATCACTTCGCGTAGAGAACAAAGAAACGGGTGCTATCCTGCACATGCCCATGGCGACCATTATAGAAAAGTGTGTATGGGGACCTTCACCGTCTACCTATGTATACTGCGCAGTACCGAGGAATTTTGATACAAAGAATTATCTGGAGCAGTGGTATCAGGGGACACTTTCCTCTGACGACACCTTGTGGCGATTTGATGCCGCAACAGGTAACTCTACATTCCTGCTCGATCCCAGCAAGGAAACGAAAACTGTGTTCGATATTACAAACCTTGTGGTAAGCCCACAGGAAGACTACCTGTTGTTCCGTGAACGTAAGACTGACCTCATTTGGTCTCTCGCGCTTCCCTCTGACAGCGCGGATGCAACAAGTACACCTGCTACACAAGCGTAGCATTCTTGATGGAACACTTGCCAGAAAAAATACCGCCTCGGCGGTATTTTGTGTTGTGCGACACTACGTTGCGCTATACCGCACCGCGATACTTCAAAATGACATGGCGTATCTTGCCCATACCTTCCGATTCTGTGGTTACCTCTGGGTCCTCGCTAAACATGGCATGAATGATCATTCGTTCATATGCATTCATGGGTGTCATTTCGGCGCTTGAGCGAAATGTGCGTACACGGTCGGCAAGCAGGCGGGCCTTCTGTTCAAGCTCTCGTATTCTCCCGTGTTGGTAGCCATTCACATCAACCATGAACTTTGTATCGGGTAGATCATCGCGTCGTTCTGCGACACGGCGAATTATGTAATTCAATGCTCGGAGGTGTTCGCCCTGTGACCCGATAAGCCGCTTACTGTCGGCGGTTCGCACGTTCCACATCTGGTGAGCCGAGACGGGAACCGACTCAATGGCATCTACTGCTATGCCTAGTTGGGTAAGAAATTCGTGTATGAAATCCTGTATCACTTGTTCGTCCATACGCTATGTTTGTGGCTCAGTTTCTTCATGTTGACCACGCTCTTCGTCCATTTTCCGTTTAACGTAGATCTCCTGGCCGATAGCAAAGATATTACTCGTTATCCAGTAAAGCGCAACTGCGGCGCTTGCAATGTAGGCGACCACGGTAATGACAATGGGTATTACGAACTTCATTTGCAGTTGCATGGAGCGTGCAAAATCTTCCTGGAAGCTCGCGTCCTTACTCCGTGGCGCAGGTTTTGGAATGGCGTAGTGGGCCTGAAAATACTGGCTGATGCCGGCAAGCACCGCAAGCGGGTAGCTTTTTGATGCCATGTCGATCAATCCTAAGAATGCCATGTGAATGTTATGCGGTTGTGGTACAAAACTGTAGAGAAGGTCTGTGTTGATGTTTGGAAGACCCGCCTTAAGGAAAACCCAGTAGAGCCCAAGGATGACCGGCAGTTGAATGAATAGTGTCACGAAACCGGATAGAGGGTTCACTTTCTTTTCCCGATAGAGCTCAAGGAGTCGTCGTCCTTGTTCTTCTCGATTGTCCTTGTATTTCTTGCGTATCTCCTTTGAGGGCCCCTCAAGCTCTTTCATGAGGCGCTGGGTTCTTGCTGCTTTGATAGAAACAGGGAAGAGTGCAAACTTCACCAGTATAGTGAGCGTTATGACCGCAATACCCACGTCAGTCCATGGCCCAAGACCGATAATGCCTATGAGCGCGTTGTAGAGAGGAGTGTAGACAAACGTATGAAAAAGCTCCGATATCATAGAGCTTATTCTATCGTATATGTGAAATAGAAACCACTTTGTCCCCCCGTAAGTATGTGTTGCTGGTGATACAGCTACAAGAGCCGTGTTAAGAGTGTGGTGGGTTGCTGGTCCAGGTCCTTGGAGCTACGTTGTGCGGCCTGTGGGCGAGTGAGTACCGCAATGTGCATCGCCTCCATGTGGTCTATGTGGTGCTGTAGTATCTGATACACAGAGCGGCGCAGTCGGTTGCGTGCGACTGCGCTTCGAGCTGTCTTTTTGCTTACCACCACCCCACATTTTGTTGTTGCGGCAGAACGAACAATGAGGGTCAACACCCTACCATGTATACGGCGACCGTGTGCAAGGAGTGTCGCAAACTCGGCGCGTAAGAGGCGCTGACGTCGAGGAAGCACGATATTTATACGGCAAGGCGCTTGCGCCCTTTCGCGCGACGACGACGCACAACGCGCTTACCCCCCGGTGTGCGCATGCGCACCAAAAAGCCGTGTGTTGTCTTTCGCTTTCGTTTCTTTGGTTGGTAGGTTCGTTTCGGCATAGGTACGTGTGCGCTGCACTATAGCACACCTTTCTCAAATAACAAACCCGCTGCTTGCGCAGCGGGTTGTGAATGAACAACACTAGATACCCAATAGGTACCTGATTACTCCAAGGATCAAGAGAATGACCACGGTGCCAATGACATTACCACCACCCCAGGCGGGAGGACCCACAAGACCAATTACGAAAATGAGAACCATGATGAATGTGACATAGCTCGAAAAGTCGTTGCTTACCCACTTCTTCAGGAACTCACCGTAACTCTTCAGGAGCTCACCGTCCCCTAACGACGTGAATATGGTATTCAGCACGTCTGGGTTCAGCAGAAGGAACAATGCGACTGCCGCAAGTAAGGTCCCGAGCAACGCCCGTTTTAGACGCACACCAGACAACCAGGCGAATAGCCCGATGAGTGGTGCTAAAAGGTACGGGGCAAATGGTACCAGGTTTGTGCCCTCTAACGACGTCACGACTGATTGAAGACCAGCGCCGTGGAGACCTGTTGGCCCCGAACCCAACACATGCACGATCACGAGGAGCACTGCGGTAACAGCAACACTCGACCAGACCGCATTTTTCTTCCATGAACACTCGAGTTGCGCGAGCCACGCAAGCACAACAAGCTCCAAGATAACCATGCTGGAGTACTGCCAATACTCCCACCACGGCCACGCACCCAACACCACTTTGTGTACGAATACGGCACCAATCAAAGTGAATGGTATACCGTACCACGTCACAATAGCTTTTGAGCCATGCTTCATCGCATTGGGTACGATGTGTTGATGGGGTGTGTGCAGTTGCACACTCTCACCCCCATCTTCCATTTCGTACTCATCTTCTTTTTGTTTCCTGATGCGATCGTGAATGGTGTATATCACTGCAAGAACCACTAACGTGAGTAGTCCCACAGCAATCCATCCAACATGAAGCGTGCCAGGTATCGGCCCTGCCTTCGCCACAAACAGGTCCTGCAGCTCCTCATGAAAGATATACCCAATAACAATGAAAGCACCGCCCAGTACCACACGTACATTCATCAATGCATTAGGCACAACCCGTACAAACAGGTCCTGCAGCTCCTCATGAAAGATATACCCAATAACAATGAAAGCACCGCCCAATACCACAAGTACATTCATCACTCACCTCTCTTCGTTCGATAGCTCCTTGTCGGGATCTTTATCGGGATCCTTGTCGCGAAGCGCGTCGTAGGTTCGTTTCTGCATCACATCACCGAAACCTGGTCCCGGTGTTGCGCTGTTCTGCGGGGGGTAAATGATGAAATCAGTACGTCCTTTACCCTCACCAATCTTCTGTGCTGCAGTAATAGACGCCATCGCTCGAACAGTATTCTCATCTTTATCATTGAGTGCTTCGAGTTGTTTCTCCAACGTCAGCTTTTGCCCAATAGCTATGTTCGTTTGCTCCAAAGGAATAGCCATGATGCGGCGGATCTCTTGTTGTGTTTCCTTGTCTGCGGGAACCACATCATTGAGACTGACCTGCAGGCAGTCAAGACCAACCATTTTTAGTACACTTACGTTTCTCCCATCCGCATCCCGAAACGGCATTGCGTCGTCTATGTTTCGTAAGTACTTAAGCACCCGTTCTTGGAAGGCCGTTTCGCCTTTTCCCCTAACTGCTGCATACACCTCATCAAGGGAACCTACCCTTGTTAGTGTTCCGGTCGCGTTTGCTACCACGCTTGCAATCTGCCGTGTGGCATCCTTCCAGACTGTCCAGTCAAGAAGGTTGTCGACACGGAGTGTGATTGTGTAATCCATGCGAATAGAAAATCCATCTCTTGTCGGTAGTGCTGCAGTGATTGTGCGGTGTGGCCACTGCTCCAGCACGTGGTCGGTCATACTTGACACAATCTCGTAGGGACTCACCTCAAGTCCACCAAGGTTGTCTTTTACGTACATGTGCCGAGTTTTCGCTCGCGCGCGAGACCGTGCACGTACGTGCTCCATGAGCACGGGTTCGTAGTACGCGTAAAAACCAAACAGGAAGAAGGGTACAAACACCCGGACCACATGCCTACCGGTCAGGCCATAGGTCAAAACTCGAAACACGTAGAGTGGACTTAGAATCCACCACGTGCTCTGTATGGTAGGTTTGTACGTTTCGTTGTCTGGTACACGACGAATCTTCCAGTCGGCCCGCGTAGCATACCTCATACCCGCGCGCTTATCCTGCAACCCATCCACAGTGAGCCGTCTTCCGCTCATGGCTATGACAGCAAATCGCGGAGCACCAGCACGACCAACAGTAACCATCTCCATCGCTTCCAGTTTCCGAAGGACACCGGTTTTACTCTTCGCACTTAGAGGATCCTTTTCATCAATCGTCCACAGGTCGGCACTCATCCATGCCACAAAGGGCATGACTACAGCCATCACGTACGCGATACCGTACAGAATCACAACCACGTACCCGACCAAAAACACAAAGGTTAGTAGTTCGCTCATGCGTTTTTCTCCTCATATCTAGTTGTCAAAGATGTCTATTTTTAATTATATCATAAATTATATAAAAATCAAGTAACAGTCCTGTAACTGCTCACACCCTCCGCAGCGCCAAATACCTCTCGAAGTACGTCGTAGGATCTTTTCGATGTAGTGACAAAAGTGCGGAGAGGAGTGTGCCGAGTACTGCCGCACCATGATCACTCTTG
>Ga0114931_10008609_pt1 | contig 12322 bp, 8 predicted proteins | sample 2SBtaG_FD_89579 | JGI IMG/M metagenome (GOLD analysis project Ga0114931, IMG submission 89579) | Deep subsurface microbial communities from Kolumbo volcano to uncover new lineages of life (NeLLi) - 2SBTROV14_V59a metaG | ecosystem: Environmental > Aquatic > Marine > Volcanic | place: Kolumbo...
GATCCGCGGCGCGCAACTGCCGGGTCGGTAGTAGCCGAGGTCGTAGACGCATTCTCCCGGCTGTTCGATCCCCATCTTGTAAGGCAGGATCGGCACGGTGGCGAAGAAATGGGCCCCCGAAATAAGCGGCTGCAGGATCGGGCCGGCTGAGTGCCCATAGCGTTCGAGGCCCACTTCCTCGAAATACAGCGGCTTGTGGCAAAGGCCGGACGCTTTCCAGGTATAAGTGGTCATGGCCCACTGCCGCGGTTCGTAGGTCTCGTTGCCAAGATCGCACTCCGGCGGGAACTCGCCCGCTTCGGCCGAAATGTCGTTCGTGATTTCGTCGATCGGCTTCAGCTCGTCAGGATCGGGGCACGGTTCTTCCACCGTCGGCGGCGCCTTGGCCAACAGGTCACGCTGCTGATCCTCGGTGGTCGCCGCTCCGAGGCTCGGCGCGCCATCTTGGAACGCGGCGTGGGCTGCCACTTCATCATGAATCGGGCCCAATAAGGCCGGTGCGTCGACGACGGCGTTTTTCGTCTTGGGTAGACGGGGTTTCGCGGAGACCTTGCCTGGCTGGCCCGTGAATGCGGCAGGCCGAACGTGGTCATCGTGGTTAACCCGGTGGGGCCGCTTCCACTTTAGTTTCGCGTTGTCAGCGGTCTTCCGCGGAACTGCTGGAGCCGCCGTTGCGGCTTGGCTCGATCGCCATTTTCCGGTCCGGGCGTGGTCTTTGGCGTCGCCCGCCCGCGCAATCGCCGGCAAGAGCAAGGCCAGGCAAGCCACGGCTAGCAGAGCGCCCAGCGCGTGCCACCCCGGCGTCACGTCATGCCGGCAGGCCACGGGGTTACGTGGATTCTCCCGAGGCATATTCAGCGGTGTAGTTCGGCGCTTCTTGGGTAATCGTGATGTCATGTGGGTGACTCTCCCGCACGCTTGCCCCCGAGACGCGAATGAACTTCGCGTCTCGGCGCAGCGCCTCGATCGACGGCGTTCCGCAATATCCCATTCCGGCCCGCAGGCCGCCGACTAGCTGATAGACAAACGGTTCAAGCGGTCCTTTGAAAGCGACACGGCCTTCGACGCCCTCGGGAACCAACTTGTTTGAACCACGTTCCGGGGTTTTTTGACGATATCGCTCGCTAGAGCCTTGCACCATCGCCCCCAGCGAACCCATTCCACGATATACCTTGTAGGCACGCCCCTGATACAGGATTTGTTGCCCGGGGCTTTCGGCCAGGCCGGCGAACAATCCGCCGACCATCACGGCGTGTGCCCCCGCGGCCAGCGCCTTGGTCAGATCGCCCGAGTAACGAATTCCGCCGTCCGCAATGATCGGCGTTCCGCTATCCTGGGCGGCCTTGGCGGCGTTGGTGATCGCGGTAATCTGCGGCACACCAACCCCGGAGATAATCCGTGTCGTACAAATCGAGCCTGGCCCGATGCCAACCTTCACGGCATCGGCCCCGGCGCGTATCAGGTCAGCGCATCCTTCGGACGTCGCCACGTTCCCCGCGACGACGTCAATGTCCCAACGTTGTTTGATGTTACGTACGGTTTCAATGACATTGGCCGAGTGCCCGTGAGCGCTGTCGACGACAATCACGTCGACATCCTTGGCAATCAGGCTTTCGACACGCTCGTACTCGTAAACTCCGACGGCTGCCCCGGCCCTCAATCGCCCCTGCCTGTCGGTGCAGGCGTTTGGGTAGCACCGCATCTTGTCGATGTCTTTGATCGTAATGAGCCCGGTCAGTCTGTAGTTTTCGTCAACCAGAAGAAGTTTCTCGACCTTATTTGCCATCAAAATCTTTTCAGCCGCTTCAAGCGTCACGGTTCCGGTTGCCGTGACCAAGGACCGGCCCTGCGTCATAACCTCGGAAACCTTCAGCTCTTGGGTTTCCAGAAACCGCAGGTCGCGTCGGGTAAGAATGCCCTCCAAGTGGTTGTCGGGACCGGTGATGGGAATGCCCGAAATGTTCTTTCGATCCATCAGTTCGCGTGCACGGCGAACGGTCGCTTCCGGCGGTAGCGTCACGGGATCGAAGATGATGCCGTTGGCGCTGCGCTTAACTTTGTCGACCTCCTCGGTCTGGCGGTCGACCTTCATGTTCTTATGGATGATGCCTAGCCCGCCCGTTTGAGCCAGGGCGATCGCCATCTCGCTCTCGGTCACCGTATCCATGGGTGAGCTAAGTATCGGAATATTCATCTGAATCCGCTTCGTCAACCGGGTGCGTACGTCAACCTCGTGCGGCACCACTTGGCTGTAACGCGGCAGCAGCAGCACGTCATCGAAAGTGACTCCCTGCTCCGCAGTATCGAGCGAGACCATCGGCTTCCTCCCCCCGGGCTTCATGGTAATCCCGCATTATGGGGCTGCCCGCTGGAATTGGCAATCACCGCGTTGTGGGGTGTTTTGGCGGTCGCGCGTCGGCCGCAAGATGAGCGGTGCCAGGGCTACCCACTTCCAAAAAAGACGGCACGCGCGGCGCGCATGGCGACCAGCAACACGGCCATCAGCGCGAGACACATCATCACGACCGTGGGAATGAGCCATTCGATGGCGAAATAAGGGCTTGCCGAAAGCCAAACCTGCCGCCAATCGAGAATGACTACCACGGTTGCCAGACATAGAAACGGCCCGTAGGGGATCTCGCTTTCGCGTCGCAGCACCCATTGCAGCAGCCCCAACACCAGCCCCAGCAGAGGCGCGGCGAAAAAGATGATCAGACCGTTCTGCCAACCGACTAGAGTGCCGATCATGGCCATGAGCGTAACGTCGCCGAAGCCCATCGCTTCTCGGCGAAGCGCGGCCGCGCCGATGAGGCGAACCGACCAGACCAGGCCGCCGCCTGCGGCCATGCCCACGAGCGCGGTTAGCAGACCTCGCCAAGACGCTCCATTGCGGAACCAGAGGGCCGTGATGACCACCGCCCCGATGGTCGCCATGACCGCGATGCGTTTCGAGACCGGCTCGCGCAGCACCCGAGCAACAAGATGCCGCCCGGCATACAACCAGCCGCGACGGCCGTACCAACGCCTTGGCAATAGGGCGAAACACCAACCGAGATAGCATGCCAGGCCAATCGCCAGCGCCCCGGCATGTGGAAAGCCCCCCAAGCTAGCGGGCCACGCGCGTGGCGAGGCGATATGCAGCGGTACGACGGTCGGCACGACCCCGCCGACAATCTCGGTCGGTAGCATCACCGACTCAGTCCAGGCGGCCAGCAGCAGGCCAGCCAATGTGCCGGGAAGTGTAAGACGATCAGGAATAATGCGTTCATCTAGATCAATCAGTGAAGCAACCAGCATCAGAAAACCGAGCAGCAGGTGCGCCGCAAACATCGGCTGTAGTGCCGCCCGCACGGAATCGGCCATTGCGGTCGCCGGCGGAGGGACGTCGGTTAATAAGGCCACGCGGCCGATTTCCCACCAGTAAAGCCCGGCGAAGCCGAGTCCGCATAATAGTTCGACCATCAGCGGTCGCAGCCATTGCCGGCTGCCGTCGGGCAGCTCGACCCGCGCGCCGATCCAACCGACTATCGGCAGACATCGCCAAGGGCCGTGCCGTGTCTCCGTGAGTACGGCGCCTTCGATGGGCCAAGCGGATAGCCGTAACTGGAGAACGGCCCAATTCACGACACGGCCGACCAAAACACCCAGCAGCATCAATCCACCAAGCCGCAAGCCCATCGGAATGGCCAGCACGTTCGTCACTTCGGCTCCTGTCGCGAGGACCATCCGAGTTGCCGCAGCACCTCGTCGGCGATCTCGGGCGGCGTTTTTCCTTCGGTGTCGATTTCCAAGTCGGCACAGTCACGATAAATCGGACTTCGCGCCTCGAGTGTCTGGCTCACTTCAGCTTCCGGCCCGGCGGAGGTCAGTTTTGGTCGTCGCTGGGCGGTGGTTCGATCCGCGGAAATTCGCTTAAGGATCGTCGGCGGACTTGCCGTAAGCCAGACGATCGTGCCACCGTGATGCAGGGCTCGACGATTTCGTTCTCGAAGCACGGCCCCGCCGCCGGTGGCCAGAACCACTTGTTCCTTGTCGGCCCAATCGGCGAGCACGTCGGACTCCAGATCGCGGAACGTCGCTTCGCCGTCATCACGAAAAATGGCGGCAATCGACTTGCCGGCGCTGCGCTCGATCTCGTCGTCGGTATCCATCCATGACCAGCCAAGTCGCCGGGCAAGACAGCGGGCAACGGTCGTTTTGCCCGTTCCACGGTAGCCGATCAGGATAAGCTTCATGGGGCTTCAACACCCTCGGCAGCGAGGTCCGGCATCACGAGTCAATATTTCACCGGGCCGATGGCACGTTTGAAGACTTCGCGCATCATGTCGGCGGGCGCCTCTTGGCGGGTAAACAGCTTATACTGCAATGCCGCCTGACGTATGAACATCTCAACGCCTGTGATCACTTTACAGCGACGATCGCGGGCGTCTTTGACGAGCAGCGTCGATTCGGGATTGTAAACCGTATCGAAGACCAACATCGACGGCTTCAGGTGATGCTTGTCGTAGGGCGTCTCGTCAACGTTGGGGTGCATGCCGATCGGCGTGCAGTTGATGAGAATATCACACGAAACCATATGCCGGGTCGACCAATCAACCGCCTTGCCGCCGACGCGCTGCGCGAGCCGGTCGGCGCGTTGGCTTGTTCGGCTCGCAATGACGATCTTTGCATGCCGCCGCTTTAGCCCGTGAGCAATCGCCCGCGCGACACCGCCGGCGCCAAGCACCAGGACCGTGTGGTCTTTCAGCGAATTCGTGGCACCGTCCGACTCGTTCAAGGTGTTTGTCAAGCAATCCATCGCCGCGCGATAGTCAGTGTTGTAACCGATCAATTTGCCGCCATCGAAAACAATCGTATTACAAGCCCCCACGGCGCGAACCGCGCCGTCAACTTTTGACAGATGCCGGATGACCGCTTCTTTATGGGGAATCGTCACGCTCAGACCACGGACGCCGATCTCGGCCGCCTCCTCTTGCAGGAACGAAGCCACGTCGTTCTTGGGAACGCGAAACGGCACGTAAACGCTGTTCAACCCTTGTTCGTGAAACGCCGCGTTGTGTACCAGTGGGCTGAGGCTGTGCCCGACCGGATCGGCGATCACGCCGTAGACCGCCGTGTCGGCGTTCAGTTCGTCGTAGCGATAAATCGCGGTCATCTGGTCGAAAGAAAGCTGCCCCGGCGCAAGCGTGCGCTCGTGATGAAAGGTGGCGTACGTAAATGGATCGCCGAATCGGCCGGCCAAAATGCGTGTGGGTACGCCGATGTCGCCCATACAGATTCCGATCGTCGGCACCTCGCTGCCCGCCATCAAACGAAGCATCCGCTGATTGTCACGCGTTCGATTGGCCAGCGTGGCCAGCTTGACCACGTCGGCATCCAATGAGCACATGCGGGCATGGATTTCTTCCAGATCGTCGGGTGTCTTGTTGAAATGATGGAAACTGATGACGCGTTTCGTCTTGCCGAAGCGCGGAACCTCGGCGGCGATGTCTTCCTCCAAGTCAATGTACTCGGCACCTTCGGCGATCGAGGTGCGCAGCAGAAGCAGTCGGTCTTCCTCTCGTCCGGTGAACTTGCCGCCGTCGCGCTCGCGGCGGCAGGTGATGATGACCGGTCCGGGTCGATCGCTGAGCAATCGTCGCACGTTTACCGGACCGCTTATGTAATCGATCCGAAGCTCGACCAGTTCGGCTCCTTGCTCGACCAGATGCCGATGCTCGGCCATCATGTGCCGATGCCGTCCACGCCCAATGCTGACGCAAATCATGGTGCGATGTTTCCGACGTCGTTGCTCGAATTCAGCGAAATGCAAATTGCCGTGCCAGTTCCGATTCTAGCCGAGACCACTGTGGCTGGGGAACAACGAGGCCCACATGCCGTGCACCAAGCCTTCAGCGGTCGGTAAGCGATTTTAAGTCCCCGCGCGGCTCGCCAGCCCCTTGGTCGCATGGCCGCCAAGTCACGTGCGTTTGAATTGACGGTCTAGTTCCTCGCGCGTAAACACCAGCGAGGTGGGCCGACCGTGGGGACAGTGATGAGAATCTTGGACCAGATGACGCTGTTCGAGCAGAGCGTCAATTTCCTCGGGAGTAAGCCGGTCACCCGCTTTGATGGCGGCCTTGCAAGACATGCTGTGCAACAGCTCGTCAAGCAGGTCGCGCCGGTCGGGGGGCTTGCCGCCTTCGGCCAATTGCGCGGCCATCGATCGGACCACGTCGTCCGGTTTCAGATTGGCCAGCATGGCCGGAAAACTGGTCAAGAGCACTGTATCGCCACCGAAGGGTTCAATTTTCATCCCCAGTCGGGCCAGTAGCTCGCGCTGCTCTAACACTGCCGCGGCTTCGCTGGGGGCAAGATCCACCGGCTCGGGAACCAGCAAGGCTTGCGATTCCACCGCCCCGGAAAGGATCTTGTCCCGCAATTGTTCGTAAAGAATTCGCTCGTGCAGTGCATGCTGGTCGATCACCAAAACGCCTTCTTCATTCTCGGCGATCAGATAACGGTTATGCACCTGAAGGGCTCGACCGCCGCGGACTCCTCCAGCCGGGCTCGTCCGCGACGAGCTTTCGTCCGCGGCCTCCGCGGAGTCGCCGGGACTCGAAGTCGAAGCCTCGGGCCGAGGGGCAAAGGCATACAACGCCTCGGCCGCGGCGCGGCGCTGTTCCTCGGCCTTGGCTTCGGCCGGTGTCCAGGCCCGCGGCAAGCGGTTCAACGTCAGCAAGCCGTCTGACGCGCCGGTCTCGGAATCGCCGAATTTCAGCGGGGGAGCTTCCGGAGATATCCCACGCGGCGTATCGTTGCGGGCCATTTCGGCTTGGGCCCACTCGACAAGTTCGCGACGCGCGTCGTCCGCCGGATCGCCCGCGTCCTCCGCCTCGCGCGCGACCGCGGCCCGACTCGGATCGAGAGAGGTGGACAAATCAGCCGTCAGAAAACGTGTTCGCAAGGTGCCTAGCAACTGGCTGTAAATTCGGCCGCTGTCCTGAAAGCGAACCTCGAGCTTCGTCGGATGAACGTTCACGTCAACCGCCTCGGGTGACATTTCAAGACGTAAAAAGGCGATCGGAAAGCGTCCGTGCATCAGCAGTCCACGGTAGGCCTCGCTTAAAGCATGCTGCAAGGCACGATCGCGGATGAATCGCCCGTTGACTAGCAGGAACTGCATCCGCTGGTTACCGCGACTGTGATTCGGCGAGGCGACATAGCCCGAGAGCCGAACGCCGCCGTCCTCGCTCTCGACGGGAATCAACTGGTCGGCCAGCTCGCCCCCGAACAAACGGGCAATTCGCGCCAACCACGACTCACCGGCCGGCAAGTCGTAAACGCGCCGCTTTTGATGGGCCAGGGAAAAATGCACTTCAGGATGGGCCAGCGCCAAGCGCACCACGGCATCGCCGACGTGTCCCATTTCGGTCTGGGTGGTCCGCAGAAACTTGCGACGAACCGGCGTGTTGACGAACAGCGTGCGCACCTCGATCGTCGTTCCCGGCGGACTGCCGCAGGGGACCACCTCGTCGATGCGACCGCCGTGGACCTCGAGCATCGCCCCGGCATCGCAATCGGCCGGACGGCTGATCAACCGAAATTGGCTCACTTCGGCGATCGAGGCCAATGCCTCGCCACGAAAGCCGAGCGTGGAAACTCGAAACAAATCGTCGGCATCGCGAATCTTGCTCGTGGCGTGCGGAGCAACCGCCAATCGCAGTTCGTCGGCCGCGATCCCGCAGCCGTCGTCCGCCACGCGAATCAACTCGCTACCGCCGCGTTCGACCGTGACTTCAACTCGCGAGGCGCCGGCGTCGAGCGAATTCTCGACCAGCTCCTTGACCACGCTAGCCGGGCGATCGATGACCTCACCAGCGGCGATTTTGTTGACCACCCCGGGCGGAAGTTGCGTGATCGTGGCCATCCGTCTCCACCAGCTTCCTGGACCGTCGAGCATGCGTGGTCGTTCGTGCCGAGCCGGGCCGAAGACGGCCGCCACGCGCTACAACTGGTACTCCTTGATTTTCCGATAGAGCGTCCGTTCGCCGATCCCCAACAGCGAAGCCGCCTCTTCCCGATTTCCGCCGGTAAACCGCAAGGTCTCGGCAATGAACAGCCGCTCGATTTCGGAGAGCCGCTTGCCGACAAAGCTGCTCAGCGTGCCGGGGGAACTTTGCCCGCCCGGCTCGCTTTCCTCCACCAATTCCGGAGGCAGGTCGTCCAAGTCAAGCACGCCATCGTAGTCGACCACCACCATGCTTTCGACCACGTTACGCAGTTGCCGCACGTTTCCCGGCCAATCATAACGCATCAACCGTCGCCGGGCAGCGGTCGACATGCTCTTGATCGACTTCTCGTGCCGTTTGGAAAGCTGCCTGATAAAGTGTTCGATCAATAACGGAATATCTTCCACACGCTCAAGCAGTTGGGGCAAGTTGATCGTCACCACCTTGAGGCGATGGTACAGGTCGCTGCGAAACGTGCCCGCCTCGATCGCGGCTTCCAGCTCACGATTCGTCGCCGAAAGTATACGCACGTTGACACGGATCGGGTCGTTCGAGCCGACGCGCGTGATCTCGCCACTTTCGAGTACTCGCAGCAGTTTGATCTGCGTGGCCAACGGCATGTCGCCGACTTCGTCCAGAAACAGCGTTCCCCCGTGAGCATACTCGAACTTACCGATGCGGTCGGTCGACGCATCGGTAAACGCCCCTTTGACGTGGCCGAACAGCTTGCTTTCGAGAATGTTTTCGCTCAAGGCGGCGCAATTGAGCGCCACGAACGGCTTGCTCTTGCGGGGACTGTTCTGATGCAAGGCCTGCGCGACCAGCTCTTTGCCGGTGCCGGTCTTGCCTTGAATCAAGACGCTGGCGTTGGTCGGCGCGACGCGCTTCAGCCGATCAATGACTTCGTGCATTTGCCGGCTCGAACCGATGACGCCTTCGAAGCCGAACTTTTCGTCCAGCCGACGGTTCAATTCCGCGTTCTTGCGCCGCAGTCGAACGCTGACGCTCGCCTTATCGGCAACCGACCGAAGCTGCTCCAGATCGAGCGGCTTGAGAAGATACCAGAAGGCCCCTTCCCGCATGGCCGTGACGGCCGAAGGGATCGTCCCGTGCCCGGTCACAAGAATCACCTCGGCATCGGGAAGCGACTCCTTGGCCCGGGCAAGAATTTCGAGGCCGTCGACATCGTTCATCACCAGATCCGTAATGATGACGTCGAACGTCTCGGATTCGATCCGTTCTGCGCCTTCGGTGCCCGATGAGGCCACCGTGCACTGGTAACCGACGCGTTGCAGACTTTCGGCCACGACCTCGGCGTGCGACTGATCGTTATCCACGATCAGCACGCGCACCGGCGGACCGGCGATTTCGCTGGCCGGCAACGCTTCCATTGTGCTCATAAGGTCGATGATACAATAAGCCTCGCACATGGACCAGCAGACAAATCGCCGGGGGGGGCGGCTTGCCCTGGCGGCCAAGCGTGGCTAGAATCACGGCTAAATGGGATTTGCGGCCGCTTGCAGCCTTCTCTGCTAAAGTGCCATCACCGCGGCACGACATGGTGGCGGTGATACAACTTCAGTTAGACGAAAGCCGCGACCGCACGCCTGCGTAGCCGTGGCTTTTTTTATTCGGCTCGCGGCAATCCCAATCGTTGGCCCGTTGACCTACGTACTACGTCGGGGATTGCCATGGCCGAGCCTTCTGAACGACCTAGCCCGAAAACCGGGCATCTTGGCGCCTCGACGGTTGCCGTGCATGCCGGCGAGGATCGGCAAAAGCCGGGCGACGCGATTACGGATCCGATCTTCTGCTCGTCGACGTATACCTTTCCCGACACGCAGCGGGTAATCGACTTCATCGAACAGAAGCAACCGCGTGAAGAATACGGCCGCTACGGCAATCCCAGCGAGCGGGTCGTCGAGCGAAAGCTCGCGGCATTGGAAGGGGGCGAGTCGGCGCTGTTGTTCGCCACGGGCATGGCGGCCTTGGTCGGCCTGTTGATGGCCAAACTTTCGGCCGGTGACGAAATCATCTTTTTCGACGAATGCTACCACCGCAGCCGTGAGTTCTGTACGCAACATCTTTCCCGCTTCGGCGTCGTCACGCGTCAGGTGCCCGCTTGCGACTATCGAGCCATGCGCGATGCCGTGACGCCGCGCACCAAGCTTCTGATCAGCGAATCGCCCACGAATCCGCATCTGAGCATTGTCGACCTCGAGCGGTTTGTGGACATCGGCCGTGCCTGTGGCGTGGAGACGTTGATCGATGCCACGATGGCCACGCCCTACAACCTTCGGCCGATGGCCGCGGGGGTCGACTATGTCTTGCAGTCGGCAACCAAGTATCTTGGCGGCCATAACGATCTTTTGGCCGGCGTGGTAATCGGCCGCCAAGAGGCTCTCGAACCAGTTCGCACGCTGCGCGGCATCATGGGGGCGATCAACTCGCCACATAATATCTACCTGCTGCAACGGGGCCTTAAAACATTCGAACTACGTATGCAACGTCATAATGAAAACGGCCTTGCGGTCGCGCGATTCCTGGCTCAACACCCACGCATCGAGAAAGTCTTCTACCCCGGGCTTGAATCCCACCCGCAGTTCGAGTTGGCCCGCCGCACGATGCACGGGTTCGGCGGCGTGGTCACGTTCCAAGTCAAGGATGCCGACTGGCGGCAAACGGCCGACATCGTCGATCGGGTAACAATTCCGCGAATCGGTCCGAGCATGGGGGGCGTCGAATCGCTCATCGAACAACCGCTCGTGATGAGCTATTACGAATGCACGCCCGAAGAGCGGCAACAATTCGGAATTTCCGACAATATGATTCGGCTCTCGTGCGGCATCGAAAACCACGAAGACTTGATCGCCGATCTTGAGCAGGCGCTGAACCCTTAATAAACGTAAAGACGATGCAATACGGGATCGAGATGCCAGTGCACCGGAAGCACGCTTGGCGGCGATGCTTGAAGCGAATTGGCGCCGGTCGACCGCCGGTCATCCCCGCCCCGTGATTGAAGCCGCGCTCGCCCCAACGAAACCGTAAGATCGGTGATTTGGGCGGTTGGAGAAAATCATGCGATTTCGAACCAGGGCCATTCACATCGGGCAAGCGCGCGATCCGCAAACCGGGGCAGTCATTCCACCGCTGCACTTGGCCAGTACCTTTGTTCAACCGGCAACCGGCGAGTGGGGCCAGTTCGACTACGCCCGCAGCGGAAATCCCACGCGGACCGCGTTGGAAACCACGCTCGCCTCGCTCGAAGGCGGTTGTGGAGCGTTGGCCTTCGCCTCGGGCATGGCCGCCGTTCACGCCGCGACGATGTTGCTCAAATCCGGTGAAACCATCGTCGCCGGGTCGGACATTTACGGCGGCACCTATCGGTTGCTGCACCACATCTGTTCCCGTGCCGGAATTGGCGTGGTGCTGGCCGACGCCTCGGATCCCGCGGCGCTCGAAGAGGCGGTGACCGAGAAGACGCGACTCTTGTGGGTCGAAAGTCCCGGCAATCCGCTGATGTCCATTACGGACCTGGTACAATGCGCCAAGATTGCCCGCAAACACAAGATCCTCTTGGGCGTGGACAACACATTCGCCACGCCCGTCTTGACGCGGCCCTTGGAGCTAGGGGCCGATCTCGTCATGCACTCGGCAACGAAATATCTCGGCGGTCATAGCGACCTGCTCGGCGGGGTGCTGACGGTCAAGGATCCTGCCCTGCGCGACGAGCTGTACTTTATCCAAAACGCCACCGGCGCGGTGATGGGGCCGCTGGAATGCTTTCTCTGCTCGCGCGGTCTAAAGACCCTCGAACTTCGAGTTCGCGAGCAATGTCGCGCGGCCATGGCGCTGGCCGAGTTTTTAGACGCCGATCCTCGAGTCCACCGCGTGCTGTACCCGGGGCTGCCCCGGCATCCGGGCCACAAGGTGGCCGCCGCGCAGATGCAAGGCGGCTTCGGCGCGATGTTGAGCTTCGAGGTCCAGGGCAGCATGGACAACGCCAGGCGGCTCGCGGATTCAACGCGGCTCTTTCAATTGGCCGTCAGCCTCGGCGCCGTCGAGTCGCTGATCGAGCAGCCCGCTTCGATGTCACACGCCAGCTATGACGCGAAAGATCGCGCCGCACACGGCATCACGGACACTCTGATCCGGCTTAGCGTCGGTCTCGAAGCGTTCGAGGACCTTCGAGACGACTTGGACCAGGCTTTGTCCGCCGCGACGGATTAGCTCCGCTCCGGCATCTCTCTCACTGGGCAGCCTAGAACAAGGGCCGCCCTTGAGCTCTGCGGCATGCAATCTTACCGCAACCACTCATGCGCTCAGGGCGA
>Ga0114931_10008610_pt1 | contig 12322 bp, 12 predicted proteins | sample 2SBtaG_FD_89579 | JGI IMG/M metagenome (GOLD analysis project Ga0114931, IMG submission 89579) | Deep subsurface microbial communities from Kolumbo volcano to uncover new lineages of life (NeLLi) - 2SBTROV14_V59a metaG | ecosystem: Environmental > Aquatic > Marine > Volcanic | place: Kolumbo...
TCAATCCCAGTATCGAGCTGTATTTATTGGATCCCCAAGGGAATATTCTTGCCTATTCCGCGCCGGAGGGAAAAGTGAAACGGCAGCGGGTTGCCTTGCAACCGGTGCGGGCGTTTATCGAAAAGTCCGCCAATCATGCTTTTCCTTTGCTGGGAGACGATCCACGCCATAAGCAACGAAAAAAAGTGTTTTCCGCCGCCCGTATTCCCAAGCAGGGAGCGTTGCAGGCCTATTTATATATCGTGCTTGGCAGTGAGGTTTATCAAAGTATCGCCCATATGCTTGGGCAAAGTTATATTATGCGATTCGCGTTTTGGGCGCTGGTTGCCGGCATTGCCATGGCGTTAATTTTGGGATTGCTGGTCTTTAGCATGCTCACCCGCAGGCTGCGCCGCCTCGACGATGCCATGGCGGCTTTTCAGGCCGACAGCACCACCCGTGTGCCGATTCCTGTCAACAGACGCCCGCGCGATGAAATCGATCGGTTGGCCATGCAATATAACCGTATGGCGGAGCGTATCGAAGAACAGGTGCAACAGTTAAAGCGTATGGACCAGGTTCGCCGCGATCTTATCGCCAATGTATCCCATGACCTGCGCACGCCGCTGGCGTCTTTACACGGCTATTTGGAAACACTGCTCTTAAAGGCGGAAAGCCTGGACGCGGGGCAACGCCAGCAGTACCTTGAAACCGCCAAAGCGCAAAGCGCCCGCTTGGCCAAACTCACTGATGATTTGTTTGACCTGGTAAAACTGGATGCCTGCAGTGACGTGATTTATGACGAGCCATTTTCGCTTGGCGAGTTGATGCAGGATATTGTGCAGAAATTCAAGCTGGCGGCTCAGGGCAAAGGTGTTGCGCTTGAATTGGGATTGGCGCAAAAGCGGCCCATGGTGCATGGCGATATCGGCATGATGGAACAGGTGTTGAGTAATTTGTTGGATAATGCCATTCGCTACACCCCGCGCGGTGGGCGAATTCTACTCGGTTTTGTCGCCGCCGGTGACAAGGTAAAGGTCACCGTCAGTGATACCGGCAGCGGTATCGACGAACGGGAAATCGAGAATATTTTTAACCGCTTTCATCGCGCCGATAAAAGCCGTGAGAATACCGCATCCCATGCCGGTCTGGGGCTGGCGATTGCCAAGCGAATCCTCGAATTACACGGTAGTGTGATCAATGTGCAAAGCAAGTTAAACAGCGGGACTACTTTTACATTTTATATGCCCGTGGTGCAACCCAACTAATCGCGTTTTGCATAAAGTCGTGGCTCCACGGCATGGCATGCCGTCCGGTCGCTTACCCACTTCAAGGGCATGATACCACCGCCACGGGGAGTTAGGAGGGCGGGTTAATGTTGCCTGTTGATTGAAAAGGCCGCCAGTTGCAGCATGGCTTCCTTGTATTCGGAGTCGGGTATTTTGGCGATGGCCTGTACGGCTTTGTCGGCTTCCTGTTTAGCCAATTGGGCGGCATACTCGATGGCGCGGGTGGATTGGATGGCTTCCAGCACCTGGTCAATCAGATCCAGGCCGCCATGATTGATGGCTTTACGAATCAGCTCGGACTGTGCCGGTGTACCTTCCCGGATGGTGTGAATCAGCGGCAGGGTGGGTTTGCCTTCGGCCAAATCGTCGCCGACGTTTTTACCGATTTGTTCTTCGGAGCCGGTGTAATCCAGGACATCGTCGATTAATTGAAATGCGGTGCCCAGATGCATGCCGTAATCGGCCATGGCTTCTTCTTCGGCGGGTTTGCGCCCGGAGATAACCGCGCCCAACTGGGCTGCGGCTTCAAACAGCTTGGCGGTTTTGCAATGGATGACTTCCAGGTATACTTCTTCGCTGGTGTCAGCATCGTGGCGATTCATCAATTGCAGCACTTCGCCTTCGGCGATGATATTGGTCGCGCTGGAAAGGATTTCCATAATCCGCATGCTATTGATTTCAACCATCATTTCAAAGGCCCGTGAATACAGGAAATCGCCCACCAGGACACTGGCGGCATTGCCGAACAGGGCATTGGCCGAATCCTGTCCGCGTCGCATTTCCGATTCATCCACCACGTCGTCATGGAGCAGGGTGGCGGTATGTATAAATTCAATGATGGCGGCCAGTTCGATGTGGTCCTGACCCTGGTAGTCAAAAGCACCCGCGCTAAGAAGCACCAGTACGGGGCGGATGCGTTTACCCCCACTACTAATGATATATTTGCCCAGCTGGTTTACCAGGGCAACCTCCGAGGCCAGCCGGGTTTGTACCATGTTGTTGACCCTGTGCATATCCGACAGGACCAGATTTTGTATGTTCTCAAATTGGCTGGTTGTCGCAGCTTGATGAGTTGCTGAATTCAATGTTTTTTATCCGTCCTCTTCCAAGTGGCAATGGTAGCCTAATATGAGCCATATACAAACAGCTTGCCTTTCAAACCTCAAGAGAATTGACCGCCTGGCGACAACACACTATAATTCGCGGTTCTTTGAAGCTCAAAACAGTATGATAGGAGTAACCACAAGGTGTACGCGGTTATTAAGACCGGAGGCAAGCAGTACCGGGTCGCTTCAGGCGATAAAGTAAAAGTGGAGTTACTGACCGGCGAGGTTGGTGATCAAGTCACGTTTGATCAGGTTTTGCTCGTTTCCGACGGCGATAACATCACGGTCGGTAGTCCATTCGTGGATGGTGGAAAAGTCACCGCTACGGTAAAAAATCACGGTCGGGCTAAGAAGATCACGATCGTGAAATTTCGTCGCCGTAAACATTACCGTAAGCAAATGGGACACCGGCAGCATTTTACCGAAGTCGAAATCAACGATATCGTTGCAGGTTAACGGGAGCAGCTCATGGCGCATAAAAAAGCAGGTGGTAGTACACGAAACGGCCGTGATTCACAGTCCAAACGCTTGGGCGTGAAATGTTTCGGTGGGCAGCAGGTACGGGCGGGTAATATCATTGTTCGCCAGCGTGGCACACATTTTCATCCGGGTCCTAACGTGGGCCGGGGTCATGATGACACACTGTACGCTCTAAGCGATGGTGTGGTTAAATTTGAGGAACGGGGCCGGATCAAACGGCGTTACGTGACAATTGTCAATTCGTAACCTGTCCCACCAGGATGTAAGGAAAAGCCCCTGATTTCGGGGCTTTTTTTATGCCGGCGTCGGGTTCGAGGTGCGTCAGATGAAATTTGTCGACGAAGTACATATCCAGATAGAGGCGGGCAAAGGCGGAGACGGTTGCCTGAGTTTCCGGCGTGAAAAATTTATACCGTTTGGTGGTCCCGACGGCGGTGACGGCGGCGACGGCGGCAGTGTTTACCTGGTAGCGGAACCATCGTTGAATACCCTGGTGGATTATCGTTACAAGCGGCAGTTTAAAGCCCAGCCGGGACAATCCGGCAGCGGTCGTCAACGTACCGGCAAAAGCGGTCAGGACCTGGAACTTAAGGTACCTTTGGGCAGCATCGCCCACGATAAAGAGACAGGCGAACGTATCGGTGAACTCACCGATGCCGGGCAGCGCCTGCTGGTGGCCAAGGGCGGTTTTCACGGCCTGGGCAATACCCGCTATAAAAGCAGCACCAATCGGGCGCCTAGACAATTTACCAAAGGGACTCCCGGCGAGGTACGTAAGCTGCATATCGAACTGCGTTTGCTGGCTGACGTGGGCTTGCTGGGTATGCCCAATGCGGGAAAATCCAGCCTGATTGCAAAAGTCTCCGCGGCTCGGCCCAGGGTTGCCGACTACCCCTTCACCACGCTGCATCCTAATCTGGGTACGATCCGCATTGAACCGGGACGCAGTTTTGTCATGGCGGATATACCCGGGGTGATTGAGGGCGCGGCGGAAGGGGCCGGTCTGGGTATTCAGTTTCTCAAGCATGTTTCCCGCACCAGCTTGTTGCTCCATCTGGTGGACGCCGCTCCCTTGGATACCGCCATCGACCCGGTTGAGCAGCTAAAAAGCCTGGCGGGCGAATTGCAGCGTTTTGACAAAGAACTTGCCAGCCGTCCCCGTTGGCTGGTATTGAATAAGATCGATTTACTGTCCGAGCAACACGTGGAACAGCTTCGCCGGCGGGTGGTGGATGCACTTCACTGGCAGGATGAAATTTTTTGTATTTCCGCCTTAAGTGGCGCGGGATGTCAGCCTTTGATGTATCGAATCATGCAATATCTGGAAGAGAATGAGGATGACCGAGCAGCGTGACCTGGCAGGCCAGTATCAGAATCGACGCTGTTGGGTTTTAAAAGCAGGCAGTTCGCTAATCACCGCCAGCGGACGGGGTTTGGACCGTGCGCTAATCGGTAGTTGGGTGGCGCAAATAGCTACTCTCAAGTCCATGGGCAAGGACGTTATTTTGGTGTCGTCCGGCGCGGTGGCCGAAGGAATGAAGCGTCTTGATATCAGCAAGCGTCCGCATACGCTTCATGAGCTGCAGGCCGCCGCGGCCGTGGGTCAAATGGGTTTGATTCAAGCCTATGAAAGTGCATTTCAACAACACGGTTTACACACCGCCCAGGTGTTGCTGACGCATACGGATCTGGCCGATCGCACCGGCTATCTCAATGCCCGCAGCACCTTACGAACTTTATTGCGTTTGGGGGTGATTCCGGTGGTCAACGAAAACGATACCGTGGCCACCGAAGAAATCCGTTTTGGCGATAACGACACCTTGGCCGCTTCGGTTTGTAACCTGGTGGAAGCCGGCCTGTTGATTTTGCTCACCGATCAGCAAGGAATGTTTGACCGTCATCCTGCTGATCCCGAGGCCAAGCTGATCAGCATGGCATCCAGTCATGACGACTCCCTGCTGGCCATGGCGGCGGGTGGCGGTGTCTCCAGCCTTGGGCGCGGCGGCATGGTCACTAAAATCAAGGCTGCGCGCAGGGCTGCTCGATCCGGCGCGGCTACCATTATTGCCCACGGCCGTGAACCCGATATATTGGTTCGCCTTGCACGATCAGAACAGCTGGGCACTTTTCTTAAGCCTTCCCAAGAGCCGGTGGCAGCCCGCAAACAGTGGTTGGCGGGTCAATTGACGTGCAAGGGTTACCTGTATCTCGATGCCGGGGCCGTTAAAGTGCTGACCCGATCCGGACGCAGTTTATTGTCGGTGGGTGTGACCGCAGCAGAAGGGGAGTTTGAACGAGGCGAATTGGTGGCATGTCTGGATTCGGCAGGCAAAGAGGTGGCACGCGGCCTGGTTAACTATAGCGCGGTGGAAACCCGGCGAATTTTGGGTAGGTCCAGCGCACACATCCCTGAAATTTTAGGGTATGAGGATGATCCGGAGCTGATTCACCGTGACAACTTGGTGATGACTTAAGCGTATTGGCTTCCGGCCGCTGACGGCCGGAGCGGGCAGTTAAATCGAAGTTAAATCGATCGGATATGCTTATTCAGGCGGCTTTTATGGCGGGCGGCTTTGTTTTTGTGAATGATACCCTTGGTAACCATGGCGTCGATAAGCGGTACCGCATTGTTGTAGGCGGTCTGGGCTTGATCTTTGTTACCACCTTCAATTGCTTTGATCACTTTTTTAATGGATGTACGCATTTCCGAGCGTTGGGATGCGTTATGCAATCGGGCGTTTTCCGATTGCCGGGCTCGTTTTTTCGCCTGTGCGCTGTTAGCCAAAATTTTCTCCGCCTGAGACTGGTTTAAAAACGATGGAATATGCCTATTTACTGCCGAAATGTCAATACCTTAGCGGCAAGACTCGCAGAAATCGTATAATCCTTGCAGAAAGTTCTTTATAATCTTTCGCTTAGCATTTCAGATTCGATCGGTATGGATATTATTCGCGGAATACACAATCTACCGGATAGCTGGTCCGGCTGTGTTTTGACCATCGGCAACTTCGATGGTGTGCACAGGGGGCATCAGGCGGTTCTGCACGGCATGCAAGCATCGGTGCATGCTTTACAATTGCCCTCCCTGCTTATGACTTTTGAGCCCCATCCGGCGGAGTTTTTTCGTCCTGAACAAGCACCGGCGCGATTGACCAGCTTGCGGGACAAAGTGCGTATTTTGGACAATCAGTGTCTAAACCATATGTTGATCATGCAGTTTGCCAAGCGTTTGGCCGAACTAAGCGCTGAAACGTTTATTGCTCAGTTGTTGGTGGATACGCTTAAAGTCAAAGCCTTAATTATCGGGGATGATTTTCGTTTCGGCGCCGGTCGGCGCGGCGACTATGCTATGTTGCAACAAGCCGGCGAACAACATGGATTTACTGTCACCAGTACGGAAAGTTTTTGTTTGGACGATGAAAGAGTTAGCAGTACCGCGATCCGTTCCTGCCTGCACAGCGGTGATTTTGCCAAGGCGGCCGAGTACCTTGGCCGTCCATACAGCATCAGCGGCCGTGTATTCAGAGGTGATCAGCGTGGTCGCGAACTTGGTTTTCCCACCGCCAACTTGCCGATACGTCGCACGCCGTCATTACGAGGCGTTTTTGCGGTACGGATTCATGGCTTGGATCATGAATATGGCGGGGTGGCCAACTTGGGAACCCGGCCGACAGTGGGCGGGCTGCGCACCCAATTGGAGGTGCATCTATTTAATTTTAACCGCTCACTTTACAATCACTGCTTGGAAATTGAATTCTTGACCAAAATTCGTGACGAGCGGCGATTCGATTCACTCGGGGATTTGCAGTGGCAGATCCGCGAGGACGTGGAACAGACGAGAAATTTTTTTCAACACATATGAATCATCGAAAAAGGACTCACATGTATAAATGGGTGTGGATATCCGCAGTTGTATTGATCGTGGACCAAGTATCCAAGTGGTTGATAACCGCCAATTTACAATTGCAGGAAATTTCCGAGATAGTGCCTTCACTGAAGTTCAGGTTGCTTCACAACGAAGGGGCTGCGTTCAGCCTTTTCAGCGAAGCCGGTGGCTGGCAGCGCTGGTTTTTTACCGCTATCGCCATCACCGTGTCAGGCGCTATCGTGGTTTGGATATACCGCCTGCAGCAACACGAGCGATGGAAAGCTGTCTCGCTGACACTTATTCTCGGCGGCGCATTGGGTAATGTGATAGACCGGATCCGGCTCGGTTATGTGGTGGATTTCATCGAAGTTTATTACGGTCAGTGGTCATGGCCGGCTTTTAATGTGGCCGATTCGGCAATCAGCGTGGGTGCGGTCATGTTGGTTATCGAAGCTATTCGCGAGATTTATTTAAACAAAGCTAAACAGTCCGATGCACCATGAACTGGAGCATCGGTCCGGGCAGTGACGTGGTGATGCATTTTGCCATTCGCCTGGAGGATGGAACCGAGGTGGAAAGCACAGCCGGTGAACAGGCCATCGCTTTTACCATGGGTGATGGAACCTTTATACGCGGCCTGGAGCTTGCTTTATACGGATTGCGGCCCGGCGATAAACAAACTTTGAAAATTTCCCCCCAGGAAGGCTACGGTTTTCATGATCCGAATCAAGTCCATACGGTCGAAATCAGTAAATTCCCTCATGGTATAGCGCTGGAAAAGGGCACGATTGTGGCCTTTGACGTAGGTGATGAACAATTGGCCGCCACCATTTTGGAACGGCAGGGCGAGTCTATGCGTGTTGACTTTAACCACCCATTAGCGGGCCACGAAATAGAGTTTGAAGTGGACATTATCAAAGTCGGCCCAGCTTTTGAATTTCAAGAACAAAATACCCCGCCATGAGGTGTTTCTGTCATTGAGCGCGGCTCACACGGGCCAAATGGGCTGACGGATGAATAAACCGGCCGCAGAAGGATTGGCGCTACACTTAAGTTAGCGAGAAATGCCGTATGGGGACTGTATCAGCGCATTTGTTTTGATATAATCGAGATTCCTTTGTCCCGGACAGCGAACTGCTAAACGCAATTTTGTGCTGGTAGGAAGTATTATGCTTCATGATAAGGCCGAGCGGTCAACTCAAATTGGTGCTTTTGACTCCACTGTTGTCAACGAGCTCGTCAAACGAATAAAAGAAACCCGACCCGCATTCGCCCAAGCTATCCCCTGTATCATTTTGGAAGAGATGGCGATCAGTGGTTTGGAGCGGGCGCGTCAGCGTGGCTTGTATGATATGGCTCCCAGTATGAGCTATGTTATGCTAATGTTTGAACTGGGCGCCAATTTCGAGCAAGTCGAACCGGTGGCGAGCCTGATGCGGGACAAAGACGTGGCCAGCCACGCCCGATGGCGTTTTATAGTCCACAATATCGCCGCCGAGCATTGGCAGCAAATCGCCCGCAGTCGCGACGACCGCTTATGGTATCCGGAGCTTTTTCAACAGAAGCAAAAATCCTATTTTCTTGACAGTGCCATTCCCGAGGACATTGACCGCTTTATCGGTCAGGGGCGAAAAGAACTGGGTATTCATCATGACTTGTTGTCCGAAGAGTTGGCGTTGGCCAGTATTGACGTCCATGAGTCCGAACGGGAATCCTTGACCCAGGCTATCAATGACTACCAGCATATGCGTGGTAATGATTTACTGGCCGCCGGTTGTGCGTTGCTCGACGTAGTGCCCAGTGTCCTTGATTGGTGGTCCGATGCGGGAAAACGTGAATCAACGTTTATGCGTATCATGGCGTTGAAAAAAACCGTCGTCAGCATTGCCTGCAAGATTATCGGTCTTGAGTTGCTGATGCAGCAACACGCCGCGCTGCGAGTACGGCAGGTTCTCAATATCATTGATCGTGTCGCCGCCAGCGTGGATCTGCTGCCGGTATCGTTTAATAACGACAAATTGCTGCCGGCCCAGACCCATAACGGCCAGAAACGGCCGGCCTTGTCCCGGTTGGTCTTTGACCAGCGTATTTGCGTGACCACCGGTGAAATGCTGCTGGAGGAGCAGGATTTTGTCATGCATGGTCCACAGATGCTGCGTTGGACCCGTCATTACGTTTCCAGTGACACCGACAACTACGGATTGGGTACCGGTTGGCGTTACACGGGTTCGGCAACCCTGCAGATCCAGTTTAACCAAGTGGTACTGTTTGACGAAGACGGCCGGATTATTCATTTTGACCTGCCGCAGATCAACCAGGGTCGCGGTCATCGTATCGAGAATCTGGTTTTGTGGCGCGAAGACGAGCATACCTTCCGCCTGCAGCGCGAGAATATTACCGATGTTTTTACCGGTAACGGTTTGTTTAAGTATGTCAGTTTAAAAGTTGACCGCAACGGGCATGCCATACAGTTTCAACGCAATAAAGAAAACCGTCTTGAACATATCATTGACAGTTGCGGGCGAAAATATGCAGTGGCGTATAATCCGGAAGGTTTGATATCGGCCATCAGTCAGTGCGATGAACGCGGCGCACCGCAATTACCGGCGTTGGTGTATTACCAGTACGACAACGCTAAACGCCTGGCGCAGGCGCTGGACGCCTTGGGCCAAAATGAACGCTTTCAGTATGAAGACAATTTAATCGTTCGACGTATTCTTAAATCCGGTTTTACCTATACCTACGAGTGGGACGGGCAAAACGCTTTCGCCCGCTGCGTGAAAGTTCAGGGCCAAACCGGTGTGCACCAGCGCCGTTTTGAGTATTCCACGCTGAACCGGATCAGTAAGGTACATACCGCCGCCGGTGCACGGCAGTACCATTACAACGAAGTCGGTTTATTGATTAAGTATATCGAGATCGACGGTCGTGAAACCGCCTATGAATACGATGCCGATTCGCGGCTTAAGCGCATTGTGGATGCGGCCGGTAATCACGTTCGTTGCCTCTACAATATATACGGTGATTTTATTTCTTTTCAGAATCCGCTTTGTCAAAACACCCGGTTTTACTATGATGAAAATCACCGCCCCATTCGTATGCTGGATGCCAACAGCGGTGTTTGGCTGCGCGATTATGATCACAACGGCAACGTCCGTTCGGTCACCAATCCGCTTGGGCAGCGGACCGAACTGCATTACAGTGGACAGGGTTTATTGGAACGCATTATCGATTCGGCCGGCAAACAAATGTATCTGGTCTGGCAAGATGGTTTGCTTAGTGAGTACCACGATGCCAGCGGCCGGGTGACCCGGTATGTGCATGACGAAAAAGGGCGCTTGGTCAAAGTCATCGATTGGGTGGGCTTGGAAACTGACTTTCAATACGATTTGGTCGGCCGGGTACTAAACGTCAAGCATTGCGATGGCAGCGTAAAAGCTTTCAAGTACGATTCCATGAGTAATCTGCTGTCATATACCGATGAAAAAGGCCGGCTTACCCAATATGTTTATCACGGCCTGACCCAACCATTGCAGCGTATTGATGCCGATGGCCGTTGGGTGCACTACGAATATGACGACGAACGCCGGCTCGTGCAATTGCGCCACGACAGTGGTGACAACTATCACTTTCAATATGACCATCTGGGTCGCCTGCAGTCGGTCGACATTAACGGTGATGAACAGCATTTGGAATACGATGAAATGGATTTTGTTATTGCCTGGTATTATCAGGATCAGCCGCTGGTGCTGCACCGCAATGCGCTGGGTATGATAACGGGCGTAGAACGGTTCAGTCAGTCGATCGGTGAATTCAGCTATGATGACATGGGCCGCCTGACTCACGGGCTCTATGAGGAACAAAAACGGCATTTTCTGTTTGATATTGCCGGACAACTGCTGGAAGAGCAGTGCAACGATTTGCTGGTTCGTTATGAGTATGATGCGGCCGGTCGACGTACGCGCACCGTAACGCCCAATGGCCGAGAAATACGCTGTGTCTATGATGAAATCGGTGCCTTGAGTTCGGTTGACGGCCAACCGGTTTATCAATACAAACAGGCGGAGGAAATACCTGCCTATCCCCATGTGTATTTCGACCGGATTTATCCGGCCGGATTTACCGAGCCTTTGGCGGTGCAATCCCACGAGTGGATAAGCAGTACCGTGCCGTTGGCAAACAGCATGCTGGCCGGACCGATCAATACCCTGCTGAATTTTTATCACGGTGGGGATCTGTTTTGCTATCCCCAATTCGAGATATTCGGCCGGGTAGCCGGTGTCAGTCCCAGCATTTTACAGCATGATCCGGCGGTGGCGATCTACGGAAGGTTTGAACTCAAAGGGCAGTTGGATGCCGGTTTCAAAGTAGAAAACCTTGCCGAAGCCTATTTGACCAACAAAAACTGTAATCTGATCCTGTTTGACGACTGATAACCGGCCTGTTTCACCCAGTCTTGTGTACCGGGTGGAACCCATTACCGGGCGGGAGCCGGTGGACTGGCAAACCATTCTCAGCGGCGATGAGCGCAATCGGGCCGAAGGTTTTAAACATCATCCGTCCAGGCTCTCCTACATCCACAGCCGTTATGCGCTAAGGAAAATCTTAGCGCGGCATTTGGGTGACAGACCCGAAAAAATCGTGTTTCGCTACCAATTTCGGGGAAAGCCCTACCTGGCTGACAATCCCGTTTGGTTCAATCTTTCCCATAGCGGTGCTATGGCGTTGATTGCCGTCAATGATCGGATACCCGTGGGTGTCGATATTGAACGGGAGCGTACAAAGACGGACTGGCGGGCATTGGCCAAACGGTTTTTTGCCGATGAAGAGTATCAATTTTTGTGCCGGCAAGCCGAACCGTGGCGGTTTTTTTATCGGTTCTGGACTTGTAAAGAAGCGTACATTAAAGCATTGGGTACCGGTGTTGCCTACGGCCTGGATAAATTTGCCGTATCACCGCTGCACGGCAGGTTGCTCTATGATTGCCACCAACCGGGTGCCGAGCAGGATTGGTATTTTCACACGATGGAGATGCCGGATGGGTATCACGCCGCATTGGCCGACACCGTGGCCGAACAGCCTGGTATGATCCATTGGCCCACCGGAACCGTTGTTTAAAGCCCCGCCAGCCGTTATGCTAGTGTCGCGTCTCAAATAAAACGTACATTTAGACGAGATAGACTTTATGGTTGCCTAAAAAAATCTATCTCGCCCTCCGGGAAGCCGCTCAGGGTGCGATTGCTGCGTTCCAGACCGTGGAAAGGTGACCTACATTCCCGAGGGTCAGTTCAGTCAATCCCTCTAACATCACCATCAGGCGTCCTTCCACCGTCGCCCAGAAGGTCTCTTGCTTTGCGTTCTGATACGGACTATAGGCCACAAGAAAACGCATCGAAGAGGGGGTGCAGCGACGCCGGCAACCCTCCTTGGCACTACAAAAACTTAATCGAGTCTCATAGGTCTGATCGACGTCTGATCGACTACACGACCAAATTCAAATTTAACAAAATAATTCAAACACTTATAAAATCATTTCAAGCACATTCACCGATCAAATGAATGCCCATCGCGGAACATGGGTGAACCTATGGACCACCCGA
>Ga0114931_10008611_pt1 | contig 12321 bp, 9 predicted proteins | sample 2SBtaG_FD_89579 | JGI IMG/M metagenome (GOLD analysis project Ga0114931, IMG submission 89579) | Deep subsurface microbial communities from Kolumbo volcano to uncover new lineages of life (NeLLi) - 2SBTROV14_V59a metaG | ecosystem: Environmental > Aquatic > Marine > Volcanic | place: Kolumbo...
ACCGTAGAACGTCTGGGATTGGACACACTCCTACACCAATCCAAAGATTTACAAGTGGCCGCTTGGCTTATGGAAGCGTGGATTCATCTCCATGGCTTTTCTGGTGCCCGGCAAGGGATGGAAATGATTGTGGGTCTTTGCGAGAGATATTGGACTGATCTCTTTCCGCCAGTGACAGAAGCAGAGATCGACGCCCGCATTGGGCCTTTTGTGTGGGTGAACGAAAAACTTTCCTTGCAGCTCAAACAACTGCCTATTACCTGTCCAACCAATGGGGATGAAATCGCCTATTCTTTAGCCGATTGGGAACAAGCCCTCCGATTGGAAAATGTCGTGAAGCGAGATCTGGAAGTAGGGGAAGCTGCGATTGCTGCTGGCCACATCACCAAAGAACAGTTTCTCGAAAGTGCGAAATCGACAGAGGCAGACTTTCTCGCCCTAGTGGTTCAGGAATGTGAGGAACTCAGCAACCTCTGCAGTCGGCTTGATAGATTTCTTGATAGTCAGTGTGGAAAAGAGGCACCAGGCCTCTCGCATTTCAAGGACACGATTGTGGCGATTCAAGGGTTAGCACACAATCTTTTAATTGAACAGCAGGAGGCAATCCAAACAGAGGCTGACACGGAGGAGCTGGAAACTGAGGACGCAGCTACTTCTCATGCAGGCCATCTTCAATCTAGGGAAGGAACAAGCAGAGCCATTCAAACCAGAGAGGAGGCATATGAATGTCTGTTGGAGGCGGCGGAATACCTGCATCAACTCGAGCCCCATAGTCCCACGCCCTATTTAATCCAACGGGCTGTGACGTGGGGAAACATGACCTTGGCTGAAGTGATGCAGGATATGGAAAGAAGCGAGATCGGGATCCAAGGTATGTATGCCTTGTTCGGATTTCAGGCCAGCGGCACTTCGACGGATGTTGACTATGAAGATGAGTAATTTGGAACTAGGAAAACCACCTTTTTCAACGCAGAACAGAAGACGGACATTTTCTTTTTACCTAAAGGAGGGACTATGACCGAAAGCACACAACACAAACTTGATCGGATTCGTCCTCCACGAGTCCAAATTACGTATGACGTAGAAATTGGAAATGCCATTCAAAAGAAAGAATTACCTTTTGTCGTGGGGGTGATGAGTGATCTCTCTGGCAAACCGGAAGAACCGTTGCCTATCCTGAAAGAACGAAAGTATGTCGAAATTGATCGAGATAATTTTAATGATGTGCTGGCGTCAATCAAACCCCGGTTAGCCTTTCGTGTGGACAACAAACTGACTAATGATGACTCCAAACTCAATGTCGAGTTGCGCTTCAGTCATATGGATGATTTTACGCCTGTGAATGTGTTGAAACAGGTCGAGCCACTGAGAAAACTCTATGAGGCGAGACAACGGCTGAGTGATTTACTGACGAAATTAGATGGCAATGATGAACTCGATCGAATGCTCCAGGAGATCGTGAATAATTCCGCGAGCCTTCAGGATATCCAGAATTCTGTGGGACAACAGGCCGGTCAGACCCCTTCGTTAGAAAACGCTCCGGATACGGATCGTAATGGTGATGGGAGTGGGAAAAAATCGAAGAAGAAAAAATCATAACCCAGGAAGTTCATCGCTCAGTCGAAAAAAAAGAGGAGAACAAACTTATGGCTGATGACACATTGGACCAAGACATGGATTCCCAAGGTGCTGACTCTTTTGGGGGTGGCATTGCAATCGGAACCGACCGTGAAGAATCACTCACCCTTCTAGATCGAATTATTCAAGAAGGGAAAATGGCACGTGATGATATGCAACGAGCCTATGCCAGAGATTTAGTTGGGGAGTTTGTCAATCAGGTGTTAGATGAAGACATGTTTGTTAACAACGATACCGTAGCCATGATCAATCATCGTATTGCGCAGATCGATGAGTTGTTGAGCGCCCAGTTGAATGAAATCATGCATGACGCGTCGCTCCAAAAACTCGAAGCGTCCTGGCGTGGGCTGCACTATTTCGTGATGAATACAGAAACCGGAACGCACTTGAAGCTTCGGGTCTTGAATGCAACTAAACAAGACTTGCTCACGGATGTCGAGAAAGCCATGGAATTCGATCAAAGTACGTTGTTTAAAAAGCTCTATGAGGAGGAATATGGGACGTTCGGTTGGCATCCCTATGGCATGCTCATCGGAGATTACGAGTTTGGGCGACACCCTCAAGATATCGCCATGCTGGAGAAGATCTCTAATATCGCCGCTGCGGCTCATGCCCCGTTTATCGCTGCAGCCAGCCCACGCCTATTTGATATGGATAGTTTTACTGAATTGGGCGTGCCTCGAGATCTTGCCAAATCCTTTGAAAGTACGGAATTGATTAAATGGCGATCGTTTAGGGAAACGGAAGATTCCCGCTATGTCGTGTTGACGCTTCCGCATATTCTGATGCGGCTTCATTATGGTCCGGATACGGTTCCGGTCGAAGGTATGAATTTTGTGGAAGAGGTTGATGGGAAGGATCACTCCAAATATTTATGGGGCAATCCTGCCTATGCACTCGGGCAGCGGATTACCAATGCGTTTGCGTTGTATCGGTGGTGCGGTGCGATCCGTGGTGTGGAAGGTGGAGGATTGGTTCAAGGACTGCCCACGCATACCTTCCGAACGGATGAAGGGGACATCGCGCTGAAATGTCCAACCGAGATTGCGCTGACTGATCGTCGTGAAAAAGAGCTGAGCGACTTAGGGTTTATCTCTTTGTGCCATTGCAAGGGAACGGATTATGCCGCCTTCTTTGGTGGACAAACCACGAATAAACCAACGCTTTATAACACGAACGCGGCCAACGCGAATGCGCGCATCTCCGCGCAACTCCCCTATATTCTCGCCGCATCGAGGTTTGCCCATTATCTAAAATCCATGATGCGAGATAAGATCGGCAGTTTCCTTTCACGCGAGGAAGTTGAAACATTCCTTAATACATGGATCGCCGATTATGTGCTCCTGAATGATAGTGCGGCACAAGAGATCAAGGCCCAATATCCACTGCGGGAAGCCAGAGTCGATGTGACAGAAATCCCTGGAAAACCTGGGTGCTACAAAGCTATCGCGTTCTTACGGCCCCATTTCCAGCTAGATGAATTAACCGTGTCGATTCGGTTGGTGGCTGAACTGCCTCCACCAGCAGCAGCCTAACGGTTTGGGAGGAAGTTAGCCCGTGTTGGTCAAGAACGAATATCCATGCTCTTACACATTGATGTGAGAGCCTACGGATTCAATCGAGATAAAAGGAGGATGGTATGTCGGAAGTTATGTTGATGGAAATTAAAGGAATAAAAGGCGGAAGTTTGCTCGAAGGAGCAAAGGACCTAGTGGAATGTTTTTCGTTCAATCATTCAGTCTCGATGGAGACGACGTCGGATACGAGTAATGGCGAACGAACAACAGGACGAGCGGAACATGGGGATATGGTCATTACCAAATTTGTTGACCAATCGACGCCGCTCCTCAATGAAAAAATGTGTGCAGGTAAGCCGATTGGTACAGTGAAATTCAAAATCGGTCGGAGCGACAACAATAAGTTCCTTCCGATCATGGATTATGTCCTGGATGATGTTGTTATCTCGAACGTGTCGGTTGGTGGTGGGGGAGGTAAACCCACAGAAACCGTGACGTTAAATTATTCCAAAATCCAGTGGACCTTTACGGGGCAAAAAGAAGGCGGTGGCAAGGAAGGGGTGGTCTCTGCCAAACATGATCTCAAAAAGAATACGGTGAAGTAGACCATGCCGACTCGCAGTGAACCAACGCTGACCAAAGGGGCCCGGGCGACGGTCATTGATCGGCTCGTTGATGCTGAGCCGACGATCACCCAAGAACCCGTGCCTCTTCGGATCGTGAACCGTCAGGAATTATTGGAGTCCATTCGCCGAGAAGTCGGATGGCTTCTTAATACACGCTGTCCTCCGGGTAGCCAGAGGACTGACAATGGGGGATCCATTCTCAATTATGGCGTGCCGGATTTGGCATCTTGGTCTCCCCAAAGCATTGATGATCAGCACACCATTGCGCAGGTGTTTGGTCGTACCATCCGAGAATTCGAACCTCGATTACACAATGTTCTGGTGCGTATTGAAGAAAGTCCGAGACGTCCTCGTGCCTTGCAGGCCGTGGTTGAGGCCGAACTCTTGATCGGCGAGGTTATGGAACCGGTGTCGTTTCCCGTGATGTTACAACCCACCCAACTGAGGCAGGAGGGGCATGAAGAGTCACAATGAGCTCTTACCATATTATCAGAGGGAGTTATCGTATCTTCGCAAAAGCGGAACCGCGTTTGCCGAACAATACCCCAAGATCGCTGGTCGATTAGCCCTCGCACCTGATGAGTGTGCTGATCCTCAGGTTGAACGACTTCTCGAGTCGTTTGCCTTTCTCACTGGGCGAATCCAACATCAACTCGATAGTGAGTTTCCTGAGGTTACCACAGCCCTGTTGGGGATTCTCTATCCTCAGCTCCTGAATCCCATCCCTCCGATGACCGTCGCACGTTTTGAAGTCGATCCGAACCAAGGGGTGGTGACGACAGGCCATGAGATTCCACGCGAGACGTCCTTGTTTGCCAATACCGTTGATGGCCTGCGTTGTCGTTTTCGCACCTGCTATCCTGTGACCCTTTGGCCCATGGAAGTCGTGTATGCAGGGTTTGAATCCACTGATCAATTCGACTTCCTTGATGACATTCCTGATGTGGCGACCATCCTCCATCTGCGCCTTGAAGTGCATGGCACGACCTTACCGGAACTGTCATTGGATCAACTGCGGTTTTTTATCAATGGGGAACGGATGACGGCCAGCACACTCTACGATGTCTTATTTGGGCAACGGGTTCGAGTGGCTGTGCTACAGGAAGGGACAGGAACGCCGACTTTTCTCCCTCACGATGCGATCAGACCCGTCGGGTTCGAATCAGACGAATATGTCTTGCCCTATCCGAACCAGGCCCATCCCGCCTATCGCCTGCTTCAAGAATATTTTAGTTTCCCGGAAAAATTTTTCTTCTTTGACCTTCATCATCTTACGCAGGATCGTTCACAAAAAGTTCTGGACATTTTGTTGCTATTGCCAGAACCGCTGAAGAGCCACATTGCGATTGATCGCGAAACGTTCTGCCTTGGGTGCACACCTATTATTAACCTTTTCCCGAAAACCACGGAGCCAATTCGCCTTGATCATCGACAAGCCGAATATCCATTGATTCCGGACTCACGACGAGAACGCACCACGGAGATTCATTCCATCCATCGCGTGTCTGCCTCGTCGAATGCACAAGACGAGACGCAGATCTTTCAACCGTTGTATTCCTTTACGCACCAAATGGAAGGGGGGAATCAACAGGCGTTTTGGCATGCCCGACGTCGATGGGCTGGTCACGCGGATCGGTCAGGAACGGATGTGTTCCTCTCGTTTCAAGATTTACAGTTTCAGCCCCACTGCCCACCGGTGCAATCCGTGTTTGCGCATACCCTCTGCTCAAACCGGTATCTGGCTGAACAAATTCCTGCTGGCGGTCTTCTTCAAATTGAAGAGGAAGCCCCCTTGGCGCGCATCACGTGTATCAAACAGCCCACCTTGCATCAGAATCCTCCGTTGGGTGGCCGTACGCCGTGGCGACTGATCTCTCACCTGTCTCTCAATCATTTGTCTTTGACCGGAGGAAAAGAAAGTCTGCATGCCCTGCGAGAGATATTCAAACTGTACAACTTTTCTGAAGAGGCTTCGATTCATCAACAAATCATGGGATTACGACAGATGGACACGCGTCGAGTCGTTCGACACGTAGGCAACGAAGCCTGGAGAGGATTCTGTCGTGGGCTAGAGATTACCTTGACCATTGATGAGAGTTTCTATGTGGGCAGCAGTCCGATTCTCTTTGGTTCGGTTCTCAATCGCTTTTTTGCCCTCTATGCGTCCATCAACTCGTTTACGCATCTTCAACTCGTGAGTCTTCAACGTGAAGGGATCTGGAAACAATGGCCACCTATGGCTGGGGAACAGAGCGTCCTGTAGTTGATTGGTTATTCGACGAAGGCCACCGCTTTGACTTCTTCCAAGCAGTCAAACTGCTAGAACAAACGGCGAGCCACCACGGTCGGGTGGCGGAAACCGCTGATCCAAGTCAAGACCCTGTTCAGTTCACCTCCAGAGTTGGTCTCTCATTCCCGCCGAGTGAAGTCGGGGCCATTGTTCGGCCAGCATCGCAGCAGGACAAGCCGGCCATGAGCGTCAATTTCTTAGGATTGGCCGGAGCGTTTGGTCCCCTCCCCCAGCCCTATACTGAACTATTGCTCGAACGAGTTGCGCAGCGCGATTTTGGCTTTCAAGCGTTCCTCGACCTGTTCAATCATCGGCTCGTGTCTCTGATGTACCGCGTGCGTAAAACACACCGCCTCGGCTTCGAACAGAAGCCACCGCAAGACACTGGCTTTGCTCAGCATATTTTTTCGCTTCTCGGTCTCGGGACTGCGGGGTTGCAACAACGTTTGCGCGTGCCAGACCGAGCATTGCTTCCGTATGCCGGGCTGTTGGGGAATCGACTGCGATCCATGGCCGGACTCGAAGGACTGCTTCGAGAGTATTTTCAAATTCCGGTCCGAGGCCGTTCGTTTTGTGGCCAATGGTTCACGGTGGAGGAAGACCAGCAAACACTATTGGGACGAAATGGGCAAAACCAACGCCTGGGAATGAACACGGTCTTGGGGACTCGCGTGTGGGACCAGCAACGGAGATTCGAAATCGAACTTGGTCCGCTCTCTCTTTCACAGTTTCAGAACCTCCTTCCAGTTGGATGGGGTTTTCAACCGCTTTGTGAATTGACGTGGTTTTATGCTGGGAACGAATTCGACACTCAGTACCGATTGCGGCTGAACAGTGCAGAAGTTCCAGACTGTGTCATGAGTCGAACACAAGGCAGTCGACTCGGATGGACGTCCTGGTTGGGGAAGAAGAGTGAGTCATTAGAGAATTATGAGGTCGTCCTCACGAGACAATCTTGGCAGGCAAATCTGACCAAATGGCGACTGCCGATGTTTGCAGATCTACCATTGGACGAACTCACCCAGTTGATTCAATCGATGGTGTCTCGTGAAGTAGCAATTGGCACAACCGTTGTTCGGCAAGGTGATGTAGGGCATACGTTGTATCTGATTGATCGTGGAACCGTGGAGATTATTACCCGTGGATTAGACGGAAAAGAGCGACAGGTTGCCACCCTTTCGGCGGGGGAGTGTTTTGGGGGGATGACCGGTATCACCGGAAAGTTGCAACCAGTCACGGTCGTGGCAACAGAGAATGTTCGGTTATTGGAGCTTCCTCATGAACATCTTGAACAGATCGTTCAAACCTTTCCGAAGGTTCGTCATACCTTGGAAACCTATGCTCGGAATAACTCAAAAGAGTTCATGTCAGGTAACGAACATATAGTCCATGCCGCTAATTCTTGAATAAATCTTAATTCGACGCGCCCGACGAATCGGTCGGACTTTTGATCAGAATTCCTGAGTTGAAAGGTTTCGGCCAACTAGACCTTGTTGAGTGATGAAAGGAAGGGAGTGAGTCATGGGAACGGTTTTTACGATTTTTTGTCATGGGACCAATTCTCACCGTTCACGAACTGATGGGGAGATTATTACGGAATTTGGAAAAAGGGCTGCAGGTGTGGAATATGAGGATTTTCTTATTCTGGATGGTCCAGGATGTAAAACAAAAGGTGACCTGGATCATCCAATGCCCGGGAAGTTCGACCCCTTTACTCAAGATAGAAAGAGAAGAAAGTGGTTTTGGCAACGCACGAGTACTCCTGCTGGCCTTATGCGTGGCAATGGGTGGAATGACAATGTCCGGCACGCCAGGTGGGCTGTCCAACAAAGAAATCAAGACCCTGACAAGCCTAGAATCACGACAATTAATCTAATCGGATGGAGCCGTGGTGCGGTGACGTGCCTAAAAATTGCGAATGATTTTAGCAAACATTTTACACGAGCAGGATTTCAACTGAACATCTTTGCCATTGATCCAGTTGCCGGACTGGGCCACAAAGGTAACTCGGACACGAGCACCATACCTGGAAATGTAAAGAATTATGTGGCAACCCTCGCCATCCATGAAATGCGAACCGGGTTCAAGCCTCAATCATTAAAACGAGTTAGCTGCAAAGGAAAAACCAATGTCCTGTTCTTACCATTTCCTGGGAAGCATAATACCCAAGTTCGAAAAGATGCACCTGAGGAACTCGGCGACGTAGCGGAAATTGTATGGTTTTTGGCGGACAAGTATTTGCGGCATCATGGAACGAAGTTCAAATCTGGCACAAAGTATAAGCCTCTCCCCATGAACCATGAATTACTCTGCCGAAGCTATGCGAGCATACGAAATCATATGGGCGATTATAAAAAACAACTTTCAACTTCTCGGTTCGACATAGAAGCACGGGGCGCTTCGATCCATACAGGATTTCATTATAAGCAACGTGATTTTTGGAAAAGGAAGCGTGCGGACTATGTTATCCATGGAAATTATTTTATCAACGAACACCATCGGTATTGTTTTAAGAATAAATTCCCTAAAACATATGAATGGGTGTTTACCGAGACCTATAAAAGATTGCGGCCATATTTTTTTTCAGAAAAATGGAGCTACGATGCCATTCCGGGAATTCAGAAGGAATTACGGTCCATGCGAAAACTGCCCGCAGTCTTTCAATCATTAAAACCGTTAGGCGCTGATGACCCGGCAAGAGGGTCCCAAGATTGTGTGCTCCCAAGGCCAGGAGAAGGATGTTCGGGAGAAAGTGAGAAATTTCTGGGATTTAAAACGGATTTTCACCTGATGTGGTTTGTTTGACAAAGCAAGCATAAAAGAAAACCTCTCTGGGCACATTGACCAACGAGAGGATCATCCCTTTGGAGAGCATCATGTCGAGGATGACCTATACCCAACAGAATTTGGCACTCACGGTTTCTTCTCCCTTGGGGAAAGATTCCCTAATTATGGAGACAATTGATGGGCATGAGGAACTCTCTGGGTCTTTTCAGTATACCCTGGAGATGAAATCCGAAGATCCAAATCTCAGTTTTCAATCCATTGTGGGCAAGACCATGTGCGTGAGCATTGATTTGGGGGAGGGACAGACCAGATATATCCACGGGATTGTGGGTAAGTTTATTCAGGGGATGACGGATCAGCGATTTACTCGATATCGCGCGGAAGTCCATCCGTGGCTCTGGCTCCTAACCATGACGAGGGATTGCCGCGTGTTTCAAAATCAGACGGTTCCTCAAATTTTGCAGACCGTGTTCAAAGATGCTGGGTATACGGATTTTCGTTTTTCTCTCAAGTCTACCTATAAGCCGAAGGACTATTGTGTCCAATATCAAGAAAGTGCCTTCGATTTTGTCTCTCGCCTCATGGAAGATGAAGGCATATTCTATTTCTTTGAATTTCAGAAGGACCGCCATACTTTGGTTATAGCTGACGATCGAGATGTGCATCCCTCATGTCCAGGCTCGCACATTCTACGGTATCGAGGTGCACAGACCAGCCGTGCTCAGGGAGATGCCATCACACGATGTACGTTCGAGCAACAAGTGATTCCTGGTGGCTACATGATGGATGATTTTAATTTCGAGACGCCAAATACCAACCTTCTCGTGAAGGCCAAGGGGAGCGATGAAACCCGAAAATTATATGAGTACCCAGGCGGATATCCCAAGACTTCCCAAGGAGAAGACCGGGCCAACCGTCGGCTAGAAGCATTCGAATTGCCAGAAATCCAATTGCGCGGGGAGAGTACATGTCGAGCCCTCACAGCGTGCCATAAATTTACGCTCAAAGATTACGACGATCGTCCAGCTGTAAATGGCTCCTATGTGCTGAAACGAGTGACGACCACTGCGTCACAAGATGTGTATCGGAATTCCTTTGAAGCCTTCCCAGTGAATGCGCCCTATCGTCCCACTCGCGATACGCCGAAGCCTAAAATTGTCGGTGCACAAACAGCCTTTGTCGTGGGAAAGGCTAACGAAGAAATTTGGACTGATAAATATGGACGGGTCAAAGTGCAATTTCACTGGGATCAGCGTGGCACGCGCAACGAAAAAAGTTCATGTTGGGTCAGAGTGGCGCAAGGGTGGGCGGGAAAACAATGGGGCATGCAGTTTATTCCTCGCATCGGGCAAGAAGTCGTGGTGAGTTTTTTAGAGGGGGATCCTGATCGACCCATTATTACTGGGTGCGTGTATAACGCACAGTCGATGCCGCCGTATACATTGCCCGCACATCATACACAAAGTGGCATCCGCACCAGAAGTACTCAGAAAGGAAAAGTGGACGAGTGGAACGAGATTCGCTTTGAGGATAAAAAAGGTGCGGAAGAAGTGTACATGCAGGCCCAGAAGGACATGAAAGTCCATGTCAAACATAATCGGGTTAAAGAAGTGTTGAATGACGAAACCATTACCATCAAAAAGAATCGACGGACCACCATCGAAGAGGAAGATGAGTTGTTAGTAGTGAGCAAGGGAAATCGTATGGTGCATGTCAAGAAAGGCGAAGAGACTCATACGGTTGAAGGGGCCAGAAGCGTCAAGGTTAAAGGGGAGGAGACGCATACGAATGGTGGAGATTTCACTCAAAAAGTTGGGAAGAACCACGTGCTCAAGGTGGATGGAAATTTGACCATTGATGTCTCCGGCTCTGTGACGATCAAGTCTGGCCTTTCCATCAAGAATCAAGCGGGGACCTCACTGACCAATCTCGCAGGAACCTCTATGAAAAATGAAGCCAAGATTTCTTTGGTCAATAAGGGTGGAGCTTCACAAACGGTTGAAGGCGGCGGGATTCTGACCGTCAAAGGCGGATTGGTCAAGATAAACTAAGGAGGCCAAGGATGTTAGAGATGCCAGAAGCCTATACCGAGTATCACGACAATGGACAGGTGGCTGAGCAGTGCCCGATGAAGGATGGCCAGCTGGAAGGTGAACTGATTGCTTACGATGAAGAAGGCCGCGTGACTCAGCGTTCTCAACTACGCGAGGGGATGTTGGAGGGTGAGACCTGTTATTACGATGATGAAGGGGACCCGAGTCAAAAAATGTCTTTTCAGCAGGGCCGGCTTCATGGCGACATGGTGGTCTATGCGCATGGGCGGGTCCAGTCTACGATTCCCTATTTTGATGGTAAGCAGCATGGACAGGTTGTTGCTTTTGACGAAAATGGTCAGATTCAAAGTGTCATGTCGTATCAACAAGGCCAGCTTCATGGAGAATCAAGGTGGTACGATGGTGAGGGAAAGGTGATCAAGACTTCTCTTTACGAAAGAAACAAACTGGAGGGGGAGACTATCGAATATTATGGATCAGGCCAAATCCGGGTTCGTTTCCCCTATCACAACAATCAACTCACAGGCGAAGTGCAGAAGTTTTACGAGGGTGGTGTGATCCAAGAACGACAACAGTATGTAGATGGCAAACCCGTCGGTATACCTCTTTGGTATGACGAAAATGGAGTATGTCCGGATGCTCCTCATTCAGAGGACAATCAAAGAAAGGGTTCCTTAAAAAATTTCTGGCATTCTGTCCTACCTGCATAACCAGCATGCCTTCATACAGGTATACCCTATAGTCATGGTATTGCCACTTTCATGGACTGGTCCCGGGAGCTGTTATGGCTAAGAAATTCGGAGATGAATCGAAGAAGGTTATGCGTCTTCTCGATCAGGTATCTTCCGACCTAGAGGCCAGACTCAAAGGAACGAAGAAGTCTACCCATTCTAAGGCGGCCGCTCGGCTCGCAGGAGATGTTCGCGCTTGCGTTATTGACCATGGAAGCATTCCCAGACCTCCGGCTGGTTCAATGGCTCGCACGGTGCTGACCGTAACGGGTGTGTTAGCGCCACCGGTCGCTCTTGTTGGCGTAGGGGTAAGGACGGCTTACCGGAAAGCAGTGACTTCTAGGAAGGTGCGTGATGCAGGAGGAGCCTTGTTAGAGAAGGTGACTCACAACAAACGCAAATTGGCGCTCACCATAGGAGCCGCAACACTTGGGGGTGTGACGGTTAGTCTGACAGGAGGAACTGTTCTGCTTGCCGTTCCGATCGTGTTGGCAGCGCCAATGGTTTCGACAGCCATGAGGTCACGCTATCAGCATTTCCGCCTCCGGGTTCGAAATATCCGGGCCAAGGATGATTCTTTGAAGCAGGTTACCGCGCGGCGATACAAGATTCAACACACGGTCCTTGGTTCGGTCCACGTAGCGTTACGACGGATGATGTCGGAACACCAAAAATTCT
>Ga0114931_10008612_pt1 | contig 12319 bp, 11 predicted proteins | sample 2SBtaG_FD_89579 | JGI IMG/M metagenome (GOLD analysis project Ga0114931, IMG submission 89579) | Deep subsurface microbial communities from Kolumbo volcano to uncover new lineages of life (NeLLi) - 2SBTROV14_V59a metaG | ecosystem: Environmental > Aquatic > Marine > Volcanic | place: Kolumbo...
CTCCGCATTGTAACTTTTTCTGCAACTTGAATTGCTTTATCCAATTGATATTCGGTAAAACCATCGCTTCCGCCCCAAGCAAAGGATGGAATAACTTTAGGCGGAAAATTGCTTCCGAAAATATTACTCGAAATTCCAACAACCGTTCCCGTATTAAACATTGTATTAATTCCGCTCTTGGAATGATCGCCCATAATCAAACCGACAAATTGTAAACTGTAATCAATTTCCTTTCCGTTAATTGTAAGCTTCACGTTACCGTAGTTATTTTTTAAGTCACTGTTGTTTGTATCAGCACCAAGATTTACCCATTGTCCGAGATAAGAATGTCCTAAAAAACCATCGTGCTGTTTATTTGAATATGAATGAATAATTGATACTTCGACTTCGCCCCCAATTTTACAATGCTTTCCGATTGAAGTATTTTCGTAAATTTTTGCACCGATTTTGATTTTAGAATTATCACCGATAAAACACGGTCCTTCAATAACAGCATTAGGGAAAACTGTAACGTCTTTGCCAATCACAACGGGACCGTTTTCAGCATCAATTACAACACCGGGTTTTATTGTTGAATTTTCACCGATAGAAATATTTTCTCTGTTAATTAAGTGAACACCTTCGTAAATATTTTCGAAAATATTACTTTTAAAGAAAACAGAATCCTTTTTTATTTCACTTCCATTTTTGCTTATTAAATCCCACGGGTAATTTACAAAAATCGCTTTGATTTCAGTTTTCTTAAAATCTTTGTATTGAGCAATATCCAAAGATAAAACATCAACAATATTTATTTTCGATTTGATTCTAAGTGCTGCAATTACATTATTAAAAGTAAATACTTCGTCATCACCACTAAGAGTAACCGAGTTTAAAAAATCCTTGTCAACAATTACTCTGCCGTTTATAAGCAGCGTGTTCTCAAGTGATTCCGGGTTTATAATAGCTTCACTATTTATTTCACGCAGTGATTCGGAAAGATAATTATGACAGAATAATATCTCTGCTTTAGTTCCATAATATTTTTCAATCTTTTCTCTTAAAGTAAAAATTCCACATCGTAAATCATAAACCGGATGTAAATAAGTAAGCGGATAAAAATTTGAGAATTTCTCATCTTCATAAATTGCAAGTTTCATATTCTATTTTTCATTATTTGTTTAAATTTTAATATTAATTTAAGTGGAAAATGAGAATAATAAAAGTCCAATAGAAGCAGAATAAATATATTAAACTGATACTATTGGACTTTAAAATAATTTAATATTATGCAGTAGCTTCTTTTAGTCTGTTTAAGAAAAATCTTAATAGCAGTGCTGCCAGCAATGAAGTTACCACTAAGAGAGCAAAAAACTGCCATACTTCCCAGTTTTGATAAAACCTTCCGACAAATCCGGAAAGATAGTTCCCAATTGCAGTAGCACCAAACCAAAGGCCCATCATTAAACCTTTAATCTTTGGAGGAGCAACTTTGGAAACAAAAGATAATCCCATTGGGCTGAGGTGAAGCTCTCCAATTGTTACTACAAAATATGAGGAAATTAGCCAAAATGGGGAAACGGAAATTTGTGATGTGCCTCCGTTTAAAGTATGAACAGCAGGCAATCCGAATGATGCAATCATCATAATTGTGAATGCAAGAGCTGTATAAATCATTCCCAATCCAATTTTGCCCGGTGAGGAAGGCTCTTTTCCTTTAGAATTTAAATACTTAAAAAATAAAACAACTACCGGAGTAAGCAATATTATAAACATCGGATTAAATGATTGAAATTGTTCAGGAGATATTTCATTATTACCATTAAATGAAGAAAGTTTTAAAATAATTATTACCACTGACGCAACCATTACAAGTCCTGAATACAGTTTGGCTTTTGCAGAAGACTTCTTTGAAAGCAAAAATCCTAGTCCGATTAAAAATGCAAGAACTGCGTTAAGCCCGAAAAAATCAAATAATATGTAAATCAAGTTGCTAACATGTAAGGAAGTGTATGTTTTTGCAAATAAAGAAAGTGCTGCTCCATTCTGATGAAATGACATCCAGAAGAAAATAACAATTACAAAAATTGTAAGCAGTGCACCGATGCGTGCTTTTTCTTCGGATTTTGTTAATTTAATATCCCGCTCATGGTTAGTAACTTTTTTTGATTGATAATCTGCATCTTTATAATATTTTTTGAAAATTGTGAATACTGTTAATGAAACAAGCATTCCTATTGCAGAAATTGCAAATCCGGCATGATAGCCTTGAACTAAGGTTGAACCAAAATTATTCATCATAAAATTTTTAATTCCTGCGGCAGCCTGTGGAGCATAAAAAGCACCTATATTAATTCCCATATAAAATAAATTAAAACCCGCATCCTTTTTTGATGATTCAGTATGCGCATATAAATTACCTACAAGAACAGAAATATTTGCTTTGAACATTCCGTTTCCGATTATTATTACTCCAAGCGCCATATAAAGTTGAGTAACAGATTGTGATGGAATAGCAAGCAAAGCGTATCCGAGAGCCATTGTAACGGCTCCGATAGTAATAGTTTTACCGTATCCGAGATAATTATCGGCAAGCCACCCGCCGATTATTGGAGTGAAATAAACGAGGGCGAGAAATGTCCCGTAAACACTTGTAACTGTCTGAGCGTCCCAACCGAAATTTTCTTTTAGATAATAAACAAAAATGGCAAGCATTGTATAAAATCCGAAACGTTCCCACATTTCGGTAAAAAACAGTATTGGCAACCCTTTAGGGTGGTTCTTAAACATAAAATCTCCTTAAAGTTATTTTGTAATTAATATTGTCCTTTATCACATTGGCAGGGGATGTCAATAGTTTGCAATGTTTACGATAATAATTCAGACTTTCACGGCAAGATAAAAAAAAGATGCTTCCAAAACAAAGAAGCATCTTTTTCAAAATTATTCGGTCGCTGCTTTTAATCGTTTTAAGAAAATAGCAATTAGTCCTGCTGAAACAAATGAAGCAATTGTTAAGAATAAGAAGAATTGCCACAACTCCCAGTTTTGATAAAATCTACCAACAAATCCGGAAAGGTAATTCCCAATTGCAGTTGAAGCAAACCAGCCGCCCATCATCAAACCTTTCATTTTTGGCGGAGCAACTTTTGAAACAAATGAAAGTCCCATTGGACTTAAAAATAATTCCGCTATTGTAAGTGAAAAGTAAGTTGACATCAGCCAATATGGGCTAACGGTTGTAGCAGAAGCTCCTCCGCTTAAGCTATGAACTGAACTTAAACCGATGGAAGCCAAAATCATTATCACAAACGAAGCACCGGAAATCAACATTCCTATTCCAATCTTTCCCGGTGATGAAGGTTCTTTTCCTTTTTTGTTCAAGTAGCCGAAAAATGATACAATAATTGGTGTTAAGAGAACTATAAACATTGGATTAAATGATTGAAATTGTTCAGGCGCAATAGGATTTTCTGCCGGAAAGTTGGCTATTTTATAAATCAACACTACTAAACCGACTATGAAAAATCCACCGCCAATCATTTTTACTTTAGATGTAGATTTTTTCCTGAACAACGCCGCACCACCGAGCAGTACAAACAAAACGGCGTGAAGACCAATTATATCGAAGAATATATAAGTAATATTGCTGACTTTAGTATATGTATAATTTTTTGCAAACAAAGTTAATGCAGCACCATTCTGCATAAATGACATCCAGAAAAATATTACAATTGCAAAAACTGTCATTAAGGCAATTACTCTTTCTTTTTCCTGTTTCTTTGTTAATACAATGTCCCGTTCTTCATTTATTTTATGTTTGGATGTAAAATCTGCATCCAGGTAGTACTTTTTAAAAACTGTGAAAATAATAATTGAGACCAACATTCCAACGGCTGCAACTGCAAAAGCAGCGTTATAGCCTTCGGATAAAGTTACATTGTAGTTATTCATTAAAAAATCTTTAATACCTTTTGCGGCTTGGGGAGCGTAAAATGCGCCAATGTTAATCCCCATATAAAATATATTAAACCCGGCATCTTTTAATGAACCGTTACTGTGTGAATATAAATTACCGACCAGTACCGAAATATTAGCTTTAAACAAACCGTTACCTATTGCCAAAATTCCGAGTGCAGCATAAAGCAGCATCGGATTTTTTGTGGGTACTGCCATTAAAACATAACCGACTGCCATAGTTACAGCACCTATAACAATGGTTTTTCTGTAACCCAAAACATTATCTGCTATCCAACCGCCAACAACCGGGGTAAAATATACAGCGGCAAGAAATATTCCGTAAATATTTGTAACTGTTTCAGTGTCCCAACCGAAATTTTCCTGAAGATAAAGGACAAAAATTGCGAGCATTGTGTAAAAGCCGAAGCGTTCCCACATTTCAGTGAAGAAAAGGATAATTAATCCTTTGGGATGTTTTTTAAGCATAAGATTCCTTTAATAATATGATTAGAAATAATAAAACATTAAATTGTATAAGCATTATAAATCATAACTAATTAGTTATATTTTGAATATTAATATAAAAAGATAAATTTAATATTACTTACATGTTGTTAAAAAATTTTGCAATCAATATATTTGTTAGATGAAAAAAATGACAAAAAAAATAGTATTCATTCCAATCACATTATTAGTATTTTTTGTTGGTGTTGTATTAGTAATGAATGCCTATGTCCTTCCGTGGTATGTTTCCGCCCCTGAATTTAAAATACCGCAATTAGCAGGAAGAAATAAAATTAAGGCAGTTGATGTTTTAAAGCATCTCGGTTTACGTCCCATTCTTGTTGGTCCTCGCTATGACGAGAAAGTACCAAAAGACAGAGTAATTTTTCAACGCCCGCACAGTGGTACTATGGTAAAAGCCGGAAGGCGGGTTTATCTTTATATTAGTGGAGGGGAACCTCTTTTAAAATCTCCGAACTTAATCGGAAAAACTTTTCGTGATGCAAAAATAACTATTGAGAGGATGGGATTAACAGTTGGGAAAGTAGAACGAGTTCAATCTGACTTTGCAGCCAATACTGTGATAGAACAACAACCTGAAAAAGATAAAAATATTAAAAAAGGAACAATGATAAATTTAAAAGTGAGTGTAGGTCCTAAGGTAGGGATGGTTTATACTCCCTCTTTATTAGGGAAATCCTTGCGTGAAGGGAAAAGGTTGCTGCGGAAAAACTCGCTTAGACTTGGAAAAATTAACTATCAAGTTTCACCCAATATGCTGCCGAATACTATTATTGACCAAATTCCAACTGAAGGTAGATTAATAAGTGTCGGCGATAGTGTTGTTGTTTGGGTTACTAAACCAAAAGATGAATAGGGGGGAATAATGAAGTTTTTAGCTCCATCAATTTTATCTGCCCATTTTTCAAATCTTCAACAACAAATAAGATACGCTGAAATTGGTGGTGCCGATATTATTCACTGTGATATAATGGATGGAAAGTTTGTTCCTAATATTACGTTTGGTCCGGTAGTTGTAGCTTCGGTAAAAAAGATTACAAAATTAAAAATTGATGTTCATTTAATGATTTGTGATCCGCAAAATTATATCCAACAATTTGCCGATGCCGGAGCCGATTACATCTCTGTACATTATGAGGAAGTAAAACATCTACATCGTGTAATTCAACAGATAAAAGAAGTTGGAATAAAAGCCGGTGTGGTTCTCAATCCTGCTACACCTTTAAATGTACTTGATGAAATATTACCGTTTGTTGATTTTGTTTTGCTCATGTCTGTAAATCCGGGATTCGGAGGACAGAGTTTTATTGAATCAACATTAAATAAAATTGAAAGATTAAGAAATATACGCAAAGAACGCCAGCTTAATTTCTTAATTGAAGTGGATGGTGGAATAAACAAAAAAAATATTACAAATATAGCTGAAGCCGGATGCGATATTTTTGTTGCCGGTTCGGCAATATTTAGAAAAGACAATATTTCGGCAGCGGTTGTAGAAATGAAAAATATCATTAATAACATTGAATAATATTTCTAAAGTTAAATGTGAATATTCAAAAAATAAAAATATCAGATGTTTATAAACGTGAGTTCTATATCAAGAAATATGGAATTGAAGAAAACGATTTCAATTTTTATAAATATGCTCTTGAAATAAGGAATATCTCAACCGGAATTGTTGATAATATTGTTTCGTTATTTGATAGTCAAAAAGTTCTGATTCATAATTCGGAACTGCAAAACCAAAATAGTGTTTTTGTCCTATCTGCCGCTCCTAAAAAAAAATTCAATTTCAAAAATACTGAATCACTATTGGAAGAAAATATTGTTAATCAAATAAAATCAACTTGCGATAACTATTTTACTTTTGACAATAAACAGTTCAAGATTAAAAATAGAGTATTTAATTATTCATCCACATACATTATGGGTATTCTTAATGTAACACCCGATTCATTTTCCGACGGAGGGAAATATTATTCTCGTGATAAAGCCGTTAAACGGGCAATTAAAATGATTGATTCCGGCGTTGACATTATTGATGTTGGCGGTGAATCCACAAGACCGGGAGCGGATTTTGTAAATGAATCCGAAGAGATTGAAAGAGTAGTTCCTGTTATTCAAGAAATATTAAATTTACGTCCTGATACGATTATTTCAGTCTATACTGCAAAATCAAAAGTCGCTGCTTATGCAATTGATGCCGGTGCATCTTTGATAAATGATATTAGTGCTTTTGCTTTTGATAATGAAATTACGGATGTTGCAAGAGAATATGATGTCCCATATATTTTAATGCACATGAAAGGAACTCCGAGAACAATGCAGAATAGTCCCTTTTATGAAGACCCTGTGGCGGATATTTATGATTTCCTCAATGAGAAAATAGAACAATTATTAAATAGAGGCATCAAAAATATTATTATCGATCCGGGCATAGGTTTTGGAAAAAGGGTAGCAGATAATATGGAAATTATTAATAGATTATTTGAATTTAAAGGATTAGGTTTGCCTATATTGATAGGTCTTTCCCGTAAGTCTTTCCTTGGGAAAATATTAAATTTGGAAGTTGATAACAGGGATATTGCAACTGTAATTGCAGAATCATTGTCAGTCAGCAACGGAGCAACAATAGTAAGAACACATAATACGGATTATGCAATGCAGCTAAGAAAAATAACTAATTTTAGTGAAAACCAAATAGAGAAAATAGAAGTTTTGTAATGGTTGAATTATTTAAGATAGGTTTCATCTCCGTAACTCTTTTGGATGTTCTTGATATTGCAATTGTTAGTTTTATCGTGTATAAACTATACAACATGATACGTGGAACAATTGCAGCTCAAATATTATTAGGTTTGGTTATATTATTGCTTATGTCGTTTTTAGCACAAGCTGCTGATTTAAGAGCTTTAAGCTGGTTGCTTGAATTAGTCCGTGATACTTGGGTAATAGCATTTATTGTTGTTTTTCAACCGGAATTAAGACGGTTATTAATGGCACTTGGGAAATCCCCTTTTTTTTCCATGTTTAAGAAAAGTAATATTGATTCGGTTGCAGACATTCTTGCCGATGCTTCATTTACTATGGCACAGCATCAGCATGGTGCATTAATGGTTCTTGAAAGAAAAACCGGCTTGGCAAATATTATTGAAAAGGGAACTCCAATAGGAGCAAAAGTAAATAAGGATTTAATACGAGCAATATTTTTCCCACGCGCTGCTCTTCACGATGGTGCAGTAATTATCCGCGATAATATTATTGAAGCAGCAAGGTGTACATTGCCTTTATCGGCCAAAACTACTTATGACGGTCAATCGCTCGGGATGAGACATAGAGCGGGTTTGGGTATCAGTGAACAAGCTGATGTAATCAGCATTATTGTTTCGGAAGAAACCGGTGGAATTTCTGTTGCAGAGGATGGGAAATTGACGCGGGGTTTGTCGAAAGATTCGTTACGAAATTATCTGAAATCTAAATTAGGTGCTCCGAAAGAAAAAGGATTTAAAGGTTTAAAAGGCATTTTTTTAAGCTTTGGCAAAAATAAATAGTTATTAAAACAGAACGAATATTGCCAATAATATTTCAATTGTTAAACAAATTAAATTATCAATACTTAAATAAATTATGAGGTGAATAATGAAATTAAAATATTTTTCACATTCAACATTTCAAATTACAACTGCAAAGGATGAAGTAATATTAATTGACCCGTTTATTGATGACAATCCGACTACACCGATAAAAACGGAATCTTTTGACAGATTGGATTATATTGTTTTAACACACGCTCACGGTGATCATATCGGTGATACTCTTAAATTGGCTAAAAGATTCAATCCGCTAATTATTGCAGTTAATGAACTCGCGGATTATATGTCTTCAAAAGGATTTACAGCACATAATATGCACATTGGCGGTGCTCATTCTTTCAATTTCGGTCGGCTAAAATTTACAATTGCACATCATGGTTCGGTAACTCCGGATGGAACTTATGGCGGAGAACCGGCGGGAGTTGTTTTATCAATTGAAGGAAAAAATATTTATCATACAGGCGACACCGGGCTATTTTGGGATATGAAATTAATCGGTGAATTAAACCCGATAGATTATATGTTATTGCCAATTGGAGACAATTTTGCAATGGGGATTGATGATGCTGTTAAAGCTGTGGAATTTGTTAATCCCAAGATGGCAATTCCGATGCACTATAATACATGGCCAATAATAGAAGCTAACCCCAATGAATTTAAATCAAAAGTAGAAAATATTGGAAAAGTTTCCAGAGTATTGGAATACGGTGAAGAAATTGAATTGTAGTTCATTTAATTGAATTTATATTTAAGTTTTATTTAATATTAATAACCCTTTATACAGTTTTATTTCTTATTTTCACAACCAATATTAATTGAAAAATAGATTGCATTTATGTCCAAAATTATTGCCATAACAAACCAAAAAGGCGGAGTAGGAAAAACTACTACTTCAATAAATCTTTCTGCATCAATTGCAGCAGCTGAAAAAAAGACACTTTTGATTGATATTGACCCGCAGGCAAATTCAACTTCCGGTTTGGGAATTGATGATAATGATAATTCGGTTTATCAAGTTATGATTGGAACCGAAGATATTAGGAATTGTGTTTCCAATACTTATATGCCGTTTCTTGATGTTGTTCCTTCAAATATAAATCTTGTCGGTGCAGAAATTGAAATGGTTTCAATGAGCGATAGAGAAGTTGCTCTCAAAAACCAAATTAAAAAATTAAAAGATGATTATGATTATATTTTTATTGATTGTCCGCCTTCTTTGAGTTTGCTCACGTTAAATGCTTTAATTGCTTCCGATTCGGTTTTGATTCCGGTACAATGCGAATATTTTGCATTGGAAGGTTTGGGGCAGCTATTAAATACAATAAATATGGTTAAAAAGAATATGAATGCTGCATTGACAATTGAAGGTGTTTTGCTCACAATGTATGATCAGCGTTTGCGTTTGTCGAATCAAGTAGTTGAAGAAGTGAAGAAATATTTTGGAGAAAAAGTATTTAAAACAATTATTCACCGTAATGTGAGAATATCGGAAGCGCCGAGCCACGGAAAACCAATAATATTATATGATTCTTTTTCTACGGGGGCAAAAAATTATATTTCTTTAGCACAGGAAATCTTAAAAAACAATAATTAATTATGACAAAATTTAAACCAGGTTTAGGAAAAGGATTGGGTGCTTTAATTAACCCGAATGCAAATGGCAGCAATAATGAGCCGATTACTGTTTCAACATCCAATCTCAAAGTTGATGATGGTAAAACAAATAATATTTTGGTGTTAATCGATATTAAATTAATTTCGGCAAATCCGTATCAACCGAGAAAAGAATTTAACAAGGAAGCTTTGGATGAGCTTAAAAAATCTATTTTACAAAACGGGCTCATTCAACCGATAACAGTTAGGAGAAAAGGGGAGAAACAATTTGAGTTAATTTCCGGTGAACGCAGATTGCGTGCTTGCACTGAAATCGGTATGCAGACAATTCCGGCATATATTATTCACGTTACTACAAAAGAAGCTATGGTAGCACTTTCTTTGATTGAAAATATTCAGAGAGAGGATTTGAATCCGATAGAAATTGCAAATTCGTACCGAAGATTAATTGGCGAATGTAATATGTCGCAGGATGAAATAGCTGAAAAAGTTGGGAAAAACCGTAGTACAATAACAAATTTTTTACGTTTGTTGAAATTACCAAAGAAAATTCAAAGCAATTTGATAAACGGGAAAATCTCTACCGGACACGCAAGAGCTTTAATAAACGTACAAACTGAAAAAGCACAGTTGGATATTTTAGATCAAATTTTGAAAAATAAATTATCCGTTCGTAAAGTTGAATCCCTTGTTAAACAACTATCGAAAAATGTACCTTTACAAATAAACGATAATGTAAAACACAAAAAACAAAATTCTGTAAAAGATATATCTTTAAGGGATTTGGAAGATAAGTTAAGGAAAATTTTTGGAACCAAAGTCGAATGTAAACAGAAAAAAGATAATTCCGGTGCGATTTCTATAGAATTTTATTCCAACGATGAATTGGACAGACTTTTAGAGCTTTTCGATATAATTGAAAAATATAATTAAAATAATACTTGTATTTGAAATATTCATTTCCGGTTTCAACTATGCACAGTCATTGAATAAGCCGGATACTTTGAAGAAAAATGCAAAATCCGATTCTGCTTTTGTTATGACAAAAGCACCATGGAAAGCAGTTTTAAGAAGTGCCATAATTCCCGGTTGGGGACAGTTTTACAACGAATCCTATTGGAAAATTCCTTTATTCGCCGGAGCAATCGGTGGTTTAATTTACGGTTGGAGTTACTACAACACACGATATAATAAATACTCCGGACTTTATAACAACAGTCGTTCAAGCAATACAGATATAGGAAATACGGCATTTAGGCAGCAAAGGGATTTTTATAGAGATCAGCGTGATTTAATGTCAATATACATTGGAATAACCTATCTGCTGAATCTTGTTGATGCTTATGTTGATGCTCAATTGTTTGATTTCACGGTAAGAGAAAACTTATCAACTCTTTCTCCTGAATTAAATATGAAATTTTATTTTAACAGGTAAAAATGAAAAAATCCAATAAAATAATTTGCCCCAATTGCGGTACTGAAAATCCTATTTTTGCAGTATCGTGTACAAATTGTAATGCATTTATAAGAAAAAGAATTGTTAATATAAATTTGTGGGCAATAATTTGGAAAATACTTTACAGCCCTGTTGAAGCTGCAAAAGAAATTATTTTTGCCGAACATAAAAATTTTACTTTTACTTTACTTTTTTTAGTACTAATTAAACTATTTTTACTGAAGTTTTTACTTTCTTATATTATTGACGAATATTCAGAATATGCTGAACATTCGGTCAGAAACTTTCTCATTCTTAGTTCCGAAATTATCGTATTATTTTTAGTGTTTTCATTTATCCTATTAGGAATAAACCGGATATTAAAATATCAAACAAGATTTAAAGACCATATTGCACTGATTGTTTTCTCATTTACACCAATGCTCATGAGTCTGGTTTTACTTACACCTGTAGAATATGCACTATTCGGGAAGTATTGGTTTCTTGGTAATCCATCCCCGTTATTTATCAAACCGGCAGCAGCATGGATATTTTATGCACTTGAAGTGCTAATGTTTATTTGGAGCTTTGTGATTTATTCTGCTTCGCTATTTGCTCAAACAAGAAATAAAATTTATTCACTTATATTTAGTTTGATATTTTATTGTTTAATTATTGCCGGTTTATATTTTACTTTTTAAAGTTTTAACGATAGAAAAAAGGTAAGTAGTGTTATGCTCTGTTAGAGAATAAAAACGATAAAATATTTTTTATGAATCCACTTAAAAAAGAACAATATTATCATTCCGTCCGGCAACCACCGTATCATTTCGTTATCTATAACTTTAACAATAACAAAAGATTTTGTCTGTTAAGGCGGATTTGTTCAGAATGACAAAACATTAAAACTACTTTTTTTAAGTGAACTTTTGATTAAAAAAAATATATTGATTTTAATTATTTATTTTAGGGTGAAAAGTTCCGATTATGATTAATTTATTTTCTACTGGAAAACTTATTTTTTGGGAAGTGTAATGGTAAATGTACTGCCTACATTTACCTTTGATTTAACGCTTAAAGTTCCACCGTTTAACTCAACGAATTCTTTACAGAGAATAAGTCCCAACCCTGTTCCCGTCTCATTATTTGTTCCGCGTGTAGTAACCTTTGTTTCAATTTGAAATAATTTTGAAATTGTTTCCGAATCAATTCC
>Ga0114931_10008613_pt1 | contig 12319 bp, 11 predicted proteins | sample 2SBtaG_FD_89579 | JGI IMG/M metagenome (GOLD analysis project Ga0114931, IMG submission 89579) | Deep subsurface microbial communities from Kolumbo volcano to uncover new lineages of life (NeLLi) - 2SBTROV14_V59a metaG | ecosystem: Environmental > Aquatic > Marine > Volcanic | place: Kolumbo...
GAGCAGCGCATCCAGGGCCCACAGGTGTGCCGGTGCCTTCAGCAGCCAGCGCTCTCCCGGGCGCTGCCAGTCCAGCAGCTGCAGCAGCTTGCGCTGGTAGGCGTACATGGGGCGCAGGTCCTGCTTCCGGTACCAGGAGCCGTAGGGCTCCATCATCACCTCGGTTCCCATCTGCACGCCACAGAAGGCATAGGCGTGGAGCAGCACGCACTCCTCGGGCGTGTCGGCGCTGGCGAAGTGGATCTTCGTGAACTCGGGGTTCTTCCGGCGTCCCCGGTCGTAGTAGGCCTGGAGGGCCTGCCGGCGGGGATCCGGCTGGCCGGGCGGAAGGTCCTCCAGGGGGTCCGGGCTCACGGTCTCCCAGAGGCGCAGCGGGCGCGCGGCGGGGAGCACGGCCAGCAGGTTGAACAGCGCCGAGGTGCCAGAGCGCGGCAGCCCCGTGAGCACCAGGGGCCGCTGGATCGGCCGCTCCAGGATCTCCGGGTGGCGGCGCAGGGCGTCCTCGATGCGCAGCCGGGTGGAGAGCAGCTGGACCACCCGCCGCAGGTTCCGCCGCTGGCCCTTTTCCGTGTAGGGGTTGCCCTGGTAGGTGGCCAACAGCATCCGCAGCCCCTCGCGAAAGCCCGGATCCCCGAAGTCCGAAAGCCCGGTCGCCCGTCGCGCAGCCTCGAGCACGGCCCGCTCCACCCCTTCCAGGTCAGGCACGGGGGAGCTCCTCGAGGAGAAGCCGGCGCACGCGGGGCTCGGGATGGGAGCGCGCGCGGATCCAGCGCACACACATGGTCCCGCGCAGGTGGCCACAGGGATCCAGCCAGTTCGGGCAGCCGGGATCCTCGTGGGCCACCACGATGCGAACCGCGCCGTCCGGGGCCACCACCGCCGTGTGCGGGTTCAGGTGCACGCGGAAGACCGTGTAGTCCAGGCTCTCCAGCCAGTGGTTCGAGAGCTGGAAGTTCCAGAAGTCGCACTCGGGAGGGCGGAGGTCCACCACCAGGGCCTGGTCCCGGGGCAGCTCCCAGTAGCCGTGGTAGTAGGCGATGTTCGGGTCCCCCCCGGCGCGCAGGGCCTTCTCCGCCGGGAAGCGCGGCAGCTCGTTCACGTGCTTCTGGAAGTCCTCGGTCCAGGACTGGAACAGGCGCGCACAGCCCAGAACGAAGCCCGCAGCGCCCTGCAGCATCCGGTCCATGCGGGCCGGGTTCAGGGGCCGCGGCCTCCCGGGACCGTCGGTGCGCTCGATGGTCACCTGGGCCAGCTCCTCCCGGGCATGGTCCAGGCGCGTCTGGCGAACCTGGACCATGCGCGTCTCGGGCCGCATGGGGAGCCAGTTGGCGCCGCCCTCGGGCGGGGGATCAGTGCTGACGTGGACCTCGAAGGAGCCGTCGGGGGCGATCTCCATGTCCTTCGCCTCCAGATAGCCCGTGGTCTCCAGGCTGCCGGTGGCCCCGTAGTTGCCGGCCTGGGTCCCGAAGCCCAGGTAGTGGACCGTGCCCCGCCGGCCGCGGATGCGGTAGCGATAGCGGCCGTTCACCGGAGCGTTCAGATACACGTTGTCCGGGTTGTCCATGCCCATCTTGATGGTCTCGCCGGCGGTGCGCTGGAAGCGTGGGGCCCGGGCGTCCGACGCCTCCACGAAGGTCTCCAGAGCTGCTCGTGTCAGGCGGCTCAGGTACCGCCAGCCCTCCGCCCGGTCGAAGGGGTCCCGCGGCGTGGACTCCCGCAGCACCACGGAGCCCGCGGCCTTCAGGGTGTCGCAGAAGTCCTCCCAGGACCGCCCATCCAGGATCCGCGCCAGCGACTCGTTCTCGTCCGCCATGCTCCCGCCTGCCCCCCCGGCTCGCTTCTGCCGGCGGAGTCTACCGGAGCCCCCGGGGGCCAGCGAAGTGCTCGGGAACCCGCGCGGCCCGTGGCTTGTCCTACGCAGAGAGGGCTGCCACCTTCGCGGGGCCGAGAGCCACTTCCCCGGTGGACCTCCCGCTGTGCCACGGGGCCGGCGGGAAGGGCCCGCAGATGCGGATCCCAAGGCAGCTTCCCATACCGAGGCAGAGAGGGGGGAACCATGCGCTGGCTGCTGATGCTGCTCCTGCTGGCTCCGGCCTCCGCAGCGGCGCAGCCGCTGTCGGACCTGACGCTGCAGGCCCAGATCCTGGCCGCCGACGGCAGCCCCGTGAACGGCACGGTGGAGGTCGAGATCGAGATCTTCGACCGGCCGAACCCCGCACCAGCGGCCCAGCCGCTCTACGCCGAGCTGCAACGGGATGTCCCGGTGGACGAGGGGCTGGCGGCCCTGCGCCTGGGCAGTGGGGAGCCCCTCACCGACACGCCGCCTCCGGCCGAACCGGGCCCGAGCCCCCGCTACGTGCGGCTGTGGGTGGACGGGCAGCCCACCGGCCCGGCCACGGAGCTCGCGGCGCCCGCTCCTCCCTGGGCCCAGCACGCCGTGGACCTTCCCGCTCCCGGCCTGCGGGTCTTCGACGCAGACGACAACGAGATCGGCGTCTACGCCGGCGAGCGCATCTGGGGGGAGCGCTACCTGGCCCATCGGCCCGGCCTCGGGCTCACTTTGCGGCTGGGGGCCCGGAGCGGGGACCTGGATCCCCGGGGCGTGGAGATCTTCTGGGAGCTGCCGAACTGCACGGGACAGGCCTACGTGGACCGCAGCTACCGGGGAGTGGTGTTCGGGCGCGACGCCGACGGCTATGTGCTGGGGACCGCCACCCAGGCGCTGTCGCCGCTGCGGGTGGAATCGCGCCAGGCGGACCTGGAAGCCGCCTGCGAGAACCGGCAGAGCCTGGCCGACCGCCTGATCCCCCTCACCTCGATCCCGCAGCTCGACCTGGAGCTGCCCGTGGCGGCGCCCGTCCACGCCGGCCTGGTGGGCCCCTGAGGGCCCAGCCCTCCGGCGGAGCCGCTCAGATCTCGAGCACCGTGCGGATGCCCCGGCCCGCCCGCAGATCGTCCATGGCCTGGTTCACCTCCGCCAGGGGCCGGCGCCGGGTGATGAGGCTCTCCAGGTCCAGTCGCCCCGCCCGCCACAGGGAGAGCAGCCGCGGCACCTCGTAGAGGGAGTTGCAGCTCCCGAGCAGGCAGCCCAGCAGCCGCTTTCCGCTCACCGTGAACAGCGCTGCCGGAGCAAGCTCGATCTTCTGGTCCGCCGGCGGCGCGCCCACGCAGACGATGGTGCCCCCGGTCCGCGCGGCCTGGAAGCCGGTCTGGACCAGGGCGGCCACGCCCGCCGTCTCGAAGGCGTAGTCCACCCCCACCCCTCCGGTGCGCTCCCGGCAGGCGTCGGGGACGTCCGCCACGCCGGGGTCGAGCAGCTCCGTGGCACCCAGCGCCTTGGCCGCCGCCCGCCGCTCGGGCAGCGGATCCGAGGCCAGCACCTGGGAGGCGCCGGCCAGGCGCGCCCCCTGCACCACCGAAAGGCCGATGCCCCCCAGCCCCATCACCAGCACCGTGGCCCCTTCCTCGACCCGGGCCGTGTTGAGGACGGCTCCCACACCGGTCTGGACGGCACAGCCGATCACGCAGGCCACGTCCAGGGGCGTGTCCTCGGGCACCTTCACAGCTCCACCGGCCGGTGTCACCGTGTACTCGGCGAAGGCCGCCAGGTTGAGGCCCCGGTAGACGGTCCGATCGCCCCGCCGCAGGCCGGTGCTCCCATCCGGAAAGGTGTTGGTGAGAATGCCCAGGGACTGGGCGCAGTGGCTCCACTCGCCGCGGACACACCAGTAGCAGTGCCCGCAGGGAGGAACCGGCGTGAGCAGCACCTTGTCGCCGGGCGCGAGACCCACGACGCCCTCCCCCACCTCCTCCACCTCGCCCGCGGCCTCGTGGCCCAGCACCAGGGGCAGCACGGCGGGAACCGCTGCGTCCGCCACCGTGAGGTCCGAGTGACACAGGCCGCAGCTGTGTACCCGCACCTTCACCTCTCCCGGACGCGGGTCGCGAATCTCCAGGTCCTCGACGATCTGGAGCGGCTGGCTCTGGGCCTCGAGCAGGGCTGCACGCATCGGGAGCCTCCTGGATGGGGGAGGAGAGATCCTAGCCCCCGCTCGGCCCTCCAGCAGCCGCAGCGCTCCCGCAGAGCGGCGACGGAGGGGGGCCTCTGCAAGAATGGGCCGGCACCTGCGAGCCGGCACCGCTCGCCCACAGCGGAGGACCCCATGAGAGTGCTCGTGACCGGGGCGACCGGCTTCGTGGGCTCCCACTCGGTGCGCGCCCTGCTGGCGGCGGGACACCGCGTGCGACTGCTGATCCGCAGCCCGGAGAAGCTGGCCCGGGTGCTCCCCGCCGAGGCGGCGCAGCTGGACGACGTGGTGGTGGGGGATGTCACCGACGCCGCAGTGGTGGACCAGGCCCTGCGCGGTTGCGAGGCGGTCCTGCACGCCGCCGGACTCGTCACCTTTGCGGCGGCACGCGCCCGGGAGGTGCTGGATACGAACCGGCTGGGCGCCCGGCGGGTGGTGGGAGGGGCAGTGCGAGAGGGCCTGCAGTCCATCGTCTACGTGTCGAGCGCCGGTGCCCTGTTCGCGCCCGGCCGCGGCACGATCCGACCGGAGCAGCCCGTGGCCCCCGCCCGCAGCGCCTATGCGCGTTCCAAGGCCGACGCCGAGCGCTTCGTCCGCGACCTCCAGGAGCGGGGACACCCGGTGCGCATCAGCTACCCCTGCGGCGTGCTCGGCCCGGACGACCCGGGCATGAGCGAAGCCAACCACATGCTCTACACCTTCTACCGGGACCTGTTCGTGGTCACCTCTGCGGGCTTCCAGCTGGTGGACGTGCGGGACCTGGCGTCCCTCCACGCGCGGCTCGTCGCGCTGGACGGGGGACCCGGCCGTTACCTGGCGGGAGCGGAGAACCTGAGCTGGCGCGAGCTGGCCGATCGCCTGGACGCGCTGACCCAGGCTCCCCTGCGACGCCTCTCCGTCCCGGGCGGGATGCTGCGGGCTGCGGGGAAGGTGGGCGACGTGATCAAGCGCATGGTGGACTTCAACTTCCCCCTCACCGCCGAGTCCATGGAGTTCGCCACCCGCTGGCCGGGGGCGGATGCGTCCCGGACGCGCGAGGAGCTGGGACTGGACTTCCGCCCGGCAGAGGAGACCCTGGCGGACACCTTGCGCTGGATGGTCCGCGCCGGGCATCTGCCCGCCGAAAAGATCGGGCGTCTCGCCCACTGCTGACCGGGAGAAGACCCGGCAAGAGGCGAAGGGGGCTGTACCTGCCTCAAGAGCCCCAGGGCGCGGGCCGAAGCGCGAGTCGATGGCTCTCGAGAGGCTCTTTCCGCCGGACGCGGACGCCGCGCTGCCCAGTGCGGGCTCGCGAAAGGTCCCGGTGGTCCTGCTGGTGGATGACGACCCGGACGTGCGTCGGGTGGTGGGCCGCGCCCTGGAGCGCGACGGCTTCGATGCCGTGGTCGTCGCGGACGGAGAAAAGGGGCTGCGCGCCTTCGACCAGCGGCGACCGGACCTGGTCCTGCTGGACGTCCAGATGCCCCGCATGGACGGCTTTGCCGTCTGCGAGGCCCTGCGCCGGCATCCCCTGGGCGGGCCCATCCCCATCGTGATGATGACCGGTCTGGAGGACGTGGCGGCGATCCGGCGCGCCTACGACGCCGGCGCCACGGACTTCATCACCAAGCCCCTCAACTGGATCATCCTGAGCCACCGCCTGCGCTACCTGCTGCGGGCCAACGAGGCCCTGCGCGCCCTGCGCGCGAGCCAGCAGCGCCTGGCGGCCGCCCAGCAGCTGGCGGCCATGGGCAGCTGGCAGCTGGAGCTCGCCAGCGGCGAGGTCCACGGCTCCGACGCGCTCTGGCACATCCTCGGCCTGGCTCCCCGGCGCCGGGCGCGCGCCCAGCTGCTGGCCGAACGCATTCATCCGGAGGATCGACGCCGCCTGCTGGCGGCGGTCCAGCGCTCCATCCAGAACGGCCGGCCCGCGCGGGTCGACCACCGCGTGACCCGAGCCGATGGACGGGAGCGGCTGTGTCACTGCCAGATCGCTCCGGTCTTCGACGCAGAGGGCGAGCTGCTGCGCATCGAGGGAGTGACCCAGGACATCACCGAGCGGCGCCGCACCGAGGAGCAGATCCGCTTCCTGACCTCCCACGACAGCCTCACCAGCCTGGGAAACCGCCAGCTCTTCTGCGAGCGCCTGGAGCTGGCGCTGCGCCAGGCGCGCCGGCACGGCACCTGTACGGGCGTCCTCTTCCTGGACCTGGACCAGTTCAAGCGCATCAACGAGACCCTCGGCCATTCGGTAGGGGATTCCCTTCTGTGCGAGGTGGCCGAGCGCATCGTCGCCAGCGTGCGCTCTGCGGACATGCTGGCCCGGGGAGACGCGGAGAGCGCGATCTCCCGGCTGGGCGGGGATGAGTTCACCTTGCTGCTCCCGCGTGTCCGTGAGGGGCAGGACCTGGGACGCGTGGCCCGGCGCATCCGGGAGATCCTGGCTCGACCCTTCCTGCTGGACGGCCATGAGGTGGTGATCAGCGTCAGCATCGGCATCGCGGTGTTCCCCGGCGACGGAGAGGACAGCGAGTCCCTGCTCCGCAACGCCGAGACCGCCATGTACCACGCCAAGGAGCAGGGCCGGAACAACCACCAGTTCTACGCCGCTTCCATGAACGCGGTGGCCGTGCGGAGGCTGATCCTGGAGGGAAAGCTGCGAAACGCCCTGGAGCGCTCCCAGTTCGAGCTCTACTACCAGCCGAAGATCGAGCTGGAGTCGGGCTGCATCCAGGGCTTCGAGGCCCTGCTGCGCTGGAACGACCCGGAGCTGGGGACGATCCTGCCCGGGGACTTCATCCCCATCGCCGAAGAGACGGGCCTCATCTTCCCGCTGGGTGAGTGGGTGCTCGAGGAGACCTGCCGGCAGGTCTGTGCCTGGCAGGCAGCGGGCATCTGCGACGTGCCCATCGCCGCCAACCTCTCCCCCCATCAGTTTCGCCAGCCGGATCTGGCCGTACGCATCCAGGAGATCGTGCGGCGCAGTGGGGCCCCACCCCGGCGCATCGGGCTCGAGGTCACCGAGGGATCCGTCCTCCACGACGCCGAGGAGGTGATCCGCCAGCTGCGCAGCCTGCGGGAGGCGGGCTTCGAGCTGGCCCTGGACGACTTCGGGACGGGCTACTCCTCCCTCTCCCATCTGCGCCAGCTTCCGGTCCACACCATGAAGCTGGACCGCTCGTTCATCGAGGAGATCGCGGCGCGGCCGGATGCCGCGGCCCTGGCCGCCAGCATCGTCGCCATGGGCAAGGCCATCGGGCTGACGGTGGTGGCCGAGGGAGTGGAGCAGGCAGCCCAGCGCGACCTTCTGCGCTCCTGGGGCTGCGACCAGATGCAGGGCTACCTCTTCAGCCGACCCCTGCCGCACCGGGAGGCCGAGCAGCTCTGGCGCCAGCACCACTCCCACTGCACCCGAGGCGGATCGCGGATGTGATAGCCTGGTCCGCCTGCGGGTTGGAGGAGTCGTCCATGGGCCAGGCATTGGAGGGACGGGTCGCCGTCATCACCGGCGGTGCGAGCGGGATGGGACGGGCCACGGCATTGCGCTTCCTGGACGAGGGGGCGCGGGTGGTGGTGGCCGACTTGAACGAGGGCACCGGCAAGGAGACCCTCGAGCTGGCGGCTGGCCGGGGCGCCGGCGAACGCATCCGCTTCGTGCGCACCGACGTCTCTCGGGAAGCGGACGTGGAGGCGATGATCCGGTGTGCCCGCGAGCACTTCGGGGGCGTGGACATCGTCTTCAACAACGCGGGCATCGGCGGCGCCCTGGGCTCGATCCTCGAGACGGAGGTGGAGGACTGGGACTTCACCTTCGGCGTTCTGGTGCGAAGCGTCTTCCTGGGCATCAAGCACGGGGGCCGGGCCATGCGGGAGCAGGGCCGCGGCGGCAGCATCATCAACACCGCCTCGGTGGCCGGTCTCTCGGGGGGTGCCGGGCCCATCGCCTACTCGGCCAGCAAGGCCGCCGTGATCAACCTGACCCGGGCCGCGGCGCTGGAGCTCGCAGAGCATCGCATCCGCGTGAACGCCATCTGCCCGGGCGGGATCTCCACACCGCTGATCCACCGCGGCAATGAATCCCAGGCCATCGAGCGCCTGCGGGATCTGCAGCCCTGGCCGGAGCACGGCCAGGGAGCGCACATCGCCGGCGCGGCCCTCTTCCTGGCGGGTGCGGACAGCGAGTTCGTGACCGGCGAGGCCCTGGTGGTGGACGGCGGTCTCACCGCCATGGGTCCGCGACTGCCCCAGCGCCTGCGGGACCAACCGGTGGAGCACTTCGACTTCGTGGGCGTGGACAAGGGGACCACCGGACAGCCCCCGGTGATCCGCCGCCTGGAGAGAAAGGACTGAAGCGCCGGTCCGGCCCTCAGGGCCCGGCCAGGCGATGATCCGCGGCGAGGGCGTCCGCCTGCATCCGCAGCGCAGCGGGCAGCGGGCCCGCCAGCAGCTCGAAGCGCTGCTGAAAGGCCCGTCGGATGGCCGACTCCACCTCCTCCAGGGAGATCCCTCCGACCTCGTCGGCGATGGAGCCCACCACGCGGGGATCGAAGTCGAGCCCGAGCGCGCGGTAGATCGGCTCCAGGACCGCCCGCATGCGTTCGCTCCCGTCCACCACCACCACCGCGCCCAGGTGGGCCGCACCGCGAACCACGCGCTGGCCCACCCCCATCAGCTTGGCCCTGCCCCCGGCGCTGATGCTGTGCGCTCCGGGGCACCACTCGCCGGGCACCGGACCGATCCGGGCATCCACGCCGAGGCTTTGCAGGGCGTCGCGAAGGATCTGGCTCAGCTGCTCGAAGCGCGAGCGGATGCCCACCCGGGAGTCCGCGGCGGGCAGGCACCAGGCCAGCGAGAGGGTACCCGGGTGGAAGAGTGCAGCGCGACCGCCGGCCAGGCGCAGCACGGCACCGACCCGCAGTCGCCGGGCCTCTGCCAGCGCCCGGGGAAAGCCGCGAGAGGCACGGTCCAGCAGGGAGAAGGCCACCACCTCACCGGGACGATGGATTCGCAGGGACTCGGGCTCCTGTCCGGCGGCCACCGCCTGGAGCAGCGCGCGCGACACCGCGGTGTCCAGGGCCGGATCCCCGGGAAAGGAAGCGGTCAACAGACGGATGGAGCGCCGCACCCGGCCAGCCTAGCCGCAACGCACGCGCGAGGGACCTCCTCCGGCCCTCTCGAGGCGGGCGGGGGAAGCGGGCCGCGCCGTTTGCCCCGGATCGAGTCGGCCCCCTACCATCGGCGACGACCCGGGGGAGATGTTCGTGACGTTTCCGCGAGCGGAGATCGAGGCGGCCCTGGTGACCTTCGGGGCCTGCCACCAGCGCGCTGCCCGGGGCGACCCGGGCAAGGAGAGCAGCCGGGAGCCGCCGCGCCGCACCATCCCCTCGCCCCTCCCCAAGCGCCGCCGCTAGCGACTCGAGAAGCTTCCAGGGCCCATGACGCTCCACCATAGCAGCGGTCGCCGAGGTCTCGGCTTCGGCCTGGCGTTCACCACCATGGCGCTCTGGGGAATGCTGCCGATCGCACTCAAGGGCGTCCTGCCGCAGATGGATGCGGCGACCATCACCTTCTACCGCTTCGCGGTCTCGTCGATCCTGCTGCTCGGCATCCTGGGGGCGCGGGGGCAGCTGCCTCCCCTGAGCCGCCTGTCCGGGCGGAGCTGGCTGCTGCTGGGGACCACCACCCTCTTCCTCGCCATCAACTACCAGGGCTACCTGGTCGCCCTGGACTGGACGACGCCGGCAGATGCCCAGGTGGTGATCCAGCTGGCACCGCTGCTGCTTGCCGTGGGTGGCCTGGCGATCTTTCGCGAGCGCTTCAGCCGCGCCCAGTGGCTGGGGGTCGCGGTGCTTTTGTGCGGCCTCGCGCTCTTCTGGAGCGGACAGCTGGGCGCCGCTCCCGCAGGCGGCACCCGCTATCTCCGCGGCAACGCGGTGATGCTGCTGGCCGCGGTCACCTGGGCGATCTACGGCCTGTCCCAGAAGCAGCTGCTCCGCAGCCTGGGCTCCCAGCAGATCATGGTCTGCGTATACGCCGGCTGCGCCCTCCTGTTCCTGCCCCTGGCGCGGCCCGTCGCGGCCGCCCAGCTCGATGCGGGTGGACGCTTCCTGCTCGGCTTCTGCGCGCTGAACACCCTGGTGGCCTACGGCGCCTTCTCGGAATCCCTGGCGCACTGGGAGGCTTCCCGGGTGAGTGCCGTGCTCGCCCTGACACCCATGGCCACCCTGGCCTTCGCGGCGGCGGCCAGCTCCCTGTGGCCCCGCCTGGACAGCCAGCCGCCCCTGCCGGCCGCCAGCTGGGCGGGAGCCTGCCTGGTGGTGGCGGGCTCCGTGGCCACCGCTCTGGGCGAGCGGAGATGGCGGGGACGCGCCTCCCGCGGAGCGGTCAGCTCTCCCCCGCGCCGCTGACGATCTTCGCGCGCAGCAGGCGGGAGTCCAGGGAGGCGATCACCTGGCCGGCGGCCGGCTGGGAGCGCCAGGCGGCTGGCATGCCCAGCACCACGTCGGCCCGGAGCCACTGGCCGCTCTCCTCCGGGCGCACCATCACCCAGCGTCGCGTGAACAGCTGGCGCCCCTGGCTCTCCACCTGCTCGCTGAACGCCACCATGGCGGCTCCGGCGGCGGTGACCCGGGGGACCACGTCCTCCACGCCCTTGCCCTGCAGCTGGGCGGTCAGGGCCGCCACCAGCTCCCCGGCATTGCGGGCCGGTGCCGAGGGCGGCTCCCGGTGCACCGAGAGGTGGAGCTGGACGTCTGGCGCCTGGCTGTAGCGGAACAGCGCCCCTACATCTGCCCGGCCTGCCGCCTGCCAGGCATCCGGCAGCTCCAGCCGCAGGGAGAGACCCTCGCTGGAGGGCGGCGCAGCCTCCGGGCCCGCGGAGTCCGAGCTCCCGCAGGCCAGCAGCAGCGCCAGCAGAGCCGTCGCCAGGAAGCACACCGCCGGCTGGCGGGCACGGGAGACCCTCATTCCCACCCTCCTCTCGGAGCCGCTGGGCGCCGCTCCGCACCCTTGTCGGCGAGCCGCTCCTCCGGCTGGAGTCGACGGGACCTCCGCCCCGGCCACGGGACCCGCCCTTCGGATAGAGTGGCGCGAAAGGAGGAGCAGCGCATGGGGCCTCTGGAAGGCATTCGGGTGGTGGAGATGGGCGTCTGGGTAGCGGGCCCGGCCGCCGGCGGCATCCTGGCGGACTGGGGAGCCGACGTGGTGAAGATCGAGCCGCCGGGGGTCGGAGACCCGGGCCGGCTCTTCTCCTCCCTGATGGGTGCGGACCTCCCCTTCAACCCCCCCTTCGAGATGGACAACCGGGGCAAGCGCAGCATCGTGATCGACCTGCGCTCGGAAGAGGGCCGGGAGCTGGCCCGGGAGCTGGTGGACCGGGCGGACGTCTTCGTGACCAATGTGCGTCCGGCGGGCCTGCTGCGCATGGGTCTGGATCCCGAGCGGCTGATGGCTCGCAACCCCCGCCTCGTCTACGGCTCCATCACCGGCTACGGACTGGAGGGCCCCGACAAGGACCGCGCCGCCTACGACATCGCCGGCTTCTGGGCACGCTCGGGGATCGCCCACATGCTGACCTCCGCCGGCCAGCCGCCTCCCTCCCAGCGCGGAGGCATGGGAGACCACAACACGGGGCTGGCGGCAGCCGGTGCCATCAGCGCCGCCCTCTTCTCCCGCGAGCGCACCGGCCGCGGACAGCTGGTTGCCACCTCGCTGCTGCGCGAGGGCATCTACACCCTCTCCTTCGACCTGGCCCTCTGCCTGCGCTTCGGCGTGCCCCTAGAGGTGGCGGATCGCCGGCGCATGATCAACCCGGCCATCAACAGCTACCGGGACAAGGAAGGCCGCTGGTTCTGGATCGTGGGCCTGGAGCCCGAGCGCCACTGGCCTCCCCTGGCACGCGCCGTGGGCCATCCGGAGTGGATCCAGGACCCGCGCTTCGCCACGGCAGCAGACCGCCAGCGCAATGCCGCCGAGCTGATCGGCCAGCTCGACGAGATCTTCGCAACCCGGACGCGCAGCGAGTGGGGAGCCGTCTTCGATGCCGAGGAGGACCTCTGGTGGGCGCCGGTCCAATCCCTGGACGAGGTCCTGGCGGATCCCCAGGTGCGCGCGGCCGGCGGACTGTGCGAGGTCCCGGATGGCGCCACCACCACCCTGCTGCCGGCCACTCCGGTGGACTTCCACGGCACGCCGGCGAAGCCCCGCTGGATGGCGCCGGAGCCGGGTGCGCACACCGGGGAGATCCTGCAGGAAATCGGCCACAGCGCCGCCTCGGTGAGCGCCCTGCGGGAGCGGGGCGTGGTGGCCTGAGC
>Ga0114931_10008614_pt1 | contig 12318 bp, 9 predicted proteins | sample 2SBtaG_FD_89579 | JGI IMG/M metagenome (GOLD analysis project Ga0114931, IMG submission 89579) | Deep subsurface microbial communities from Kolumbo volcano to uncover new lineages of life (NeLLi) - 2SBTROV14_V59a metaG | ecosystem: Environmental > Aquatic > Marine > Volcanic | place: Kolumbo...
ATACATCAGATAGTAGTTTTGCTATGTTAAGTTTCCCGCAGGATTCTTTGTATCATCAATTGGGAATTGGGATTAGTTTTTCCGATTTTAGTTTCATAAAATTGCACCGCATTGATGGCTTTGGTTATACTGAAGATTTTATGCTGGGCAGTTTTATTAAAACTGGTTATGCGCGAGCTTTTAAGGAAGATTTCCGTGGTAATGTTTTCGATATCGCTAATTTCTCTTTATCTCGATATTTTGCTTATAAAGCTAATTTATTCTTTTTTGACTATGCGCATTTATTTTGGTTACAAGGGAATCGAAAGATTCGTCATATTACAAATATTATGATAAAATATTATAATCATTCCTTAGATTATGCCACTTTAGCTTTTCGCTTGGCTTATTGGTCTGATTGGGATATAAATGGTTCCAATAATATTCTTCTTGGTGGTACGACCGGTATTAGAGGATATAATAAATATTTTAGAACGGGAAATAAAAAAATAATTTTGAATGTAGAAGATAGGTTTTTTACCAATATGAAGTTTCTTTCGGTGATGATGGGTGGAGCAATTTTTATGGATATGGGGAATGTCTGGAATAATAACGAATCTTTTAGATTGAAAGATTTTAACATAAGCGTAGGGGGGGGATTTCGTTTTGCATTTGAAGAATCTTCTAAGAAAATAGTTCGTATAGATTTAGCCTATTCAAAACAAAACCAATGGGAGTTTTCTATCGGAGCCAATCAATATTTTTCTGCTCAAAACAGTTATTAGTATTGACAATTTATTGATTTTTAATAGATTATAAGTAGTGGTAATTGATTCTCTCTCCTCTTGAATCATTTTTATTATCTCCGATATGGAGACAACAAAGTTTAAGGTACATATTGGGAACTATTCCTGTTAATGTTGACGTTTTATTAATAGTACTTACAATAAATTGTAATAAATTATATAGGACTTATCCTTTTCGCCGATGAACATACTATAAAAAAATAAAGGTCCTTTATGTTAAAAAATATATCAATATTATTGATATCAGCATTTTTAATTTTAACTCAGGTATCATTTGCCAAACAAAAAGTATTATCTGCCGTAAATGATCCTTTGGTACAAATTGAAAAAGATTATCAAAATCATGTTATTTCTTTGGATGAAAAAGCATTATTGGTAATTAAGGCTATCAAAAACCCGTCCGCTTTGCCTTCTACCTATAAATCTCTAAGCTTATCCGGCGGTCGCATTAATTCTCGATCGGCGACAATGGCTTTGGTTGATTTAAGAGTTAACTGGGATTTACTTTCGGACAAGACCAAACAAGCGGTAAGCCAAGCCCTTTCGCGACATGAAACCGATTCGGTGTATTATTCATCCAACGGGTTTTTTAAACTTCATTATGATTTAACCGGAACTGATGCTGTTCCTGCAGATGACAGTGATGGAAACGGTATTCCGGATTTTATTGAAAAATGTGCCGCTTACTGTGATACCGCCTATCAAAAACATGTTGAACTGGGTTATTTGCTTCCTCCTTCCGATGGAACTTTGGGGGGGGATGACAAATTTGATGTTTATTTTGAGGATATGCAATATTATGGTTATGCCGTTCCCGAAGGTTTGGGACCTATGCCGTGGAACGATGCTTACAGTTATTTGGTGTTGAATAATACATTTACTGGTTTTCCGCCGAACGATGATCCTGAAGGTGATGTTGCCGGAGCGGCTAAGGTAACCATTGCGCATGAGTATCACCATTGTGTCCAGTTTGCGTATGATTATACGGAATACGAATGGTATATGGAATTAGATGCCGTTTATATGGAAGATATTGTATTTGATCAAGTGAATGACAATTATAATTACTTGAGTTATTTTATGGGTGCCCCCCAAACTTCTTTGATGGATAATTCTCTTCATGAGTATGCCAGTTTTATTTGGAATATGTTTTTAGCCAAACAATTTGATACTTCCTTGATGGTCTCGGTATGGGAAGGAGCCCGATATAGCGATGTTTTCACTACTTTGTCGGATACTTTACAGACTGACTATGGATGGACACAGGATTCCGCTTTTGCTGAATTTGCTCTTTGGAACTATTGTACTTCTACTCGTGATGATGGTTTACATTATGAAGAAGGCTCGAACTATCCTTTGATTTCTGTGGGGAGGACTCATTCTACTTATCCGGTAAGTCTTCAAAATTCCCCGGCAAGTATTGGAGGATATGCCGCCAATTATATTACTTTTTATTCCGGGAGTAGTTTTGGCAAACTGCATATAACTTTTAACGGTTCCGATACTCGTCAATGGGCGGCTTACATAATTAAATCAACATCGATTAATTCTTATTCCTTTGAAAAAATTGTTTTGGATACTATCAGTTATTTAGGTGAAATAAATGTCCCTAATTTTGAAACATATTACAGCGTTACTTTAGTGGGTATTAATTTGTCCGAGTTTTCCAGTAGCGCTCTTTTTACTTATTCTGCCGATGTCATATTGCCTTACGGAGTATCATCCAAAGTTTTGACTCTCGATACGATGATTTATTCGGGTGGGGAAAAAGATTATCAATATCAGGTGTTTAATACATCACCTATCGATGATATCTATAATATTATTGTTTGGGATGATTTGGGGTGGATAACACCGGATACTATCGATAGGTCTATTTTAGCTGGAGACAGTTCTATTTTTACGATTCCTGTAAACCCTCCACAAGGTACACCATTGGAAACGATTTCACATCTTTATTTTAAGGCTCAATCGTGGGGAGATTCGACAGTTGTAGACTCCCAAAGTGTTAATGGAAGGACCGTCCTCCAAAGGGGAGATGTTGATTTTTCGGGTATTATCAATGCCAATGACATTTTATATTTTATAAATTATGCTTTTATTAATGGTCCTACTCCGATTCCTCTTGTTGATGCAGCTGATTTTGATTGTTCGGGAAATGTTAATGGAACTGATATTAAAGCATTAATTGATTACTCTTTTAATAGCGGTCCTCCACCTCCTTGTAATCCTTATTAAAAGATTTATTTTTTTGTTGACTGATATTTAACAATCTGTTATCCCTATATAAATTAGAGCAAAATGTCAAGATTTGATTAGCAAGGAAGCTGATCACGTTTTGAAGAGAGGGGGATTGATGCATAACGGTTTTAAACCGAAAATACTTATTTGCTCTGAGTGTCATGAGGAATTTGTCTTTACTGTTGCCGCTCAAGAATACTTTGCTGAGCGGGGTTATACGGAAGACCCCAAACGTTGTAAGGCATGTCATACCAAATACAAAAAATTACAACGAAATAAAAAGCAAAACCACAAGCCGGATAGAGTAGGGTACAATTTCCTCGATTAAAATAACCCCGGCGTAAATAACCGGGGTTTGTTAACATCGTTAAAATTAAAATAAAAGAGTGAAGTATTGTCAGGGGCACTATCGCATAAGAACCATTTTCTTAACTTTTTTCTGATTCCCTAATTCTAATTTATAAAAATATATTCCCGAAGCTGCCTCATTACCAAATTCGTCGCTTCCATCCCAGTTTACAGTACCATTCCCAGAGTTAACATAGGAATCCAGAAGTGTTTTAACTTTTTGTCCTAATAAATTGTAGATTTCTACTTTTGCCATCCCACCGGTAGAAGTGCTGTAATCAATGCTTGTCGTGGGGTTGAAGGGATTGGGGTAGTTTTGAGATAGTTGGATGGTCGTGGGAAGTGGTTGGTCATTATTGTTGACGCTGGCTCCGAAAGCAACTTTTAAATCGGCATACATTGTTGAAGCCGAGGATGAAATATTTTCAACGGCAACAAAAGAAGGACCGTTGGTATAGGAGTTCGATGTCGCTGCGGAAACAGCATTGAAAGATGTTGCATTGAAAGAGCCTGGGAATACATCACTATTATCACCCAAATCATTATTGTGTTCCAATTCATATAATCCATCAGCTTGTTCGAGAGCTACCAGATAGTGGTTGGTTGAATCTAAACCGGGGTACCATTCGTTATTATTAGTGCTTTGAGAGTCATCAATATGCCAGATTAATAATCCCGAACCGGGAAGATAAGTATCGTAACTGGTCTTTTGCCTATTGTCGACTAAAAAGTATTCATTGCCCATATTACCGGAAGTCCATAGGCGATATATCTCACCACTGGTTTTAATGTCATCAATCGCTTGGGAGTCAACATTAGTTGAAATGTTAATAGGAGTATTGAACCCCATTTTAATTCTACTCCAAGCACATGGGAAAGCCGGTTGTCCACCATTACCGGCAGGTCCTAACCAACTACCATATCCCATAATACCCCATTTGCCAATTCCCTTGGAACTGTAATCGATATCATATAAGTCTGGTAATCCAAAAAAGGCATGCCCGAGTTCATGAGCAAAAACACCAATTGTCATATCTCCCGGTACATTGATATATTCCGGTTGGATAGTATATTTGGATACATAAACACCATCGTTAGTCAGTTTGGGAGTAATACCCCATTTGTGAGACCAGATATCGTCATCGCTTCCCGTTTTCTCGGCTCCTTGACCGGCATGAATAACCACCAGCACATCGACTAATCCATCGCCATCATTGTCATATTGGGAAAAATCTACAGAGGGGTCAACTAAATCGACTAAATCTTCGACCAATCCCTGAGTGTTATTAGGGTAGCTTGCGGGATTGGTGCCGTTTTCGCCATTGACATAATAAGCATAGGTGTGGGGAGCCATAATCCATCCCATTGAAGACGGTAAATTGAGAGTGACAATGTCGAGTTGTCCATAAGAAGCGCTGCGATAATAATCTCTTACGGTAATACCGGCGGTGTCAAACAGCAAAGAGTCATAATAAGTGGCAATAGTGTTGCTGTTGCTGGGGTGGTCTGAAAATTGAACCAAGATAGCCAAAACTTTGAAAACCCCTGAAACCTGAGGTGATTTTTCAACCGCTCCTTTGGCCGCCATAAATATTTTTTCATAAGGATTTTTCCCGGAACAGATGCCTTGAGCATGTAAATCTTTTAAATGGGTAATGAAATAGGGCATAGTTTTTTTACCGACGGCAACCTGTTTTAATAAATCCGGACTGGGAGGAGATGCATATACGTTACCCATGAAAATAAGTGACACAAGTAGAACGGTCAATTTTAATAAATGAAACCCGTTTGTTGTTTTCGTATATTTTTTCATTTTCATATCCTCGTTCTAAAAGTGAAGTCCTGTGGTGAGGGCAAAATTTATCCCTTTTGTAGAGTATCCGGACAATGAACCACCGGTAACGACAGCATAGTCGATAAAGAAAAGCGGTAGATTGAAGCCGGAACCGAAGGAGAAGGAAGTGTTTTGTCTCCCTCCGGTGGAGAAACCCGATCTTAAGGGAATGGTTTTAATGGGTGTCCATTCCACACCCATCGATAAACGTGGTTTGGTGGTAGCGCCAATAGTACTGCGGAATCCTTGTTCCCAATCAACAGCCCATAAAAAATCTCCGGAAGTATTGGCTATGCCAATATTCATTGTCGAGGGAAGGTTGGTGGAAAAATTGCCGATGGGTTTTGAATAGTCATCGGAAACAATATAATCGGCATCCATATTATCCACTGTCATAGTATCAAAATTAAAAATGTATCCATGTTCTTTGGTGTCTTGATTCCACGTAAAAGTGCTGATGAAGTTTTTAATGCGCGCTCCGATGGTGTAATCGTTGTTGAGTTTTAAAGCGGCGCCAATATCCAAAGCATAACCGGTACCACCCGTTGCTGTTCGTGCGATAAGTTTTCCTTCACCGGCAAAGCCAGCGGCATAAGTTGCCGCCATTCCTTGCATATCAACAACTTTTTCGACACCAAGACCATAGAGATATTTGGCACTGGCACCAATGGCAAGTTCGCGAGTCCCCGATTTGTATATTGATTTTCCATAGGATACCGATGCCGATATCATACCAACCGCTTCCGAATAAGAACCGGTGATGTCAATGGTATCCGCATAAGTATTTCCGTTCAGAACAAGCTCCAAAATGTCTTTGTTGAGATTTATGTCTGCCAAACCAGTACCAGATATGGCAAAGACAAAGGGTCCCTGCGATAATGCCATTGAGGAAGCATCGGCTTCAGCAGTTAATTTCAAGCCCGAATTGGGAACCTTGTTCAGTATGTCTGCTTTATCATCTCCGGTTAAAAATGCTCCGGTATACTTATTGTAATCACCAAGAGTAAAAGCGTTGTTGGAAATATTGGCGCCGAAACCAAGTATTTCCAATTCGTTACTTTGGTGTGATTTTAAACCTAAATTTGCCGGATTAAATCGCGCGGCATCGATTCCCGTCGCCAAAGCGGTAGAAGCGGAACCCAAAGCTACCGAGCGTGCCGATGACATTCCTTGAGAGAATACGGATGGCACCATCAGGATAATCAGGATGGCTATCAAAGAAGTCAATTTATAAAGATGACAACTTTTTTTTGCTTGATTCAACCTGTCCTTGGATTTTATCAATAAAATTTTCATACTAACCTCCCTACTTAAAATTTGCCATCAAAGCGATAAACCACTTCAATGCGTCCATTTATTGTTAAATAATCATTACTTGTTAGCTTCACTCCCGAGGTGTCCGAACTGTTCAGGAAAATATCCTGTCGCACAAACAAGGTGTCATTTTTCAACACCTGAATATCAAGACTGTCTAAGTAAATCTCCCCGGAGGTAATGGAATCACTGCTGGCAATTCCCGTAGTAAGAGAAACAGGAGCAGGATCTATATATATAGTATCCAGAGCTACTTGCGGAGAAGTGTATAAAGAGGTCGAATCATAACTTAAATATATGATTGCTTTGCCGCCAACAGGTAGATGATTAGTAATGCTATATATAAAACGAGCCTAGGTAGCATGATCGGTTATTAAATCTATATTATCTTGGTCGATAGCAGATTTGGAAATATCCAAATCATTGAGCTGTGCATTATTGATTTTTACTTCCAAGGGAGCGTAAAAATTTACTTGAGCAGAAACAAAATCATCTTTGGTAATAGTGCTTTGATAAACCCCGTCACCAAATTGAATGGTGCCGGTGACACTGATGGAGTCGGGAAGAGGAGAGAGAAAATCCGCTACCGAGTCGTTGGTTATACTGCTTAAAGTGGTAATATTGGTTCCTTTGGCAGCGATATCTCCGGTTAAGTTAATTGCTTTCCCGTTACTGCCTGATATTTGAATATTGAGAACTCCGGGTAGGTCAATACCATTTTCGACGTTTAAAGTTAGTATGGCGGTTTTTAGAGTAATGTTGTCAAACCCGTCAGGGACATTTAGCTGTTTGTTTATTCCTTCAAAATTGGCTGAATCATTATTAAATACACCGGAAACAGTATTGAAGCTTAAATTACCGATGGTCGCATCGACGTTGAAACTATCTGATTCGTTAACATTAACAAAACCACCATTGGAACCGGCAATACTGGCAGTGATATTCATATCAATGGAATCATTTTGAGGGATAAAGCTATAATTAGCCAAATTGGTATCAAGTATTATTGTTTGTCCTGCAGGAATTGGTTGAATAATGGAAAAAGTAACGCCATTGTTAACGATTCCCGGAATAGTAATATTTAAGTTGGCATCAAGAGCGGTGCCATTGACAATATTCAGATTCAAATTCCCTTGACCTATATTGGCGCTATCTATTTTCTCGCCGGATTTAAGATCTATTCCTATTTTTTCAGAGAAAGATATGTCATCCAAAGGAGGCACTTCAGCTACCTCCGATGAAACGGTGAGATTGCTTCCAAAGGAAATCCCTGAAGTAATATTACGATATGACGCCGAATCAACAATACCGCCGGGAGTATAGCATGTTAAATCCAACCTCAATGAGTTAGAAACGGTTTTGCCATTTAAGTCTATCGGTAAATTAGCGGAATTGGCACTACTAATTGGTGCCGGAAAGGTATCGGTGGCAATTACGGAAGCAAAAGTAATATCATAAATTTGGACAATTATGGTATCAAGACTAATATCAAGATTATTGGTTACACTGACAATAAGCTGGCCATTGGAGATAGTTGCTTGGGAAAAATTATCTATCGTTGGCATATCGTTGTAGAGTTGGAAATGCAAAGTATCTACAACAGCACTGTCTCCCGGTAAAGCGGTAGCGAGTCCGCTTATCGTGCTTAAATCAACAGTGACCGGTGCAACAGAGGGAGGAGTAATATCTATGGGTCCCAACTGTTGTGCTAATGAATAAGATAAATTGGAAGTGGTTAAATTGGATTGGTCAAGATAAACCGTGTCCAAATCCTGTGAAGTTGAATAAGAAATATTACCCAAGGAATCCATAGAGATTTCAGGCTGGTCAATCCTGCGAATAATCTCTTCCATATCGTAGGTATGGTTAATAGCCGGTACTACGAAAGAGGTATCCCATACCGGGGATTCCGGTTTTTTTACCGTACATTGGGTAAGAGTTAGAAAGATTACGATAACAACCAAACCTAATATCAATTTGGAAGAGAATTTAAAAAAGAAGGAGTTCCAAAAATTTATAGATTCCTTACTTTCCTTTCTATTTCGTTTCTTGGCCATAATGCCTCCCTAAGTTTATTGTTTCTTCTTTTTTAAGAGATTAAAAGCAAAGACAGTGCCGTTACACGATGGGCTCGTATCTCGCTGTGTAACAGGTTGTTAGTATTTTAGTGGGGGTGGAGATAGGTGATATCTAAAGATTTTATTATTAGACAATATGGGGTTTTCCCCATATATCTTGTTTTTCAGAAAAAAATTAGTTATATATTTAATGTAGATAAAATGAGGGTTTTATTTAAAGAGGGAGAATCCTAATGGGGATGAATAAATACGATCGTTTATTGCATATTCTTAATCTGTTACGAACCCATAAAAATTTAAACGCTCAACGATTAGCTAAAGAATGCGGGGTAACGGAAAGATCTATCTATCGCGATATCATTTCTCTATCGGAAATGAATGTTCCTATTTATTATGATAGGGGATATAAGCTGGCTTCCGATAATTTTCTGCCACCTTTGAACTTTACTTTTGAGGAATATCATTTGTTGAAAATAGCTCTGGAAGCATCTCCGTTGGTAAAAACCAATTTATATAATGAAACCTATAAAAGTGTTATGGCTAAAATAGAAAACTGTTTATCGGAACGGGTAATGAAAGAAAAAAAATTTACTCCCGAAACAACCTATGTAACCATAGCCGTAGATGATGAGCAGGAAAAAGGGGAGCGTTTTTATAGCCAAATAGAAAAAGCAATTACAACGATGACTACTTTATATCTCAAGTATAATTCTGTTAAATCCGGCATTACTGAAAGAAAAGTTGACCCTTATTTTATCATCTTTCGCGGACACGCATTTTATTTTGTGGGATATTGTCATTTACGCGATGAGTTTCGTACCTTTCGTATCAATAGGGTAATGGAAATTATCCCTACCGATGAAGTTTTTATCAAAAAAGAAAACATAAGCCCACATACATATTTCGAAGGAAGCTGGAGTGTTTACAGCGGTAGCCCGGTTACAGTGGAAGTTAAATTTAAAGGGGCTGCCGCAAAAGTTATTTTATCATCGCGGCATCATCAAGATGAAAAAATAGAAATCATCGATGACAACACGTTAAAATATTCGGTAGTTACTAGGGGAATAGAAGAAATTCAAAGGTGGATAGTCGGTTTTGGCGCTCAAGCGGAAGTGCTTGTTCCTCAAGAACTGAAAGATAATCTTAATAATCTTGGTAAGTATTTGTGTGAACAATATAATCAAGATTGATATTTCTCGTAAATATTGATTGCTAAAAATCAACAAAGTATTTTATTCCGTTTGTGACGAAGTTAAACATAAAACAAATATCTACCGCCGGTCTGATAGCGGCTCTTTATGTCGTTTTAAGTTTGGTGTTTTTGCCTATTTCTTTTGGCGTTTATCAGGTGAGGATTGCCGAAGCTCTGACGATTTTACCTTTTTTAACGCCGGCGGCTATACCGGGTCTTTTTATCGGTTGTCTTTTGGCGAATATCTTCGGAGGTATGGGGTGGCTGGATATTGTTTTTGGTCCTTTAATTACTTTACTGGCGTCAATCGCTACTCGATATGTGTACCACCTTTCCAAGAGCAATAAATATCTTTTTTTAATCGCTCCTTTACCGCCGGTTATTTTTAATGCTTTTGGTGTTTCTTTGTATTTGGCTCCTCTTTTGGGGTTTAATTACTGGTTTTCCGTACAGATGGTAGGAGTGGGGGAATTGGTCGCCTGTTATCTTATTGGCTTGCCTCTTTTACTTTTGCTTGAAAAACGAAAGATTTTCGTTTGACTTTGGTTCTTATCGTATTTAGAATTATCTATGATGTATTTTAAATTATTTCCTTATCATTACTTTTAGAGTGGTAATATAAAATACTTTTATTTAAGGAAAAATAAGATGAAAAAAATATTGGTAACCGGCGCCGTTGGTCAAATTGGCTCGGAATTAACCGTTGCTTTGCGTAAACGATACGGTAATGAAAATGTTATCGCTACCGATATCAGAATGCCCACCGATAAAGACCTGCGCGATTCGGGACCATTTGAATTTTTAGACTGTCTTGACCCCAACCATATCACGCGCGTGATGCAAATTCATAAAGCCGATACCATTTATCATTTGGCGGCGGTGTTATCGGCGGTGGGGGAGACCAAACCCAATCAGGCGTGGAAAATAAACGTTAACGGTCTTTACAATATTTTAGAAGCGGCCCGACAATATCGTTGCGCTTTGTTTTTTCCCAGCTCTATCGGTGCTTTTGGCAAAAGCACGCCCAAAGATAATACTCCTCAAGATACCATTCAGCGACCGGACACTATTTATGGTGTTACCAAAGTTGCCGGTGAACTCCTTTGTGATTATTATCATAAACGATTTGATTTGGATACTCGCGGGCTCCGTTTCCCGGGATTAATATCCTATGAAACCGAACCCGGGGGAGGCACTACCGATTATGCGGTGGAAATATTTTTTGAAGCTATCAAACATAAAAAATATACCTGCTATTTAAAAGCTGAGACCTCGCTTGATATGATGTATATGCCCGATGCTATCAGAGCTATGATTGAATTGATGGAAGCGGATTCATCGAAGTTGATTCACCGTAATGCCTTTAATGTAACGGCTATGAATTTTACTCCCGAGCGATTAGCCAAAGAAATAAAGAAACATATTCCCGAATTTGTAATTAATTACAATGTTGATGCCACCAAACAGGCAATAGCTGATTCCTGGCCTAATTATATGGATGATTCCGCGGCTCAAAAGGAATGGGGGTGGAAACCACAATACGATATTGAATCCATGACTGAAGATATGTTAGATAAAGTGGCGGACTATATTAATCATAATGGAACATTGAAATCCAATTTGAGAGGTGATAGATAAAATGTCATTAGTAAATTTTGAGAAAAAATTAAAGTCCGAGATTGAAAATCTACAACAAAACGGACTTGCCAAAGGGGATGAACAAATTGTTACTAAAGTGAGAAAACCTCAAGGTGATAAAGGACCGAGGTTTTTTCTCGGAGGTTATGCTGAAAAAGAATTTATTCGCATGAATGCCAATTCTTATTTGGGGATGTCTTTCAGAGAAGAGGTCATCAATGAAGAGGAAAGAGGCGCCCAAAGTTACGGAGTCGGTCCCGGAGCTGTTCGTTTTATCAGTGGCACTTATCTTCCTCATATCGAACTGGAAAAAAAACTGGCACAGTTTCACTCTCGTGAAGATTGTATACTTACCAGTGCCGCTTACACTTCCGTTCTGGGAGTCATAGCGACATTGACCACACCGGAGACAATTATCATCAGTGATGAGCTTAATCATAATTGTATTATCAATGCGATGAAACTGGCTCGTCCCAAAGCAAAAAAAATCTATCCCCACCTTGATATGACCGTTTTGGAAGAAAAGATTAAAGAATCTATCGGTGAATGTGAAAATCTCATTGTTGTCACCGATGGTGTTTTCAGTATGCGGGGTGATATTGCCCCCCTTGATAAAATGTCGGAGATTACTCAAAAGTATAATGATAAAATTCCTCGTGATATTGTTCTTATGGTTGATGATTCGCACGGAGCCGGTGCTTATGGGAAAACCGGCAGGGGGACAGAGGAATATACGGGTAGTCCCAAAGTCGATATTCTTGTGGCAACTTTGGGCAAAGCCTTTGGTGTTAACGGCGGTTATATCGTATCTGATAAAACAGTTATCACCTATCTTCGTGAGAAAAACCCTTTTTATATCTATACCAACCCTATCACTCCTTCCGAAGC
>Ga0114931_10008615_pt1 | contig 12317 bp, 9 predicted proteins | sample 2SBtaG_FD_89579 | JGI IMG/M metagenome (GOLD analysis project Ga0114931, IMG submission 89579) | Deep subsurface microbial communities from Kolumbo volcano to uncover new lineages of life (NeLLi) - 2SBTROV14_V59a metaG | ecosystem: Environmental > Aquatic > Marine > Volcanic | place: Kolumbo...
AACTCGACCTTCGTGGCCATCTCGATCCCGGCGTCGATGTTCCTCTCATTCATCGTGCTCAAGATCATGGGCATCACGATGAACATGGTCGTGCTGTTCAGCCTCATCCTGGCGCTGGGGATGCTGGTCGACAACGCGATCGTGGTGGTGGAGAACATCTACCGCTACCTCGAGGAGGGGTGGGACCGGAAGCTGGCCGCGAAGAAAGCCACCGGCGAGGTGGCGGTGCCCGTCATCGCGGCCACGGCGACCACGCTCGCGGCGTTCGCGCCGCTCCTCTTCTGGCCCGGCAACATCGGGTCGTTCATGTCGTTCCTGCCCAAGACGCTGATCATCACGCTGAGCAGCTCGCTGTTCGTGGCGCTCGTGATCGTGCCGACGCTGTGCGCGATGTACATGCGGGTGGAAGGAGAGCGCCGGCCCCCGCTGCGGCCGGCGGCGCGGTGGACGATGATTTCCGTGGGCGTTCTCCTCTTTCTCGCGTTCGCGGGGGCGAATCTGCTCACCGGGGCGCTCCTCGCGGCCACCGCCGTCGGGCTGTGGGCGCTGCACCGCTTCGTGCTCGATCGCACGGCCCGGAGGTTCCAGCACAACGTGCTGCCGGTCGTGATGCGCATCTACGAGCAGCAGATCCGTTGGGCGCTCGGCCACCGCTTTCTCGTGCTCGGCGGAACCGGATTGGCGTTCGTGCTCACGGCGGCGCTCTTCGGCCGCTTCAACGCCGGGATCGAGTTCTTCCCGGAGAAGTTCCCTCCGCGGCAGTTGCTGATCGATGTGGACGCGCCTGTGGGCACGCGCGCTTCGGCGACCGACTCGATCGTACGACGCGTGGAGGAGGAGCTGCACGGCATCAGCGGTCAGGAGGATTGGGAGTCGGTGGTCGCGGTTGTGGGTGGAGGTGGCAGTGGCGGTGGCGGTGGCAACCCCATGAATCGGGGCGGACCGTCGGGTCCGGAATCGGGCCGGGTAACGGTGTCGTTGGTCGAGTACCAGGACCGGCACCGGGACGCCTTCGAGACGCTGGCGGAGATGCAGAAGAAGGTGGGCAAGGATCTGGCCGGGGCCACCATCAGCGCGGACAAGCTCCAGGAGGGACCCGTCCAGGGCAAGCCCGTCAACATCGAGATCGTGGGCGAGGACAGCGACGAGCTCAAGGCCCTCTCGGACCGTGTGCTCGCGATCCTGCGCACGGCTCCGGTCTACCGGAAGCTGACGGGGCTCGACAGCGACCTCAACGAAGCGCGCCCCGAATTGTCGGTGTCGGTGGACCGCGAGAAGGCCGGGCTCTACGACCTCAGCACCTCGAAGGTGGGCGGCGTGATCCGCAGCGCGATCAACGGTACCAAGGCCGGAAAGTACCGCACGGGTAACGACGAGTACGACATCATCGTCCGGCTGGCCGAGCCGTACCGGCAGGACCTCGAGGGGCTCAGGGACCTGACGGTCATGGCCGAGGGCGGGATTCAGGTGCCGTTGAGCTCCGTGGCCACCTGGTCAGTGCAGAAGGGCGCCGGGACCATCCGGCGGAAGGACCAGACCCGGATGGCCACGATCAGCTCGGACGTGGCATCGGGCTACAACTCCAACGCCGTTCTCCGCGAGGTGCAGGCGACGCTCGCGCCCTTCGCGGCGACGGAGCTGCCGCCCGGGTACACGATCCGCTATACGGGCCAGAACCAGGAGCAGACCGAGGCCCAGAACTTCCTCGTAGGCGCCTTCCTGACCGCCCTGATGCTGATCGCGTTCATCCTGATCAGCCAGTTCAACTCCGTCATCAAGCCGGTGATCATCCTGACCTCGGTGCTGATGTCGACGATCGGCGTGCTGCTGGGGCTCATGGCGTTCCATATGCCGTTCGGCGTGATCATGAGCGGCGTGGGGATCATCTCGCTCGCGGGCATCGTCGTGAACAACGCGATCATCCTTATCGACTATATCGACGTGCTGCGTGACCGCGACGGCATGGACCGGCACGAGGCGCTCGTGCTCGGCGGCAAGACACGCTTTCGCCCCGTCGTCCTGACCGCAACGACCACGGCGCTCGGCCTGGTGCCGCTGGCCATCGGGCTCAACTTCGACTTCTTCGGGCTGTACCGGTCGCTGAGCCCCGACCTCTACTGGGGTGGCGAGCAGGCCGCATGGTGGGGGCCCATGGCCGTCGTCGTCATCGTGGGAATCCTCTTCGCCACCTTCCTGACGCTGATCCTGGTGCCGGTCATGTACTCGCTCGTCGACGACGCGACGGAGTTCTTCGCGCGCCACTTCCTGAATCGAGAGAGAGTCCGGGAGGAGGACGGAACCGCGGCGGAATCGGCTGTGGTGGAGTCGGGTCCTGAGGCGGGTCGACCCCCGGCGGCACCCGGCGCGGACGCGGGCGAAGGAAAAGGGGGGGGCGGCGCACCCGGCTCCGGGGTGGGATCGGGGCAGGATGAGCAGCGAGCGCCGGGGCCGGAACCGGTACCGGAGCCGGCGGCGGTGCGCCGCCTCGACGCGGGTGAGGATCCCTTCGGTGCGCCGGGCCTGATTCCCCAGGGGGAGTAGCGGTACGGAAAGCCAACATCCACCGAGTATTCCACCGGGTATTTTATGCGGGGTCTACATAGATGGCCGGGGCTCCGGAGCGCTTCCGGTGTAGCGTTGGGCGCGGTGTTCGGTGCGGTGCTCCTGTTCGCGCCGTCTGCCGGCGCCCAGGTTGCCGCGCCCGCGCCGCAGTCGGGGGGCGGTGCGCTGCGCGTGTTCTACGAGTGTGCCACGCACGGGTGTGATTTCCGCGAGTTCCGCACGCAGATCGATTGGGTCAACTGGGTGCGCGACCGCAAGGACGCCCAGCTCCACGTCATCATCACCGGGCAGGAGACGGGCAGCGGGGGGCGCCTCTACCAACTCGATTTCATCGGTCTCGAGAAGCTTGCCGGGCAGAAGGATCGGCTGGAGTACACCTCGCTCGGCACCGATGTCCGCGACGAGACCGTCAAGGCACTCACCCGGGTGCTTTCCGTGGGGTTGGCCCGGTTTTCTCTGCTGGCGGGCGTGCCGGTGGCGTTGGAGGTCCGGCAATCCGAGAGCGCTCGAGCGAACGAGCGTCTGGTCACCTCCGACGAGGTGGAAGATCCCTGGAACTTCTGGGTGTTCCGTACGGGGCTGAATCTGGATCTCAGCGGGGAGACGTCGCGGACGAACCGCCGCGTGGGAGGGTCCTTCGAGGCCAGCCGCACCACGACCACATGGAAGCTTGGACTCGATGCGGGAGGCAGCTTCCGCAGGAATGAGATCCAGCTCTCGGACACGACGATCCTGGACACGCGCCAGGACTGGGACGTCAACCTCGAGGCGGTCTACGCGCTCGCCCGGCACTGGTCCCTGGGAGCCGAATCCGAGGTCAGCGCAGCCACGCGGACGAATCAGGACCTGTCCGCGGCCGTGACGCCCGAGTTGGAATTCAGCATCTGGCCGTACGAGGAGGCTCCGCGGCGCTCGCTGCGTGTGCAGTACCGGGTGGGATTGCGCTACTTCAACTACGAGGAGCGCACACTCTTCGGTTTTCTGTCCGAGACGCGCGGCATCGAGGCGATGGAGGTCTCGCTGTTCCAACGCCAGCCCTGGGGCTCGACCTTCGTCAACGTCGAGGCCTCGCACTTTCTCCACGACATTCATCAGTACCGGATCACGTCCGGCGGGCACCTCTCGTTCCGCATCGTCCGGGGGCTGGACCTGCGTGTCAGCGGCAGCGCTTCGTGGATCCGGGATCAGATCTTTCTCGCCGCCGCGGGCGCCACGGACGAGGAGGTTCTCCTGCAGCGCAAGCGCCTGTCGAGCGACTTCGACTGGAGCTTCGGTCTCGGCTTCTCCTTCCAATTCGGCTCGATCTACAACAACGTGGTGAACAATCGATTCTGAGGCCGACCCGGGATCATCGCGTGGCAGGACCGGGGGTGGACGGAGCGCCCACGCGGCCGGAAGGGGTTGCCGCGTCCCGGTCTCCGGGCACGTCGGGGGTGCACCAACTCCCGGTCAGGCCGCATAATGTGACGCCATGACCGACTCCACACTCGACCCCGACGTTCCTCCGGTGCACCACCAGGTCGTGGGGCGCGCCGTCCGGGACCTTACCGCGGCAAGGCTCGCGCGCGGATTCATTCCACTGGCGCTCCTCTGCGGGGCCGGCCTTCTGGAGTGGATCGGGGGCGCGGGGGCGGTGCGCGCGCTGGCGCTCGTGCTGGGCGGGCCGGTGACGGGCGTGGCCATGCTGGCGTACGGGCTCAAGGGTGTCCAGACGGCCCTGGGGCGCCCGGCCAGGCCGTGGATGGGCCTGGCGGTGCTCGGTGGGGTGGTGCCGCTCCTCTTCGGCATCTACGTGCTCGGGTGGCGGGGTCTGAGAGGGATGGCGGCGGGAGGAAGTCCGGCGGCGATCGGTGGGGCCCTTCTGTTCACGCTGCTCGGTATCTGGGTGCTGCGAAGCTGGTGGAAGCTCGTGGAGATCCATGGTCTGGTGCGCGCCATGATGGCGCCGCTTGCGGGGGACGGGAAGATGGAGCGATGACGGCTCGGAGGAGGAGTGGGCGGGCGGTATCGCCCCTGTGGAGGACGTTGGCGGGGGTGCCGGGTGCGCTTGGCCTCGGGGCCGCACTCCTCGCGGCCGGCGGGGCGCACCCCGTCAGGGGACAGGCTCCCGCGGAGGGCCCGCACGTGCGCGAGGGGCTGGTCGCCCTGGACGACGCGTCCCTCTTCTACGTGTCCGTGGGATCAGGCGAGCCGATCGTGGTCGTCAACGGCGGCCCGGGGCTCGACCACACCTATCTGCGTCCCGGCATGGACGCGCTGGCCACCCTGTATCGCGTGGTCTACTTCGACCCGCGCGGTACGGGTCGTTCGCGCACACCGCTCGACTCGACGGTCATCAACTTCGACGCGATGGTCGACGATGTGGACAGGATCCGGCAGATCCTGGGCCAGGAGAAGATCACGGTGCTCGCGCATTCCTTCGGCGGGCTCGTAGGGCTGGCGTACGCGATGCGGTACGCCAATCGCCTGAAGGCGTTGATCCTCGTCGATCCGGTCGAACCCGGCCATCGCTGGCAGGAGGCCACACGCCGCCGCCAGGCGGCGGCGCGCACGCCCGAGGATTCCACCGAGCTGGCCGAGCTGATGGCTTCGCCCGGATTCCGGAGCCGGGACTCCGTGACGATGAGCCGGATCTATCAGGTGTCGTTCCGGAGCACGTTCCGGGATCGCGCCCGTGCGGCGGAGTTGCGTGTGAACCTCTCGAGCGTGACGGCGCGCAACGGACCCGAGGTCGCGCGCCTCGTCGGGACCTCCCTGGGCAGGGTCGACTGGTGGAACCGCCTCGGCGCCGTCTCCGCGCCGACGCTCGTCATCCACGGGCGCTTCGACCCGATTCCTCCGGGGATGGCCCGCGCCCTGGCCGACTCCATTCCCGACGCGTCGCTCACGCTCCTCGACACCGGCCACTTTCCCTTCATCGAGGACTCCCGCGGATTCGTGGCGGCCGTCTCGGCGTTCCTTTCTCGCCTCGAGCGATGAGCCGAAGACCCGAGCACCGCGGTCCGGCACGCCCCCGCAGAGGGACGGGCGCCGGCGGCCGGGGAGGGGCACACCGCCGCCGGGACCGGGCATCGGCTGGCAGCGGGCTGCCGGTCCGCGGCGGACCCTCCGGGAGCGGGTTTATCCGGCGCGCGGTCAGGGTCGTGTGGGTGTACGTCATCGTGGGGGGCCTGCTCTGGTTGGCGGTGCCGGCGATAGCCCGCGTCTTCATCCTGCCTCCGCTCTTCGGGCGGGCGGCCCGGGGCGGCCTGATCCTGGGTCTTACGGTCGCGCTGGCTGTGGCGTGGCGCTACGGGTCATTGGGAGCGACCGATGCGGGGAGGCGTCGGGAAGATGCGCAGTCGGACGAGACACGAGAAGAAGGCGGAACGCTCCATGGGTAAGCGGCTCCGGGGCGGAGCCGTGCCGTCCGCGCCCCTCTTTCTGGCGTTCGCCCTCTCCGGCGCCGCGGGCCTGACCTACGAGTTGCTCTGGAGCCGCTATCTGACGCTGTTCGTCGGTTCGAGCGCCTACGCCCAGGTCCTGGTGCTCGCGGTGTATCTGGGGGGCATGGGTGTCGGTGCGCTCGCCATCAGCGACGGGTCGCGCCGGCTGCGCAACCCGTTGCTCTGGTATGCGGGCGCTGAGCTGGTGCTGGCGGCGGCGGGCCTCGCCTTCGATCCCCTCTTCCGGACCGTGACGGCGGTTTCCTACGACACGCTCTTTCCGGCGTTGGGAAGTGCGGGCGCGGTGGGCGCGCTCCGGTGGGGCCTGGCCATGATGCTCATCTTCCCGCAGGCCGTCGTGCTGGGGCTGACGTTCTCGTTCATGGAGGCGGGTCTGGTCCGCGGCCGGGTCGACCGCGCGGGCCTGCAGGTGGCGGACGTCTACCTCGCGAACACGTTCGGGGGCGCCGTAGGCGTCGTGGCGGCCGGCTTCGCGCTGGTGCCGGCTTTCGGGCTGCCCGGTGCGCTTGCGGGGGCGGCGATCATGAACGTGGCCGCGGCAGCGATGACCGGGATCACGGCACGCGGCGCGGCCCCCGCGCCGGTTGCGGCGGCCCCCGTGGCGGAGGCGCCGGAAGGTGCGCCCGGCATCTCCGGCGAGTCGCTCTGGCGGCTCCTGCTCGGTGTCAGCTTCTTCACCGCGCTTGCGTCGTTCGCGTACGAGATCGGATGGATCCGGATGCTCTCGCTGGTGCTCGGCAGCGCCACGCACTCCTTCGAGCTGATGCTGTCCGCCTTCCTCCTGGGCCTCGCGCTGGGCTCGGCGCTGATTCGCGAGCAGGTCGACCGCGCCGACGCGCCCCTGCGGCTGCTTGGGGGTGTGCAGTGGATCATGGGGCTCGACGCGCTGGCGACGCTTCCGCTGTATCTGGGCTCCTACGATGCGATGGCGCACCTGGTGGGTGATCTGGCCGGGACTGAGACGGGCTACTTCGCGTTCAACGCGGCGCGCTACGGGCTGGTCCTCGTGGTGATGTTGCCGGCGACGGTGATGGCCGGGATGACGCTGCCGATCATCACGGGCACGTTGGTGCGCGCCGGAGCCGGAGAGCGGGCGCTCGGTTGGGTGTACGGCGCCAACACCCTGGGGTCCGTCGTGGGCGCGGTGCTGGCCGGTCTGGTTGCGTTGCCCGTCCTGGGTCTGAAGGGTCTCATTGTCGCGGGCGCCGCGGTCGACATGGCGCTCGGGGTCGTGCTGCTGCTCCGATGGACGCGCGCGAGGGGAAGGGCGCCGGGACGAGCGCGGGCCATGGGCGCGGCCGGGGTAGGAGTCTGTGGCGTCGTGGCGTGGGGCCTGACGCTGGACCCGATAGTGCTGACGAGCGGCGTCTTCTGGTACGGAATCGTGCCTTCGGCCGAGGCGCGCGACGTGCTCTTCTATGCGGACGGCCGCACCGCGACGGTGGGGGTCCACTGCCTGCGTGACGACCGGCTCACAGTCCTGAGCACGAACGGCAAGCCCGACGCATCGCTGGACGCGCGGTGGTTTGACCCCGCCAGAGCCGAGCGGTCGCCGCGAGCGATCGGCGAAGGGCTCGATGTGACGACGCAGATGCTCGCCCCGCTCGTCGGACTCGCGTTCCACCCCGGCAAGGTCTCGGTGGCCAATATCGGTCACGGGTCGGGGGTGTCGGGTGCGGCCTTTCTGGCGTCGGGGCGGGTGCGGCGGCTGGTCACGATCGAGATCGAACCGGAGGTGGTGGAAGCCTCACGCGTGTTCGCCCTGGTCAACCATAGCGTATTCGAGGATCCACGCTCGACCTTCGTATTCGACGACGCCAAGTCGTACTTCGCGTACAGGAAGGAGCGTTTCGACGTCATCTTCTCCGAACCGAGCAACCCGTGGGTCAGCGGTGTCGCCGATCTCTTCACGGCGGAGTTCTACCGCAGACTCCGGCACTATCTCGCGGACGATGGCGTGCTCGTGCAGTGGTACCAGCTCTACGAGACGAATGACGATCTGGTCCTGTCCGTGCTGGCTGCGCTCCGGGAATCCTTTCCGGTGTACCGCGCCTACCTGGTGGGCGATGGAGACCTCGTGATCGTGGCGCCTGCCTCCGGCACATTCTCCGGCCCGGACTGGTCGGTGATGGACGCACCCGGGGTTCGGCGGATGCTCGCGGGGGTTCCGCCGTTCCGGCCGGAGCATCTCGACGCGCTACTGGTCCTCGACCAGAACACCTTCCGTCCCCTCTTCGACGGACGTGTGCCCGTCAACTCCGACTTCCATCCGTTCGTGGATACGCAGTCCGAGAGGGCGCGCCTTACGGGCGAGTTCGCCGACGGAGTCTACAGCGTGGTCGCGAACCGCTTCGACCTGCAGCGGGCGATCGAGGCGCGACGCATGATGCCATGGCGCGCGTACCGGCCTCTTCCGGCGCGCGGACTCGAGCCGCTCGTCGAAGCCGGTCAGGCGGCGTGGCTGCACGACGTCCTGCGAGCACGCGGTGGAGAGGCCCCGGAGGATTTTCCGGAGTGGACCGACGAGCTGCTGGTGCTCCGCGACTTCTTTGCGCAGCTACGTGACACGGCAGCCCCGCGCGACTGGCCCGCCTGGACCTCCGCATTCGACCGGGTGGAGCGCGATCTCCACTGGAAGACCGCCGGGTGGGCCGACACGGTCTTCTACGATGCGGTGGGGGCGTACCTGGCACGCACGAAGCCACCCCCCGAGGTGCAGGCGGCCGTCTCCTTCCAGCACGGTATCGCCGCCTGGGACTGGACGGAGGCTGCCGGTGCGGCGGATGCCCTGGTCCCGGTGGTGGCGGCCGGCAGGCGGTGGGTGCGTCCGACGGTGCTGCTCGACGGCGCGGTGGTGGCCTACCTGAAGACCGGGCAGGCGGCGCGCGCACGGCACGCGTACGACGTCCTGGCGCCACATACCGGCAGGGCGTCGTGGAATGCGCGGAACCGGCTCCTCGACGCGCTCATCCGCGAAGCCACCGTTCAGGACGCCGACGGCCACCCCTCCGGTGGATGAACCCGGGACGGGTGGTCCCGGCGTCGGTGCTCCCGGGACGGATGCTGCCGCGACGGATGCTGCCGGGATGAGGCCACACCTTCTTCCTTACGGCGTGGCGGAAACGCTGAAGTTCGTGACGAACTCGATGAACCTCGACACCTCGGTCATGTCCTTTCCCACGAAGCGGATCGTGTGCGAGTCGACCCGCGCGACGCTCGGCAGCTAGGCGAGCAGCTCGGCCGGCATGTAGTTCTTGAAGCTCAGCTCGAGCGCGACCGGCTCGCTGACCCGGTGCGGGCGGAAGTCGCCGAGGCGGCCGAGGGCTACGGCCACCTTGCGGCGGATGAGCTCGTAAGCCGGTTCGGGCATCAGGGTCCGCGCGGAATGGAAGCCATAGTGCCACTTCACCACCGCACCTTCCACGTCGCCGAGCATCGAGCGCGCCTCGTCCACTACCGCGTCGTCGCCGGAGATCATGACGACCGGCACCCCGAAGTCGCCGGCGATTGCCGCGTTGATCGACGCCTCCATCATCGGCTCGCCGTTGAGTCTGACCGCCGTCAGGTTGGCGCTGGAGATCGTGTGCGCGCGGACGCCCTCGGGGTTCGTGGTGCTCGCGTGGTATCCGATGAAGATGGCCGCGTCGAAGGTGTCGTCGATTCCCTGCATCATCATCAGGGGGCGTGGCCAGGAGCGGACCAGGGTGATGTCGCGCGCGAGCACCACCAGGATAAGGTGCTGCCCGTCGCCGTGCGAGTCGATCACGACGATCTCCGTGGCCCCGGCGGCGCGCGCTCCGTCGATGGCGGCGTTGACCTCGCGCGTCATGAAGGTGCGGAACCGCTCGTATTCGAAGCCGGACGGCCCGAGCTGCTCCGCGGTCACGACGCCCACGACACCCTCCATGTCGGCGGAGATGTAAACCTTCAGTCGATCCTGCGCCTCCGCGGTGGCAGCGGTCATGAGAAGGGCGCCGCACGCGAGCGCCAGGCGGATTGCAGGTGTGCGGACAGGCTGCATCAGGATTCCTCCGTGGGCCTGGGTATCGGGGAAGGTGGGGCCGCCGCGGCGACCGCGGCGGTCGCGAAGGCGCGGACGATCTCTCCCGCCGGCTGGATGCCGTGGATGCCCGCCACCGAACGACCCGCCTGCCAGTACTCGCGTCGGCCCGCTTCATCGAGCGAGGCGCGCTTGAGCTGGATCGCGGAGCGGACGGCGTACAGGCTTCTCATGAAATGCTTCGTTCTTCTGCCGCGCAGCATCCAGCGCGCCAGCGGACCCGCCCGCAGGCCGAGACGCCGGACGTATGGGGTATTGAGCACGGCCACCGGAACTCCCGTGAGGCGCTCCGAGAGTACGACGTCGTCTTCCCCGGCCTCCACGATCGCCCGCTTGTACGGGGTCGACGCGCGGCACTCCTCGGTGGCGATGAAGCGCGTGCCCACCTGGACGCCCGCGTACCCCATGCGCAGGGCCGCGACGAAGTCCTCCGGGGCGCCGACGCCCCCGGCGCAGACCACGGGAAGCCCGAGATCGCCGACCTGATCCAGGAGTTCGCGGGCGTCCAGCGGGCCGGCGTGACCGCCTGCGCGCCGGTTGACGGCGATCAGCCCGTGGGCGCCGGCGTCGCGCGCCTTGAGCGCCCACTTCCGTTCGGTGACGTCGTGGTAGACGACCCCGCCATGCGGCTCCACGCGCTCGACGATCCAGCGGGGCTTGCCGAGCGACGTGACGAAGAAGCGGATCCCCTCCTCGAGCGCGACATCCACCCACTCCTCCATCCGCCTGCGGTACGTGCGGTTGGACGACTCGATGAGCGCGTTCATCCCTACGGGCCGGTCCGTCAGGCTCCGGATGTAGCGGAGGCCCTCCCTGAAGGCGTGGCCGTGGACGTAGGTCAGCGATACCGGTTGCACGATGCCGATACCTCCGGCGTCCGAGACGGCCGCCACCAGCTCGGGGTTCGAACACGGGTACATCGCGCCACAGATGAGCGGTACCGCGATGCGCGCGTCGCGGCCGAGCGCGGTGTCGAGCGGAAAGCGCCCGGTCATCCGGACGCTCCCGCCGCGGGCTCGCGCGGGCCGAGGAGCCAGGAGACCCGGATCCGTGCGACCACGTCTCCGGCCTCGTCGGTGAGCTCGGCCTCCACGCGGTGCTGCGTCGAGGCGCGCACCTCCGGGACCCGGCAGCGGCTCTTCGCCGTAATCGTCCCCCGACCCTTCTTCAGATAGTCGACCTCGATGCCGGTGACGATGCCGCGGACGGTGTCGGGCAGCGCCGTGGTCATCGCCAGACCGCTTGCCAACTCGCCGACGTTGGCCAGCGCGAGGGCGTGGATCGACGAGAGGTGATTGCGCAGCCTTCTGCGCTCGCGGATGCGGATGCGGACATGGCCCGGTTCCAGAACGACGACGCGCGGTTGGACCGACCCGGAGTACGGTACCTGCCATCCCAGGATCAACCCGAAGAGGCGGTGGCCTCCGGGCCAAGGTGAGAGGCGGCGCCAGAGGCTGAGGAGCATGCCGCCGGTCGGGGTAGGTCGGATGGACACGGGGCTCCGGCGCTGGCGTGGTCAGGGGCGCGGTCCGCGACGCGGCGGGTCGGCGACCCGGCGCTCAGGACTCGATGACGAGCGTCCGTATGTTCGGGCTCGCGCGGCGTAGGGGCAACCGCCGGCGCGACGGGAACCCCGCGCGGGCATGCGGGTCTCCACAGGGGCGGTTGCCGAGAGCGCCGCGCCCGCGTGCGCCGGATCCACTCCTCTCCATGGGATTCGCGAATGGACCAGTTGCTCCAGTGGTTGGTGGGCGCGGTGGTCTGGCTCGTGGCCAACGTCGTCTACCTGGACATGAAGCGGCAGGGGGAACACGGGCTGCTGCGATGGGTCGCCTTCTGGATGGGGACGCCCACGACGTGGGCGACGCTCCTGCTGGTCCGCGAGGGCAGCCAGCCGAAGGTGCGCGGGGCGCCCGACGACGACGCGCACCTGCTCGAGGAGATCCGGCGCGACCGGATGCTGAGGGACGGAGGTGGCCTGCTGCCGACGGACGGAGGCACGCGGCCGCCGGAGGAACACGACTCGACTCGATCTTCCGGGCAGGGTCCCGGGGAGCACCACCCATGACGCTACGCCCCGTGTGCGCGCTCGCCGCCACGCTCCTCTTCATCGTGGCTCCGGTGGCCGCGCAGAGCCCTGACGACACGGCCGCGCGGCGCCGGGACGAGGTTGCCGTGCGGGAGGTCGTTGAGGCGCTCTTCGCGGGCATGTCCGCCCACGACACCACCGCGATGCGGGCGCTGATGAG
>Ga0114931_10008616_pt1 | contig 12317 bp, 8 predicted proteins | sample 2SBtaG_FD_89579 | JGI IMG/M metagenome (GOLD analysis project Ga0114931, IMG submission 89579) | Deep subsurface microbial communities from Kolumbo volcano to uncover new lineages of life (NeLLi) - 2SBTROV14_V59a metaG | ecosystem: Environmental > Aquatic > Marine > Volcanic | place: Kolumbo...
AACGTGCTGGCCCGGGCGCTGCTCACATCGGGAATGTCCTGCGGTGTGATGTTGAACTTCTCACGCGCATCGCGCGCATCCTGAGTGAACGGTTCCGTATCGTGGATGATGAGTTCAACCCGAGCGCCGCCTATTGCATCCATTTCTTCCAGGAAGCCAATCAGGTTGGCCCGCGTCTGAACATATTGCTGCGGAACGTCCTTACTAATGAACGCCTCGATAAAGACGGGACGCTCTTTCGGGATGTCATCCAGAAGAGTTCTGGTCTCATCGGAAAGCGAATGCAGTTGTTCAGCCGTGACATCTTGCCGGAAGCCGATTCGGGATAGTATGACATTAAACGCAATGAGCGCTATCACAAGGGCGACGCCGCGCACCAGGTGGTGGTGCGACATCTTGTACCCGTCTGCCTGCGCCGGCCAATGCCTGCGGCTGATGAGCAAGACATTGATGTAGAGGGCCAAGCCCGCGATGGAAATAAAATAGAGCATGGCTGAAAGGCTGACGATACCACCGGCAAAACTCGTAAAGTGGTCAAATATGCCAAGCGGTGACACCAGGTCCTGAGCCCCCCGGCTTATCAACTTGCCAATGGTATCGACGAAAACGAAGAAAGCAGTGAAAAGCGCGCCGAGAATAAACGAAATCGTTACATTGGCCGTTAAAAGAGAGGCCAACATGCCCACCGCAATTAAGGCGCTGCCGCTAAACCAATAACCCATATAGTTGCCAATAATCAACCCCAGGTCGGGGGTGCCCAGCCAGACCAGAATCACAAGATGGCTGACAAAGGCCAGGACCAACGAGGCGCTGTAAATGCCGACCGTGGCGAGATACTTGCCCAGCACAACTTCCAAATCTGTTGCCGGCAGCGTAAACAGCAGCTCATCCGTTCCTTGCTTCTTTTCGTCCGCCCAGACGCCCATGGTCAGCGCGGGAATAAAGAAAACCAGCAGCAGTGGGAAAACCTGATTCAGCTCATTCAGGTTCGCCAGGTTGTTCAGGAAGAAACGTTCCTGCCAGAAAGCTCCGGCGGCGCTCAGAAAGATAAAGAGGGTGATGAAAACATAGCCCGTCGGATTGGTAAAATAAATGCGTAAGTCCCTCCGAACGATGGACTTGACGATATTCCAGTTGATATTGACTTTCAAATTGATCCCTTTCAAGTTCATGCCGCCACCTCCTCTTTTTGGGTCACCCCTTTTATCTTGCCGTGGTTGGTCAGTCGATAGAAGGGTTCCTCAAGCGAGCCTTTTTCCTGAAGCTCTTGCGTGGTGCCCTCGAAGACCAGCTTACCGTTGTCCACAAACAGCACGTGGTCGGCGATGGCCTCAACCTCTTGCAGGATGTGCGTCGAAACCATGACGGTTTTGGTCTTCCCCAATTCTTTGATATGGCGGCGAAACTCCCGGATTTGGTTTGGGTCGAGACCGGCGGTCGGTTCATCCATGATTAACACGGAAGGGTTGTGCAACAAGGCTTGGGCCAACCCGACCCGCTGCTTGTACCCCTTTGACAGCTTGTCTATCGGTTTTTCCAGCACCAGCTCCAAAGCACATTGACCGATGACAGCGTCCAATCGCTTCTTGAGCAGATCAGGTGCCATGCCTCTTGCGTCGCCAAAAAATGTCAGCAGTTCGAGTGGCGTCATTTGTTGATAAAGCGGTCCGTTTTCGGGCAGGTAGCCGAGATGGGTTGCCGCCTCGATCCGGTTTGCCTGGATGTCCAATCCGGCGACAAAAGCCGATCCTTCACTCGGAGCCAGATAGCCGGTTAAGATTTTCATGGTGGTAGATTTGCCGGCACCATTGGGTCCGAGGAAAGCGACAATTTGACCTTCCGGAATGGAGAAAGTAATATCTTTGATTGCCACAAAGGGACCATAGTACTTGCTCAACCCCTTCGCTTCGATCATTACCTTACCATTAGCAGCCATTCAACTTCCCTCTCGTTTCTTAGATTTGAAGTTTTGGGTTTGAAAAAGGAAGGATCCTTTTCTTGAATCTGATAAAGAATCCAAATTAAAGAAACGCCACAAGTTTCGGCAGGTTCCCTAAAAGCGAATGGAATTACGGGACATCTGTGCAAAGTTAAGCGGAAGGGTCAACGCGAACTGTCCCGGACTGAGCGGCGGACCATCAAAATTGCCTGTCGGCCATTGCTGCGGCTGGTTCAAGAGGTGCGATTTTGCGGGAAAGATTTCTATGAATTGGGAGCGCTATTTTTTTCTTTTGCGGCGGAATAAACCGCCTGTGCCCCCTGTAGTTCGTTTAAATATTGCGTCGGTATTTCCCTTTTTGCAAAACGCTTGCACGGCGACGGGGAGGTATCGACGCTTTTTTTGTGGCGTCGGTTTTTTCGCTCACCGCCTTGCGGCAATTTGTGGGTGGGAGGACATTCCATGTCCTCTCTACTGTCCAACAATCTTTCAAATGGCCAACGGCGTTGTGACACTTAATCAACACACTCCCAACTCGGCTTGATCGTACTCCCGTTTTCTTCATCGTTCATAATCGTCAAAAAACTGTCTACTTCTTGCTGTAAATCTTCAACATGAGAAACAATTCCTATGATTCGGTTTTCCTTTTGCAGTGATCTTAAAGTGTCGAAAACAACCTGCAAGGCTTGTTTATCCAGAGAACCGAAGCCTTCATCTAGGAAGAAGAAATTTTGTTTTGATTCATTAAATTGTTGAACGCTTTCGGCCAGGGAAAGTGCTAAAGACAACGCTGCCTGAAACGTTTGCCCACCGGACAAGGTTTTAATACTTCTGACCTTGCCCTCATTGAGAAAATCGCGAACTTGAAATGTGTTATTTTCAGATATTTCCAGTCTTAGTTGCTTGCGGGTTAACTGATAGAATCGTTCATTGGCGGCCTGGCATAAATGTTGTAAATAGACCGTAGAGACATAATTGACAAAACCGCTACCTTTGAATAATTGTTTTAACGTGTTGATATCGTCTCCACGTAATTTTAAGGAATCCCGTTCCTTTTCGAGTTTTTCTCTTGTTGCCAACGCTTCCTGCAACCTTTGGACAACTGCTTTCTGTTTGCCGACCTCTTCCTTCAAGTCTGCAATCTGCGCTCCCATGGTCTTAAGCTCTTCAATCAGCTCTCCATGTTCAGTATCATCATATCGCTTGTCTTTTGTTTTTTGAACGAGTTCTTTGTACTTGTCTTGAGCGGTATGCAGTTCTTGCCTAAACTGGCTGATACGTTCTTTCTCCGTTTCGATTTCTAACTCTTCTTGCAAAATGTCTTCAACATCCGCAATTTTCGCGAACTTCGATTTGGCAATCCTGTCAGTCAATTTCTTTTCAACTTCACCCAAGGATTCGTGATAATCTTTGTGGGTTTTTTCTCCTGATGCAATTGTTCCGAGAAGCGTGTCCCTTCTCTTTCTTAAGTCAATCAGTTTTTCCGCTAATGCCTCATATTGGCTTTCAATTTGCGAAACTTTGTTTTTCAATTCCTCAACTTCATTTTTCAATTCCTGAACGGATTTATTTTTGTAAGCGTCGAAATCCAATGATTGCAATTGTTCACCGAGGGTCTGGCTTGCCGATGAAAGTTGAGTGTTTTGATTCCTCAGCTCATTCAACCGCTCTTTGATTTCATCTCTTCGTTCAAGTTCGGATTCAACGTTTTTCTGAAATTGCCCTGCTTCATTTTCAATATTTTCGATTTCTTTTTTCAACTGATTCGCCAATGCAATAGCCTCTTCTGCAGAGGCTTCATCATCGCGACTGTAGTTAGACCAGATAAATTTTGTTAGGTGTCTTTTTAGCTTTTGGTTCTCAGCGTCTAGCTCTTTTCGATTTCGATTTCCCAACTCCTTCTGTGAATCTATTTGAGTTGAAACACGTGCCAGTTGTTTCAGGGTATCATTAATTGCAGTCAGTTTATCGTCGAATTCTGTCTTTCGTTGTCTGGTAATCTCCAAATGTTGGTTAACATGTTTGATGTCCAGGATTTCAGGATGCTCTTTAGAGCCACACAAAGGGCAAGGTTGTCCCTCTGTCAGATTTTCAGCAAATGTCTCTAATTTTTCTTGAACAGCCAGTTGTTCGATCTCCTGTTCTGCTCTCTTCTTGTGCTTTTCAATTTGAATTTTACCTTGTTCCAAATCTGAAATGATTTCTTGTATTGATTTCGTTCCGGGCGTTCCTTCCAATAAGTCAACGAGGGTTGTCGAAACTGACCTGTTTTTCTCAGACTCCAATTGTTTCAAATCGAAATAAATCCTTTTACTGGCTTCACCCAGTTTGCCAAGGTTGTCCTGAATGTTTTTCTGATTTGTGAACCATTCCTTGACGGCCATCAGCGTGTTGGTCTCGGGTACCTTTTTCCTTTTTTCTGCTATGATAGATACTGCCTCCTTTTGTTTCGCCTTTAGTTCTTTGATAAGCAAATCAGACTTTCGTTGCATGCCATCATTCTGATCAATTTGTTTTTGTAAATGTTCGATTTGCTCTTTCAGCGATTGGATTCTGGCTATCTTGTTTAGTTCGTCGGATTCTCTCTTTAGATCTTCTCTGTTTTCGTACTCACCTTTGATTTTGCCGAAGGTCTTCTCTGCATTTTCTAATTCTAATTTTATCTGATTGAATTGTTCACGATTTGCTTCCAACTCACTTTGGGAGTTGGCAACTTTGTTTTGAAATTCCTGCTTTCTTGCCAGCAGGTCCTTAAATTTGATCAAACAAAATTCATAGTCCTCAATCTTTGATTCTAATTTCTGATGAAACGCCGTTTCTATTTCCAGTTTATCCAACAGTTCTTTTTGAGCAGATGCCTTTTCAAACAGTTCTTTTAATTTCTGTAATTCCAATTCGGCTTTCTGTTGTTTCTGAAAACTTTTATCCAACCGGCTTACATGGGTGGTCACTTCCCGCAATTTATTTTCTGCTGTCTCGATTATTCCCGGGCTCGTTTCATCAATCTGAAGCAACTGCCCCTCTATGTTCTGCTGTTTTTCCTTATTCTTCTTTTCGATGGCGACGACTTGGTAGAATAGTTCATATTTGCCAAGATTAAAAAGCTCTTTGAGCATTTGGGTCCTGTCTTTATTACCCAGTTGCAAAAATTCTTGAAACTTACCCTGCGGGATAATGATCGTACGTTTAAAATTCTCATAACTTAAACCAATGATTTGGTCAATCGAATTCGGTTCGATCGGTTGCCAGTCGCTATTGATTTTTCGGTAAGCATCCCGACTAAATGCGCTGATCTTTTCGAAATAATTCTTATTCCGTTTACCGAACACCTTGAATCGGTATTCATCTCTATCTGGGCCATTCTTGAAAGTAAAATCTATAAATAGCTCATTAGACTTCAAGTTCATCATGTTGTAGCTTCTGTTGTCCTGCAAATTCAGGCGCTCGGTTTCACCAAAAAGGGAAAAGGAAATCGCCTCCAAAATGGTAGATTTGCCGCTGCCAACCGGGCCAAATATGCCAAACAGATTTGCCGAAGTTAGGTTTATGAAATCAATGGTTTGTTCCCGCTGATAGGAGTAGATACCTTTTATGGTTAAGCGAATGGGGATCATTCTCTTTCCTCCGACAACACTTCTCTGAATAAATCAAGCAATCTTTGGTTGGGTTTCTGCCCGTGCTTGTTTTCAAAAAAATCAACAAAAAGATCTTCAATATTTCTGGTCAGATCGATGGATTTGGAATTATTATCTTCCAGAAAATCGGGCTTCTTTACGTCGGGAATGATTGCGACCACGCCATCATGCGCATCTAACAGCTGTTTTCTCTCTTGCGAAGTCAAGTAGGTTTCGGTGGCAATGGTCAGTTCGACAAGCGTGTCGGGATGCGCACGCAGCCATTGCACGGCTTCCGCAATCACTTCGAAGCGCTGCCTTAGCAATCTTCGGCCTTTTTGTAAATTAACCTCGCGGTGGGTTACGGCCCTTCCCGGCTCCGCCTCGACAATTTCGACAAATTTGTTCTGGCTTGCTTCGCTGAAACTAAATGCCAGTGGGCTGCCGCTGTAAACCACCGGGCAGGGTTGGTCATCCATTTCTTGATTTTCGTGTAGATGACCCAAGGCGACATATTGAATTTGTGGCGGGACGTTCTTCGTATAAATTTCCTGGGCGCCGCCGACATGCAAAATGGGCTTCTCTCCCTCTGGCTCATCAAAAATATCGCCACCCTCCAGCATCATAAAAAAATGGGCAACAAGTATATTGACGCCGTTTTCGTCACAATAATGGTTTGCTAAATCCGCCCATTTAGCGGATAGGAGTTCTCTTAATTTCTCTTCAGAGTTTTCATGTCCTAAGTAGGTTTTCAACCGGTACTCATTCGCATAAGGAGTAAGTAATAGGCGTAGGGGGTCCTTTATGGCCGGAAGCTTGAGTTCAATAAATGCTTCTGCACTCTTTGTTACAGTCAAACCGGTCTCGAGTGAAAACGGCGCAACCGCCGTATTGGGATAGCCGGCGAAAATGATGCCGCATTCCCGCGCCAGCGGATTCGGCGCTTCGATTCTATCCGGAGAATCGTGGTTGCCGGCAATGGCAATCACCGCCCGCCTACCATCTTTGGACAATTTCTTGAGTGTTTTGTAAAACAGCTCCACCGCTTCTATGGGGGGATTGAAAGTGTCAAACAGATCGCCGGAGATGAGTACGGCGTCAACATTCTCATGATCCGCAATTTCACGGATTTCAGCTAAGACGGCCTTTTGTTCTTCAAAACGTGAGAATTTGCTGAGTCGTTTGCCAAGGTGCCAGTCGGCGGTGTGGAGAAGTTTCATTTGGGTTGCTCAGTCTTTATCTTCCCTTACGTTTTACTCTCTTCGTAAGTAAAGGCTTGATTCTATTTTAGTTTATCATTCACTTCATACTACTGTCGCCTTGTGTCTTTGCATTTTCAAAGAATGCCGACACCTGCCCAAACATTTTCTTGAGGAACACAGGGATGCTCTACCGAGACGTTGCCTGTAGGAACAGTCTTGAAAAAGATGTCGAAAAAATTTTGCGAGATGTCCACACCACTCATCTGAGAAACCCTTCCACCAAATGAGGAATCAGATTTCGAGAGGACTGAAGGTAAGCATTTCAGGCAAAACGGCGCAACAGATTTTTTTCCGGCACAGCAGGGGAGAGGTTGCTCAGAAGCGGAAGCCCAGCAAGAACTTGTTTATGCTTTTGGGGAGGGAGACTCCATTTGAAGAATCAAGCAGCTTCCTGGAGCTTTTTCGTCCTTTTGTCCAATGATTGAATTACGTCTTGAATGGCCCCTACTTCACTTTCTTCAAAATATGCCTCACCACATTGCCTGCAAACCCAAGCTGGAATTTCATCAAGCGTCAAATGATAGCCTTTTCGGTCAGTTTGAAATGGAGCGGACTTACGCTCCATATTACCTTTGCAGTGAATACAATTCATTGTCATTAGAGGTTACTTTGATTGACTTTTAATTAAAGGCTTGCAATTATTCAATATCGAGGTCTCCAATTGGTAGTATTTGTTTCCCATGGCGAACGGTTAATATCTTAATTTGCCTTTCTTCGATCCCGTATATTATTCGATAATTGCCCAAGAAAATTTCTCTGATGTCATCCTTCTCAACCTCTGGAACAAGTCGGCCACTCTTGGGGAAGTCTTTTAACCTTATTACACTGTCATAAATGGAATTAACCCATTTTTCAGCAGCCGCCAGACTGTCGGTTGCGATGTAATCAGCAATTTCGTTAATTCTCTGATGAGCAAGTGGCGACCAAATTATTTTCATTTCTTTTCGCGAAGACGTGATAAAGTTTGCTTTTTGGCTTCCTCGTGCTCGATACCCAAGCCTTGCTGCAACTGAGATTCCGCAATTTGGATTTCCTGTAAGAGTTCTATTTTTTCAAGCAGCGACTCGTACTCTTGTACATCCAATATGACCGCAGAACTTTTACCATGTTGGGTAATGACCATTGGTCTTTTGGTTGATCGCACTTGTTCTATTAAAGTAGCTGCATTAGCTCGAAATTCCGATAAGGGACGGATATCTTGATTAAATACGATTCGTTTCATGTTTAAACTCCTATTTGGTACTCAATTTTGTATCGGTTAAAGTACGAAATGAGAGTTCAGGGTGCAACCAAAATTTTTGATGGGGTAGCGTCTCTCTCGATTTGTCGAACCAAAATATTCAATTTTTAAACTGATAATTCGGCGGAATTGCTTCCTAACCGTCCACACACATAATGTTTTTTTTCTCTACTTCTCAAGGTCACCCGCGCATGCCCTGAGTTTAACGACATCTCGGGCAGGCGTGTACCTAACCGAACAGAATACTCTTCAAATTGTGCCAAATCGAGCCTGATTTCGATAGGGTCACAAACAAAATGTAGACCAGAAACCCGACCAGCCACTCGCGGATGACGCTGTTTCTTTTCGCGCGGACTGAAGAAGGTGAGATATTTGCCTTTGAGGCGGAAAGCAAAGAGGGTGAGGGCGCCGAAGGAGAGGCAGTCAACTCTGACTTCTATGAACTGACTTGATATGATTGGCCTAACTGCTGATAACCTACTTTTACAACAGCGGTATTTTTACCAGCACGAAGAAGCTTCTCAATTCGGGTGAAAGAATGATTTTACGCAGCAGCAAAATTTCACCCCTACGGGGTTTTGGGACTTTAGGATCGAATATTTCTATAAATATGCCACCCCTACGGGGTTCGCTAACAAAACAAAGCGGCAGTTTGTAATAAGGCACCCCGTAGGGGTACTATGTTTATAGCAACCGACAATACAAAGACCGAGAAACCCCGGAGGGGTGAAATATCATAAGAATTCATTTGCATAAAATCGAACCTGTACCCTCAATTTCTACTTCAATAGTATCATTGCCACGTGTCATAGGTTTAGGGAGAAATGTCGTGGGCAACCTAACCGAACAGAATACTCTTCAAATTGTGCCAAATCGAGCCTGATTTTGACAGGGTCACGAACAGAATGTAAACCAGAAACCCGACCAGCCACTCGCTGATGACGCTGTTTTTTTCGCGCGGGTTGAAGAAGGTGAGGTACTCGCCCTTCAGGCGGAATGCAAAAAAGGTCAGGGCGCTGAAGTAGAGGCAGTTGATCAGGGTCTCCTTCATGCCGAGACGAACTTCGTCGCCGCTTTCGCTCTTCAGGCTGCGGTAGGGACCAAAGGTTTTTGAGATGTAGGCGTTGATGCGCGCAGGGATCCGGATCATGTAAAACAGCGTGTACGCCAGCACCAGGAATCCCATGAAGTAGATCATCCGGAAGGGTCGGTAACCCAGCCCCATGGTGGCGTTGTAGATGAAGCGCCAGCAGCGCGTCGGATGCAGGAGGGCGTATTCTTCATAGTCGTCTGAAACTTTTTGGTACAGCGTTGAGCGCGCGAAGATGTAATCCAGCTCGAACTGCGCCGACTTGTCCGCCGCGAAGTCCTCCCGTTTCAATAATTCAATAATGTCTTTCTTGACAAAGTAACTCAGAGTGTCGTTGAGGGCGATGAACTTGAATTTTTCCGGCTGAATGCTGAGACGGACGGGATTGCACAGAATGATTTTGGCGCCTGGTGCAGTTCTCATGGGTTGCCCCGTGCTGCTAGCTCCTGCATCCGGCGGGGCCAACTCGGCGGCAGGCAACAATTTTGCCTGCAAGAAATCAAAACGCTGAATTTGGCTGCCACCCAGGAGGAGCGTGTCGGCGATCGTCGCCAGCGAAAAGTCTGCTTCTGCGTTCGGGTCGAACTCTGCCTCGCGCAGGTCCAGTCTGTTGAGAATGGTGGCGTTGCTGAAGTCAAGCCGGTCACCCACCAGAGTCTGTGAAAAATCGCTTCGCCCGCGCAGGTCGGCGTGACTGAAATCAGCCCGGTTGTAGAACTTGGCTTCGTGAAAATTGGCATCTTGGTAAAAGGTGGCGTAGGCAAAGTCTGCCCGCTTCCAGAAAGAGGTGCGGTCGAATTCTGCCTGGTCGTGAAAGACCGCGTGCCGGAAGTTTGCGGGCGCGAGAAAATTGGCGTAGGTAAACTGGGCCCTCTGGCGGAAGCTGGCTCCCCAGAGGTCGGCTGCAGCCTCGAAGGTTGTTAAATAGCAGTCGACCAGGCTGTCAAAACGCGCGGCCCGCAAGTTGGCCAGATGCACAAATCGTTTGGACCTGAAATCAACTGGACTGGCAAAGTTGAGCGCGACGCGCGTGCTGCGCCATTCGCGGTAGCGCTGCGCGTCCTCAACCCCGCCATAAGGGTAGGCGGGTGGCGCGGTTTCAGTTTGTGCAAGGGTACGACCGCCAGCCAGTAACAGCAATCCGAAGAAAACGGCAACCTGCCCAATTGCGGTTCGGGATGATCTGCCGGCGCGCCTCATTTGGTCACCATCGTGTTAGTGGATTGAGCGGGCAGGGGGGTCGTTTCAGGTGCGGTCTGGTCCGGTTTGCGAACGACGCGGGTTCCCTCGGTGACGGACTGATTTTTTTGCCGGATCAGCGCAAGCTGAAGTTCGCCGATGACCTCGAACAGTTCGAGCTGGTCCTCGTAAGCGTCGTTGTAGCCCAGCAAGGTGGTGTTGAGCGCCTGCCTGTCCGCTTCGTATTGTTCGCGAGCAGCGGCAAAGGCTGCTTCATGCTCTGATAACTGAGCCTCGAGCTCAGTGAGCTCCGTACGGAGCGCAGCGATAGTTGTCTGCAATTCGCGCTTTCTGCTTCTGAGGGTCTCGATTTCAACGTTTGTGTCGTCCACTTGTTGTTGCAGCAAGTCGATCTGATTTGCCAGTCGCGCATTGAACCGCTGACGCAATTCGATGTGAGCAGCCACGATGGACAGGACGTCTTTCTCGTAAAGTCTGACGTAGTCTCCGCCTGGTTCAAGACTCACATCCGAATAGTCAATCGTGCTTTCAGCTTCACTTGGTTCATCGGAAAGCCGCAGTTGCTGGCCGGCACCGGCTAAGTAGATCTGTTCAAAAGTCTTCAGCAGCGTGTCGTGTAAAACTTCGCTCAGAGGCAATGGCGTGAGCAGGCGGCTCTCGAGATCCCGTTTGATGTTGAGCAGCACCTGGTTGCGGTTCCGGATTTTGTTGATGGCTTCCTTCGTATCTCGAGTGGCAGCCAGGAGCAGGCTGTCCACCAGCATGATGCGCTGCGTTTCATCTTCGATCGCCTTGCTCTTGTGCTTGACCGCAAAAATATCTTGCCGCACATCACTTTCGGTTTTGCGGAGATCACGCGCTGTATCGAGGATGGCGTAGTATTGCGTGACCGCTTCCTGGTACCCATTCTCACTCGAAGTCAATACTGTCTTCAGTGAATCCGTGACGGTACGCAGGTCGGCGAGTTGCTGTAATTTTTCAGCCAGTCTCTGTTGATAACCTGAACTGGTGTCGTGTACGGCACCAATGAGATCGAGTTCGCTTTCAGCGTGCTGCAATGCCTGGCTGGTCTCAGCCTGCCGTCTGTCGCTGGCTCGTAGTTGCAGGTAGAAAACGACCGTCAAGGTCGCAAACGCCGCCGCGGTAATGATAGCAAGCAGCAGTGACTTGCGTGACCGTCCTTGTGCCTCCATAGTGAACCTCCTGAAGAATCCGAACCCCGGGTGATTTTGATACAGCCCCTGAAACAGCCCGTAGAGCTACGGGCTTGCGAAAATTGTTCGATTGGAAAATTGCAGGTTAACGTTGTGAATGTCCGGTCATGCTCCGTCCAATGATCGAAGGACTTCGGCGCGCGGGTCCGGGCATTGTTTGTGGTAATTACGGTAAACGCGACGATGAAGGCAAGGAAAAAATAGAACGGTAGTAACGTCGCTTGCCAACAGCATGCGCTGTCTTGACTGAGTGGGCACACTGAATCTCAAAGCGTCGATAGCCCAGGTCGATTAAACCTACCGCAAAGGATATTGGGTTCTCCCAGCTTCCTGCATCGACGCAGAAAGGGCCTGAATTTGCGTTAACGAGAGCAGTGCGCCATCCTTACTTTCCATGTTTGTTTCAAAAGTATAACAGAAAAAGATACCGTCCATGATAAAGGAATTCAATTCTATAACGATGCTAAATACAAACAGAAACAATTCCTGAGTAAACGAGGATTGCTTAGGATAGAACAAACGGGGCATTAGGGAGTAGATTCGATGCGGTTCAAGGCCGGGTTTGTCATATCCTTGCTGCTGTTCCTGAACCAGGTCATTGTGGCCCAGGAGACGAGTATCCGTGGTTTCGCGGATGTTGGCCTCCTGGCGACGGATGACACAGGTGGGCATTTTGACTTCGAGTTAGGACAGTACGACCTCTACATCACGTCCCGGTTGCATGAGCGAATAACATTTCTCGGCGAAACCGTCTTCGA
>Ga0114931_10008617_pt1 | contig 12316 bp, 11 predicted proteins | sample 2SBtaG_FD_89579 | JGI IMG/M metagenome (GOLD analysis project Ga0114931, IMG submission 89579) | Deep subsurface microbial communities from Kolumbo volcano to uncover new lineages of life (NeLLi) - 2SBTROV14_V59a metaG | ecosystem: Environmental > Aquatic > Marine > Volcanic | place: Kolumbo...
GCGCTTCGCTTGTGGCGAAACTGGATGTCGTTGTATCGGCCGAGCAATCCTCGGGCCATGCCTCCAAGCCAAGTGGGGATCCCCAGGGTGCGCACCGCATCGGCAGTGGGACCCGGATCGCGGCAGTTCACGAGCGACTGACTTCCGATGACCAGCGCCGGGCGCTCGGCCTTACGAAGGAGCGATGCGACTTTGTCGACCTGGGGGCTCTTGCTCCTTGGCCTTGGCGGCAAAGATTCACGAATCGGGGGAGCAATGCTCACGTGGGGCTGGTGAAATTGCCGGTACAGATGGCCGCGCATGTAGAGCTCGAGCGCTTTGGAGCCGAGGTTCTTGCCGTCCTGGACCCCGCTCTCTTTCATGAACATCTCCCGGACCATATCTTCGGGGTAGAGCACGTCGATTGGCACTTCGATGAATACCGGCCCCGGGACTCCGCTTTGTGCGAGATCCAAGGCCTTTTCCACCGTGGGCCGGATGCTGTGGATCTTCTTGATCGAGATCGCCCACTTGGTAAGCGACTGCATCAGCGAAATCTGGTCGATGTCCTGCAGCGCTCCACGGCCTTTGAGCAAAGTCGCCGCTGCGCCACCAAAGATCAGAAGCGGGGACTGCGCCAACTGCGCGTTCTTCATTGCGGTTACGGTGTTCGTGACGCCCGGCCCCGCCGTCACGGCGGCCACGCCTGGAACACCCGTCATGCGCGCGACTGCGTCTGCGGCGAAGACGGCGCTGACTTCGTCGCGCACGTCGATGACGTCGATCCCATGGGCCTGTGCTCCAACGAGAATGGGCGAGATGTGTCCCCCGCACAGCGTGAACAGTTGCTTCACGCCTCGAGATGAGAGCACGTCTCCGATGATCGCGCCGCCGTCGTCGGCCATCATTTGTTCCCAACTTTGCCGAGCACGTGTTGCCCGGGCACGAAACAGGTCAACGTACCTTCGAACACCTTTTCTAAACCGACGGTTGCCTCCACGCGTACCTCGCGCTTCCGGTCATGAGCGCCCACCACGTACGCGCTCGCCACCACATGATCGCCGCGGCGAACCGGCTTGACAAAGCGGGTGTCCGCCGCCGCCAAAACCACGTTCGGATCGTTGACCGCTAGCATTGCGGCATAATCGGCAAGGTCGAAGACGAACCCACCATGAATGAGTCCATGCGCGTCTACGGCCATCGAGTCGATGGCATCGAGGGCCACACGCGCGCTACCCGCGCCGAGCTGGACCAACCTGCCGCACAAGCGAGGATCGGCCCGAAGGTGAGTCCTGGGCTCCATGACCCGGCACGATTACACGACCGGGGCATCTAGAAAAGCGGACTCGGGCGCCGAAGGGCCCTTTATCGCTTGCCGTTTAGGCGTTCGGGTGTCTAATAGATGACCGAATCACGGTGAGACGGAGGGTCATGTGAACGAGCTTGCGCGTTATCTCATGGAAAATGCTTATATCGACTTTCAGGGTGGCATCACGATCGAGGAAGTCCGGAAATTCTTGCGTGATGAAGACAGCCGCGAGTCCAGGGCTCTCCTGTCCAGACTGATCGAGGACAAGGGAATGGATGACCTGATGGTAACGATTGCCGATTGTCTGAAGTAATACATCCGAACGGGAATCAACGAGGACATCGTTCGGGCGCAGCTCATCACTTACAGCGAGTCGTAGCCTCGCGGCATCGTCTCGGAATCTCTGCTAGGATCGGCTTCCCCATGCGCTGGATGGCACTCTGCGTTTTGTTGATTTTCGCGGCGTCCGCATGTGAGCGGTCGACCGAGGCAGATAGTGCTTCCCCCAAGGGCTCCGCGAAGGTCAGCCCCGCCCCCAAGGCTTCGAAGGAACCAATTCGGAGCTTGCCAGAGGTAGATACGAGCGCGCTCGACGAGTTCAGCGAGGGAATCTGGATCGACATGGTCAACGAGCTCCTCTCGCCTTGCGGCGAGCCGGTGAGCGTGGCCCGATGCATCGCAGACGGCAGCAAGTGTCAGCAATGTGTGCAGGCCGCGCGGTACGTCGCGCGGCTCGTCGACGACGGCTACTCACGCGACGAGATTCGAGATATCTATCGGGTCCGTTACGGTAGCGACACCAAGGTCGACGGATTGACGGTGGGAGACTCTCCGTTGCGGGGCTCACCGATGGCGCCAGTGACCCTCTACGAGTTCACCGATTTTCAATGTCCACACTGCAAGAAGGCTGCGCCGTACCTCAAGAAGATCGTCGAAGAGTCCAACGGCAAGGTAAAGCTCGTCTTCAAGCAATACCCGCTACCCATGCATTCAATGGCTCGTGAAGCGGCGAAGGCCTCCATCGCAGCCGCGAGACAGGGCAAGTTTTGGGAAATGCATGACCTGCTCTTCAAGAACCAAGATGAGCTGCAGGCAGCCGACTTCAACGACTATGCCGAGAAACTCGGCCTGGACGCGAAGCGCTTCAAGGTCGACATGCAGTCCAAAGAGGTCGAAAAAAAGCTCGAAGCAGACCTCGCGGAGGGCAAGGCGGTCGGCGTGGACTCGACCCCGACGATCTACGTGAACGAGCGCCGCTTCATTTTCCCACCGGATCAGCTCGATGCTTATGTACGCGAAGAGCTCGACCAGTGACTCTCGGGCGCGTCATTCGCGTCGGAACGGGATGAAGCCAGCGCTGTGCGCGCTAGGGGCCATTGTCTTCGTCGCGTCGACTGCCAGCGCGCTCACGCCCGGTGAGGCCCCACCTCCCATCGAGGTGCCCGATCAAGCCGGGAAGCAGGTCGACCTGCACGAGCTCGAAGGGAAGGTCGTGCTGGTGGATTTTTGGGCGTCATGGTGTGGCCCATGCAAGCAGGAGATGCCGGTCCTCGAAGAATTCTACAAAAGGTATGCCAAGCAAGGGCTCGTGATCGTCGGCGTCAACATCGACCGCAGCACCAAGAAAATGGCCAACTTCTTGAAGGGCGTGCCGGTGAGCTTCCGCATCGTCCACGACCGCAAGCTCGCCGTCGCCGCCAAGTACGAGCCCGCAACGATGCCCACGTCGTACTTCATCGCAAGAGACGGCAAGGTTCGGTACGTGCATGAAGGGTTTCGGAAGCAGGATGTAGGACAGCTCGAACAGCGAATCAAAGCCCTCCTGGCGGAGATGCCCCGCGCCAATTAGAGCCGGACATGCGAAGGCCTATGGCTGGACGGCCGTCGCTTTGGGTAGCGAGGCGCCTCGGGCGACGAAGGCACTCAACTGTTGGGTGATGTAGTCGACCACTTCGCAGTCGGCTTCACTGAACATGTCGTGTGCGATGCCGTTGGCAAGCTGCAACACGCCGAACAGTCGTCCTCGATGGACCAGTGGCCGGTACAGGAGCGCTCGAACGTCGAGACCGGGAATGCCGTCGACGTGTTCGTCGTAGCGTGGGTCGGCCGTGGCATCGGCGAGCACCAAGACCGCATGCTCTGCAAGCCCGCTTGCCGCCCCGAGGAGGCCGGAAGAGGACGGGAAGGCCTGCCCTCGTCGCTCTCGCGCACCCGCGCCGCGCGCCGCGACGATACGGAGCTCATCCGTGTTGATGTCCAGCAAGAACGCAGCCGTCGCTTCCGACGGGACCAGCTCTTCGAGGAGGTGCACTGCGAACTCCAAGGCCTCGGCGCGATTGTTCAGGAACAACAAGTCATGACAGGCTTCAAACGCGACTGCGAGACGGTCCTCCGTTGGAGGCGGCGGCACGCTGCTGAGCTCCGGCGCCTGCGAGTGGCGTGTTTGTTCTTCGAACGGGAATTCGATCTCGATGCTCTTGTTCCAGTCTTTCCACTCGACGCGTACGACTGGGGGGCGCTCCGGAACGTGCTTCCAGATGTGGTCGAACAGCTCGATCCGAATGAATTTCGGACCGCGCTGTGGGCGGACCTCGTCTTGCACGCGGCGCAGCAGCTTGGTGGCGAGCTTCTCACCGGTCCCCGCCTGGAGAGGAACGGGCACCGCGTACATTCGCTCACGAAAATGGATCGGGCTCGAGCGCGTAGGCTCCTCGTCTCGCGACGCTAGCAAGATCAGCTTGTTTTCGACAGTAGCTGCTGGCGGGCTACTCGGCTGCGGCGCGAGTGGTCGCCGCTCGCGCACGAGCTCGGGCGCCGGGGAAGGGATGCTTCGGGGCGCCACGCGATTGATCGGGAGCGGCGGGGGTGGGGCAAGGGGCGCGGCCATCGGCGCGGCAGGTCCCGGAGCGCTCGGTTGCGGTTCCTCGATGGAGGGCCGCGTTGCCGGCGCTTCTGCGGGGACGATCTGATAGCGCCGTCGTTCGCGTGCATCCTGAAGCGTGACAGCTCCATTGGGCTTCACGTTGCAGCTTGCACCGGCTGGCACGCCGCCCGACTCTCCGATCTCGGCACGGCCCGCTTGCAGGGCCGAGGGCCAGCTGGGCGCCTGAATGGTTCCCAAGAACAGCGGGTCCGACGCGCCGAGCCGAGTGATTTCGACTTTCCAATACTTCGTTGTCACGTACTTCGGTTCCTGCGCCCGCTCATGATAGCCGGGATCTACGGCGAAGTCGCATCTCCGGCTGGCATCCTTTAGCCTCACATTGTACGACTCCGCAGTGTGGATTCTAGTCATCGGTCGTGAGGGCCTCGCAGACCGCGACGGCACGGCCGTGGCGTGCCTTCACGATCTCGGTTGCCAGGTTCGGACAGCCACCCTTTGGGATCGGTTGGATACGGAGGAGCTCGTCACCGATCCTCCGACGGTAGTGCTGATCGAGGCAGGAGATGAGGCCGACGCCGGGCGGGCCGCCCTGGTCAGGGTGCGTGCGGTGGAGCCGCTTGCAGAGGTGCCGGTCCTGATCGGAGTCACCGTCAACGCGCTTTCGCGCCTCGACGCGGGCGACGGCTTCGATGATTTCGCTCTGATGCCCTACGTCCCTGCGGAGCTTTACATGCGAATCCGGCGCATCGAATGGAGCCGGAGTGAATTCGCACAGCAGGAGCGCATCAAAATGGGGCCGCTCTGCATCGACCTTGCTGCGCACGAGGTTAGCGTGGAAGGCCGACCCCGGCAGCTCACCCATCAGGAGTTCGCCCTGCTCAGCTTTCTTTGCCAGAACCGCGGCCGGGTGTTTTCGCGGCGACAGCTCCTCGAACGTGTCTGGGGCGTCGACTATTACGGAAGCAGCCGCACCGTTGACATTCACGTGCGGCGTCTTCGCATGAAGCTCGGTCATACGGTGAACAACCTCGAGACCGTCCGCGGCGTTGGCTACAAAATGAAGGAGCCCTGATGCTTTCGCCGCTTGCGATTTCGGCAGGTGATCCGGCAGGCGTCGGGCCCGTAGTCACGGCGGCGGCGTTGGCTCGATGCTTGGGCACCGATCGGGCGCTGGTCTATGGAGACGCGTCATGGATGGAGCGCGCCCTTGGCCGGTACGGGTTCGAGGCGGTCAAACGAATCGAGACGGCTGACGCACAGGCCTTGCAGGCAGGAGAGGTCGGGCTCGTGCATGTGGCGGATTGGCCACTCACGATGGTGCAGGCGAGAGCTCCGACGATCGACGGCGGCGCTGTGCAATGCAAGGCGCTCGAAGCGGCCTGCGACGCGGCGATCGCAGGCGTGGCACGGGCCATCGTGACGGGCCCGGTTAGCAAAGAGGCGGTCAGCTTGTCCGGGGTGTCATTCCGTGGCCAGACGGAGCACCTCGCCAGGCGTGCGGGCGTCCACGTCGAGAACGTGACGATGATGTTTCTCGGACCGCATCTCAAGGTAGCGCTCGTCGCGACGCACTGGGCGATCAAGCAAGTGCCCTCTACCGTGACGCCCGGGCACATCGAACGAACGGTTCGGCACTTGACCGACGCCCTCTGCCGATGGCTCCCCGATACGAAGCCGTTGCGGATCGAGGTCAGCGGCCTCAATCCTCACGCCGGGGAAGGCGGCCTACTCGGGACCGAGGAGGAGACCATCATCGGTCCCACGCTCGACGCGCTTCGAGAGCAAGCGCCGTATGCCACGGGTGAGGTCGCACTCATCGGCCCGACGCCGGCAGAAGCCGCCTTCCGCTACGCTGCCGACGGCCGCGCGCATGGCGTCGTGGCGATGTTCCACGATCAGGCGACCATTCCCTCCAAGATTCTCGATTGGGGGGAGGCGGTGAATGTAACTTGGGGCCTGCCGTTCATTCGGACGAGTGTCGACCACGGCGTCGCGTATGACGCAGCAGCCGCGGGCATTGCCTCCGAAAGCGGTATGATTGCCGCGATCCATGCCGCCCAGCGCCTGACCGGCGGGGCACGGGAATGACGGCGGACATCGCCATCCAAGGAGCCCGCGAGCACAACCTGAAGAACGTGACGATGAGTCTCCCCAAGGGGCGGCTGACGGTCGTTACCGGGCCGAGCGGGAGCGGCAAGTCGAGCCTGGTCTTCGACACCTTGTATGCAGAAGGTCAAAGGCGCTACGTGGAGTCCCTGAGCGGTCATGCGCGCCGCATCCTGACGAAGTTGCGGCGTCCCGATGTCGACGTGATCGAGGGACTCTGTCCTGCGATCGCCGTGCGCGAGTGTGCCCCTTCGCGCAATCCGCGTTCTACAGTAGGTACGCTGGCCGACATCAACGACTACATGCGCGTGCTTTTTTCCGCGGCTGGTGTGGCACATTGCCCCGTGTGCGGCGAACGGCTGTCGGCGCATTCCGTTGCACAGGTGGTGCGGGAAGCGTTGCGTCTTGCCGAAGGCACGCGGTTTTCGGTGCTTGCCCCGCTGGTGCGGACGGGCGAAGCCGTACCCAAAGGGCTCGTTGCCGAGTTACGCGGCCAGGGCTTCATTCGATTGCGCGTGAACGATGCAGTGCTCGACCTGGAAGACCTCGGGACGCTGCCGCCAGGCGCCTCGCTCGACGTGGTGATCGACCGTCTGTCCGTTCGAGAGGGGATCGATTCGCGTCTAGCCGAAGCGGTCGAGCTCGCATACCAGCTGAGCGACGGCATCGTCGAGATCCGCGAGCAGCACGGTGCGCGGCATCGGTTTTCAGAAGGCTATGCGTGCTTCGAAGGGCATGCCTTGATTCCAAAGATCACGCCGCAGCTGTTTTCGTTCAATACGCCGCTCGGCGCGTGCCCGACTTGTGACGGCCTTGGGCAGACGCGGCGGTTTGTCGAGGACCTGGTTATCACCGATCCAAGCCTCTCCTTGCGACGAGGCGCCGTGGCGGCATGGGGCAAGCCGACGCTTGCCTATTACCGAACGATGCTCGAGAAGGTCGGCGGGGCCGGCGTCGACTTGGACACGCCCTTCCAGAGCCTGCCCCAAGCACAGCGGCGCGTTGCGCTCGAAGGCGGCGGAGGATGCGAGGGCATCCTGCCGGGCCTGGCCCGGCGCGCTCAGGACTATGCGCGCCGCAAGCTTGCCGAGGGCGGAGACGAAGAACGTGTACTCGAATTCCTCGACGAAGAGCTCGGACAGTTCGCGCGAATGGAGACCTGTCCCGATTGCGGGGGGTCGCGCTTGAACGAAAACGCGCGCTCCGTTCGCATTGACGGAAAGGCGATCAGTGAGGTGAGCAGCCTCGACGTCGGTGCCTTGAAGGAATGGCTCGATGGAGCTCGGGTTTCCTCGCAGCGCGAGGAGGCAGTGCGGCCGTTGCGCCAATCGATCGGACATCGGCTTACGTTCCTTCAGGAAGTGGGTCTTGGCTATCTCAGCCTCGACCGTACGGCAGGGAGCTTGTCTGCGGGGGAGGCGCAGCGAGTCCATCTTGCGGCCCAGCTGGGTGCGCGTCTGTCAGGTGTGCTCTACGTGCTCGACGAGCCAACGGCTGGCTTACATCCGGCCGACACCATGCAGCTGCTGACCACCCTCGATGAGCTTCGCGACCTCGGCAACACCTTGGTGGTCGTCGAGCACGACGAGCAGGCGATGCGCGCGGCGGATCACTTGGTCGAGATGGGGCCCGGCGCCGGCGAGAGCGGAGGACATGTGGTTGCCGAAGGCAAGGTCGAGGCGCTCATGGCGGACGACGAGTCGTTGACCGGTGCGTATCTATCCGGGCGCCGAAGCGTTCAAGTGCCGAGCCGACGTCGCGCAGGCAGGGGCTCGCTCGCCATGCGCGTGACGGATCTCCACAACCTGTGTGACGTCCAGGTCGAGTTTCCGCTGCGTTCCTTTTGCTGCGTGACGGGCGTGAGCGGTAGCGGCAAGAGCTCGCTCGTCGTCGATGGGCTGCTGCCGGCGGTGCGGGCGAAGCTCGGACTGAGTGCCGAAGTGCCAGCAGGCGTGTCGCTCGACGGGGGGGCCGGCCTGGCCCGCGTCTCGTTCGTCGACGCTACGCCGATCGGACGCAGCGCGCGTTCCAGCCCTGCGACCTATCTTGGTTTGCTCGGGCCGTTGAGGGAGCTCTTTGCTGGGCTGCCCGAGGCGCGTGCGCGCGGGTATCGCGCGGGCCGCTTTAGCTTCAACGTCAAAGGAGGCCGATGCGAGGCCTGTAAAGGGGAGGGGATTCAGCGCATCGCGATGCAGCTGCTACCTGACGCAGAAGTCGAATGCGAGGTCTGCGGCGGAAGTCGCTACAACGACGAGACCCTTCGTATCCGGTACCGCGGCTTGAGCATCGCGGAGGTCCTGTCGCTTTCAGTCGAAGAGGCCTACGTACTATTCGAGGCGGTGCCCGCCGTTCGCTCCCGCCTCGATGCCCTGCGACGCGTCGGCCTCGGCTACCTCGCGCTCGGCCGCCGTTCGACCACGCTCAGTAGCGGCGAGGCCCAACGCATCAAGCTCGCGCGTGATCTCGCGCAACCTGCCCACAAGCCGACACTGTACATTTTCGACGAGCCTACGCGCGGATTGCACTTCGTCGACGTGGAGCAACTGGTCGCCATCCTGCACCAGCTGGTCGAGGACGGCCACACGGTCATCGCAGTCGAGCACCAACTCGATGTGATCCGGAACGCGGACTACCTGGTCGATCTCGGGCCTGGATCGGGGCCGGAAGGCGGAAAGGTCGTCGCGACGGGGACGCCGGAGGAGGTGAGAGGGAGCGGGTCGGTGACGGGGAGGTACATTTAGCAGTGGCAGTGGCAGTGGGTTAGCCGCTGGCGTTTAGGGAGCGGCTGAAGGCGTCGCCTACCATGACGCAGGCCTCGCGCAGCTCCAGGTCGCCGCCGACCAGGATCGCCAGAGGGTTGACTTCCACAGCCTCGATCTCTGCGCGCCACTGATGCACAAACGCGGCCAATCGCATCAGGACGTCGCCGATCCCGGTTACGGCTTGGGCACGCTCCTGCGGGGTGCCGGCGAGGAGCAGGGAGCTGCCGCGCAGTCGGAGCAAGACGCGCTCCAGAGCTTTGGCACTGGCTGGAAGGACGGTTTGCGTCATGTCGGCTGACGCCCGCCCGTGTGGGTCCGCAAAGCCAACCTCGGTCAAAATCGGGCCCGTGGCCAGCGGCTCCATGCGAACGCGCAATAGCGTGCGGGCGATCGTCGACGCGCTCACGGTGACCCCGAGTAGCCGCGCATCGGGCGAGCGGCGCTTGGCTACTGCCATGATCTGGCGGAAGGCATCACGCGCTTGTCCGGCCGAAAAGACCTTGGCGGCCAAGTCCGGGTGGTCCCAGAGCCTGAGATCGGGTGACGCCAGAGCGACACGCACCGGGAAGCCAATTCGGGCCGCCTACGACGCCGCGCGCGACGGGGTCGCACAGAGCTCCTCGAACGGCAGAGGGACGTCGTAGGGTTCGAGCGCGGCCTTACTGGCGGGATCCGAGAGGGCTCGTTTGGGTCCGAGGAGCACCTCGAGGACTGCGTCGGCTTCGACCCCTTGGACCACGGGAACTTTGGGGTGGAATGGGTCCTGGGAGGCACGCATCGCCCGCAGCGCGCCCGCCACGTCGCGAGGCGGCCCGATGGGCTTAGGCTTTGGACCCGTGCCCTGGTGCGCGATCAGGCCATCGTCGCTTCGGATCAGCCTGCCATGACTCGGGTGACTGACGCTGTCGCCCAGCCGCACCCGGTCCACCGCCGGGAGCTCCTTTGTCGCGGCCGCCCATGGCCGTTCGATCTCGAGCTCTAGCAGTGCAAGCACTGCTGCCAGGGGGCCCGTCTCGTGGACCGCCGGTAGACCCAAGTCGTGGAGCAGACCAAGTGGCTCTGGGCCGATGACCGCGATCGGGGCCTTCTGCATTCCGGCATCCGTCGCCTCGGACAGTCGAACCGCGATGTCTGCAGTGAGCGGTTGCTCGATCGCGAGTGCTGCCCGGCGGCCGCCGGTGAGGGCCTCGATCGCGGTTTCCCACGGGCGCTCGTGTACCTCCGGCTCCACGGACAGACCAATCCGCTCGGCGTCGCGCGCCACATCGACCGCCAGCTCCGGGCAGTCACAGAAAATGCTCCACGCCTTGGGCATTGCCGTGCCTGCAAGGATACCCCCGCCGCGCCTCTTCGCCCACTTCCTCGAATCCGGATCCCGATGAGAATTGTCGTGTCTGCTCCATGCGGTCGATCCCAAACGTCGGATCAGCTCTAGCTTTGTGACGACATGAGCTTGACGCCTCGAACAGCACGGTGATAATCCGGGCTCGACGGGTGTAACCCCTCTTACGAAAAGGAGGAATCAGCCGCTTGGGGGTCATTCTGAGGAGAGTCGCGACATGCGCCTGAAGCTGATTGCGGGCAACCTCGTCATCGTATTGCTCGTGGGGTTGGGGTCCTATCTAGTGGTCCGCGCCGGGCTCCTGGCCGAGCTTTCGAGACGGCTCGAGGACGGTATCGGGGACGATTCCGAGCTCTTCGCGAGGTCATGGCGTGCCAATGGCGCTCGTCTTGCCGAGGGTGTTTCAAACCGCGCGGCGAGCGATCCCGTGCGGAACGCCTTTAGCGCCTCGGGCCAAGCCAAGCGCCGACGCAGGGCGTTCAATGCGGCGCAGGATGTGTCGAAATGGTTCCAGAATCCGGCGCGGGGTCGCCATGAGCGGCCACACATCGTCGTGGTCACCGACGAGACCGGGCGCGTCATTGCGCGCGACACAGACCAGAACCGCATGTTCGGGGAGCCGCTGCTCAGTCAAGTGCCGGTCCTTCGCAGCGTCTTGAAACGCGGCACTCCAAGGTACGGCGTATGGCGCCATGGGGACAAGCTCCTGCAAGTGGGGGCTGCGGCCGTGCGAAACGACCAAGGCGGCGTGGTCGGCGCGCTGCTCGTGGGCTACGACCTTTCCAACGGCTTTGCCCAGGCGGAAGCCGCGCCGATCGGACATGACCTGCTCTTCGTCACCCCCGATCGGATCTATAGCACGTCGACGTCCGTCGAGGTCCGTAACGCGCTACAGAAGGCCCTCTATTCACCGCCACTCGACGCCGAAACCAAAGCTGCACTGCAGGGAAAACCCATACTGCCCTGGACCGCGACGCTCGCAGGTAACGAGTATGTCGGGATGACCGCTGCGCTACCGATGGCGAGTGGCGTCGAGGCCGGATATGTCGTGTTGGCCAATCGCGCCAAGTACACCGAGCTTGCGGGGGTTGCGACGATGATCCTCTGGTTCACTTTGCTGGGGCTGATCGGTGTCGCGATTTACGGGTACATCATCGCCAACAACATCATGGAGCCGATCGAGCAGATGGAAGACGACCTCCTCGCCGTCATCAATGGCCGGAGCGACGTTCGTCTGGAAGTGGAAACCCCCGAGCTCGGAGGGCTCTCGTATCGGGTGAACCAACTCATCAACTTGTTTACCGGGGTCGCCGAGGAAGACGATGAGGGCCGGGCGGTGACGAGCAGCGGGGCATGGAAAGCGGTGAGCGTCTCCGGTCCCGAACCATCCGCGCGCCTCGGCTCTGCGGGTCCGGCGCAAAGCGATGACCCCGAGGCGGCTGCGCTTGCGGCGCTTCCCGAGAGCGAATACTACGCACAGCTCTACCAGAACTACATCGCGGCGAAGCACTCCGTGGGCGAAGACGCCACCAACGTTCTCGAAGAACGTTTTGTCGAACGAATCCGGGGGAACGCGGCACACCTCGTCAAGAAGCACGGCGCGCGCATGGTGCGCTTCAAGGTCGAGACCATCGGCGGCCAGGTGAATCTCAAGCCGGTTGTGATTCACTAGAGCATATCTCGTTGCACCCCCCGCCCGTTGGGCCTAGTGCTTGACCTGTCATGGGGTTTTTCGATGTGTTCAAGGGTGGTGGTGGCGGGCTCCAGAAGCACGCCGCGCGTGTGGCCAATAAACGGGCCCAGCAACACGAGCGTTGGGAGTCGATTCAGGCGCTCGCGCGCGACGGCTCCGAGGAGGCGATGCGCGCGCTACTGATGCGCTTCACGATTCGTGTCGACCCGAGCATCACCGATGGCGAGGAAAAGAACGCCGC
>Ga0114931_10008618_pt1 | contig 12316 bp, 12 predicted proteins | sample 2SBtaG_FD_89579 | JGI IMG/M metagenome (GOLD analysis project Ga0114931, IMG submission 89579) | Deep subsurface microbial communities from Kolumbo volcano to uncover new lineages of life (NeLLi) - 2SBTROV14_V59a metaG | ecosystem: Environmental > Aquatic > Marine > Volcanic | place: Kolumbo...
TGGCGTTGATATACCTTGGAACGCCAACGTAAAATCTGATTATTTTGTGGCGATAGTGCGATCGCCTTATTGAGGTCGCTGAGTGCATTATTGTAATCACCTAACAGGTAATTATTAACGCCTCTCTCATACAGGAACCACCAGTAATCACCATAACGTAATGCTTGATCATAAAACTCTTTTGCCTTTTTCCTGTTCCCGTTCCTTCTGAGTTTATCAGCAATCACATAATGGGAATATCCATGGAGAATATCCAGCTTTGGATTCCTGGAAAGGTATCTGTTTGATCGATTGGCAAAATCACGCATCTGCTTCAGTGAGCCGCCCCACTTGGGCTGTAGCGTAAACATATAAAGGCCACGTATTACAAATGAGGCAGGATCGACCTTTAATGCTCTTTCTAATAAGGCATCGATCGACCGTCGATCGCCTTGTCTCATCTCAATACTCATCAGGTAACTATACGCTGCCGTTAATTTCGGATTAATTTTCAAAGCGGCCAGCAGATCTTTTCTGGATTTATGGAAATAGCTTCTCATCCCCTGGATCTGTTCTTTCCGGGTGTCTTGTATGTAGCGTTCCCCTCTGGAAAGATTAGCCAGGTTCCAGTAATAAATGCCTCTTGCCAGTTTGGCGGCATAGGATTTTGGGACTTTATCTACCCATGAATTCAATCTTTTTTCAAGATCAGGGCTGGAATTTGCAAATGTTGCAAAAACAAATGAAATGATATCTTCCTTATCTCCGGCTTCGTAAGCCTTTTGATACGAGGAAAAAATGGCGTCCGCGGACTCGTAATTTCCTTTATTGAGTATTTCCAGCAATAGAAATTTATCCGGGTACTCGATAGATCCGGAGATGGTAATCTGTGGAAAGAGCAAAATAGTGAGAAGTACAATTCCTGCTTTATTGATCATACATTTCTCAACAGGGTAAATTAATGTTTTTTTATTTGTTTGAGGTTAATCGGCTGAGAATCAGTCCATAAAATTGCTGTTCCGGGCTGGAGAAGCGCCAGCCAAGATGATACTTGCAATTAAAACAGGTAACTGTACGCCATGCAAATTCGGGAAACCATGTATGGTCCAGTGTTTCCTCTCCTGTGCAAATGCATCCCGCCGCATCAGAGAAACATCCAATATGGAATGTGATCTCCAGAGGATTAGTGAATGTATGTTCATGTGAACCATGGACACTGATAATGTTCTCACCGTGAGTAATGACCGACTTGCAATTTGCACAGCGCAAGCCATCATCCTTGCTCTTCAGGAGAGACTCGCTATCCTGTTTCTTCTGATTCACACTTGCTGAATCGAAGAAAAAAATAAATGGAATCTCATGAACAGAGATCATGTGGAATATAGTAATATAATTTGATCGTATTTAATACAGGCCGGATATTACAGGCAATACATTGTTTCACTACCGGACTATCTGGTTACTTTCGATCACGCTTTAATTTATTGTCTTTTACAAAGTTTTTCTGATTTCGTCTTTCTGGCGTGCTAATACATAATGGTGAATCCTGTCGCTGTCTTCCATGTCAAGATCAAGAAATCGGCATCCACATACGCCGGAACCTGTAATATACAAAACTTTTAACATTGTAACGATCTCCGTGTCCTCATCCGGCAATGAAAACCGTCCATGGAAAGTGTCGCCTTTACTAAAATCAGCATTTTTGAAAGCAATGCCACCCGCACTTATATTTTCCACTGGTACTTTTTGATTATCAAAACACAGGACAACTGGCTTATCCTGCGCAGGTGTTACCCGTACAGAAAGACGTTTATCTTCTGTGTTAAAGTTGATAAGTAACGTTTCATTGATCTTTTTCTTTTTCCAGAACAAACTCAACTCTCCTGTTAATGCTTCTGTTGGCTGGTGAATCATTTGGCACCAAGGGCATGAGATCGCCATAACCTGTCGCAGTCATTCTGTACGGATCGATATCCCGGTCGATAAAATATCGCAATACAGTGGCTGCACGAACTGCAGACAGCTCCCAATTTGAGGCGAAGCGATCAGTGGAAATCGGCACATCATCAGTGTGCCCTTTTATACTGATGCTGTAGTCCGGGTATTTGAAGAACAGTTCATATATCTCGTCAAAGACAGGAATCACGTCGTCATTCAACTCTGCCGCACCAGACTCAAACAGTGCAGTTCCTCTGATTTGTATTATGACCTTGCCTTCTTTACTGAATACTTTTATCGAATCATTCAATCCATTAAACGTGATCATCTTTTCAACATCCCTGACGATCCTTTCCTCCGGCTCTCTCAATCCGGTTACCTCTTCCAGACGAATCGGTGTTGAATCCTTAACTGTATCACTGATTTCCAGGATAGTATCAGCTAACTCTTTGTCACTATCACCGGCACCGCCTCTACTGACATTTATCTGTCCTGGATTAAGGCTGGTCTGTATAGAGGCAAATGCTGTTCTGAACTTTTCGAGTTCAATATTAGACATTGAGTACAGCAGAATAAAAAATACCAGCATTACCGTTATCATATCGGCATAGGTGACTATCCATGTCGAGTTATCGTCCTCGTAAATTTCTTCCTGATTATTTTTTCTTTGCCTGCTCATTAGATTTAATCCGATTCTTGAGATAGGAAAATGATTTCCTCTGCGACCTCGGTATATATGAGGAAAGCCGCTCATATACCGAAAGCTGATTATTGTCCTCCAGCAAACTTATGGCGCCTTCGAAGATAATTTCGAGATTCATTACTTCCAGCACCGTTCGTGACTTGAGTTTTCCTGCAATGGGCAGAAATATCATGGTGGATAACAATGTGCCATAAAATGTTGTCAACAGGGCAACGGCCATTGATGGGCCAATACTTGAAGGATCCTGTAGTTTACTCAACATTTGAACCATACCAATCAGGGTTCCCAACATGCCAAGCGCGGGAGCATACAGACCCATTTTCTTGAAGACATCCTGGACAATAAAATGCCTGGCTTTTAGCGCATTAATTTCGGTACGTAAAACTGCGTGTAAAAGTTCTTCGTCAGCAGCGTCAGCAATCAGATCACAAGCTCTTCCCAGAAATGGCGAACTGGTTTCCACATCCTGAAAACCCAATAGTCCTTTACTACGACTTAAATTACAAAGTTTGAGCATATTCGCAACAGTAGCATTGAGATCCTGTTTATCGCGGGTAAAAACGATAAAAGCACTTTTGAATGCCGCCATCACATCACTTAACTGGAATGTCAACAATGTAGCAGCTGTCGTACCGCCGACAACAATCATCATGCCGGGAATATTTATAAAATTGTGTACATCACCACCAAGAATGATCGCAGACACAATTAACAAAAAACCAAGAACGATACCTATGAGTGATGTTGGATCCATGTTTTGCCCGATTGTTTCCTGTATTTACCATCAACAATAATTCGAATGAGGAAAGATTCTCCATTCATGACAAATGAACGAAACGTGAAAAGGGATATATCAAGAAAAGTTAAAATGAGGACTTTTGCAACGAGAGTGCGCAACAACACGTGTTTCCATCGATTATCCCGACGGGCACATGTTTTCTGGCAATCCCGCTGTCATAGAGTCTTTAATATATAACTCCTTAGACCGGTAATTTTGCGTCCCCGCCTTTCGGTCAGGTATGCCCTTTTCAGATTACCTTCGATATAAGTAACGGCGAAAAACCTTGAAACTTTAATAGTATTCGGGTAACCAGATACTGTAAATAGAACATATTCAGAAGCTTGCCAGCATGCTGTTACTTGATTTTCCTGCGGATAAGACCAGATTTCACTACTTGAAAACAACGCAATCAAGCACCATTAATTACTTCTGCTGATTATCTCCGGAAGCAGACATAGCGATATATTTCAATGTCACTCCCTTGAGAGTCGAATCTGTCGCCTGGTCGAGGCGGTCAATCGTTTCGTTGACCGATTGTATATCGGGTAATTGATTATATTTTGTTAATGCCGTTTCCTTGCCATTGCGCACTGCGTCCAGCACTTCTTTTACAGGTGTGGTATCAAGCGGTTTCGCGGGCAAATAGACCGGTGGGTCATCATTTGTCTCATTGATAATTCCATTAGCCTCCAATGCCTCCATTACGGGCTCCATTTCATCAACTGCAATGTGCAAATACTTTGCGAGGGCAGTTAATGACCAGGGAGGATGACCAAGATAGAAACTGTGACTAATCTGGAACATCGCCAACATGGCAAGTTTTTCTGTCAGACGGATACTCAGGCGCGAATCCTGATGGCTGAGTTTTATGCTTTCCGGGTTCTGGATATAAAAAGCAATGCTCGCGCCGACCAGAAGGATCATCCATGCAAGATATAACCACAGGATAAATAGAATCAGTGTAGCGAAAGCTGAATAAACTGCCGTGTATTTGGTTGACGAGACAACAAAGAATGCGAACATCCAGCCAACACTTTCCCAAAGAATTCCGGCAATAGTTGCCCCGATAAATGCGCAGCGGAATTGTACTTTTGTATTGGGAATAAAAATATAAATGAAAGTAAAAGCTAGAATGATTAATAGATAAGGAACAAGTTGTGTCAGGAATTTAATCAAGGAACCAAACGGTTCTATCGCGACAATCATCTGCATCACGGATGAGTTCATCAATGATGCAGTAATAAACATCGCTGAAAAGACCAGTACCGGACCGATGATCAGCACACTTAAATAATCACTGAATCGCTGGGACAAGGGCCGGTGTTGTTTAACATGCCATGTGTAGTTAAAAGCGCGTTCAATCTTCTGTAGCAGAGAGACAACCGTATAAAAAAGCAGCGCGAGCCCCAGACCGCCCAACACACCTACTTTCATATTTTCTACAAACCCGATAATAAGCGTGCTGATTTCGACACCCTTCGGGCCCATTGGCGCCAGAACATTAAGCAATAGAGGCTCCAGCTGGTTGTGCACACCAAAGGCTTTTAATACTGAAAAACTGACTGCGAGTAATGGGACTAATGAGAGCAGCGAAGTGTAAACCAGGCTCATGGCGCGTAAGGGAAGAAGACCACCTGACAATTCTCTCGCCAGTACGTGCAGTACCCTGATTATATTGATAAGCGCCGCTTTCCAGGCGGGGGCGGATGCAGCATCAGTCCCCCATATTGAGTTCATGACATTAATCTTGAGTTGTCCCAGCTTGTCCATGGCAATGAGCCTCTAGAGAAATGTCTGTCTACTATACCCGGAAAATTGATCCTCTTTCCATAATTTAAGCAAAGGAAGCCTGAAAAATCAGCGATCTATTTCTTGCGCGAATAGGGTAAATCGAGTGCAGTTGTGATGAATTGCATGAACGGGCTGGCGGCGGTCAAAGCACGTTCGACTTCGGTGATGAATTTCGGCGTAAAAATCAATGACGGTTCCGCTGATTGCAGAATAAAGAAACTTTTACGCTTCAGATCTTTAATATGCAGGTGATCAGCATCAAAGCCACGAGGTGGGCGTTTCAGACTATCTCCTCTTATCGCGCCGAATCGTTTTATCAGGGTTTTGTTCTTCACTATTTTTATCCATGCATCAGGCTTTTCGATAATTGAGGTTCGTATCTTGTACAGGATGTCATTCGGCGGACACCAGACCCCGCCACCGAAAAACACTTCTTTCGGTTCAATATGAATATAGAACCCCGGCGCATGCGCATCTTTTCCGGCCATGTGGCGGAAATGACAGCCTATATTTTCCTTGTAAGGTTTTTTATCCTTAGTAAACCGAACATCTCGATAGATTCTGAACATTGAGCCACCGTTACGCCTGGCATCGGCAACGTAACGATCTGATATTTTTTCCAGCCGGGGCGCCATGGCGACGATAAAATCGAGCATCGGCTCAACAATGCTTTCCAGGTATCTTGGCTTGTTGTCATTGAACCAGTCACGATTGTTATTTCGCGAAAGTTCGGTGAGAAATTTAAGTGAATCTTTGGGAAACCCCGGAAATGATTGCTTCATAGCGTTTTCTATCCTGGTTCATTCATAGTGGTACTTCTTTAAACAAGTAATTGTACATTTCCAGCGGCTGACAACAAGTAGACTTGAAGCATACTGTCAGATCCTGTTATTTCCAGTCCTGACACTTCCTTGTCATATATGCTCATGCTATTGGCGCAACGACCGGTCAATGCTTCTTATCTTGTTAGTACGATGCGTCATGCTGTAGACCAGGTTAATCTGGGTCGTTAAATCCGGTGCCACCTGACCCACGTTTGTAGCCCGGTTACCGTTCCAGTCCTCAAAGACCGGAACAAAAAAGCGCGCCTGTAAACTGAAGGATCGCCCCATTTCTATGCGAAAACCCGGAACAAAATCCAGAAAGTCTCCGCCTGTGTTTAATACTTCTGTGCCGTTGCGTAATCTGGCGGGCAAGAAACGATTAGCATCACGGTCATGCTGTGCATGCAAGTAACTGATGCCCATTAACACTGATATCCAGTCAACCGGTACAGGTAATGGATATTCCACACCAGTATTCAGTTCAATCTCATTGCCGAATTTGTAACCACGGCTGTTTTTCTCAAGCGGTATACGGGCAAAGACGCTGCCAAATAATATGTAGCCATTGAGATCCTGATAAAACGATACTGTCGGCACTATGTCATAAGCGCCTGAACCTGTCTGAAAGGCGGGTGGTAGAAGTGTTGAGTCATTTGGTTCGGAAATACTGCCGCTGGGAAATTTAAGCCCCAGTCCGATTGATACTGAAGGTTCTGTTCGAATGGATGGTGTCAGAATTTCATAGCGGCCAAACACTGAAATATCACCGATACCTTCTGCAATACGTGTACCGAATTTGCTGGTCTCTTGTCGCTTGCGCACGTAAGGGATGAGAAGTGATGCTGTGAATTTTCTGGTAAATCCATAATCGAGAAAGAGCGTTGTTTGGGAAATGAATGCTTTGTTACCGCCAGGATTGATAATATCATTACCACCTTCCCGAAAGTTATCAAAATCTGCGTGTTCGGTAGTTATACCTATTCGAAACTGGTTTTGTCGCAACTGGATCTTTTCTGTATCCAGGGCCTCCAATGGTAAACAGACCGAACCACAACCACCCGCTGCTCTTGCAGACTGACCTGACAACATACATGCACATGCAACCGCCACCCAGAAAACCCCGTATTTCATCGCGCAACTATTGCTAGTAGTATTTTTGGCAATGCTTTTATCTGTAAAACGAGTCAATAATGAATTTTTTCCACACATAACAGTTCTCCCATGAATTTAATTTGAAACAACGAACTGTATGTAAGTGTGTATAGGGATATCAACCACAAAGATGTAAGGGCTCTGCGATCTACGGTTGATGATGGACTCTTGGCTCTCAACAAGTGTTCCCTGACCTTGCCTGCTCATAAATGTTATATCCGGTATCCATATCAGTTATACTGGATTCAGATATGCGGGTACATGGATGTGGTCTCCACTCATCGTGAGGTCACGCTGGCTATCAACATAAACACTATGATACTGAATATCCTGCCATTCCTGCTTGTAACGACAGGCATTATCATGTTGTCGTTCTCAGTTTACTCAACACAAAAAATCAGCCGGGAAGACCCTGGCCGAAAGGATCTATGGAATATATTATTGTTCCTCAATGTTTTCTTCATTGCGGGATACATCATGGCTGGCTATATGCTGTTGACCGATACGGTCACTCTGAATGAATTTATTGTCTCCTTGATACTGTTCGGTGGCGGGGTCTTCTTTATGCTCACTGTCCGGATGAACTATCATTCTATACAAAATGAAAAGCAAAAAGTGGATATGGAGCGACATCGTGGTATGCATGATGACCTTACGGATCTTCCCAATCGAAAATATCTGTACGAAAAAATCGGGCACGCCATATTAAATGCAAAACGCAACAAAAGCACTGTTGCCATCCTGTTGATGGATCTTGATCAATTCAAGGAAATCAACGACACACTTGGACACCACTATGGCGATCGTTTACTTCAGCAGATCGCTCCCAGATTAAAAATGTTAATACATGATACTGATACAGTTGCAAGAATAGGTGGCGATGAGTTCACCATCATTTTAAACGGCCAGTCTGCATTTGAAGCTATTGAGTTTGCAAAAATAATTGAAAAGTCCGTGCATGAACCATTTGATATTGATGGATACAAACTTAATATTGGAATAAGTATAGGCATTTCCATTTACCCGGAGAATGGCATTAATGCCAGGACACTACTGAAATGTGCTGATGTAGCGATGTACGTCGCTAAATACAGTGATTTGAGCTATTCCGTTTATGATCCTGCCCAGGACAAGCATACTGTTAACCGGCTCAAATTGATGGGTGAATTGCATGATGTGTTAAACAAGCGGCAACTTGATCTGCATTATCAGCCAATAATATCGATTAAAGATGGACATGTCTGTGGTGTCGAGGCATTAACGCGCTGGAACCATCCGAAACATGGGATCATCCTTCCGGATGAGTTTATACCTTTAATTGAGTCGGCAGCCCTGATCAAGCCACTGACCTTGTGGGTGCTCGAGTCTGCCCTTAAGGATCATATTTCATGGAAAGCCATGGGTATTGATATGCCAGTCTCGATCAATGTCTCCATCAAGAACCTTAATGATGAAAGCTTCACCGGACAGGTTGAGTCACTGCTCAAAAGCTGTGAAATCGATCCTTCTATTCTTACTTTCGAGATCACTGAAAGCAGTATGATGGATGACAAAAAGCGCACGTTTGAGATGATCACAAAATTACATGACCTGGGCATACACATATCCATCGATGACTTTGGCACTGGTTACGCGTCACTCGCTTATATCAAGCAACTTCCAACCGATGAGATCAAAATCGACAAATCGTTTGTCATGGATATGCTGGATGATGATAACGATGGCATTATTGTGCGCTCCACTATTGATCTGGCCCACAACATGGGATTGAGAGTCACGGCCGAAGGTATCCACAATAAGGATGTGCTGGATCTACTGGAAATTCTGGGGTGTGATATGGGCCAGGGGTTCTATATCTGCCCACCGCTGCCCGCTGAAGAGATTACTGGCTGGATTGGAAGTATAAACCAGCAGGCAAGTGGCCATTAACTCTGATTTAAATAAGGGTTCTACCGCTAAAATCACCATTTCTTCTATTAATATCATATGGATAACGTATAAATACGGCTGTTAAATTCCCTGTCTTTCATCGTTTCGTTCAGCTTGTGTTCACCCTTGCCGGCGTAGTGTGTACAACATCAGGAACCATCCTGATTTGTAAAACACACCAAGGAGGTGTCACATGAAAACCAGGATATTAGTAACAAGTTTGACATTAGCGATGTTGTTGTCAGCTGCCATGGCAATCCCGAGCGTTGCCCAGGCCAATAATCGATATCATGAAAACGATGATGATCGTAGTGGTTATTCTCACAATAACCGTCACTACAACAGGCATTATTATTCACGGTATGAGCGATATCGTTATTACCGTCATAACAATTATCATCGCCGACATCACTATGGCCATCATTACTACCGACCTTACTATTACAAGCCCCATCACTACCAGCCTCATCATGGTGGCTATTATCGTAACAATAGTCATGTTCTGTTTGGCGTTGATACAGGCAGTGCCCGTGTGGTGGTACGCTATTAATAATAAGCCCGGTGACATGCAGTCTTTCACTGTCATTCACCGGGCTTTTTTTCTGGAGTTTCGTCCCCAAGTAGCTAGAATTGTTTACAATGAATACGCGCTCATTTCTGTTGTTGGTTCTTATTATCATGACAAGCCCTGTACATCAGGTATTGGCGGGGCAAAGTAATTGGCGCTACAGCCCCCACCGTTTTAATCAAGCAAGCGAACGTCAATCAGCTATCTCCCGACAACAGGCCGCCGCTATTGCGCAACAGCATATCAGCGGACGCATATTGTCGATCAAGCGCGGGCGTGGCACCTACCGTGTCAAAATTCTGAGTGGTCAGGATACCGTGCATATTGTTGTCGTCGACGCCAACAGTGGCGCTGTCTTATCCTCATACTGAGGCACCTCAGATTAATCAAGATGCGAATTCTTGTTATTGAAGACGAAATCAAACTTCAGACCCAGATCTGTAAACAACTGGAGGCCGATGGCTATATGGTTGACAGTTGTGGTGAAGGTGAAGAAGGATTGTTTTTTGCAAGTGAATATCCGCTGGATGCTGCCATCGTTGATATCGGATTGCCTGGCATTTCCGGTCTTGATGTCATCACGACATTACGTGAGAAAGGAAGTATCCTGCCGATTCTCATCCTGACGGCCCGGGATAGCTGGCAAGACAAGGTCAAAGGGTTGGAAACAGGCGCCGATGATTACCTGGCCAAACCTTTTCAAATGGAAGAATTGCAGGCAAGAGTCAAGGCCTTGCTGCGTCGCGCTACTGGCGCACCCGGCACAACACTGAATTGTGGCCCGATGACACTCAATATGACAGCACAAATTTTAAAAATTGATGATACGAAAATTGATTTAACGGCCTTTGAATACCGGCTACTTGAACAACTGATGCGCCATCAAGGTGAAGTCCTGTCCAAAAATTCACTGACAGATTATCTCTATCCACACGATGATGATCGTGACAGTAATGTCCTTGAAGTGATGATTGGTCGGCTTCGTCGTAAACTCGACCCTGACGGCAAACTCAACCCTATTGAAACCCTGCGTGGCCGCGGCTATCGATTTACTCCGGATTGCCAAACTGCGGTATGAAGTCTTTAAACCAGCGCATTCTGTTCAGTGCTTCACTGGTGCTTCTTGTTTTTATCATCGGTACTGCTGCCACACTGGATCGGGCCTTTTATGACAGCGCTCGTGCGGGTGTGCGGGATCGTATGCTCGGCCAGCTTTATCTATTGATGGGTAATGCAGAGGTTGATTCAAAGGGTGCTTTGTCCATGCCACTTGAGCTACCAGATGCGGATTTAAATCGCCCTGATTCCGGAACATATGCCTTCATTACTAATAAGAACGGCATTATCGCCTGGCAATCCGCATCCACACTCAATGTACAAATGCCGTCACCTGTACTAATGGCAAAGGGCATGAAGAAATTTGACCAGGTAAAGCTTGATAACAATAAACCATTTTTTATCTACAGTTTCGGTATCACCTGGTCAACAGAATCCGGTACTTACCCACTCACTTTTAACGTCGTCACCAACACAAACTCGTTCGATGCACAAATCGGAAGCTATCGAAAGAATCTGTGGGGATGGTTAGGGTTAATGGCGCTACTGTTATTGATTGCCCAGGCATTAGTACTGCGCTGGGGCCTTCGTCCTGTCCGTCAAGTATCATCCGAGCTCTCCGCAATAGAGTCTGGTCAACAGAATAATATACAAGGAGATTACCCGCGCGAATTAAAACTTCTGACTGACAATATCAATTCTTTAGTTAATCATGAGCGAAAACACCAAAAACGCTACCGCAATGCGTTGGATGATCTTGCTCATAGTCTCAAGACGCCACTGACAGTTTTGCGCGGAGCAATTGAAATCGAGGATGACGAACTAAAAAAGAAGCATACAATAAACGAGCAAATCAGTCGCATGGACAACATTGTCCAATATCAATTACGTCGGGCGGCAACTGCCGGTAGTTCGCCTGGAACACGTCAACTCACATTACGGCCAATCGTCGACAAGATCGTGAATACTCTCAATAAAGCACATCATAACAAGGCCCCGGTAATGAATATTGATGTGGACGCTAAGCTACGTCTGCGCATCGACGCGGGTGATCTGATGGAATTACTCGGCAATTTACTCGATAATGCTTTTAAGTGGTGTCATAAGACAGTAAGTATTTCAGCAAAGTCCGGGCAGGACACTATTATTATCCGGGTGGAAGATGATGGCCCTGGTATTCAAACCGTGGAGATTGAAAGGATCCTTGAACGTGGAGTCCGGGCCGGCCAGGCCACACCCGGTCACGGCATTGGGCTGGCTATCGTCCGCGATATTGTCCAGGCATATGATGGTACTTTATCGATAGGCAAAAGCACAATGGGGGGAGCAATGGTCACTATCAAGTTGAGCAGTTATTGATGATTTTTGTTTTACCCGGATGACACGGACCTTGTATGCATAACAGTATGCGAAAATAGCAATCCCAGAAATATTGCAAGTTTCTTCATTTACTGCGCCTTAGAACCCAGATGTCCGGCTCGTAAAAATCATAAACGACAATTTTGCTGGTTAATGGTGCTAGTACATTCTTGACGGCACTGATATGTTGTGGATGTTTGAGATAGCGTTCCATGTCAGCCACACTTTCAAATGAA
>Ga0114931_10008619_pt1 | contig 12316 bp, 11 predicted proteins | sample 2SBtaG_FD_89579 | JGI IMG/M metagenome (GOLD analysis project Ga0114931, IMG submission 89579) | Deep subsurface microbial communities from Kolumbo volcano to uncover new lineages of life (NeLLi) - 2SBTROV14_V59a metaG | ecosystem: Environmental > Aquatic > Marine > Volcanic | place: Kolumbo...
CTCGATGGTTACTCGGGCAATCGAAAAATCTCAGGCGAAATCACTCGCCAGGAATATCTAAAAATCTGCGAGTCGATTGATGGGCCCTGGATGAAAAAAATATCCCGCTTATCCGATGAACTGAACATCTACCTCTCCGTCGGTTTTTCGGAAAGCCGCGATCAACACATCTACAACTCGGTCGTCGTGTATTCGCCCGCTGGTGAGATCGTGCTGCATTACTCCAAGTGGCACATCAAAGGTGAACCCTTCAACACTCCTGGCAGTCGGCTACCTGTGGCCACCACCGAGGTCGGTACGCTAGGCGCGTTGATTTGTTACGATCGCAGATTTCCTGAGGTACCGCGTATTCTCGCCCTTAAGGGTGCCGACATTCTCATCGTACCCGCTTATGGCAGAGATGGCGAGCGCAACGAAGCCTTACTCCGTACCCGTGCCTGGGAAAACAGTGTATGGGTAGTTTACGTCAAACAAAACCAAGCACTCATGATAAACCCCAGCGGAAAAATTATTGCCCGGGATCATGGCGACAAAGATCAACTCGTGATTGCTCGGATTGTATTGGACGAGAATGTCGGTACTGGCGACATTCTCGAACGCCGCTCAGCAGAACTATACCGCGAAATCATCGAACTCCAACGACAACCCAAAAAGTAGTGCTAACACGAGCGTGCTCATTTCGAAACCCACCTTACTAATTCGGAGACCTATCTTTCATGCGGACCTTATCAGCCTGCGGTTCACTTTTTCTCTCCTTCGCTTTGTTCACCGTGACAATCGCTGAAGACCGTTACCCCACTTTTACCACGCTCGAAACCGCGGGGCCTGACTTTGCTGTTCAAGGCGAGTATGTTGGACTCGTCGGCGGTACGGTTCCCTTAGCTGCCCAAGTCATTGCAAATGGCGAAGGTAAGTTTGAAGGCGTCATCTTTCGAGGCGGCCTCCCTGGGGCTGGCTGGGATGGTTCCCACCGCACTTACTTTCGCGGCGAAGCAGTTCACGGCATCACCCATCTCCAGGGGATCCAAGGCTTCAAGCTAGAAGAAGAAAACCAATTCTGGGAGGCAACTATCCGAGACGGAGTGCTGCGGGGAACTGATCTATCGCTGCGCAACCAACTACAAGATGTTTCTTTTGTGCTACATAAGGTTCTGCGTAAATCGCCCACTCTCGGCTCTCGACCTCCTGCAGGCTCAGTCGTGCTGTTCGATGGCACCGGTACCGACGCCTGGAAGGATGCAGAAATAGTCGAGGGCAATCTACTCGACCATGGTGCTAAAACTAAAGAATCGTTTCAAGACCATCGGCTGCATTTGGAATTTCGTACGCCCTTTATGCCCTCTGCTCGAGGTATGTATCGCGGCAATAGCGGGGTACTACTCCGCAATAAATACGAGATCCAAATCGTCGATTCCTTCGGGTGGACATTCATCAATCGACAATTCGAGCGAAACTCTTGGGTAGGACGATCCGGTGGCATCGAAGAACTGTTCCCACCCGAGGTGAACATGAGTTTCCCACCGCTCTCTTGGCAGACCTACGACATCGATTTTTTCATGCCCGAAGTCGACCAAGCCGGCAACCAACTGACGCCTCCCATGGTAACCATTCGATATAACGGCGTATTAATCCATAACCGCCGTGTGCTGCCCCCTGAATCTGAAGTACGTCCCGACCGTGATCCTGGTCGGCTTTACCTCCAAGATCACCACGATCGTGTCGTCTTCAGGAATATTTGGGTCGTTGAAAGGTAACTTTCTTGGCGTCCCGTGTTGTCACCCGATTGGATGCGAATTGATCGAGTTTCAAAAACATTCTCGTAAAACGCGATTTTTCTCAAGCCGTTACGTGCTTCGGCTTAATCAATAACGAAAGTGCACCGAGAGCCAGGAGAGTCGCAATTGACGGTTCGGGTACTGATCTAGTTGCCGCAAGCGGAGGGAGACTCGTTCCAAACTGAGCCTCCCAGAAAGACAAGTCTGTCGAATCAATGCTTTCGTTGTAATTCGCATCGCCTTCGGAAAACGTCGTTCCCATGCCAAATCCCTTTTGCCAGGTAAGAAAGTCGGCACCATCAATGTCGTTGTCCTGATCGAAGTTGGCATCGGGAATGACGTCGAACATGAGGCCACCAAATCCTGCTCCGATATTCAGATCGCCTGAATTGAGTTGGATTTTAATGAAATCGCCAGGCACAAAATTATCGTAACGAAAAGAATAAATATCGGTGGTTCCATTCACCGTAAGATTCGTCAGTGTTTCCCGTACATCAAATCCTCCGCCATTGTCGCTGTCACCTCTGGCAGCAAGTCTGCTGACGGGGTTGTGTTCTAGATTGGTATTGTCGATTACGATCCGTAGAAAAAACGACGAGGGAACATTTGAACCCAACTGAATGCGGTTGACGGTATTGTTCGAGTTATCCGAAGTAGCAAGGTCAACGACAGAACCGGATCGCCCAGTTGACCCGTCGGGAAGCGTAAAAGAGTCCCAGTCGGACTTTCCACCTTCGGAATAAACACCGAAGACAAGGGGCGGTCCTAAATCAATGAGACCGGCGTCGGGGGAAAATGTTCGGTCCGGTGCCGATATGTCAAATTGGAATCCTAACCAACTCGGTACCGAGAGACGCATATTGTCGTTAGTTGCTCGCTCTGTGACTGCATTGTTTGCGCCAAATTGGGGGAAATAGTACGCAGTTTGGCCAAACCCTAAGGCCAAAAAGTCGGTCTGGTCGACTGTTTGCCCAACAAATGTGATCGCTTGCTGCGCGAAAGTATGGTTCGAGCTGACCAAGCTGGCGAAGACTACCACAGCTTTCACCAGTTCTTTGAATCGTATTTGTGTCATCAATCTATTCTCGTTCGGATGAGCCAGTCCTGTCTAATTGTAACTGCACGAAAGCTCTCTCATTTCTAGCAAGTTGCAATTCTTCTTGATTCGTATATCGGAACTGCCATTTTTGCAAAGACATCTCAACAGACTACTAACGTCAATTTATCCTGCAGTCTAACCGCCAGTTTACATCGAATCGTATGTGTAGTTAGGCACCGATTTTCTTACTGCTACGCATTTTTTGTGAATCGCGAAAAAGGGTACTTGTATTTCATCTTTTGACTAAGTACGCTTGCACAAACGTTTGTGCAAAGGCATTTTGGCGGTGTATCGGGCGGAGTATCGAGTGTCAAATTCTCGAACCATGGAAAAAGTGACCTTGCTCCATGTTGCCGAAGCAGCTGGTGTGAGTGTGTCTACCGCATCGCGGTCGCTGACGGGGAAGGCTCGTCAGTATCGAATTCGAAGTGAAACGGAGCGTCTCGTCAGGGAAGCTGCCGATAGAATGGGGTTTGAGCCAAGTCACGTAGCACGTTCATTGCGAACCCAACGTTCTGGGCTCATTGGTATTGTCGTACCCGATATATCCAATCCCTTCTTTGCAGCTATTGCGAGAGAAATCACGATTGCATCGGAAGAACACGGCCTCTCAGTAATATTAGCTGACAGCCGTGAGACAACTTCTAGGGAAGCAACTCTTGTACAGCAGTTGCAATCACGGCAAGTCGAAGGGTTGGTTGTATGTCCGGTAGGTGAGACCGACCGCCACCTTCGGCAATTGGAAAACGCGACAGAATCAGTGGTCTTGGTAGATCGCGTCTTTCCTAGTCTTTCGATATCTACGGTGACGAGTGACCACGAATCCGGCGCTTTCCGTGCAACGCGTGAATTGATTCGTCGGGGCCACCGGAAGATAGCATGCCTCCAAGGGCGTCCAGGGACGTTAACAAACGACGAGCGAATCATCGGTTATAAGCGTGCGCTCGCGGCTGAACGCATTGCGTTTCGCACATCCCGAATCGCCGGCGACCATTTTTCAGAAGACTCTGGTTATCGCGCTAGTGGACAGATTCTCGACACACAACCACGCTGTACGGCAATGTTTGCCTTTAACAATCAAATCGCCATAGGTGCGTTGCGTCGATTTGCCGAACGAAGACTGAGTATTCCTCAAGATTTATCATTAATTACTTTTGACGACCATCCCCTTGCGGAATTCCTCGCATCGCCACTGACGGTGGCGCGCCAAGACGCTGCATCACTGGGTAAAATGGCGGCTAAGCTACTGCTTTCGCAACGTTCGTCTTCAAACCGACGGCGAAGCCAGACCGTTCGTGTGCCTGTTCAGCTCATTCGTCGTCAGTCGGTAGGGGATATCAAATCCGGTTGATTTTAAGGCTATTACAGATCTCAGCCAACAACCTACGAACAAGGAGAAAGGAGAAAGCGTGTTTGACCATCCACCACCGCGCATAGCCGTTGTAGGTTCGATCAACATGGATCTAGTCGTCGAATGCCAACGTTTACCTCGGCCAGGCGAAACGATTCATGGCGATTCAATTTGTGAATTGCCAGGAGGCAAAGGAGCTAACCAAGCCGTCGCTGCGGCGCGACTTGGCGCAGAGGTTTCGTTGATTGCAAGAGTTGGCGACGACACTTTTGCGTCGCGCTTGCTCACAAATTTTGAAAAAGAACACGTTTCTATCAATCGGATAATGCAAACCAAAAACTGCGCTAGCGGAGTTGCTGTCGTTACGGTTGATGCTTTAGGCGAGAACGCTATTACTATCATCGCAGGCGCTAACGACGTGCTATCGCCGAAAGACGTTCACGCAGCGGCAAGCGAAATCGAAGCGGCCGATGTCCTGTTGTTACAGTTGGAGTCTCCTAAAGAGACAGCGCTCGCCGCAATTGCGGTGGCACGATCTAGCGGGACGCTAGTGTTGCTGGACCCCGCCCCGGCACCGACTGAAGTGACCGCTGAGCTGTTGGATGTCGATTATATTTTTCCGAACGAAAACGAAGCTGCCACACTCACAGAATTAAAGATCGAAACAGATGCCCAAGTTTGCATTGCCGCGAAGCGTCTTAGCGAAATGGGTGCTCGTTGTGTAGTGATTACACGGGGCGAACGGGGAGCCCTAGTTTACGAACGCGATGGCGAACCAGAGCTTGTGGAAAGTGTGGCTGTCAACGCCGTTGATTCCACTGGCGCTGGCGATGCTTTTGCCGCAGCCTTTGCGGTGAGGGTTAGTCAAAACGCGACGCCTAGAGAGTCCGCTCGTTACGCTTGCTTGGCTGGCGCAGCTGCCACAACTCGCTTTGGTGCACAAACGGCGTTGCCAACTCGAAGTAAGATCGATGCAATTAATCCGATTCGTTTGTAGGCGGAAAGCAGCCTTCGATGTCATTTTGTTCGATAGAAAAAGTTTGCGTGTTGTCCCATGATAACTAATCAATCAAAGAATCTCCTGTGGCTACCACTCTTGCTGCTAACCATTGGATGCAGTCAGGACGGTTCTTCAAATAGCGTGACGATGTCTGAAACCTCGGATGCGGTTTCCGACAAGCCGCACATCGCGCTGATTATGAAGTCGCTAGCGAACGAGTTCTTTTCGACGATGTCAGCAGGAGCAAAACAGCATCAGAGGGCGCATGCCGATCAGTATCAACTCACGGTAAATGGCATCAAGGACGAGCGAGACTTAAGCCGGCAAGTTGCGTTAGTCGACGAAATGGTCGCCAGCGGCGTAGAAGCCATCATCATCGCGCCTGCCGACTCGAAAGCGCTTATTCAAGTACTGCGGCGAGCCCAGGAAGCTGGCGTGGTGGTAGTAAATATCGACAACCGATTAGACGTGGACACTTTGGCAAAGGAAGGTATCAAGATTCCATTCGTCGGGCCTGACAATCGCAGGGGAGCGCGTAAAGTAGCGGATTACCTTGTTTCGAAGTTGAACGAGGGCGACTCGATAGTCATTCTCGAAGGGATCCGCACTTCATTCAACGGGTAACAGCGGCGTCTCGGCTTCGAAGATGCAATGAAACCCACAATGAAGATAGTCGATATCCAATCAGCCGAGTGGGCATTGAGTAAGGCAAATACAATCGCTTCAGCGATGCTGAATGAACACCCAGAAATCAAGGCGATCCTCGCATGTAACGATAGCATGGCGTTAGGTGCTGTTGCCGCTGTGAAAAGCGCAGGGCTTGAGGGAAAAATCCAAATCATCGGTTTCGACAATATCTCGGCCGTGCAACAAGCGATTCGCGACGGAAAGATCTTGGCGACGGCCGACCAACACGGCGACCAACTTGCGGTTTACGGTATTCAAGCAGCGCTTTCCATGTTGAAAAACGGTGCGGAGGAGCTCACTGATCGCGAGACACCGGTCGACCTAATTACGGTGGACGAACTGCAATGAAATCAACCGCCGTGAGACAAGATGCACTGCTTAGTTTGAAGCAACTAAGCAAGCGATACGTAGTTACGGTGCTCGATCGAGTTTCGCTCGAACTACGGGCAGGAGAAATACACGCGATCATTGGTGTAAATGGTGCGGGTAAGAGTACACTCTGCCGCATGATTGCCGGTTTAATACCCACCAGCGGAGGAGGCATGTACCTTGCAGGTCGCCCCTACGCCCCAAAAAACAAAGCGGAGGCGGAAAGAGCAGGTGTACAGATCGTTCAACAGGAGCTGAATTTGATTCCCACGCTTTCGGTTGCCGAGAATGTGATGCTCAATCGATTACCGTGTTTGCTCGGTTGTATCAACTATCGTCAACTGAAACTCGAAGCCAGAAAGGCGCTCGACCGGATTGGGTTAACGGAGGTTGCGCCGGAAGTTCTCGCAGGATTATTAGGTGTGGGCCAACAGCAAATGGTTGAGATTGCTGCCTCGCTCCATTCAGGTGGACGGGTGTTGATATTAGATGAACCTACTGCTACCTTGAGTGCCGCCGAAGTGGAACGGCTGTTTCAGCAACTGCGACGACTTCGAGAGTCGGGTGTCGGCATTATTTACATCAGTCACAGGCTTGACGAGATAACTGACATTGCAGATCGCGTCACGGTTCTGCGCGACGGCCGTTGGATTGCGACGGCATCGACCGCCTCATTATCCTCAAAGCGGATGATCGAGCTGATGACTGATGATTCGGATTCTGGTCACCACGACCACATCAATCGAAGCACCGAACACGAAACACTTCGCGTAGAAAAGATGACACGTCGCCCGGTCCTCCGAGACGTGAGTTTTGTCGCGCATCGTGGAGAGCGACTTGGCATTGCCGGACTTGTTGGTTCGGGTCGCACGGAACTGCTTCGCGCTATATTCGGGGCCGATGCTACAGAATCGGGAGCCGTGTATCTCGATGGCAATGCACAGTCGCATCGCTTTACGCATCCCCGACAGGCAACCCGTCATGGGTTGGCCATGCTGACCGAAGACCGAAAACAAGACGGTTTGCTGATTTCTCTTTCGATCTGTCTGAACACCACGCTGAGCAGCATTTCGCAATTTTCGCGCCGCGGAGTGTTGCGACCGAAACAGGAACGTTGCGCGGTTGAGCACATGACACGTCAGCTTGATATTCGGTGCCGAGATGTCGAGCAGTCTGTCTGCGAACTTAGCGGAGGCAACCAGCAAAAAGTTGCGATTGCCAAATGGTTGCAGTGCGGAGCCGATGTCTTCCTTTTCGATGAACCAACGCGGGGCATCGACATTAGTTCACGTCAACGAATCTATCAACTGTTCGACACCCTGGCGGCGGCGGGCAAGACGCTGGTGATCGTTTCCAGTGACACGGACGAATTAATGCAAACCTGCGATTCCATCCTCGTGATGTCCGCAGGGAAGTTGGTCGCTAGATTTGACCGCCCAACCTGGTCGCGAGAGGCCATACTGCAGGCAGCATTCCGGGGCTATCTTTCGTCTGGGAAAGGGGCTGATTTCCGGTGCAATCCATGAGCCAAAGCAACGACAACATGAAACCAGCGGAAGGACGCTTTCGGCTCTACTCCAGCGTTAGCGAATACCTCGGTTTGCTAACGGCATTAGGATTCTTGGTACTCATCTTCGGATTGCTTAGTGATCACTTCTTAAATGTGAGAACTCTTAGTGCCATTGCCAATCAGATTCCTGACCTGACAGTCGTCGCGGTCGGGATGACGCTCGTATTGGTTGTTGGCGGAATCGATCTCTCCGTTGGATCGGTGCTTGCACTTTCGGCAGCCATGCTGGGAGTGTTATTAGTCGACTACCAGTGGCCGATGGCGGAAGCAATCATCGCCTGCTTGGCCACTGGAGCATTTGCAGGGCTGGTGAGCGGCGCGATTACCTTTGTCGCAGGCATCCCATCATTCATAGTGACGCTCGGCATGTTAGAAGTCGCCCGGGGATTGGCATTTCTCTTGACCAATTCAGAAACCAAGTACATTGGCTCATCTATTGAACGGATCGGGGAGCCGCTTGCTGGGCTCTTAGTCTCGCCTGCTTTTTTCCTTGCGATCGGTTCAGTGCTGGCCGGTCAGTTTCTTCTGTCGCGAACGGTTTTTGGGAGGTACTGCGTCGCCATCGGCACGAACAGCGAAGCGGTCCGTATGTCAGGCATCGATCCCAGGCCTCCCGCTATCGCAGTATTCGCCATTAGCGGTTTGCTGTGTGCGCTGGGTGGCATAATGCAGGCCTCACGGTTGTCATCGGCTGACCCTAACGCGGCAGTAGGACTAGAACTTTCGGCAATTGCCGCTGCAGTGATTGGCGGCACTAGCTTGATGGGCGGGCGCGGCAATGTGATCAATACCTTTTTTGGGGTGCTGATTATCGCAGTATTGCAAACGGGTCTCGCACAGATCGGCATTTCCGAACCGGTCAAGCGTGTAATCACCGGAACGGTAATCGTCGCTGCAGTGCTGCTGGATGCGTGGAGAAATCAGGACGGCGGCTTAAGGACTGTAGGGATCTTGAAGCGGCTAGTTTGGAGGTCAGAAAAATGCCCTCGATAGAAACGCTGGATACAAATTCAATCGAGATGATTCTTAATCATCTGAACGATTTGATGGAACAACGGCGCGACCTTCTGGTGGAACTCGATCGCTCTATCGAAGATGGCGATGTAGCTATGACAACGAAAAAGGTGTTTGCCACATTGGCCAACAAAGCCTTAACTGCAGATGAGCCACTTCCAGGAAAGTACCTCATTCGTATTGGCACGACCGTAGCCAAAGCCGCCCCGTCCACGATGGGGACTCATCTCGCAAAAGGATTTATTCGGGGTGGAACAGCTATAGCGGACAAAACCAAGCTCGATGTCTTCCAGGTGGCACAATTTGCTTGTGCGTTTCTAGATGAAACTTCCAATCTTAGAAATTCGCACTCGCTTTGCGATGACATCATTGATGCTTTCGGTAGAGCCAAAGAGTCCTTCGAAAATTCCGCAAGCAGAGACGACAGATTGACAGTAGCGTTTGACAATGCTGCCCAAGCAGTGAATTTCGCAAGAACTAATGAGTGCAACGCAACCAAGGCAGAGGGTGTGGCTGCGAAGCAAGAACACGGCGCGAAGACGGTGGACCCTTGCATCTTCTTAGTCGCACTCATCTTAAAGTGGATATCCGAAACCATCGCACAGGAACTAGCCCCTGATAGAGAGTTAGAGAATGCCGAATAGCGTATCTCAATTTGTAACACATACGATGCCAAGTCCAATTTGAACTATTTCACCTATAAGGAGACAATTATGCTAAGCCAACATGCGAAGAAAAACGTTGCCAGAGTTTACTATGATTATTTTCTCCCAGCTTGGAGGCGAGTCGCAGCCTATCAAAACGTGCTTTTCCTGGCACTTGTTGCCCTAACAGTATCTCAGCCTGCTTTTGCTGTGAGATATCCCGACGAAACTAAAAATCTACTAGTTGATGCAAAACTAACCAGTAATATTGAATCGTTTGCCAAGGGATTGCGCGGCACAATCAACCAAATAATTTATGATCTCGAAAATGAAAAGTTTGTCGCTCCATCGCTCCATCACGAATACGGCGTGGGATTCATGCAAAATTTGGGCGTTGTTCCTGAAGCGAAGCCTATATGGTGGATGGCCGAATGGCACGAGCCAGTTGAAATAAACACGCTCGTGCTTAGTGGAGCCTATCCTAACCAACCGCAGCCAAATACTGCCTGGGAGATCGAAGTTCGAAAAGAGGGCCAATGGACGACTATCGAACGTGGCATTGGAGGCTGGTATTACAGTGGCCAATTTGAGTGGGGAGGCCCAGGGACGCCCCACATGGCAATCGATGCCTTGCGAGTTAAAATCTTTAGTAAAGATAAGGAATCTTCAATTTCGAGTATCCACTTTCGCGGCAAGGAAGGTACGTCGTGGGTTGTCGCTAATCTTCCGCCAGTCGATGCCAGTTTGAAGCCTCTCTCTTGGCCAGTGCGAGCAGCAGAGAAAACAAAATTTGCGGCGGTCGAGCAGGCAGGGGACATTAGGTCGTGGGAGTGGGACTTCGGCGATGGCACTACTGCGTCTGGTCGCACAGTCGATCATGCTTTCTCAAAGTCTGGCGTCTATAATGTCAAGCTTCGTATTTCAGACGGAACTAGCGATGCAATTTTTACTCGGAAAGTCACTGTCGAATCGTCTCTAGTGGCTCGTATTAAGCCACTGGAACACGTCGTGTTGACTGGCGAAGCAGTTGTTTTCGAGGGCATGGCATCAGGGAAACTGAATAAGAATTATGAGTGGGATTTTGGGGATGGAGAAACTGCACATGGAGAAAGTTCCAGCCATGTCTTTGATTCCCCCGGGATTTATGAAGTTAAGCTCAACGTGTCCGATGGCATGGATAACGACACATGCCTAGCCCTAGTGCGTGTTCATACCGAGGAAACCGTAGGGACCCCACAATTGCTTTTGGATACGGACGCAAAGAACGAAGTGGATGATCAGCACTATATTTCTTACGGATTGTTTAGCGATCTAGATATCCTGGGCATCAACAGTATCCATCACGGCGGTGGTCAGGAGCCAACCAATTATGGCGAGATTCTCAATATCATCGACTTAGCATCGCAAAGTGGGCTGCCAGAACATCGAAAACCGCTGGTTTTTCGAGGAGCAAATAAACGATTGGTGGTTCCTGAAAGTAGAAAATGGCAAGATACGATACCCGAGGTCACACCAGCCAGTGAGGCAATTCTTGCTGCGGCGCGTGGCGCCGCGCCGGGCAACCCTGTTCTAGTTCTACCTGTCGGACCTTGCACGAACGTGGCCAGCGCGATGCTCCAAGCTCGTGCCGAAGGACTAGACCTGACAGGAAGGCTGCGTGTGATTGGATTGGTTGGAGGTCCAAAAAGTGCCAGTGTTGGTACGTTCAACGGAGCCAACGATCCTTGGTCTGTTTATGTCGTGGCCAAAAGTGGAATAGAGTTTTGGGCACTTCTGGAAAGCCCGACAGGGGCCAGCCTGCGATTCGATAAACGAAAGGAAGGAAATCTCTACCCAAAGAACCCTCTGGGAGACTACTTAAAGAAAATCACGCCAGCGCATAACAAGTCTTTGTTTGACGTGGCAACGATATCTATGGTCATCGGCGAACAGCGGCACATGGATTGGCTCACCGAAGTGGAGTTTTCCAAACTCCTTGGCCCCGAGCAGAACTACTTTTGGGATCCGACCACAGAGCCGACAAACCTGCGAGTGATCCGAGATATTGACGAAGAAGCGATGAAGGACGACTTTTTTGAAACCATTAATAACTGAGGAGCCTGAAACCGATGCCCCGAAGATTCAGCAGAATGAGTGTTATTTCAGCAGTTACTCTACTTGTTGTGAACCAAGTTATTGCGGTTCCTACGCTGGACGGCAAAACAACCGTTTGGCATCCGGTGACGATTACTTTTGCAGGGCCAGAAGCCTCGAGTGTGGCATCTTCGCCCAATCCTTTCTTGGACATTCGCTTGCAGGTGGTTTTCACTGGGCCAGCGAGTCGTGAATACGTGGTGCCAGGTTTCTTTGATGGCGACGAACGGGGGGGCTCGAAAGGGAACGTTTGGCGAGTCCATTTTGTGCCCGATGTAGCAGGGCGGTGGCAATACAAGGCGTCGTTCCGCACCGGTCCTGGTGTTGCCATCCAACTTGCACCCGATGCAGGTGAACCTCTCGAAATTCCCAATTTATCAGGTTCGTTCAGCGTGTCTCCTCGCGATATAAACGCTCCCGGTTTTTTGAAGTGGGGACGCCTTCGTTATGCCAACAGAACCGCCATCCGGTCGTTGGGCTGAACGCCGTAGCTCTTGAGATTCAGGCAGGCGGCCGCCGAGACGGCATCCTTATCCGCAAACGCCTGCAGGAAGGTGCGCATCGTCGCCTGGGGAGAGGCGTAAGCCGGAGCAACGGCCTCACGCTTGGGTGCGGCGGGCGCGGCCGGCTGGTCCGCCGCGGGTTGTGCCTCGGCCGGCGCGACCTTCGCCGGC
>Ga0114931_10008620_pt1 | contig 12315 bp, 10 predicted proteins | sample 2SBtaG_FD_89579 | JGI IMG/M metagenome (GOLD analysis project Ga0114931, IMG submission 89579) | Deep subsurface microbial communities from Kolumbo volcano to uncover new lineages of life (NeLLi) - 2SBTROV14_V59a metaG | ecosystem: Environmental > Aquatic > Marine > Volcanic | place: Kolumbo...
CGCACTTGATGTCATCCTGAGCCTGTCGAAGGATATTTAGCTAAAATCAGCTACTTATATCCATGCTTCGACTAGCTCAGCATGACAATTCTGTGTACTTTTACGCCAAGTGCGTAAGTCCTAAATAATTAAAATTTTGGCTGAAGTTAAACATTTTTTTTGTAATTTTTCTCTAATTAGGATCTGGTATATTTAAATTAACAATTGATCATTAATACTATGGAGGTGCCAAGACGGCATTTACACATAGGGGGCTGATGGAATATTTAATTTTCAACTTTTCAAACAATAATAATTCTACCAGCCCCTACCCACTTTAGCCTGTTTTTGTGTATAAGACTCTTGATCGTATTTAGGTTAATAGTTATAATAATTTTTGCGTGCATTTTCATAAAATCGTTCTTTCTAGAATTGCAATTCTTAATTTTTAGGGCAGTAAAACAAAATATATCGTATAAACTGCCCGTCTATCTATTAACTAGACCTCTACCAAAAAGGGGTCTTTTTGGTTGGCATAATATTTTAATTAAGCTAAAATGGAAACATGAACATAGCACTACTGCACGATCATTTAATATCAGATGGCGGGGGAGAGAGAGTGTTGAAGGCGTTTGCCCAGGTGTGGCCAGAAGCGCCTATTTTTACTTTGCTTTTTGATCCCGACAAAACTAATAGCTTTTTCCGAGATAAAAATATTAATACATCATATTTGCAGCGCTTACCCCTAGCTACAAGCAAATACCAGTGGAATCTGCCTTTGCGTCCAAAAGCTGTAGAGAGTTTTGACTTATCAGGTTTTGATGTGGTGCTGTCTAATTCGTCTTCTTTGGTCAAGGGTGTTAGAACCTCTCCTGATACACTGCATATTAACTACTGTCACACGCCAACTCGATTTTTATGGGTTGATAAAAACGAGCGTCTAGATCCAGCTGAACGTTTTTGGCCAATTAGCAAAATATCAAATGCTTATAAGAAAAGGCTAAAGGTTTGGGATTTAATCGCAGCTGATAGGGTTGATGGTTTCATAGCTAATTCTAGAAATGTCCAAGATCGCATCAAAAAATATTATAACAGGGATTCTGTGGTAATTTATCCGCCAGTGGATGTTGGAAATTTTTTAGTTGGGAATAGTCATTCTGACCACCCTTTAAATCCTTCCTTGGCTAGGAGGAAAAATAGCTATTTTTTAATAGGCGGCAGGATAGCTTCATATAAAAGATTTGATATGGTAGTGCGAGCTTTTAATAAGCTGGGCATTCATCTTAAGGTTTTCGGGCTCGGGCCCTGGCTGTCAGTTGTCAAGAAAAAGGCTGGGCCAAATATTGAGTTTATAGGCGCAGTACCTGAAAGTGAAAAAATAAAGCTTTTAGCTCAGGCTCGAGCGTTTATTCACCCGCAAGTAGAAGATTTCGGCATTACAGCAGTTGAGTCAATGGCTGTAGGAACTCCTGTCATAGCTTACCAAGCGGGCGGCGCGCTAGAGACAGTCAAAGATGGCAAGACAGGCGTATTTTTTGCCGATCAAGACTGGCAGGCCTTAGCTGACTGTGTGATCAGATTTGAATCTGCTAAGTTTGATCCATCAGCTATCAAGCAACACACAGAGCAATTTTCAGCAAATAGATTCAAAAGGGAAATTAGGGAATATGTGGATGAAAAATGGAACGATTTTAAAGATAGAAACTAAGGACTAATGGCTAAATTGTTGAGTTTATAAATATTATCAAAATATGGTATTATTTTAGTAAGCAAATAGCATAAAATATGTCTTCTAAACATACAATAGAAAAAATTACAGCTAGGGAGATATTGGATTCTCGCGGGATACCGACTGTGTCAGCGACAGTTTATTTGACCAGTGGCTTGAGAGCTTGCGCTGACGTCCCTTCTGGCACTTCAACTGGCTCCCATGAGGTTCATGAGCTCAGAGATGGTGATAAAGACCGCTATAACGGCCTGGGTGTCTTGCGGGCATGTGCCAATGTGAATGAGAAAATAAACCAGGCGCTCAAAGGGCTGGAAGTGGCTAAGCAGCAAGATATAGATGATGAAATGAGACAGCTGGATGGCACGCAAAATTTAAAAAATCTAGGGGCTAATGCAGTACTGGCTGTCTCGATCGCGTGCGCTCGCGCAGCTGCAAAAGACAAGGATCAGCCACTTTATAGTTATCTGGCTGATTTAGCGAAAATGCCGGGTGGAAATTTTCAGCTACCTGTGCCGCTTTTCAATATATTCAACGGCGGGAAGCACGCTGATACTAACCTGGATTTCCAGGAATTCATAGTAATCCCTGCAGGAATCGATAAAAGTTTTTCTGAGCAGTTGCGTGCAGGAGCAGAAATCTTCCATTCTCTCAAAGGCGTACTGCTAGAGGCAGGTCTTGATACAGATGTAGGTTTGGAAGGCGGTTATGCCCCTAATTTAGACGATTCTGAGCAAGCCTTGGATATGATCATGGCAGCTATTGCAAAGACAAGCTATAAAGCCGGAACCCAGATTCAGCTAGGCATAGATGTGGGCGCGTCTGAGCTATATGACTCTGACCGTAAGTTATACCACTTTGGCTTGCTGGATCATGATATGATGCCAAGCCAGCTTATATCTTTGTATAAAGACTGGACTCGAAAATATCCGTTTATATATATTGAAGACGGTTTATATGAGGATGATTGGGCAAATTGGCGTGAGTTTACAAGAGAGTTCAAGCAGATAAGCCATGACAAAGCAAAGCCAGCCACGGGTCAGGGGTTTCTTATAGCTGGCGATGATTTATTTGTGACCAATACCCAGAGGCTGCAGGCTGGCATAGAGCAACAAGTTGCCAATTGTGTCTTAGCTAAGCCAAACCAGGTAGGCACGCTAAGCCAGACATTGGATTTTATAAGATTGGCTAAAGATAATGGATACAAAGTCGTGGTTTCCCATCGTTCAGGCGATACGAGTGATAGTTTTATAGCTGATTTAGCTGTGGCTGTTAAAGCTGAATATATCAAAACAGGCAGCTTGTCTCGCGGGGAGAGAATAGCGAAGTATAACAGATTATTGGAGATAGAAGCAAAGCTTACAGACGGTTCATAATATTCGTCAATTTCTAATTTCTAATTCACCTAATTTCTAATGAAATGTCTAATTTTTAATGTCTAAATGTCTAATTTTAGCCATTTGGTTGTTGGATAATTGGAATTTTATTAGTAATTAGAAATTTGTAATTAGAAATTTTTTATGTATAAAACAAGATACTAAATATATGTCAGATAATAATCAACTTGATAGACCCAAGCCAGTTGGTCTAGTGATCCTAGATGGTTGGGGGGTAGCGCCCAATAGCCCTGGTAATGCCATAGTCAGAGCTAAAACCCCAAACTTCGATGCATTTACCAGAGAGTATTTTACTACTACTTTGCAGGCTGCTGGCGATGCTGTGGGCTTGCGTTGGGGTGAGGTGGGCAACTCAGAGGTAGGCCATCTAAACATAGGTGCGGGTAAAGTGATATTCCAGCCACAGCCTAGAATAGACAAAACTATCATTGATGGCAGTTTTTTTAAATGCCAGGAGTTACTGTCTGTTATGGAGTCAGTTAAAAAAAGTCAGTCTAACCTGCATATTATGGGTTTAGTCTCTGATACGGGTGTGCACTCTACCATAGAGCATTTGTATGCTTTATTAGAAATGGCTAAGCAACAAAAAGTAGGGCAAGTTTATATTCATGCGATACTAGATGGCAGAGATGCACCATACAACAGTGGTGTTAAGTACATAAGCCGATTGCAGGCTAAAATGAAAGAGATTGGCCTAGGGCAGATCGCTAGTCTGTCCGGGCGTTTCTGGGCTATGGATAGGGATAACCGCTGGGAGAGGGTAGATAGAGCTTATAGAGCCATGACTGGTGAGTCTAAGATAACATTTACAGATGCAGTCAAAGCCATCAGAGCTTCTTATCTGAAAAATGTATTTGATGAGCAGTTTGAACCAGCTGTGGCTGTTGATGAAGATAATCAGCCTGTAGGAAAAATACAAGAGGGAGATAGTATTATATTTTTTAATTTTCGAGCAGATAGAGCAAGAGAGTTATCCCGGGCTTTAATAGACGAAAAGTTTGATAAGTTTGAGAGGACAGTGAAAAAACTTTCCTTGGTAACCTTTACAGACTATGATAGCTCTTTGGGTGCTGCAGTGGCGTTCCCATCGCCACAAGTTAAAAATCCTTTGGCAAAAGTGATAGCTGATTGTGGTTTGAAACAAATACATTTAGCTGAAACCGAGAAATACGCGCACATAACTTATTTCCTAAACGGCGGCAGGGAAGAGCCGTATGCAGGGGAGGTCAGGGAGCTGGTGCCGTCTCCGCCAGTGACATCTTATGAAGAAAAGCCTGAAATGTCAGCTCTTGAAATACGGGAAAAAGTAGTACATGCTGTAGAGAGTGGCGGATATGACTTTTTAGCCGTGAATTTTGCTAACGCTGATATGGTAGGGCATACTGGCAACATGAAGGCTACCATGCGAGCCATAGAAGTGCTTGATTTGTGCTTGGGCAGCATAGCCAAGGCTATTCTAGCCCAAGGAGGAGTCATGATCATTACAGCTGATCATGGCAATGCTGAGAGCTTGATAGACCTAAATACCGGAGCTATAGATAAAGAGCATTCTAGTTTGCCTGTGCCGTTTATAGTGGTGGGCGAGCAATTCAGAAGAGAAGAAAGCTTGCCAGAGGTGCCTGATTTATCACAAATAACTTCAGGAGGGCTTTTGTCTGATGTAGCTCCAACAATATTGAAATTATTGAACTTGCCAGCTCCAGGAGAAATGACAGGTCGCAGTCTCATTTGAGACAGCGAACCAAAAAACATAAGAACTAAAAAACATAAGAACTAAAAAACTAAAGAACTAAAGAACTAAAGAACTTTTAAGGAAAATTTAACTGGGGTTTTTGAGTTTTTTTGTTTTTTAGTGTGTTACACGCTATGCCGGAATTACCCGAAGTAGAAACTATCAAACGCCAGTTAACCAAGGTTTTGCCTGGGAAAATTTTTAGTGGCGTTGAGATAAGGTTGGCTAAGCAAGTTAAAGGAATTGCGGTTGCAAAATTTAAAAAAGAAATTACCGGGGCAAAAGTTATTGGATTGGAACGTCGAGCTAAAATGCTCATTATTTGCATACAGAAATCACCCCGTTTCGCCCCGCCTTTGCTAAAAACTCCAGACGGACACAGACAGACTCCAGGGGGCAAGCAAAATCATAAAAAACAGGCTGAAAAATTTTTAGTATTCCATTTAAAAATGACTGGTCAGTTAATTTACTCCGATGGGCGTGGACATTTGAAAGGCGGTGGCCACCCGATTAAAAATGCTCTGAGATTTCTGCCAAACAAATATTCGCATGTAATATTCAATTTCAAAGATAAAACGCATCTATATTTCAATGACCTACGGCAGTTTGGCTGGGTGACCTTAGTTGATAGCCATAAAGCCATTGAATTATTGAGTGCTACACCGCTTGGAGTAGAACCACTAAGTAAAAACTTTAAGTTAGATGGGTTTATAAATTGTTTAAAAAAAAGGCCACGGGCAAAGATTTACCAAGCTTTAATGGATCAGAGGTGCGTAGTAGGGGTTGGAAATATCTATGCTAATGAATCATTGTTTTATGCCGGCATAAGGCCGACCAGGCAAAATAAGGATATAAAAAAAGCAGAGTTTGAGAAACTCTACCAAGGCATAATAAAAATACTTAAAAAGTCAGTTAATGCTAAGGGAACAACTATTAGCGATTTTATGGATGCTTTGGGCAATTACGGACAGTTTTCTAAACAGTTGAAAGTTTATGGGCGGGAAGGCAAGCAGTGCCAGAGAAGCGCCTGCAGAGGCTTAGTCAATAGAATAAAAATAAATGGCCGCAGCGCTTTTTATTGCGTTAAATGCCAGAAATGATTCACGTTTTTATTAAAAAACCCGAAACAAGATTATAGTCAAAACAAAAGCAATTACTACGCCACTTAAAGCCTCTACCCAAGTATGGCCGATATGGTCTGGCAGGTACTGCTGATGAAATTCGTTGAGTGCTTTGGATTGACGGCTTATGAGCGGACGCAAAGTTAGTGCATCAGTTAGGATAACAGCCATAAAAACAGCGCTGATAGCAAAGGCAGCTGAATCTAGGCCAAATTCAAGAGCCATGACGGTTGTAAGAGAAGTAGTGATAGAGGCGTGAGAAGAAGGCCAGCCGCCATAGTGAAAATAGCGATCTTGTTTTTTGATCTTATCCACTGTCTTTTTTAGCAAATAAGATAAAGCAAATACAATAAACGGAATTAAAATTAATTTCATGATATAATTATATAATTATAGTTGGATTTATACAACTTTATCTATGGGTTTAGATATCCAAATATTTTACATATTAAACAATCTGGCTGGCAAGTCTGACTGGTTAGATTTTGTATTGCAGTTTTTTGCCACAGACTTTTTCTGGGTAATGTGGATTTTGTTTTTTGTAATGCTAATTATAACAGTACATGATAAAAGCCGATTTGCCCGGTTTGTTAAAAAGGCTGCTGAGATTAGAAAAATAAATTTGAAATTGCTTTTGACAGCAGTCATATCTTCTGGAGCAAGTTTTGTTATATCTCAGATCATTGGCAAGTTATTTTTCCGTGAGCGCCCGTTTGTTGTGCTAGAAGGCGTAACCAAGCTAATAGAAAAATCAGCCTTAGATAAAAGTTTTCCTTCTGATCATACAGTGCTTTCGTTTGCCCTGGCTTTTTCTGTATTTTACTTTGATAAACGCTGGGGGATACTATTTATTATATTAGCTAGCCTTGTTGGGTTATCCAGAATCTTTGTTGGCGTGCATTACTTAAGCGATGTCATAGGTGGCTTTATATTAGCCTGGGCTGTGAGTTGGCTGGTTTTTAGGCTGCTAAGTAAAATTAAGCTATAATATGCCTCTTGCCAATAAATCTATAATATGTTAGCGTAGAATATTAATTTAACGCACATGGAATATATTATGAAGCCAAGAAAAAAGCGTGCTATCGGTAAATATTTATTGATATTTATTGTCTTATTTGTCTTTGCCGGGCTTACCTCGCTGGCTTGGTATGGCTACAATATTTCTCTGGTTAAAGGTGACGCTGCACAGGAATTTGTCATAAAGGAGGGCCAAGGGGCAAATGAAATAAGCCGCAATTTAAACGAGGCTGGGGTGATTAGATCTAAGCTAGCTTTTGAGACATATATTTATTTACGGGACATAGAAGGGAGCATCAAAGCAGGAAAATATCAGCTGCCAGCGACTAATATAGTTAATTTAACCAATGCCTTGCTGCAAGGTCCGCCGCCGCCTGAAACTAAATTGACTTTTATAGAAGGCTGGACCCTGGATGACTATTCGCAGGAACTTGAATCTATAGAGTCTATTAGTAGCGAAGAGTTCCTCGATATAGTCTCTCATCCGGTTAGCAATGGTTTTGATGCAGAAACTTATCCTATACTTTACTCAAAGTCTGATAAAGTAGACCTTGAGGGGTATTTATTTCCTGATACATATAGGCTGTTTGAGGATGCTACAGCTAAGGAGCTGATTAAAGTTATGATCGGCAACTTAACCAATAAAGTTACAAAAAAAATGGCTACAGACATAGATAGCCAGGGCAAGACTTTTCATGAGATACTAACTATGGCTTCTATAATAGAAAAAGAAGTTCGCACAGATAGAGACCGTAAGTTAGTTTCTGGGATATTATGGTCACGCATTGATTTAGGTATTCCTTTGCAGGTTGATTCCACTGTAAATTACATAACAGGCGATAGTAAGCCGGCAGTGTCATTGAGTGAAACTCGGATAGATAACCCTTTTAATACTTATCTCTATAAAGGCCTGCCGCCTGGTCCGATATCTAATCCTGGTTTATCAAGTATCATGGCTGCAATTTATCCGACTGAATCAGACTATTTATATTACCTATCCACACCAGAAGGGGAAACCATCTTTTCAAAAACTTTAGAGCAGCATAATGCAGCAAAGAATAAGTATTTGAGATAGTAATATTGACACCTTTTTAAACCTTTGCTAGACTGTGAATAACTGAATATACCTAAGACCGTAGGCCAAGTTAGTGATCTAGTGACTAAAAGTTTAGTGAATTAACAGTAAGCCCTGCGCAGGAAAAGACTAGTTAACTAGAGAATTAGTTAAATTAGTTAATTATGCAGCGGTCTTATGATATGGACCGTTTTTATTTTAATATTACTCGTTACTGATTATTGGTTACGAGTTACTAATATTTATGCCTGTAACAAAACAACAAAAAGAACAAGTCGTTAAAAAATTAAGTGAAAATCTAGGGCAAGCCAAATCTGTGGTTGTATCATCTTTTGCAGGCTTGACTGTAAACCAAGATCAGGAATTACGCAGTGATTTACGAGAAGCAGGAGTTAATTACTCAGTAGTTAAAAAAACTCTGCTTAAAAAGGCCTTAGCCGGAGCTGGGCTGGATAATCTTGAATTAGAGGAAGTAAGGGGCAATGTGACCGTAGCTTTGGCCAAGGATGAAATAGGTGCTGCAAAAGTATTGCATAAGTTTACCAAGGACAACAAAGGATTATCCATAGTCGGCGGATATCTAGAAAGCCAGTTAGTTGATAGCGGTGTGATAGTTAATTTGGCTAGCTTGCCAAGCAAGGAAGAACTGATCGCTAAAACTGTCACTTGCATCAACGCACCAGTGCAAAATTTCGTAGGAGTTTTAGGTGGAGTTACCAGGCAGCTAGTGTATGCACTAAGCGCGATAAAAGAAAGAAAAAGCAAATAAAATTTACTAATCTAAAATTAGACTGAAAAGGTCGTTTAAGAATTCCTAAATTATAATTTCTAATGTCTAATGGAATGTCAAATATCTAATAATAATCTAAGTATTTGATAATTGAAAATTTGGATTTTCATTAGAAATTAGGTTAATTAGAAATTAGAAATTAATTTAAAACATTATGTCTGAAGACACAAAAAAAGATAATAATGTAGATGCAACCCCAACTAAACAAGAAGCTGAGGCAGAGGCTTCAGCTGAAAACAAACCAGAAGAGAAAAAGGATGTTTCCCCCTCCTCCGCTGAAGCTACGGCGGACAAGGAAGTACCTGCTAAGTTTAAAGATTTAGTGGCTGAAATTGAAAAAATGTCAGTCCTTGACCTGTCAGAACTTGTCAAAGTTTTAGAAGATAAATTTGGCGTATCAGCTGCTCCTGTTGCTGTGGCTGGTGCCATAGCAGCTAATGGCGGCGAGGCAGACAGTGCTGAAGAGAAAAGTTCATTTGATGTAGAGTTGACAGGTGCAGGAGATAACAAAATCGGAGTGATTAAAGCAGTACGTGAAATCACTGCCAAGGGCTTAAAAGATGCCAAAGATATGGTAGAAGCAGCTCCAGTCGTGATCAAAGAAGGCGCTAAGAAAGAGGAAGCTGAAGAGATTAAGAAAAAGATAGAAGAAGCCGGCGGCTCTGTTAATTTGAAGTAAGATTACCTGATAGAATTAAAAAATACCCACTGTTGAAAGTGGGTATTTTTTATTGAATTTATTTCCCAATATCTATCTCATATACTTGGTTGCTGTTTAGAATATATATTTTATCGTTGCCTTCGTCTATGACGGCTGACTTTAGGTTATCAAATCTTTCTGAAACAAACTGTTTATGTATGGTACCGTCTTTGTTCAAAATTATCACGCGGTGGGTTGGGGGATCCAGTATATAGAGCTTGCTTGAGTCTATTGATGTCCAAACAAAGTTTGGGCTGTTGAGTATGGGATCTAGCGTAGCTAGACTAAAGTCTTCACGCTCGCCAGCATTGAATTTGTATAAATTTCCTGAATTTGTAGTCACCCAGATATTGCCATCTATAGCCATACTAGAGGCATCTGAAATATCCGCAGTATCATCTACCAGCCAAGGCTGGCCGCGGGTGTAGCTACGGCCCACTTGCTGGTGTTTATAAATTTGCCTTTCTCTGGGGTCTAGGACATAAAGCCTTGAGAAATATGGCTCTAAGCTTACTTTCTCAGTCAAAGGATTGTTAAACTCAAAGTTTATGTTGGTTAGGCTATTTTCTTCTGTGTTTAAAATACCTATATTAGCTTCTGGAGTAGCAAAATATATTAAAAGTTCATTGTCAGCTAAGGTGTTTAAGCCTTTTACTTCATTATCAAGTTTAACTACCACATCAACTGATTGTTGAGTTGTAGAGAATTTGTATATTTGATTGGATTTGTTATAGCCATAAAATGTGGAGCCAGAGCCAGCTAAAGCTACTACTTCGACAGTTTGCCCGTTTTCGCTTGCTCCAAGATCCGCAATAAGTACAGGATTGTTTATTTCTTCAAGTTTTTGCACTGATTTATATGACTCAAAAAGACTATCAGCAAGATCTGACTTGCGTTGCTTCAAATCAGAGCCTTTAACAGATAAGTCGTTAAGCAGGCGTCTGGCTTCTGCTATTTGAGTTACTGCTTGTTCTTCGTTGCCATATATGAGAGCTGCTTCTGCTGAGGCACGCTTTACTTCAATCTCGTCAAATATGGCTATGACCTCATCATGTGACATGGTAGTGGCTTTTCTGATTATGCCAGTCATAACGCTACCTATTAATATTATAATTAGTCCCAGGCCTACAAGCAAAGTAGTTCGGCGATTTTTATCCAGGGATTTATATTTGTAAATTTTTTTCTTAAAAGAGTCTTTAAGGTTTGAAGGCATTGCTGTTGATTTTTGTTTGATGCCTTGTGTAATTGATTCTCTATTTTTAAATAGATTCTTAATCAACAATGCCAATTGCTTAAACACCCAAACCACAACCAAAAGTAGTGATTTAACAACCAACCAAAGCCAATTGCCGGTTTTGTTGAGCAGGCTTTTTTGGCGTAGGCGCCTTTTGATGGCCACAGCAGAATTTGTGTCAGAAATTCTTTGGGTTTGTGTAGAAAAAATACTTCTGATTTGATTAATTAAAGTAGCTAAACTTTTTTTAAATGATGTAACAAATGAACTAGTTAATAAATCGCCAGTTTCACTCTCTAGGCTGTTTAGTTCTGACATCGAAGACTGGGCTATGTTTGACAGGGCAGGGTGAATTTTTGCTTGATAAGATTCGCTATCTAGGCTAACTGAGTTTTTAATAATTAGGCCTTGGAAATAGGTATGTTTGGAAAATTCATCTACAAGCTTTGTAAATTCAACAGATGCAATCTCTGCTGAATTATCAGATAAAATTTGCTTTAGCTTATTTTCAGAAAAATAATCCACCAAAGAAGAGGTAGTTATCAGTATGGCATCATTGGATGATAGCTTGCCGGAAGTGATAAAAGAAAAAAGTGAGTTGGAGCTGTCATCCTGCTCGTCAGTGCTAGCATCTGCAATGTTTATTAAATTTAAGCCATGTTGCAGAAAAAGCTTGATGTTTTTGGTTTTAGAGAAAAAAAGTTCTTCGTCTTTTAAACTGCCAATAAAAAAATTAATATTTTTGTTAATATCTGTAAAATTCAAATCAGGCAGAAGATTAGTGATTTGATCATTTAGCTTGTTGGCTAGATTTTCCAGGCTTGCGCTAGGGTCTGGAGTTTTGGCTGATGTTGGCTCGTAGTAAGTTTTTTTAACAAACTCAATCAGATCATCTAGATTAGCCTTTGATCCTAGCTGCTGCCAATTGATATTGATCATTATTAGCAGCTTGCCCAAAGGATGAGATGTTTCATGAGAACTGATGAAAACTTGTCCGCTAGTTTTATCAGTAGATAAGGTTTGAAGTTTTGCTAGTTGCATGTAGATAGGAAAATATTAACAATATTACAATAAAAAAATACAATATTTTAACGAGTTTGACAAGTTTTCTTGCGAATTACCTGAAAAAATTGTAAAATGCAGATGATACGAATGAAAAGCTAATGTCGTAAATTTTTATAGATTTGCAGTATTCGTATATAATTATCAATATTTGTATATATATTATGTCCGGTAGTGAAATTTCGACAGGACCGACAAGGTCGGTCTAAATAGTATATACTGGGCTTAAAGTTTAAATATTAATATTTAGTATAATTAGAATATGTCGGCTTAATAAAAATAAGTCGAAATTCTACTGCCGGATATGCTTGAACAATTGTTTGGCTCTAGAACTCGCTGGAAATTACTTAAAGTCTTTTTATCTCATGAGAATGATCATTTTTTTATTCGTGAACTTACCAGACTGACTGGTGAGAAGCTTAATTCTGTTCGCCGCGAACTTGCCAATCTAGAGGAATGGGGGATTATAAAAAGCGAAGCAG
>Ga0114931_10008621_pt1 | contig 12314 bp, 10 predicted proteins | sample 2SBtaG_FD_89579 | JGI IMG/M metagenome (GOLD analysis project Ga0114931, IMG submission 89579) | Deep subsurface microbial communities from Kolumbo volcano to uncover new lineages of life (NeLLi) - 2SBTROV14_V59a metaG | ecosystem: Environmental > Aquatic > Marine > Volcanic | place: Kolumbo...
CTGAATGCGTCGACCTCCGCCACGGCGCCGCCGATCTGCTTCAGCCCCTCCTCGACATAGCTAATCTCACCAGCCACCCAGGTGGAGACCAACGCCAATCCGGCGACCGGCGCGGAGGTGGAGTCGACCAGATAGGCGAGCTTCTCGCGCGAGATGCGAAGCCGATCGGTCAACGGTCGCACGGTGCTACCAACCAACAGCGAACTGGCGTAGTCGTCGAAGAAGATCAACAGCCCCAGCGCCCAGGTGACGAGTTGCCCCCGGCGGCGGTTCGATGCCCATCGAGACATCGCATCGACCAAGGCGTGCATCCCTCCACCCCGTGTGACGACGCCGACCATGCCGCCCATGAGCAACGTGAAAGTGAACACAAATAGATGATCGCGGTCGAGGAGTTGCGGCACGAGGTGTTTGAAAACGGCCACGGGAATTGTCGAGGCAAGTTGCCCCTCGACAACCCAAACGCCGACGAACACGCCAATCGCCAGCGAGAGGATCACACGCTGGGTCACCATCGCCAGCACGATGGCGACCAACGGTGGCATTAAACTCAGCCACGTTGGACCCTCGGGCATCATGGCGTCTTGCCCGAGATTACTGCTCGCGACGCCGAAGATGCCCCTTCTGGGAGCGTTACACGAAACTCGGTGCCGCTGCCGGGGTTGCTCGTCACGTCAATCTGCCCACCATGAGCGGTAACAATCCGCCAACACTTGGTCAGCCCAAAGCCAAGACCGCGACCCGCCGAACGTCCGGAGTAGAACGGATCGAACAAGTGGCGTCTGATTTCTGGCGCGATGCCGGGGCCATCGTCGCGAATAATGATTTCGATCTGGCCAAGTGACTCTGGAGAGTCGGGGATTGGGGATTCGATCGCTCGCGTTTCGATGTGAATTTGCCCACCCTCGCCGATCGCTTCGACGGCGTTATCCGTGATGGCTTTGAGCGCGACGGTTAGTTGAACGGAATCGCCTTCAACGCAAAGTTGCCGTTCCGGCACCCTCAGCGTTACGCCAATTCGGCGAGGTTCGACTACCGCCGTCAGTCTTGTCGTTAGCTCGTTGAGTAGTTGGTTGAGGTCAACCGCGTCGGGCTCCATCCGCGGCGGACGCGCGAAGAGCATCAGGTCGGAAATCATCTCGTGAACACGCAACGCCTGGGCATGAATGGAACCCAACGTTCGCCTTCGTCCAGGGTCGTGTTCGTCACGTAGCATGAGCTGGGCACGTCCGGAAATCACGGCCAACGGATTGTTGATTTCGTGCCCCGCTCCGGCAGCCAATTCGGCCATCGCCTCCAGCTTTTCGACTTCCAACTGTTCGTCGAAGTGATGTTCTAGATCGTCCAATCGCGCAAGCCGCCTCGCAAGACGTGGCAAGAGACAAACCCACGACTTACGCGACTCCAACCAGATATCCTTGGGAGCCAGGGGTATCTCGGACGCCGTGCCATCGTTGTTTTCAGCTTGTCGCATCTCGTCAAGCGCCACCGCCAAACAGCCCGCGCCACTGCTTGGGGAGGTATTCGCGGCGGTCGTGGCGACCGCAAGCTCACGCTCCAGCCAAGCGGGAAGGGGTGGCTCTCCTTCTGAAACGCCGCCGAAGGTCTCCATGGAAAACCAACCAATGGGGTCGTGCAACAGGGCGACCAACAACACTTCGTCGGGTTGTGCGTCGGGCGTTTCCAATGCACGCTGATACGCGGCGGCGGCGATGCGATGGGCGGCAACTGTCAATCGTCGGGCCTCATCACGCCAGGAGGCTTCTCCCGTTTTCTCTTCGCTGTCGGATGCCTCGTCGGCGGCATCCCAAATAAGTAGGCGACTCGTGGCGGGTTGGTTTGCCACGTGTTCGCGGAGCCATCGGGCTAACGCTTCAAGCGTTCGTGGGTCGGCGCCGGAATGGTTTGCCATGCAGAGTGTCCACAGGGCCAGCGCGGGATCGTCGCGAAGTTGGGAAACCACCTGATCCGCGCGCCGCGCGCCGTCGTGCTCAAGCAACAATTGGACAAGCCATTCGGCTGTCGAAGACGACAACGGCAAACGCCATCGTGTTCCGCGGGATGACAAACTAGGCAGGCAGCGCATGCGTCCTTGCCACCCAAAGTATGTGACGCCCTTTCAAGCTACGGCGACACGTGGTGATAAAACAACCGTAACCCGGCGCGGTCTTCAATCCAACGATCTGCTTCATAACGCCACGCCAGTAGCCGGAACAATTGCAACATTGCCCCAGGCTTGCCCGAGAGATCCGCGGGCAAGCCATGGTGCTCAAAAGTTCGACCGACGAGGCTACAAGCCCCCCCGATGCAAGCTCACCTGGCGGTGACCGACTCGATTTCCAGGTGTCGACACATGCGGTCGATGAGGGCGTCGACTTCAAACGGCTTCTGCATGAAGTCGTTCGCGCCGGCTTCCTTGAGTTCACCTATTTTGTCAGCCTCGACCATTCCCGAAATACAGATGATCTTCACTTCATCCATCGTCGGGTCGTTACGCACGCGCTGACAGACTTCCTTGCCGTTGATATCTGGCAGCATCACGTCCAACACGATGAGGTCAGGGCGATACTCCTTCACCATCATGCCGGCGTCAAAGCCGTTGTTGGCACTGCGCGTCTCGAATCGCCCGTCGCGATCTAAAACGTCGGTGATCAACTCAACCAATTCTTCGTCGTCGTCGACCACGAGAACCTTGCGCTTCCCACTTTCGAGCGAGTCGGTGGGAATGCCGTTTTCGCGCATGAACATGTAGAGCTGATCACGCGGAATGCGTCGGAACCGGCTACCGGGAACGCGGAAGCCTTTGAGTTGTCCTGAATCGAAGCAACGAATAATTGTCTGCTGACTGACCTTGCAAATTTTAGCTGCTTCACCAGTCGTGAATACTGTTTTCATCGTATTGCTGACCATCCCTCTCCCTAGACGATGGCGGTGTAGTCCATGCGGAACCCCGGGGTATCCCCGCTCTCACAGGCAGCCCGACAGTCCCTTGTCCTCCGTGTTACCCGAGATCAGAAAACCAACCTTTGGCTCGCCATGTCCGTAAGGTGTTTAAGTCCCTGATCTTCCGCAATCGGCAAGTTATTCGGTTTCTTCCAAGATTACCGATTTTGCCATCTGCGGCAATTATAGCCATCTCGGAGGGTGAGTCAATATTAGTACGAGTGACTCAAGTCATTGATTTCAAATACCTTATGTCAAACAGTTATCAATCTTACTGAAACATTTCCGAGGTATTTTTTGGCCAGCCACGGAACACATCAATCTTACGTAAACTGTTTACTCAAACGATCTTATTAGTCAGAAGAAAAGCTACGTGGTCCCCAATCGTGCCGTGACAGGCAGCGCCGGAGGGCTTGATCCGCCAAGCTTCCCTCTCAAGATGTGTTACACGTGCCACAAACAATATCCCAGACACCCCAGGATACTCTAAGTAACGCGGCTTTAATGCTTACTGTCGAGATAAACCAGCAGCAATGCCACGTCGACTGGCGTGATACCGCTGATGCGAGCCGCCTGCGCGAGGTTTTGGGGACGGACACGGGCAAGTTTCTCACGCGCTTCGACGCGCAATTGAGGAAGACCGGCGTAATCGAAGCTGCCGGGAATGCGTTTGGTTGCAAGACGTTGTTGTCGCCCGATGTCCACCCGTTGGCGGTCAACGTAGCCGGAGTATTTGAGGTCGTACGTCACGGTTCGAGCCACTTCGTCGCTGGTCGCCGCAAGTTGGGGCGCATGCGACGTCAACTCATCCCAGGTGACCTCGGGGCGACGAAGCAGTTTCCCCAGCGCATTGGCACCCACGCGTGTTGATTCCAGCGTTTTGGTCACCGATTCAATCTCGGCAAGCTTCCGCTGCAAACGTTCCCAGCGCGGTGTCTCAACCAGTCCGATTTCACGACCGATGGGAGTCAGCCTGCGGTCGGCATTGTCCTGCCGCAGGAGCAAGCGATATTCTGCCCGAGAGGTGAACATGCGATAGGGTTCATCAACTCCCCGGGTGACTAGGTCGTCGATTAACACACCGATATACGCCTGCTCACGCCCCAACACGAGCGGTTCGGTTCCTTGGAGGGACCGTGCGGCGTTGGCGCCGGCGATTAGCCCTTGCGCGGCAGCTTCTTCGTAGCCGGTGGTGCCGTTGAGTTGTCCGGCGAAATACAAGCCTGCGACGCGTTTTGTTTCCAGTGAGGGCAACAGTTGTTCCGGCGGCGCGTAATCGTATTCCACCGCGTAGCCATACCGCATGATTTCGGCTCGCTTTAGACCCGGAATGTGCCGCATAATCTGGTCCTGCACGTCGCGTGGCAGGCTGGTCGAGATTCCGTTGACATAGACCTCGTGTGTCTCGCGACCCTCGGGCTCGAGGAATATCTGATGTTGCGACTTGTCGGCAAAGCGCACGACTTTGTCCTCGATTGAAGGACAATAGCGAGGTCCTCCCGAGTTGATTTGCCCGTTGTAAATCGGCGCGCGATGCAGGTTGGCTCGAATGAGTTCATGCACGGCGTCATTGGTGTAAGTGATCCAACACGGGATTTGCTCTTGCTGGATGTTGTCGGTAACGAATGAAAACGGCTGCGGGAGTTCGTCTCCAGGATGCAGTTCGGTACGTTCGTAATCGATCGACCGACCGTTCAGGCGAGGGGGCGTTCCGGTCTTGAATCGCTTCAGCTCGAACCCCAACCGGGTAAGCGTGCCGCTGAGCCCCTTGGTGGTTCCCTCTCCTGCGCGGCCTCCGGGGGTCTTCGCCTCGCCGGTGTGCATCAACGCCTTCAGAAAGGTACCGGTCGTAAGAATCACTTTCGAGGAGCGATAGATACTGCCATCGCCAACCTCGACGCCTTCGATCACTTGTTGTTCACCGCAACGCGAAACGACGAGGTTCTCGACGGTCTCTTGACGAAGCACGAGACCGTCTTGCGATTCAACCGTATGCTTGATGAACTGCTGATAGGCCTTCTTGTCCGCCTGTGCCCGGGGGCTGTGCATGGCGGGGCCTTTGCGAAGATTGAGCATGCGAAACTGAATGCCCGTGGCATCGATCGCCCGGCCCATCGCGCCACCCAGCGCGTCGACCTCTCGGGCGATCTGCCCTTTTGCCACGCCGCCGATCGCCGGGTTACAGCTCATCTGGCCGACGGTGTCGCAATTGCCCGTGAGCAGGGCAACGCGAGCCCCCATCCGCGAGGCGGCCAAAGCGGCTTCGGTTCCGGCGTGTCCAGCTCCGACGACAACAATGTCGTAATCGTAAGTTTGTGATGCGGTCCCCATGAAAAGCTATGATAGGACGCCGTCGCACCCGCTGGCAATTGGCCCGCGCCGGCTGTTCGCGTTGCGGTTCTACGCCGCGGCGTCTTGGGCGATTTGGAGGTCGAACAGGCCGAAGATCTCTTTGCGACTGAGCCCCATCTTCTGCTGGGGAGCGACATCGGAGAAAATCGTCGCGAAAATCTCGCGTTTGTCGCGCAACACTTGGTCGATCCGCTCTTCGATCGTCGAGAGGCTGATGAACCGGGCGACGTTCACCGCCCGAGACGATCCGATTCGATGGGCACGGTTGATGGCCTGATCTTCGACGGCCGGATTCCACCAGCGGTCGAACAGAAAAACGTAGCTGGCGAACTGAAGATTGAGCCCCACACAGCCAGCACCGTAGCTGATCAGCAACAGATGTGCGTCGGGGTCTTCTCGAAAGCGGCGGATCACATCGTCGCGCTGCCTCGTGGGGATGCGCCCGTGATATTCCAATGGTCCAAAACGTTTCAAACGTCTCCGCAGTTCGACGAGCGAGGCGACCCATTGGCTGAACACGATGGCCTTCTGTCCGCTGGCCGCAATTTCTTCGAGATCGGCTTCCAGGCGTTCTAGCTTGGCGCTGTGCCCCGTGGCGGGGTCGAAATTGCAGATCTGCTTGAGCCGCAACACCAACTCAAAGACATGGTGAATGGTGGCCGCGTCGCCCATTTTCGTGAGCCGTAGCACACCTTCTTCCTCGGCCATGCGATAGGACTCTTGTTGCTCTGGGAGCAAATCGATCGGCGTATCCTGTACTAGACAGGGTGGTAGATCATTGAGCACTTGGTTCTTCGTTCGCCGCAAAACATAATCGCCCGCCAACCGGCCCATTTGTCGCAACTTCATTTGATCGTGGAGCGTGCCGGGCGAGACAAACTCGAAGATGCCAACCAAATCGTCGGCGCTGTTTTCGACCGGTGTTCCGGTGAGTGCCCAACTGCGAGATCGCCGCAGGTGGCGGACGATCGACGAGATATTGCTCGCCCTGTTCTTGATTCGCTGCGATTCGTCGAGCACGACGAGATCGAACTTCTGTCCTGGTTCCAGCAGAAGCTCCTGATCGCGATGCAGCAACTCGTAATTGGCAATCCGCACCGGAACTTCAGGCAATCGCCACTGCCAAACTCTGCGGTGCCGCGGACCGACGATCGACATGACCGGTACTTCCGGAGCCCATTGGGCAAACTCACGTTCCCAGTTTGAAACCAGCGGTTTCGGGCACACCAGCAACACCCGTTGCAGTTCACCGGAATGCAGCAGAAACCGAATTGCCGTGATCGCCTGCATCGTCTTGCCCAGCCCCATCTCGTCTGCCAAGATCGCGGCATGTCGGGGATAGAGAAAGGCGATACCCTCGTATTGATAGGGGAATGGTTGGTGGGGCAAGTGTAACTTCTCTCCCGCGACCCAACTCTCCAGCGGCGGCTGTAGAACATAAAACAAGCGATCCACCAGCTTCACGACGTCGGCTGGCGGCACCAGCCGGGTGGTCGAATCAGAGGCGTCGCTTCTAGCGGTTGGTACCGATCTCGATCGCGGGATATGCTCGCCCGAAGTGAGCCAGTTCGGGCGTGGCGCCGCAGTGGCAAACGGAAAGCTACGCACCGTGATCTTCATGTTCCGTCCCAGCGGCACGGAGATCACTTTTGGGTTTGCGAAGGCGATGCGCGCCCGGCGAGTCTTGAGGCGCGCTTTGCGTCGCGGCAGGGTACTCGTTATCGGAGTTTTCGTGGAGACAGCAAGCCGACAGTCGACGCTGCTGACACCGATGGTTGGAAGCTCTGGAGACGACCAACTTCCTTCAAGGGTAATTCGGTCGATCGATGACGTGATGTCGAAGTTCATCGTGCGTTGCGTCGCGCTTCGGCAATCGCCTCTCGGATACGGTCAAAGGGTTCGAGCAAGTCGATTGCCTCGCCGAGTTCCCCCAGTGCCTCGCTCACGCGCGACGCTTCGCCAGACCGGTCGCGCCGCAACGCGACCGAGTTCCTGACAAGTTGAAACACGTGTAAGCGCCCGGAGATGGACTGTGCGGCATCCATTCGCCGAGTCGGCGCGTGGTCGCCAAGGCGGGGCGCGATCCCGTCGATTGCTGACCCGGCGATGGGTGCTTGCGATGTGGTCTGGGTCTCGGCGATGAGAACCACTGGCGTTTTTGTGACATCCGCCAACGCCAATACGGTCTCTTGATCGGTACAGATTAAGCCCACGCTGGACGAAACCTTGGCCACCAGAACCCCGCCGATTTGTTCGCCGCCGAGGTACGATCCGAGCGTTGGACCATAGAGAATTTCCTGGGCCCGGTTGGGTTTCACGGGCGCGGTGCAGTGGAACTCCAGCGGTTGTCCGCGGGTGTTTAGTACCAGATAGCCGCCAATCAATCCCTGCTCCGGATCGTCGACGACGGTCAAAAAACCCAATCCCTCGGGCGACTTAACGCGATTGGACATACAGGTTCTCGGCTTGGACTTCCGGTTCTCGTACACGCGGTGCAAGCAATCCAATTTTCCACGGCACGCCAGAGTGAGCATCGACCCGGCGACCTTGCGGACTTTAGCGACAATACCGAGTGATAGCAGGCGAGAAGGTCCACGGTATACACTGGGGGGCGAGAGGCACGCATCGCGTTCTTGGTTTCCGTTTCCGTCCAGAGGCGAACAATTGTCGAACGAAATACTCGACGCCTCTGCATCGCGGAGGCTATACTGATGGTTTCATCATTCACGGAGTCTTTGTAAATATGACACGAGAGCCCCGCCCCGCGACGTCTCTGTTCACCCAACTTGATATTTCAGCGAACACCCCGCCGGATACATCGACTCGAACCACCGAAGGCGTCGGCCAAGTGACCCAAATCCTCGAACAAATTCTCGCGGCACAAGATCGACAGAACGAGTTGCTCGAGGAAATGATGTCCCAGATGAACTCCGCGCAACGCCAGCGTGCCGCAGAGTTGAACCAGTGGAAGCAGGCCAACCCACATCTCGCCGATACCTGTCGGCAAGCGGCCGAGACACTGAGCCAGGTTCAATCGGAGTTTCTCCACGCTTTGACCAGCGAGGTCGAAGACAATGGCGAGGCCATGATGGACGGCGAATTCATGTTGACCGAATTCGTCGATCGCTTTGGTCCTCGCTTGGCGCATCTCAACGGCGTGCTGCAAGTTCTCTCCCAACTCAGCAGCAGCCCACCGAATTCAAACACCACCGATGCCAACTAGCGGATGATCGTCGATCTGGTTCAAACCCGAACGGCCGACGGTGTGCGTCTCGATGGGGCGTTGCGAACCACTGATACGAAGCACGCCGATGCAAGTTCAACATCCGGCGTCGAGCTTGTCATCTGCGTTCCCGGCACCGGCGCGAACTTCTATGGTTCATCGTTTTGGAACCCCCTTGCCGAGAGACTTCTCGCGCAGGGGACCAACGTCCTGGTCGTGAACACGCGCGGCCACGACTTGATGAGCACGGCGGCAACCCTTGGTGGCGGAATCCACGGCGGCGCTGCGTATGAAACCATCGACGACTGTCGCTTCGATTTGGCCGCTTGGTGCAAGTTTTCCGCCGAACGTGGCTATCGCCGTGTCGCATTGATTGGGCACAGCCTCGGCGCGTTGAAATCGATTTACGTGCTCGGTCAAGACGACCCGCCAGAGGTCGCCTGCCTTGTCGCGATCTCGGCACCCCATCTCTCTTACCAACGGTTCGCCGTCAGTAGCGCGTCGAAGACATTCCTGGAGAGTTACACAGCGGCACGGCAGCTCGTCGAGGAGGGACTTGGCGAGGAACTGATGAAGATTACGTTTCCCATCCCCTATGTCATCACTGCCCATGGCTTCCTGGACAAGTATGGTCCCGAGCAGCGATACGATCTCTATCGTTGGATGCGGCGCTTGGCTTGTCCCGTCCTGGCCGTCTACGGCGGCGCGGAGATTCGCCAGAATGTCGCCTTCGAGGGGGTTCCCGATCAACTCGAAGCCATCGCCCGCGAACATCTGCCGCGACTGCAAGTCGAAGTGATCGCGGAGGCGGATCATTTCTATGCGGCGGCGCGTCCGGAGCTTGCCAGCCGCGTTTGCCGCTGGCTATGGCGGCTCGACGAAGCATCCGTGTGATTGTCAGCCGCCCCCTGGTCGGATAAATTCACAAGTGACCTCCGCGTGGCATGTCCGTGCGTCGCGACCCCCTGGGACGTCCAACCACCTTTTTTCAGCCTTGCCGATTGACCATGAGCGTAACCCAACCCAATCACGCTGTCCCGTCCGACGCCGCCGTTGCCAAGGCACGAGAGGCACTCGATGCCCACACGGTGGAAACCGTCGCTTGGCACTTTCACGCGTCGACCGGGTGCCCCTTCTGGCTGGAAAAGGCAACGCGGTTGAAGTTCGATCCTTTGAAAGAGATCCACTGTTTCGACGACCTTAAGAAGTTCGAGCCGTTTCAAGACGAGTGGCTTCGCGGAGGTCCCGTGCGACGTTGGGTGCCCAAGGGACATCAAGACCGGCCGGTCTATGTGTTCGAGACGGGCGGAACCACGGGCGTTCCGAAGAGCCGCATCGCAATGGACGATTTTCGCACCGACTACGAGATGTTCAGTAAGACGCTTCCGGAGGAGTACTTTCCGCCGGGTTCGAATTGGCTGATGCTGGGACCATCGGGTCCGCGACGCCTGCGGCTGGCCGTCGAACACTTGTGCCAATTCCGCGGCGGGATCTGTTTTTGTGTCGACCTCGATCCTCGCTGGGTCATCAAACTCATCAAGAAGGGGTGGATGGAACATCTCGAGGAATACAAGCGACACGTGATCGATCAAACGCTCACCATTCTCGGCGCGGGCCACGACATTCGCTGCCTGTTCACGACGCCCAAGCTGCTGTAATCGCTGGCGATCGCCTTGGAAGATCAAGGGTCGAGCATCGCGGATGCCGGCATCACGGGCATTTTTTCCGGCGGCACGGAATTCACCCCGCAATGGACGCGGTTCGCCATGGAAGAACTGCTCGACGATCGGGTCTACATGACGCCAACCTACGGGAACACGTTGATGGGCTTGGCCTGTTCCCGACCTGTCACCGCCGAGGAGGGGTACAAAATTAGTTACTATGCCCCACAGCCCCGGGCGGTCATCGAAGTGGTTGACTTCGACGACAACGACCAACGCGTGGGTTACGGAAAGACGGGCCGTGTGAAACTGACAACCTTGACCAAAGAGTTCTTCGTGCCGGGGTTCATGGAGCGCGACGAAGGCGAACGTGAATTACCCTATAAAAAGTATCCGTGGGACGGTGTCAGTGGAGTACGCCCCTTTAGTGAACTTGCCGAGGCAACGACCGTGGGCGTGTATTAGCGGCGGTTCGGCCACGTTCGTCCCGCCCCGCGCTCCCGCCAATCAAATCACCCGCGACAAGACCATACGTTTGTCGGAGAGATTGCCGTGTTGAAGATTCCGATCCTGCGGTGGGGTAAGCCCTACGAGTCGCTGGAAAGCGAAGAGATTGTTCACTTTGAAACCGGCGAGCCGGTGGCCACGGTGAGCCAAGCCAACGGTGGTTTGTTGCAGCGCGACATGCGGAAGGCTTCGCGCGCGCGCGACGCACTTCGCGAGATTCCCGTCGATGAACTGATCAAGCGACTTCAACACGCGGGGAAGCTCTATCTAGAGGGCACGCTTCCCCTTGGCGACGGACAACAAACCCCCGACGACTTTGCCGTGCAGCAGTCGGCCACCACGGGGCTTCCCGTGCATATGTGCAAGGCGAACATGCAGAAGAATTTCTTCGTGCTCTCGCACATGGACCAGATGCTCGATGCCCTGACACGGGGTCTCGACCTGTCGATTCTCACCCGGGGCTACGGCATCGAAGGCCGCGGCGTGGTGGTGAGTTATCAGGCACAGGCTCCCTGTTTGGGATTGGTGCTACCGTCGAATTCGCCGGGCGTGCATACGCTGTGGCTGCCGGTAATTCCGATGCAGTTGGGGTTGGTGCTCAAGCCGGGTCCGCAAGAACCATGGACGCCCTATCGCATGACCAGCGCCTTTGTCGAAGCGGGGATTCCCGCGGAGGCGATTTCGATCTATCCCGGCAGTGGTGATGTGGGAGCGGCCGTGCTGGCAAGTTGTAAACGTAGCATGATCTTCGGCGGGCTGCCGACCATCGAACGCTACAGGGGCGACCCCAGCGTTCAGGTCCACGGGCCGGGCTTCAGCAAGATCTTGTTGGGCGATGACGTGGTCGACCACTGGGAAGAGTATATCGATCTGATCGTTGACAGCGTCTATCTCAACAGTGGTCGCGGTTGCATCAATTGCTCGGGGGTTTGGGCGTCGCGCCACACGCGCGAGATCGCCGAGGCCATCGCCCAGCGGATTGGTCCGATCGAACCGCTTCCGACCGACGACCCCAATGCGGCTTTGGCTGCCTTCACGGTGCCCGGCACGGCGACCGCTATTTGGAACGCCATCGAGGCCGATCTTCGCGAAGAGGGCGTCGAACACATGACCGAACGTTATGGGAAGCGAAAGGTCGAACACGAGCGCTGCGGCTACCTGCGACCCACCGTGGTTCACTGCGATTCGCCGGAGGCGGCAATCGCGCACAAGGAATATATGTATCCCTTCGTCTCGGTCGTCCAGTGTCCACAAAACAAAATGATCGACGCGATCGGTCCCACGCTCGTCGCCACCGGCATCACCGACGACCCCCTCTTTGCACATCAACTGACCGACGCCACGCATATCGATCGCTTGAACCTTGGACCAATCCCCACCATCAAGCTTGATTGGCTGCAACCGCACGAAGGGAACCTCGTCGAGTTCCTGTTCCGGGCAAGAGCTTTCCAAGTTCCGCCCGAGCAGCTTCCCAAGGTATCCACCGCGACGGGTTAACCGTCTGCCCCCAGAGCATATGAATCTCTTTGACTTCGATCCACGCACCCGAATTATCTTTGGCCCTGGTCAGTTGCGGCGACTAGGCGAGTTGGCCCGAGAACTTGGCGCGTCTCGCGCGCTGGTTGTTA
>Ga0114931_10008622_pt1 | contig 12313 bp, 6 predicted proteins | sample 2SBtaG_FD_89579 | JGI IMG/M metagenome (GOLD analysis project Ga0114931, IMG submission 89579) | Deep subsurface microbial communities from Kolumbo volcano to uncover new lineages of life (NeLLi) - 2SBTROV14_V59a metaG | ecosystem: Environmental > Aquatic > Marine > Volcanic | place: Kolumbo...
AATGCCGAAGGCGTCGCCATGGCCTTCGATTCGGTTGGCAAGGCGCTTTTTACGACAACCGCTGTTCTGGTCGGTGGGTTTCTTGCCCTGACGGTATCGGGGTTCCAGCCGACCTGGGGGATGGGCTATCTGGCGTCACTGACGGTTTCCGTGGCCCTGGTGGCTGATTTTATTCTGCTGCCATCCCTGCTGATATGGCTTCGGCTGCCTGACTGAGCCGGCAAAAGACCGGCAACGGCAGGCCCGGTGCTTAAGAAAAATTTAAGCCGGCGGGCCTACCCGTAGGAATGAATATGTTGCCGCTACTATAGCGCATTTGCCATGTTGGCATTGTATGCTGTTTGCCAGTCAAGCGAAATAGCCGGATACTGCTTTCCGGCCTGGCTGGGGCGTCAGCTTTACCGAACGGGGGTGGGTAAAAATCAGGATGGTTCGTCTGTTTCGACATTTCCTGCCAAAATCGATCCTTTTTCTGGGGATATCGGACATGCTCGTCCTGGTGCTGGCCAGCCACGCCGGCTATACCTTACGGCGTTTGCAAATCGACCTGACGCCGCTGCCGCTGTCTGAGCGGATATACCAGTCGGCCAGCTTTGCCCTGGTTTTCTGGCTGTCGGTGCTGGCCGTCGGATTGTACCAGCGCGATGCCTGTCGCGATTTCGGGGTTTCAATCGTCCGCACCGGAGTGGCGATTATCCTCAGTTTTATCGTCCTTTCCGGGATTTATTATATATTTCCATCGGTGACGGAATGGCGAAGCATTCTGGTCTATAGCTACGGTCTGGCCGCTCTTGGTCTGTTGACGACACGCTATCTGTTTTCCCGGGTTGTCGACCTTGACGGGTTCAAGCAAAGGGTTCTGGTCATCGGGGCGGGGCGGCGGGCGGCACGGATGATCGAACTGGCAAATGACGGCTCGGCCCATGGTTTTGTTATTGCCGGTTGCCTCAGGGTTACCGGGGCTCCGCCGGTGGTCCCGGACTGTCATGAATTGCGGGACCTGAATTCCCTGTGCGAATATGCGGTTCAGAACCGGGCCGATGAAATCGTCACGGCGGTCGACGAGCGGCGCGGCACCCTGCCGGTAACGGCGTTGGTCGAATGTCGGCTGGAAGGTCTTTCGGTGATCGATTTTCCCGATTTCATGGAACGGGAAACCGGCAAGGTGGATATCGATACGCTAAGCCCGGGATGGCTTTTGTTTGCCGACGGGTTCGTTGGCGGGCGGGGCCATAAAATTCTCAAACGGGTGTTCGATATTGGCGTCAGCCTTCTGTTCCTTGTCTTTTCGCTGCCTCTTTTGGTATTTACCGCTATGGCCGTCAAGCTGACGTCAAAAGGCCCGGTCTTCTACAGGCAGGAGCGGGTGGGTGAGCGCGGGCGCAGTTTCCGGTTGCTGAAGTTTCGCAGCATGCGCCAGGACGCGGAAAGCGACGGGGTTCCCAAATGGGCCGCCCGGGGCGATCACCGGGTGACCGCCGTCGGTCGCCTTATCCGGTTGACCCGAATCGACGAATTGCCGCAAATATTCAATGTCCTGAAAGGCGATATGAGCTTTGTCGGCCCGCGACCGGAGCGTCCCTTTTTCGTCAAGTCGCTGGTCGAGCAACTGCCCTATTATATGGAACGCCACGAAGTGAAGCCGGGCATTACCGGCTGGGCCCAGCTAAATTTTCCCTATGGTTCATCGATTGGCGACGCCCGTGAAAAATTGCAGTACTATCTCTTTTACATCAAGAATTTCACGATGCTGCTGGATTTTCTGATTCTGTTGCAGACTGTCCGCGTCATCTTGTTTGTCGACGGGGCGCGCTAGGCGGCGTCACATGGGATCCGGTTGATGGAACAAACGGTAACTTTCCCGGGACGCCATGCCGCGGGTCCCCATGGGTGAGATCAGCGATATTGCCGCCATAACCAATGCGGCGACAGCGGCGGCTTATGGCCTGCTGTCTGTGCTGCTGATTTTCGGCTGGCGGCAACGGGGGCCCGGGTCGTGGCTGATCGCTGCCTGTCTTGCTACCGCCCTGTGGGCCGGCTACCTTTCCGTCGGGCGTCTGACCGGTATTGCTATACCGGGATTGGGACGGGTGCTGGAAACCCTTCATCTTGGTATCTGGATCGGTTTCCTGCTTGCTATGATCAGATTGGCGTGGGTGCCTGTCGGTCGCGGCCCTTTCGTCTCGATGATCAGCCGCGGCGTTCTGGTGCTGACGCTTGGCCTGATGGCGGTCGATGTGGCGGCAGCGATCAGGCTTTCAGCCAACAGCTATCTTTCCACCCTTGACATGGTATCGGTTATCGGTCGGCTGATCATGGTAACGGTGGCCATGCTGCTGGTCGAAAACCTCTATCGCAGCGCCACCCCCAATGAACGATGGCGCCTGCGCCATCTGGCGATTGCCATGGCGGCGCTTTTCGGCTTCGATTTCTATCTTTATGCCGATGCGCTTCTTTTAAAACGTGTCGACCCGTTTTTGCTGGAAATTCGCGGCATAACCATGGCCATACTGGTGCCGCTGATTGCCAGCGCGGCGGCCCGCAACAAGAAATGGGCGGTCGAGGTTTTTGTCTCGAAACAGGCGGTTTTTTATACCACCTCGCTGATGGCGGGCGGGTCCTACCTGCTGCTGATGGCGGGCGTCGGCTATTACCTGCGCGAAATCGGCGGACGCTGGGGCACGGTTCTTCAGTTTTCCTTTTTGTTCGGGGCGGTAATCGTTCTGCTTGTCATCCTTCTTTCCGGTCAGTTCCGTTCCCGCCTGCGGGTGATGCTGGGCAAGCATTTCTTTAGTTATCGCTATGATTATCGTACGGAGTGGTTGCGTTTTATCGCTACGATTTCGGCGGATAACGCGGTTGGCGATTTGCACCAGCGCATTATTCAGGCGGTGGCCGATATTGCCGATTCAACCGGCGGCGGCCTGTGGCTTCATGACCCGGGGCATCATTACCGGCTGGCGGCGTTGCGCAATTATCATCCCGAAAGCACTGGCGCCGAGCGCGCCGATGGTGCTTTCGCCCGCTTTCTGGGGCACCAGCGGTGGATTCTGGACCTTGACGAATACCGGCGCAACCCGGCGAAGTACCAGGGGTATCACCCCCCCGACTGGCTGTTGAACCTGAAGCAGGGCTGGCTGGTCCTGCCGCTTATCCATCGCGGCCGGCTGATCGGATTTCTGGTGCTGGCGCGGGCCCGGGCACCCCGCGGCCTGAACTGGGAAGACCTCGACCTGCTGAAGACCGCCAGCAGCCAGGCGGCGAGTTATCTGGCGGAACAGGCGGCCCAGCAGGCCCTGCTCCAGGCCAGGCAGTTCGAATCGTTTAACCGGCGTTTCGCTTTTGTCCTGCATGACATCAAGAATTTGGTCAGCCAGTTGTCGTTGCTGGTCAGGAATGCGGATAAATTTGGCGATAATCCGGAATTCAGGGCGGACATGGTTGAAACCATCCGCCAGGCGATCGGCAAGATGACCCGGTTGCTGGAGCGGCTGGCCCCCGCCGGTGATGACAAGGGCGAGCGGGAAGAAGTTGACTTGCGGGTGGTCCTTACAGAGGCTGTCGCCGCATGCTCGACCGAAGACCGGGAATTACGATGCCGGCGTGGCGACAGGACCATGCCGGTGGCCGCCGATCGTGACCGTCTGGTTTCGGTATTCGGGCATCTGATCCAGAATGCAATCGATGCCACGCCCAAAGGCGGGCAGGTCGAAGTATATTTGCAACGGGACATTAATGAAGCTCATATAAGGATTGTCGATGAAGGCCCCGGGATGGACGCGGATTTCATTGAAAATCACCTGTTCGAGCCGTTCAGGAGCACAAAAGAGGCAGGTTTCGGCATTGGGGCATTTGAAAGCAAGCAGGTTATCACCGAACTTGGCGGGCGGCTGGACGTTGAAAGTGCCTCTGGTGAAGGGACAACCATGCACATCCATCTTCCGCTTGAGGAAGCGACAGGACCCCGCGAATCAGATTAGCATGAGCAGTTAGATATGGCGGAAGCGACAAAAAAAACACTCCTCGCGGTGGAGGACGATCAGGGACTTCAGCGCCAGTTGCGCTGGACCTTTGATGGTTACGACATTCATTTCGCCAGCGAACATGACGAAGCGATCAGGATTGTTAATGAACAGCGACCGATGGTCATTACCCTTGACCTTGGTTTGCCGCCCGATCCGGACGGCGCCAGCGAAGGGCTTAACCTGCTTGAATCCATCCTCACCCTTGCCCCCGAAACCAAAGTCATCGTCGTCACCGGCAATCAGGATCGGGATAATGCCCTGAAGGCGATTGCCCTTGGCGCCTATGACTTCTGCCACAAGCCGTTCGATGAAGAAGCCATGAAGCTGATTATCGACCGGGCCTTTTATCTGGCCGAACTCGAGGCCGAAAACCGGCTTCTGTCGCTTCGTGGACAGCAGTCACCGCTTCGAAACCTGATTACCGGCAGCCCTGAAATGTTCAGGATCTGCGAAATGGTTGAAAAGATCGCCAAGGCCGATATCACCGTACTTCTCCATGGCGCCAGCGGGACGGGTAAGGAATTGCTGGCCCGTGCCCTGCATGAACTCAGTCCCCGCAAGGATGGCCCTTTCATTGCCATAAACTGCGCGGCAATTCCGGAAAATCTTCTCGAAAGCGAACTCTACGGCCATGAAAAAGGGGCCTTCACCGGGGCCATCAAGCAGACCCTCGGGAAAATAGAGCTGGCCAGCGGCGGCACCCTGTTCCTCGATGAAATTGGCGACCTGCCACTTACCCTGCAGGTCAAGTTACTGCGCTTTCTGCAAGAGCGGGTGATCGAGCGGGTTGGCGGGCGCAAGGAAATACCGGTCGACGTTCGGGTGGTTTCGGCGACCCATCAGGACCTGCCCGACTGCATCGCCGGGGGAAGTTTTCGGGAAGACCTGTTCTATCGGCTGAGCGAGATTACGATTGATATTCCCCTGTTAAAGGACCGCAAGGGCGATGCTGTCCTGTTGGCCAACAACTTTCTGCAGAAATTTGCCCGCGAGCTTGGCCGTCCGGTGCGCGGTCTCGGGATCGATGCGATAGCAGCGATCGAATCCCACGAATGGTCGGGAAATGTCCGGGAACTGGAAAATAAAATGAAACGGGCGGTGATTGTCTGCGATGGCAAGCGTATTTCCGCCGCCGATCTTGATCTTGATATGTATGCCGAAGAGGTGATCGACCTGAGCATCAAGGCGGCCCGGGAAAATGCCGACAAGGAAGCAATTCAGCGGGCGCTGTCCCATGCCTCGGGTAACATCTCGAAGGCCGCCAAGCATTTGGGGATCAGCCGTCCGACATTCTATGATCTGGTTCGCCAATACGGCTTCAAAGTTTAAGCGCCCGGTTTGTGCTATAATTCAGTGTGCGCGCACGACCCTGTCAGAATCCCGCTTCCACGAAAGGCTGTGATCATGAAACGCTGGTCTTCAATATTTCTGGCAATGGCTTTGATCCTTGGTTTTGGGGCGCCGGTACGGGCCGCTGTCAACCCGGAGGAATCGGTCACCCGTCTGGAACGGGCCAGGGACTTTATTACAAAAAATGAGCTGCGCTCCGCGGTCATCGAACTGAAGAATGCCCTGCGCGCCAATCCGGGGAATCTCGATGCCCGCTTCACCCTGGGCGAGGTCTATCTCCGGCTTGGCGATGTGGTTTCGGCGGAAAAGGAATTCGATGCGGCGGCGCGGCGCGGCCTCAAGACCGATGCGGTTATACTGCGCCTTGCCCAGGCGCGCCTGCTGCAAGGGAAGTTTCAGCTTGTTTTCGACAGCTTGTCGGCCGAGGAGCTGACAGGAGACGCGGTTGCCGACGGCCAGGTCCTGCTTGGCCGGGCCTTGCTGGGGCTCAAAAAGCCCGAAGAGGCGAGGGCGAAATTTCTGGAAGCGGAAAAAATCCTGCCGGACGGGGTCCAGGCCAAAGTCGAACTTTCCCGGCTGCTCGCCCGGAACGGGGAGATGAAGGCGGCCGAGGAGATGATCGACCGGGCGCTCGATATCGCGCCGCGACTTCCCGCCGGACTGCTTCTTAAAGGGGAACTGAAACGCCAGCAGGGCGACCTGGAAGACGCGGTGGTCAATTTTGCCGCCGCCATCGAGGTCCAGCCGAACAATATTACCGCCCGTCTGGGGCGGGCCGCGGCATTGATCGACCTTGACCGGATCGATGAAGCGCAGGCTGACCTGAAGGCGATTGACGGCATTGTCGCCAATCATCCTTTGGCTGTTCATTTCCGGGCCGTGATTGCGACCAAACAGTCGCGTTTCAAGGAAGCCAATGAATTGCTGCAATCGGCGGCTGGCGCGCTCGATAATTATTTGCCGAGCGTCTATCTTAAAGGGGTGATCAGTTATGCCCTGGGTAATTACGAACAGGCGGTCGCCAGCCTGTCGCGCTTTCTCGAAAAGGCCCCCGGCAACGTATTGGGGATGCGGCTTTACGGGGCGGCATTGTTGCGTATCGGCGACTACAAGAAGGTCGTCGCCGCGCTGGAGCCGGCGGTTAGGGACGGCCTGGCGGATTCCCGTCTGTATTCGCTGCTCGGCGCGGCCCATATGGGATTGCGCGAATTTTCCCGGGCAATGGCTTATTACGAAAAAGCCGCCGCCATGGGGGGTGATTTGAGCGGGGTCGAAACCCAGCTTGCGATCAGCAAACTGGCTGGTGGCGATGTCGCTGGCGGGGTGGCCAATCTTGAATCCGTTGTCGATGTAAATCCGGACGCCGGTCAGGCGGCGGTCCTTCTGGCCCTGGTTGAATTGCGCAAACGTGACTTCGATTCGGCGCTGAAACGGGCCCGCCAGTTTACCGAACGCTTTCCCGACAATCCCTTGGGGTTCAATCTGTTGGGTGCGGCGCGTCTCGGCAAGGGCGATCTCGCGGGGGCGAAATCGGCATTCGAATCGGCGCTCAAGGCAAAGCAGGACTATTTTCCGGCGCTTCTGAATCTGGCCCAGATCGATATCCGGGAAGGACGGCTCGAAAAGGCCAAACAGCGCTACCAAAAAATCCTCGCGGCCAACGAAAATCATGCCGGCGCGATGATTTCCCTCGGCGATATTGCCCTTCGGGAGAAAAATACCGCCCTTGCCGGGCAATGGTATGAAAAAGCCTATGCTGCCAATCCCGCGGTCGAAAATGCGGGGCTGAAACTGGTCCAGTATTATCTTGGCAGGCGGGAAAATGACAAGGCGCTGGCGACGGCCCGGCAGGTGTCGCAGCGCTTCCCCAGGTCGACCCGGTCGCTGGAATCGCTGGGCCGAAGCCAGGCGGCGGGCGGTGACGCTGCCGGCGCCCTGGCGACTTTTCGCAAACTGGCGGTAACCGCCCCGAAATCGGCGGCGGCCCAAAATCTGGTTGGCCGGGCGGCAATGGCCACAGCCGACATGACGCTGGCCCGCCAGTCTTTTGAAAAAGCCTTGTCGCTGACCCCCGATTATGGGCCCGCCCAGCAGGGAATGGTGGCGCTGGAGGTTAATCAGGGCAATCTTGAGGCGGCCCTGAAACGGGCGATGGCCATATATGAAAAGGCCGAACATTCACCCGGCAGCAGCATATTGCTCGGCGACATCTATTTGCGGATGAAACGCCACAAGGAGGCGCTCGATATCTTTCGTCAGGCCTATGGCAAGGCGCCGGGCCGGCTGACGGCGACCCGCCTGTTTCAGGCTTATCTGGCGGCGGACGATGACGAATCGGGATTTTCAGTTCTTGAAAGCTGGCTCGCCGGTCATCAGGAAGACAATCGCAGCAGACATCTGCTGGCCAGCGCCCTTCTGGGCAAGGGGAAGCTGGACCGGGCCATCGCCGAATACAAGATGCTGGAACGAAAAGACCCCGATAACAAGATAATGGTCCTGAATAATCTGGCCTGGCTGTATCAGAAGACCGGCAATGACCAGGCGCTGGCGGTGGCCAAACGCGCCTATGATCTGGCCCCCGATACCGCCGCGATATCGGATACCTATGGCTGGATCATGCTGGAGAGCGGCGACAAGGAAAAAGCGCTGCAACTGTTGCGCAAGGCCACGGCGCTGGCCCCCGGTCAGCCGGAAATACGCTATCATTTTGCCGTCGCTCTGGACCGGAACGGTCGGCCCGACGAAGCCCGGCGGGAATTACAGGACCTGCTGCAAACCGCCCGCAGCTTTACCCAGCAGGAAGAGGCGCGGGCCCTGTTAAAAAGCCTCGCCAGGCAATAGGGGTGTTTTCGGGCGCGCCTGCGACCGAAGGTTATTCACGCATATTGGGCAAATTTTTTGCCACATCGCGTAATTCCCTGACCGCACTGCTTAACTGGCCCTTGGGCCGTGTCAGGCGTTTGCCGGCTGATGTTTCCGGGGCTGACTGATTGTTGCCACCGTTTTCCTGAAGCGATACGCTAAGTTCCCGCATCCGCTCGGCCAGGGCAATGAAGCGTTCGACCGTTTCCCGGCTGGCCTGGGCGGCGGAACTCATTTCCGACGAAGCGCGGCCAATCGCCTTGCTGGCCGTGGTTTCGCTTTCGATGGCGCCAAGCAGACTTTCCTGATTTTCAATCACCTGATTAAGGACCGGGGTGATCAGGGTCACCAGATTTTCAATCGCCCCGTAAAGGGCATCGAAGCTGTCGGCGGTTTTGCTCAGATTACCGGCGCTGCGGGCGAGGGCGTCCTCGGCCGTTGCCGAGGCCCGGGTCACGACGTCTTCAATTGCCACTTCGAAGCGGCTGGCATGGGTTTCCACATCGGCCTGCAAGGCCTTGCCATAACTGTCCAGCGCCGCCTGCAGATCGCTGTAGCGCTGACCGTCGGTTTCCTTGATTTGCGACAGGCGCTCGGCAATCGTACTGGCCAGGTCGGCGGTCTGCTTTTGCACGGTCTCGGTGAAATGATCGATGGCGGTGCCGAAGCTCCCTTCGGTCCGCAGCAGACTCTGTTCGGTATTCTTGATCAGTTGTTCGGCATTTTTCAGCTGGGCGCCAAATTTCTTTTCCAGATGCTCGTTAAACCGTGCCAGAACACCGTCCAGAAGCTTCTGAACCCGGGCGCTCTGATCACGGGTTAAATGGCGGGTCGCGCTGGTCACCTTGGACAACGGCTTGGCCAGCGCCTCTTCGACCGATGCCGACAGGCTTTCGGCGACCAGCCTTGCCGCATTCTCGGAATTCCTGGATGTCTCTGTCCACTGCTTTGCCAGATCCTGATGAATGCGGTCGCCGAGTTTCGAGACGTTGGCCGCAAGGGCATCGCCCGCGGCTTTTTGCTGGCGGGCGATGTCAGCCAGGCTGGTGGCCGTGGCAAGCGGCGGAAAAAGACAATCGATGGAAAGGGCCAGGGCTGCTGTCTGGGCATGACGAAAGCGCCGTGTTGCCGTGCCGAGGAAGGCCATCAGAAGGGCCGTGGTGGTGGCCATGAACAGGCCCGGAATGCCGTCTTGCGTAAGGATATGCGACCAGTCGATGGTGGCCGGTCCGGCGGCCCGGGCTTCCCCGTTGGCGGCGATCAGGGCGCCGAGAAAACACAGAAAACCAAGGCCGGCCAGGGCCGCCGGCAGAGGACGGAAGAGCCACCACTGAAGCGGTTTGTCGACCAGGCCGGCGACAGTAAAGTAGCGACCGGCGGTCGCGGTCGAAAAAACCGGTTGCGCCCGGGATGATTTTGCGGACCCCGGAACAGTCGGTGAAACAAGGGTGCCGCTATAGGCGCGGGCGGTCGTGGCAAGCGGTTCGGACTTGCCAAATAGCTCCAGAAAGCCGGTAATGGCCAAAGGCTTGGTATTTTTCTTGTCGGCTGACCGGGTTGCGGCGCTGCTCAGACGACGTTGCAGGGCGAATACCGCTATTGCATCGCCGATCGCCGGGCCCAGAAAAGCCAACAGAAAGGCGAATAACGCAGCCACCGAAACTTTCGCCGCCAAAGCGAACCACAAACTGTTTCGAAACATGACCACATATTGCTGGTCAAGAATCGCCGATGTCATGCTGTCCGCAATGTCCGGCAGCTGTGGAAACAGAAGAATGCTTGCCAGAACGCTGATAATCAGGGCCAGGCCTGCCCAAAGATTTCTTCCCATTTTTATTTCCACTATCCGCTTTTATCGGTTGGTGAGAATACTTCATAACCCGGTTAGTCTTACCGATCGGTGAATTCACGGGGGCTGCAAATCCGCTTCCTTGTCTTAACTTCATTTTGACGACCGGCGGGCAAATCATATACGACAGGTGCCAGCCGGCCAACATAGCGGGACAAGCAGCAGACGGCGTCGCCAGAAAACAGCCCCAAAAAGGGGGCGCAATTGGAAAGTCGATGAATTCAGCCGCCCGTCCACACCATATTCTGCACGTCTTTCCGTCATTCGGAATAGGCGGGGTGGAATTGCGCATGGCCAGCGTGCTGAACGGCCTGCCGGGCCAGTTGCGGCACAGTATTATTGCCCTTGGCTCGAACTACGACGCGGCGTCGCGGATCAAGCCGGATGTTGACGTATCGTATTCGCCGCCGCCCGCCGACCGTGGTTATCTGATGCGCCGCTTGGCCGGGTGTGCGCGGTTTATTCAGGCCGTGTCGCCCGACCTTCTGCTGACCTATAACTGGGGCGCCATTGAATGGGCACTTGCCAACCGCTGGCGACCGAAGGTCCGGCATATTCATCTGGAATCGGGGTTTGGCAAGGAAGAGGCTATCGTCCAGAAACGGCGCCGGGTATGGACCCGGCGTCTGGCCCTGAAACACAGCGAGGCGCTGATTGTACCCTCACGGTTTCTGGCCCGCATCGCCGCGACGGCGTGGCGGCTTCGCCAGGCCAAGATTCACCATATTCCGAACGGCGTCGATTGCGCGCTTTACAGCCAGCCGGCGGACCCCGGTCTGCAGGCGGAATTCGGGAGCGGCACAAAGGGGGTGCTGATCGCCGCCATTGCCCCGCTGCGCCCGGAAAAAAATATCGGGCGGCTGCTACGGGCCTTCGCCAGGGTATCGACAGATCGTCCGCCACGTCTTCTGATCATCGGTGACGGCGGCGAAAGGGACAAGCTGACCGCCGAGGCGGCGCAACTGGGTATTTCGGAAAGGGTTCGTTTCGCCGGCACTGTCGGGCAGCCGGAAAAAGTCATCGGCATGATCGATATTTTTGCCCTTTCGTCCGACACCGAACAGATGCCCAACACGGTATTGCAGGCGATGGCTGCCGGCAAACCGGTGGCGGCTCCGGCGGTTGGCGACATCGCCGATATGGTGGCGGCGGAAAATCGACCGTTTATATGCGCCCCGGCGGATACACAAGCGCTGTCTGTCAGTCTTGAGCGGCTGATCGACAGCCCGGAATCGCGCCGCAGCATCGGTCAGGCCAATCGGCAAAAAGCGGTTGACGATTACAATCTGCCCTTAATGATTGCCCGCTATCAAGCACTGCTGATGAACGATAATACCGGAGCCGCCGGATGAACAACGGGCCCATGCGCATCGTCACCCTGACCTCGCTTTTCCCCAACCGGGCGCAGCCGAGTAACGGTATATTTGTCGCCAACCGGCTGGCCAAGCTTCTGGCTTCCGGCGAAGTCGAAAGCCGGGTTGTCGCTCCCATACCATGGTACCCTTTGGCGCGCCTTGTCCCGGGTGAGGCGGGCCGTCACATCGGTGCACCGCGCAGCGCCGACTGGAATGGCGTTCCGGTGCGCTATCCACGTTTTTTTCGCCCCCCCAAAATCGGCATGACCATGGCCCCCTACAGCATGGCCCGGGCAGTGCGACCGGTGATCACCGAAATCCTGCGGGGCGGCTATGATTTCGACCTGATCGATGCCCATTATTTTTATCCCGACGGGGTGGCGGCGGCGATCCTGGCGAAGCATTTTGGCAAGCCCCTGGTGATTACGGCAAGGGGCACCGACCTTAATCTTATTCCGGCCCACGCCATCCCGCGCCGTCTTATCTGCCGGGCGGCCGATACCGCCGATGGCCTGATCACGGTTTGCGCGGCCCTCAGGGAGGTGTTGCTTGACCTTGGCGTTTCGGGCGACAAGGTACGGGTATTGCGCAACGGGGTCGATCTTGAGACCTTTGTGCCGACCGATCGGGCGGCGGCACGGGCGGCGTTGGGCCTGCATCGCCCGACCCTTCTTTCGGTGGGTCATCTGGTGGTCAGAAAGGGTAACGAAATTACCATTGCGGCGCTTGCCGACCTGCCGGATCATGAATTGCTGATTGTCGGCGATGGCCCCGAGGAGGAAAGCCTCAGGCGGCTTGCCCGATCATCCGGGGTGGCCGACCGGGTCCGTTTTCTCGGTCGCAAGGGACATGATGAACTGCCCGCCCTTTAC
>Ga0114931_10008623_pt1 | contig 12313 bp, 5 predicted proteins | sample 2SBtaG_FD_89579 | JGI IMG/M metagenome (GOLD analysis project Ga0114931, IMG submission 89579) | Deep subsurface microbial communities from Kolumbo volcano to uncover new lineages of life (NeLLi) - 2SBTROV14_V59a metaG | ecosystem: Environmental > Aquatic > Marine > Volcanic | place: Kolumbo...
ACGTGCAGGCCGCGAAGATCAAGCAGGTGGAGGTCATCGACAACCTGGTTGATCCGCTGATCCTCTATACCCTGGCCGAGGACAGCAGCCACAGCCACGAAGAAGCCCTGATGCGGATATACAAGAGTCTGCGGCCGGGCAACCCCGCCCAGCTCGACAAGGCCATCAAGCTGTTCCACGAGAAGTTCTACGACGAGAACCGTTACCGGCTGGGCAAGGTGGGGCGGTTCCGAATCAATCGGAAGTTCGGGCTTTCGATTCCGACATCTTTGAATGGTCTAACGGCCGCGGATTTCGTGGCGTGCTTGAAGTACCTGCTCGATCTTCGCAGCCAGGAGGGAGCGGGGTGTTCGGTGCCTCAGCGTCTGCCGTTTGAGTTGGCCCTGTTGCGATGGACGCGGGAGCTGGCCCAGCAGCTTGCGACCTATCGGCTCAATGCAGAACCGCCGAAAGACCCGAAGAAGAGCGTGGTTCTGGGCGAGTTGGATGCCATTCGTCAGGGCCGCAAGAAGCTCCATCCGGCGGACGTGGTCAAGGAGCTTCAGCGCCAGTTGCAGGCCATCTCCGACGTTCCGACGGAGTGGGTTCCGCCGGCAACGATCAACCTGGACGTGATGCGGACGCTGCTGGCGCGGACCCGACAAGATCGGGACAGCGAGGTGACCAAGGCGTCAAAGGACTACATCGTTGCAACGATCCGCACGCGAGCGTCGCGTGTTCTGCGGGGCATTGATCGCTACCTCGAACTGTGCAAAACCCACGACTTGGACTACGCAGAGTTGGAGTTTCTGAACTATTACTCTCGGCCCGGCGACATTTACGTATTTGATGAGGCCCAGGCCAAGAAGAAGGCGTCCGCGTACCAGAAGGAGTCGGAGTCGGAATGGAACGCGCTATTCGGCAGTTCGGCGCATCACGTCGCATTCGGCACGCTGGATCAGGCGGCGAAGGTGGTTCGCAAGCACGAGGCGGAAGGAGCGATGTCGATCGGCAACGTGCACGAGTATGCCTGGAAGCGTACGCCTGTGATCGTGTCCGAGGACGACATCGACCATTTGGGCAACCGGCGGTTGCGAACGATCGACGAGCTGGCGTGTGACGAGATCCGCAAGGGTTTTCTGAAGCTGCGCCGCACGGTGCAGGAGCGGATGAGCATGAAAGACCCCGACCAGCTTGGCAAGATCGCCGAGTTGGTCAATTCCAAGGCCGTGTCAGGTGCGATCGACTACTTCTTCGGGCGGGGTGAGCTTTCCCAGGTGGTGGACCAGACCAATCCGCTGAGCCAGTTGACCCATGAGCGCCGTCTCTCGGCGTTGGGGCCGGGCGGACTAAACCGCAAGCGTGCCGGCTTCGAGGTTCGCGACGTCCACATCAGCCACTACGGTCGGATTTGCCCGATCGAAACGCCTGAAGGGACCAACATCGGTCTGATCGCTTCGCTGAGCATCTACTCACGGGTGGACGAGTACGGCTTCCTCATCACGCCGTATCGCGTCGTGGACAAGGATGGCGCGGTGAACGGCAAGATGGTGTTCCTGCGGGCCGACGAAGAGATGAAGACCGTTCTGGCGCCGCCGGACTCGGTGAACCCCTCGACGGGGAAGATCACCGGCGACCACCTGGTGGCTCGAATCCGCGGCGATTTGTCGATAGTGGAGAAGGGTGAAATCGAATACGTCGACATCTCGCCGAAGCAGACGGTCGGCGTGTCGGCGGCGTTGATCCCCTTCCTGGAGCATGACGACGCCAACCGGGCGTTGATGGGCTCGAACATGCAGCGTCAGGCGGTGCCGTTGCTGATCACCCGGCCGCCGGTGGTTGGGACGGGAATGGAGCGGATCGTCGCCGAGAACAGCGGCATGGTTGTGAAGGCGGCAAAAAGCGGCAAGGTGACCTACGTCGATGCCGACCGGATCGTGATCGACGAGACGGAGGAGCACGTTCTGCGGAAGTTCCAGGGCCTCAATGAGCGGACCTGCCTGAACCAGAAGCCGCTGGTGAATCTGGGCCAGAAGGTGAAGGAAGGCGAGATCATCGCCGACGGTCCGGCCTGTCTGGACGGCGAACTGGCTCTGGGACGCAACGTCCTGGTCGGTTTCATGACGTTCGACGGGTACAACTTCGAGGATGCGATTCTGATTTCCGAGCGTCTGGTGAAGAATGACACCTTCACCAGCATCCACATCGAGGAGTACGACGTCGAAATCCGCGAGACCAAGCTGGGCCGTGAGGAGTTCACCCGCGACATTCCCAACGTGAGCGAGCGAGCCCTGGGCAACCTGGACGAAAACGGCATCGTGCAAATCGGGACGGAGGTCGGTCCGGGAGACATCCTGGTCGGCAAGGTGTCGCCCAAGAGCAAGAGCGAGCTCAGCCCGGAGGAAAAGTTGCTCCATGCGATCTTCGGTCGGGCCGGCGAGGACGTGAAGAACGATTCACTGGAGATGCCCAGCGGGGCGTCGGGCATCGTCATCGACGCCAAGCGATTCAGCCGCCGGACGGGGATGAGCGAGGACCAAAAGCGGCAGCTCCAACAGCGGATCAACGCCTACAAGTCCAGCGTCAACTCGCGAGCCATCTCTCTTTTCCGCCGGATGATGGGAGAGATGGAGAAGGTCGTCGGGCAGCCGGTGGTGGACCCGAACACCAAGCAGAAAGTCGGAGAGAGCCCATATGACGCGGTCATTATGGAGCAAATCGGTGATCCCCGGAACTGGGCCTTTGATTTGAAATGGGTCAAGCCGGCGGCGTTGCGGAAGGAGTGCGAGCCGATCCATGAGCGTTATTGGCCGCGGATCGCGGAGATGCTCGAGGAGCGGGACCGCAAGGTGGCGCAGATGAAGCGTGGGGATGAGTTGCCATCCGGCGTTCTTGAGATGATCAAGGTGTACATCGCGACCAAGCGGCGGCTTTCGGTCGGTGACAAGATGGCCGGGCGTCACGGTAACAAGGGCGTCATCGCTAAGATTCTTCCAGTAGAGGACATGCCGTTTCTTGAGGATGGCACGCCGATCGACATCCTGCTGAACCCGCTGGGCGTCCCCTCACGCATGAACGTGGGGCAGATTCTCGAGACGCATCTCGGCTGGGCGGCGAAGATTCTGGGGTTCCGGGCGATCACGCCCGTCTTCGACGGCTGCACGGAAGACGAGTTGCACGCGGCGGTGGCCGAGGCCAACGAGAAGGTGGCGGAACTGGCCGACGACATCGAGGCCATTCGCAATGCCGATCGCGACGGATTGATCCTCTGCAAGATGCCTTACGGCGGCAAGATCACCCTCCATGACGGCCGCACGGGAGACAAGCTCGATCAGCCTGTGACCGTCGGCTACATCTACATGTTGAAGCTGCACCACCTGGTGGATGACAAGATTCATGCCCGTGCCACCGGGCCCTATTCCCTGATCACGCAGCAGCCCCTGGGCGGCAAGGCCCGGACCGGCGGCCAGCGGTTTGGCGAGATGGAGGTCTGGGGTCTGGAGGCTTACGGGGCGGCGCACGTGTTGCAGGAGTTGCTCACGGTGAAATCGGACGACGTCGAGGGTCGCACGAAGATTTACGAATCGATGGTCAAGGGCGAGAACACGCTGGAGGCCGGCACGCCGGTATCGTTCGACGTGCTGTGCAATGAGATCCGCGGGTTGGGGCTGAACATTCAGATGGAGAAAGGCAGATTGATGTAGCGGCAGAGGGTGACGTTGCCGCGTCATGAATGCAGGGTGTGCTCGGGGGGTTCATCGAGAGGATTGGTCATGCCAGCAGACATCAAGTATGAAGTCGTGGACCGGATCGACGTGAATGACCTCAAGGCCTTCTATGATGCCCAGGGTAGCATGATCCCGCAGTCGGTCGACAAGCTGTCGAAGATGGTGGACAACTCGGTCTGTTTCGTAACGGCCCGAGAGAAAGACGGACGTCTAATCGGGATTGCCCGCGGGTTGGCCGACGGTGTCCGCGGCTATCTGACCGAGTGTAAGTTGGATCCTGCCCGCCAGGGCCCCGGCGCGGTGACGCACATCGACGGGCGGATCGAGCATGACCAGTACGGCATCGCCGCGGAGATGGCGACGAAGGTGATTCAGGCCCTGGCGCAAATGGGGTGTGAGCGCGTCGATGCGTCGGCCTATGGGACGGAGGTCGATTTCTGCGAGGAGCTGGGGTTTCGGCGCGCCGCGGGGATCGTCCCGATGTGTTTGAACGTGAATGAGCACGCTGAGTTGAACAAGTTCGCGGGCAAGACCCCCTCGTAGGGCTTGCGCGGCGACGACAGAGGCAGCACCGCCGCGGGTTGAATCCCGGGCGGTCGCCTGAACCCGAAGAATAAAACCTAAGTCAAAACGTTGAAAAGTCAAAAAGTCAAAAGGATGGATGTCCATGGTTGAGAGCATCTACGATCGGATCAATGACTACGGCTCGGTCACCATCTCGCTGGCGTCGCCGAACGACATTCGTTCGTGGTCCTACGGCGAGGTCCGCAAGCCCGAGACCATCAACTACCGTACCTACCGTGCGGAGAAGGACGGCCTTTTCTGCGAACGCATCTTCGGCCCCGAGCGGGACTGGGAGTGTTTCTGCGGCAAGTACAAAGGCACGAAGCACAAGGGGATGATCTGCGATCGGTGCGGCGTGAAGGTGACGCACAGCCGGGTTCGCCGCAAGCGGATGGGGGACATCAACCTGGCCGCCCCCATCGTGCACATTTGGTTTTTCAAGGCGATGCCTTCTCGGCTGGGGGCGTTGTTGGGCATGCGGACCACCGATCTGGAAAAGATCATCTATTTCCAGGACTACGTCGTCGTGGACCCCAAGGACACGCCCCTGAAAGAGCGTCAGGCGCTCTCGGAGGACGAATATCGCGCCGCCCTGGATAAGTACGGTGATTCGTTCGAGGCCCAAATCGGCGCTGAGGCGATCAAGCAGCTTCTCAAGCGTGTGGACCTGAAGGCCCTCAGCGATGAACTCCGCGAAGGAATCGCCAAAACCAACAGCAAACAAAAGATCAAGGACCTGTCGAAGCGACTGAAGATCAGCGAGAGCCTGCGGCATAGCAAGAACGATCCGACGTGGATGGTGTTCGACGTCATCCCGGTCATCCCGCCGGACCTTCGCCCGTTGGTTCTTCTGGAGAGCGGCAACTTCGCCACCAGCGACCTGAACGATCTTTACCGCCGGATCATCAACCGCAACAATCGCCTCAAGAAGCTCATCGACCTGAACGCCCCGGAGGTCATCATCCGCAATGAAAAGCGGATGTTGCAACAAGCCGTGGACGCCCTGTTCGACAACGGCCGCTGCCGGCGCCCGGTGCTGGGCTCGTCCAATAGGCCGCTCAAGAGCATGACCGACATGATTAAGGGCAAGCAGGGTCGCTTCCGCGAGAACCTGCTGGGCAAGCGCGTCGACTATTCGGCGCGCAGCGTGATCGTCGTCGGGCCTAAGCTGAAGCTGCACCAGGTCGGCCTGCCGAAGCGCATCGCCTTGGAACTCTATCAGCCGTTTATCATTCGCAAGCTGAAGGAGCGCGGCCTGGCGGATACGATCAAGTCCGCCAAGAAGATGTTGGAACGTCGAGACCAGGAGATCTGGGACATCCTAGAAGAAGTCATCCGCCAGCATCCGGTGATGCTGAACCGTGCGCCGACCTTGCACCGCATGGGCATCCAGGCATTCGAACCGATCCTTGTCGAGGGCAACGCGATCAAGGTCCATCCGTTGGTCTGCCGAGGTTTCAATGCGGATTTCGACGGGGATCAGATGGCCGTTCACCTGCCGCTCTCCATCGAGGCCCAGGCCGAAGTGCACGTGTTGATGATGGCGACGAACAACATCTTCAGCCCGGCCAGCGGCGCTCCCATCATGTCGCCCAGCCAGGACATCGTGATGGGGATTTTCTACCTGACCTGCGAATACGTCGGCAAGGGGGGCGACGGGCAAAAACGCCTTTTCGCCACGGTCGAGGAGGCCATGCTGGCCCACGCGCTGGGCAAGTTGGACGTCCACCAGACCATTCGCATCCGCATCAACCGCGATCGCATCGTCGAGTCGGGCAAGGAACTGGCCAAGCCCATGCCCAAAAACCGAATCGTCGAAACGACGGTCGGTCGATTGATCTTCAATGACATCCTCGATCGACGGATGCCGTTTTTCAACTGTCCATTGAGTTCCAAGGGGGCGTCACGCGTCATCGCCGACTGCTACAAGGAACTCGGCCGATCCGAAACGATCGACCTGCTCGACCGCATCAAGGCCGTGGGCTTCGAGTGGAGCACGTTGGCGGGTCTTTCGTTCGGTCTGACCGACATGCGAATCCCCGTGAAGAAGCAGGGGATCATCGACGAGGCCCAAAAGAAGGTGGACCGCATCATCCGCGCCTACCAGCATGGCGCGATCACCCACATGGAGCGTTACAACGCCCTGATCGACATCTGGGTCCACGTCCGCGAGGCCGTGACCGAGGCGATGATGGCCGAGTTCAAAAACGACTGGCGGACCGAAGACATGCGTTACGCGAAGGAAGGCGAGCCCGGCGCCACGCGCTATCTAAATCCAATCTACCTCATGTCGGACTCCGGGGCCCGCGGCAGTGTCGACCAGATTCGTCAGTTGGCGGGGATGCGGGCGTTGGTGGCCAAGCCGTCCGGAGAAATCATCGAGACGCCGATCAAGGCCAACTTCCGCGAGGGCCTCAGCGTCCTGGAATACTTCAGCTCGACCCACGGAGCCCGCAAGGGCCTGGCCGATACCGCTCTAAAGACCGCCGACAGCGGCTACCTGACGCGCAAGCTCGCCGACGTGGCCCAGAACCTGATCGTCACCATGGACGACTGCCGCACGATCAAGGGCATCACAAAGGGCGTGCAGTACAAAGGCGAAGAGGTGGACATCTCCCTGGCCGAGTCGATCATCGGTCGCGTCGCCCGCGACACCATCCGCCACATCGTGACCGACGAAGTCATCGTGAAAGAGAACGAGATTATCACCACCGAAACGGCGAGGAAGATCGAGAGTTCGCCGGCCGAGGGCGGGCTGGGTCTGGAAACGATCCGCGTCCGCAGCCCTCTGACCTGCGAGTGCCCGGTCGGCGTTTGTGCCAGGTGTTACGGCATGGACCTGTCCACCGGGCGGTTGGTCGAGCGCGGGATGGCCGTCGGCATCATCGCGGCACAGTCGATCGGCGAGCCGGGCACACAGTTGACCATGCGGACCTTCCACACCGGCGGGGTGGCCAGCCGCGGGGTGGTGGAGAGCGACATCCGGTGCATGAACGGCGGGACGGTTCAGTTCCACAATCTCAATGCGGTCCACTTCACCGATGCCGAGAGCAAGAAGAAATACCTCGTCGTCCTTCAGCGTAACGGCGAGCTGCTCATCAACGACGAGAAGGGCCGGGAACTGGAGCGGTACAAGATTCCCTACGGGGCACACGTCCACGTCACCGAAGGACAGAAGGTCACGCCGCGAACCGTCTTGACCACCTGGGACCCACACCTGACCCCCATCCTGGCCGAGGCCGGGGGCTTCATCCGCTTCCAGGACGTGATCGAAGGCGAGACCGTGCGCCTCGACCCGGAGGCCAAGGCCGCCACCAAGCTGGCGGTGGTGGAGCATCGTGGCGACAAGAACCCGCAGGTCGTCATCGAGGACGCCGAGGGCAAGATTCTCGAATACCACTATCTGCCCGCCAAGGCCCGGATTGAAGTCACAGAGGGGCAGGAGGTCAAGGCCGGCTGGTTGTTGGCCCGTCGGCCTCGTGAGCTCTCTGGTACCCAGGACATCACCGGCGGTCTGCCGCGTGTGACCGAGTTGTTTGAGGCCCGCAAGCCCAAGGAGCCTGCCGTGCTGGCGGAGATCTCCGGCACCGTCGAGATTCGCAGCGACAAGCGTCGAGGCAAGATGACCATCATCGTTCATCCAGACAGCAAGGACCTCGAACCGCGCGACCACCACGTCCCCCAGGACAAGCACCTGCTGGTCCATGCTGGTGACCGCGTCGAGGCGGGGGATCCCTTGTGTGACGGCCCGCTGGTTCCGCACGACATCCTGGCGATCAAGGGTGAGGAGGCGCTGCACACCTATTTGTTGCACGAGAGCCAGGCGGTCTATCGCTCTCAGAACGTCGGCATCAATGACAAACACGTCGAGGTGATCCTGACGCAGATGCTCCGCAAGGTGAAGGTGGAGAACCCGGGCGATTCCGCCTTGCTTCCCGGCGAAGTGCTGGACAAGTTCCGTTTCCGCGCGGAGAACGCGCGGCTGGCCAAGAGCGTGAAGATTTCCGATGCCGGCGATTCTGAATACCACGAAGGTCAGATCGTCCTCAAGGAAGAGCTTCGTGCCACCAACGATACCCTCGACGAAGACGGCAAGGCCTTGGCCAAGGGTCGCAAGCCGAAGCCCGCGACCGGGGTCACGCTGCTGCTGGGAATCACCAAGGCAGCCCTGCAGAGCGAATCGTTCATCTCCGCCGCCAGTTTCCAGGAGACCACCAAGGTCCTCACCGAGGCGGCCCTGGGCAGCGCCGTGGACCAACTGGTGGGCCTGAAAGAGAACGTGATCCTGGGCCACCTGGTTCCGGCGGGCACGGCCTTCAAGCCCTTTATGAAGATGGAAATCGACCACATCGGCCCGCCGATCGAGGAACCGCCGACCGAGGTCCGGATGCCTGAAGTGGCCGGCGTCACGCCCTCCGATGAGACCGCTTCCGACCTGGGCGCTGGCGTTCCGTCGGCCGTGGTCGCGGGAATGGCGACCGCCCTGGATAGCGGCGCGCCGCTGGGGCCCGGTCCGATCGCCGCCAACCCCCAAGAAGAGGGCGCCGTCGCGTCGTCGTCGAGTGACGATGCCGGCGATGACCAGGCGACGCAGGGCTAAAGGCAACGTTGACGCGACCTGCGCCGCCGCTGTAGAATACTGAGATTGTGCAATGATCAGGCGGCGCCGAACGCGGCAGCCGGACCGGGGCACGCCGGCAGATGCGGCCCGAAGCCTTTGAGGATGCGATGCCGACCATCAATCAGCTATGCAAGTCACCGCGGCAGACCGAGCGGAAGAAGTCCAAGTCCCGCGATTTGAACTGCTGCCCGCAAAAACGGGGCGTCTGCCTGATTGTCAAGACGATCACGCCGAAGAAGCCCAACTCGGCCCTGCGCAAGGTCGCCCGCGTGCGGCTGTCGAATGGGCGCGAGGTGACCGCCTACATACCGGGCATCGGACACAACCTTCAGGAGCACTCGATCGTGCTGGTCCGCGGTGGGAAGGTTCGCGATCTTCCCGGCATCCGCTACCACATCGTTCGCGGCGTGCTCGATTGTGCCGCCGTTGAGGAACAGGAGAAGTTCGGCGTCCGGCGCAATCGCAGCCGCAGCAAGTATGGGACCAAGAAACCCAAGTAGGGTGTCTAAGACACTGCCCTGAGAGAATTGATATGGCCTACAAGAAATGGACTGCCTCGGAGCGACAGCTTCGCCCGGACCCGCGGCACAACAGCCTGCTCGCCTCAAAGTTCGTCAACTGCATGATGTGGAAGGGCAAGAAGGCGGTGGTCCAGCGCATTCTCTACGACGCCCTGGACCGCGTCGCCGAAAAAATCACCGATACTCCCCCGATCGAGGTCTTCGAGACCGCCGTTCAGAACGTCCGGCCCAACATCCAAATCCGCAGCCGGCGCGTCGGCGGCAGCAACTATCAGGTTCCCATGTCGGTCGATTCCAAACGCAGCCAAGCCTTGGCGATCCGCTGGATCCTCCAGGCCGCCCGGGCGAAAAAGGGTCGCCCGATGGCCGAGCGACTGGCCGGCGAGCTGATGGATGCCTTCAACCGCCAGGGCACGGCCATGAGCACCCGAGAAAACGTCCATCGCATGGCCGACGACAACAAAGCCTTTGCCCACTTCGCCTGGTAAAGCCGGCCTGTCAGCACCCAATCCCACCCCCACAATCACCCCGGCTGCCGCGGCGTACGGTCCTCAGTCGATCAGCACCGCCTGGCGAAGACCACCGATGGTGCGAAAAATCTGCTGCAACTGCGCCGTGTAGGTGTCCGGCGCGCCGGCGGCATAAAACTCCTGCCCACTGCCGATGGCGGCGATCTGCTGCATCAGATTCCGGTCGGCCCCGAAACCTACACTGACCGTATAGATTTTGATGTTCTGGTCGGCGGCGACCTGGGCCACGGTCACCGGGTTCGGTCCCGCCGTCACCGCTCCGTCGGACATCAGCACAATGACCTTACGGGCGGTCGAGCGGGCCCGGGGGCTGTTCAGTTCATCAATGGCCCGCTGCAACCCATCGGCGATATTCGTACTGGACTGGTCGTTATGGTTGGTCTGAAGCCCATACAACCGATCGGCCGCCGCTTGGTGGTTGCCGGACAGATCAACCTCGTGGTAGCCGGTCTGATTGAACGTCTCCAGCGACACGTGGTCGAGTTGACCCACGGTATCGACCAGGGTCTGAACCGCATCCTTGACGGCCCGCAGCGGCTGTTGCGGGGTCAGGCTGAAGTTGTTTTTGCTGGGCAGCTTGTTGCGGTCGAGCAAGAACTCCGTGTAGGTCTTCGGACCCAGTCGATATTGAAACCCGTTGTAGGCGCTGGACAGCCCGCTGCCGCGAATCCAATCGAGATACTGACTCCAAGTCCAACTGACGCGGAAAGATGGATAGGGCGCCCAGGTCAGTTCATTGACGCTGGTATCGCTCCCCCCGCTGTTGTTCCACTCGGCCAGGCCCACCATCACCGCGGTACGTCCCCGCCACTCGGTGGTATTGCTCGTGGCGCTGGTGATCGTGGCGATGTCGCCGGGCGAATAACCCCGGCCCTGCAAACTGGCCACGACCGTCAGGTTGGTGGTCGCTTGGCCCAGCGGAAAATACCAGAGGCCTGGATCGGTCGCCGGATCGTACGTGCCGGAATCAAGGTGATCGCCCCATTGCGTCATAATGCCAAGGGCCGGTCCCGAGTCGCCGGCATACTCCGTCTGGGTCTCCGGCCCCGGAACGTATGGACGCGAGGGTTCCGGGCCATCGAGCGAGGCCCAGATGTCACGCGTGTTGACCGACCTCGAATCACGGAATCGCATCATGCTGTCATAACGCATGGATCCCGATAGGTCGATCACGATCGCGATGTCGCGCGGCAGCAGGACGGCCGTGGCCTTCGCCGAGAGGTCCGTGCTGGTAAAGCCCAACAATCGGCTGAAAATCAAACCCGTGTTCGGGCTGTATACCGTCACGCGGGCGGCCGAGACGTCACCAGAATCGTCATCGACGAATACGTATTTTCCGGTGGCGGAATCGACCGTGGAGGTGCCGAAGACCACGTCGGCGGCGTTGACCAGGGCCGGCCGTTGGTCCGAGTGATTACCCACTCCTGTCAACTGGGCGGCGAGAAGGGCGTTGTCCTTGCTTTCCAGGATCGTTGCTCCGGTGGCCAGCCGGCCCGCAGCCGCCAGCGCGGTCGCATCCGCGCTTCGCTGCAATTCAGCTTGCACCGAATACATGAAGCCCACATCGACGGCCAGGGCCGCAAAGCCGGCCATGGTCGTCAAGGACACGACCGTCCAAACGATGGTCAGACCACGACGGCGGCACGGATTGCGATGATGAGTGAATCGGCTCATTTCAGTTTCCTCCGAAAACGGGGCTCCAATCGGCTCCAACTTTCCATTGAGGTTGATGGGTTGCGAGAACGACAATAAGCGACGCGCCGGTGCTCGCGCTCAGATCGCTTGAATGCACGGTGATGAACCCTGGTGCTAATGTCAGCAGGCAGGTCTCTCGAGGTGAACAGTGTTTTGCAACATCGGCCCGCTGGACGCTCCAAAGGTCGCGTAAGCTGTCGTCCGGTATTGATGACGGGAGGTAAGAAGCCGGGCACCCCGCCCGTAGCGCCTGGGCCACGCGACAAGTCCCGGCCGAAGATGTGAACTCTCGCTTCATGGGACGCCCTTCCGAACCCTTACGCGGCTGGTTCGATTCCAGGATGTCGCGTCCGGCGACAGCCTGGGCAGCGCGACAATCCGCCGCCTACGGCGGCGGACTCAACGCTTTGCGTCCCATTCTCGCGAATGGTTTGCCCTACACGACTGTTGAGCTAAAGGTTCAATACGCCGACCCGAAAGGCAAATACATTTCCCCGGCTTTGTTCTCGGGCTCTCCCCAATAACCCGCGCGGCGCCGACGGGCCGGAGCAAGACATCGACCATCCCTCCTTTTTTAGGACCTCCCGCTATCTCTCAACTCACACGGCGGGGTGGACACCTCCTACCATTCTGTCAGACGGCCGATAGCCAAGGGCTGACGGCGGATGGCTAACG
>Ga0114931_10008624_pt1 | contig 12312 bp, 12 predicted proteins | sample 2SBtaG_FD_89579 | JGI IMG/M metagenome (GOLD analysis project Ga0114931, IMG submission 89579) | Deep subsurface microbial communities from Kolumbo volcano to uncover new lineages of life (NeLLi) - 2SBTROV14_V59a metaG | ecosystem: Environmental > Aquatic > Marine > Volcanic | place: Kolumbo...
CACATGGCGGCGTCGCCTACATGGACGTAGGTGAGGGGCGTGAGCTGGGAGCGGCAAGCTTTACAACTCCTTGGAATAGACAGAAAATTGCTCCTGCATTTTCTGCATACCGTCCATCCTTGGGCATAAATGACTATTCTGCGTCGTTGCGCCTTGCCCTGCACCCCCGCAAACCTACTCTTCACCCTGCCCAACTGAGGATTCTAGGTTGAAACCCGCCTTGCCGACTGGCCTCGGCGGCCAGCCGGGAATGCGATCAGGAGAGGTTGTAGGCCCGCTCGTCGTGCAGGGCGATATCCAGCCCCTCGGTCTCTTCCTCTTCATTGACCCGCAGGCCGATGATGAGATCCAGCACCTTGAGGATGATAAAGCTCATCACCGCAGTATAGACCAGGGTGGCGAGGATGCCCGTACCCTGGGCAACCACCTGGGCGCCGATGGAGCTGATGCCGTCGGCAAAGCCCGCGCCACCCAGGCTCGGGGCACAGAAGACACCGGTCAGCAGGGCGCCGATGATGCCACCAATGCCGTGTACGCCAAAGGCATCCAGGGAATCATCGTAACCCATGGCCTTCTTGAGCTTGGTCGCCCCCAGGAAACAACCGACGCCGGCCACGCCGCCCACCACGATGGCACCCATGGGGCCCACCGAACCGGAGGCCGGGGTGATGGCCACCAGACCGGCCACCGCACCGGAGGCGATACCCAGCACGCTGGGCTTGCCGTGGGCCATCCACTCGGCAAACATCCAGGCCAGGGCCGCGGCGGCGGTGGCGATCTGGGTCACGGCCATGGCCATGCCCGCGGTACCGTCGGCGGCCAGTTCGCTACCGGCATTGAAACCGAACCAACCGACCCACAGCATGCCCGCGCCGACCACAGTGAACATCAGGTTGTGGGGCATCATCGGGGTGCCCGGATAGCCCTTGCGCCGTCCCATCACCAGGGCCGCCACCAGGCCGGCCACACCGGCATTGATATGCACCACGGTGCCACCGGCGAAGTCGAGGATGCCCAGACCACCGAGCCAGCCACCGTCACCCCAGACCCAGTGGGCGATGGGGGCGTAGACCAGGGTCAGCCAGATCCCCATGAACAGCAGCATGGCGTAGAACTTCATACGCTCGGCAAAGGCACCGACGATCAGCGCCGGGGTGATAATGGCGAAGGTCATCTGAAAGACCATGAACACGGTCTCGGGGATGGTGCCGCTGAGGCTGTCGACCCCGACCCCTGCCAGGAAGGCCTTGGAGAGTCCCCCCCAGTAGGCGCCTTCGCCTCCAAAGGCGATGCTGTAGCCGAACAGGGCCCAGAGAATGGTCATCAGGGCGGTGATGGCGAAACACTGCATCATCACCGACAGGCCGTTCTTGACCCGCACCATGCCGGCATAGAAGAGCGACAGGCCGGGGATGGTCATGAACAGCACCAGCACGGTGGCGGTCAGCATCCAGGCGGTATCGCCTGCACTCAGTTTATCCTCGGCCAGGGCCAGCGAGGGCAGCAGCGCAAGGACCGCGGACAGCAACCCGAGCCGGGCGCCTCTAAGTTTCATCGATTGCATCGGACTATCTCCTAAAATATCAGAGCGCTTCACGACCGGTCTCGCCGGTACGGACACGGACCACCTGCTTGACCGGGGTGACGAAGATCTTGCCGTCGCCGATCTTGCCGGTCTTGGCGGCATGGGTGATCGCCTCCACCACCTGATCGACCACCGACTCCTCGACGGCGATCTCCACCTTGATCTTGGGCAGAAAATCCACCACGTACTCGGCGCCACGATAGAGCTCGGTGTGGCCCTTTTGACGCCCGAAGCCCTTCACCTCGGTGACCGTGATGCCGGACACGCCGATCTCGGAGAGGGACTCACGGACATCATCCAGCTTGAAGGGCTTGATGATTGCGGAAACCATTTTCATGGGGTTGACTCCTTAAATGTTCAGCCCCCGGGAATCAGGGGGCCGACCTGTTCGAATGGTGAAATGGACTAGAAGCTCTTGCTCCAGGAGGCCAGGACCTTGGCATCGTCGTTATCGAGGTCGGTATCCGAGAGGGTCAGGGTGACATCACCGAAATCACCGGCACTCTTGGTGAGATCGAACTGATAGTGGCTATAGGATTTGGTGTCCCCAATCCCATTGTTGTCGAAGGAGTATCTACCCAGGGTCAGACCAACCGAATAGTCGTCCGGCAGGTCCATATTGGCCTGCCCATAGTAGTAGATATCGCCGCTCACAAAGGGATCGGTCTTGTCGTTTGCGTCGCCGTCCAGGGTGTAATTCACGCCCAGTTTGAGGAATTTCCAGCTACCACTGACCCCCAATTCCAAGTAGTTGGCATCTGCGTCGCTGTCGTAGGTGTAGTAGATCAGCCCCAGATCGTAGCCAAAGCCGCTCAACTCCCCGGAGTAACCACCATAGAGATCGAGTTCGTATGGCGTTGGACTTGGAGTGGTGGCGTCACCGAAATCGACGTTGGATGCCCAGGCCCCCGCGTACAGCCCCATGGGGCTGCTCCAGTCCACGCCACCGGAGACCGCGGCATCGTCATTGGTCTGGGTGACGCCACGAAAGAGATAATTACTGGTCACACCGATATTCATGCTCACCTCGGCGGCCGCCAGGGAGGAGAAACCCACCATGGCGATACCACAGGCCAGGGCAATCTTCTTCATCTTCATTTTCGAAACCTCATCTAATTGTAAAAATGGCGAATTAGGGATTGTTGAATTCATTTCATTGTGTTCCAGATCAAACACAACCGATTCACCTCAAACAATGCATAAAAGATGCCAACTTAATTATTATTTTTAATAACAACATGTTACATACGTCACACATCCTTGAGTCGCAGATAAACGACATCTGCCGCACCAAAACAACAGGCCAGCCCCCTTAGCGCACCAAATCGGTGCGCTGTTTTGGTGCAGTGTTGTCGCCCACCCACCTGGACAATGATCGGCCTGAGGGCTAAGGTCTCTCCCATGATTGAACCGAAGCTACTGGATGAATTGGCCGAGCGTTTGGCGGGCAGCGTGCCCGGGGGGCTGCAGCTCCTGCAGGAGGACCTGAAGAAGAACCTGCGTGCCGGCCTGGAGGCGGGGCTCGCCCACCTGGACCTGGTGACCCGGGAGGAGTTCGACGTGCAGAGTGCCCTGCTGGCGCGGACCCGGCAAAAACTGCAGAACCTCGAACGAAAGCTACAGGAGCTGGAGCAGCAGGTCGGCCTGACCCCGAGCGCCCCTTCCAAACCAGACGACTGACCAGGGACGGCAAGGGGTAGGGAGACCATGTCACTGGCGATACTGCATTGCCGCGCCCAGACCGGGGTCGATGCCCCGCCGGTGACCGTGGAGGTCCACCTGGCCAATGGCCTGCCCAGCCTCTCCATCGTCGGCCTGCCGGAGATGGCGGTGCGCGAGAGCAAGGACCGGGTACGTGGCGCCCTGCTCACCAGCCAGTTCGAATTCCCCAACCGGCGCATCACCATCAATCTCGCCCCCGCGGACCTGCCCAAGGAGGGGGGGCGCTTCGACCTGCCCATCGCCCTGGGGATCCTCGCCGCCTCGCAGCAGCTGGCCATGGAGCCCCTCGCCCATTACGAGTTCGCCGGTGAACTGGCCCTCTCCGGCGAGCTGCGGCCGGTCAAAGGGATGTTACCGGCGGCGCTGGCGGCCCGGGATGCCGGGCGTGACCTCATCCTGCCCCGGGAGAATGCCGCCGAGGCCGCCTTGGTCAAGGGTCTCGACTGTCTCCCCGCCACCCACCTCCTGGAGGTCTGCGCCCACCTCAACGGCACCACCCGGCTGACCCCCTGGGCGGTGCGGCCGAGCCCGACGGCCAGCGAACCCCAGCCCGACCTGGCGGACGTGATCGGCCAGCGCCAGGCCAGGCGCGCCCTGGAAATCGCCGCCGCCGGGGCCCACTCCCTGCTCTATCTCGGCCCCCCAGGCACCGGCAAGTCGATGCTCGCGGCCCGCCTGCCAGGGATCCTCCCGGCCATGAGCGAACAGGAGGCCCTGGAGAGCGCCGCCATCCGCTCGGTGGCCGACCACCCGTTCACCCCTGAGACCTGGCTGCAGCGGCCATTCCGCGCCCCCCACCATACCGCTTCGGCGGTGGCCCTGGTGGGGGGCGGCAGCAACCCCAGGCCCGGAGAGATCTCCCTGGCCCATAACGGGGTGCTGTTCCTGGACGAACTGCCCGAGTTCGAGCGCCACGTGCTGGAGGTCCTGCGCGAACCCATGGAGAGCGGTCGGATCACCATCTCCCGGGCCAGCCGCCAGGCGGAATACCCGGCCCGCTTCCAGTTGATCGGCGCCATGAACCCCTGTCCCTGCGGCCACCTGGGGGACGGCACCAGCCGCTGTCACTGCACCGGCGAGCAGATCGCACGCTATCGGGCGCGTATCTCCGGACCCCTGCTGGATCGTATCGATATGCACGTGGAGGTGCCGCGCCAGGCCACCCCCCTGCAGACTCAGCAGGCGGACGGTGAACCGAGCGCGCAGGTGCGCCGCCGCGTCGAGGCGGCCCGGGCACGCCAGCTGACACGCCAGGGCAAGACCAACCAGGCCCTCGCCGGCCGCGAGCTGGAGCGGCATGCGGCGGCGGACCCGGCCAGCCTGCAGCTGCTGGCCCAGGCCATGGAGCGGCTCGGCCTCTCCATGCGCGCCTACCACCGCATCCTCAAGGTGGCTCGCACCATCGCCGACCTGGCCGGGGCGGAGCGGGTCGGCAGCCCGCACATCGGCGAGGCCATCGGACTGCGCCGCCTCGACCGCAAGCCCCTGGAAGAGTAGCCAGCAGCCGGGCGGACCATTAAACTCCCCGGCATGTTGCGTCTTCACCAACTCGCTCTGCGCCGCGGTTCCAAACTGCTGTTTCAGGATGCCAGCTTCACCCTGCATGCCGGCTGGAAGGTGGGGATCACCGGCGGCAACGGTAGCGGCAAGTCGAGCCTGTTCGGCCTGATCCTCGGGGAACTGTCGGCCGATGCGGGCGAGTTCTCCCTGCCGCCACGCCTGCGCATCGCCCACGTGGCCCAGGAGACCCCGGCAGTGGAGCGCCCCGCCATCGACTATGTCATGGACGGGGACGGGGAGCTGCGCACCACCGAAGCGGCGCTGGCGGTGGCGGAGTCGAACCGGGACGGGGAGGCCCAAGCGCGCCTGCACGACCAGCTCCAGGCCATCGACGGCTACGGCGCCCGGGCCCGCGCCGCCCAGATGATGCACGGCCTGGGCTTCACCAGTGAGGAACAGGAGCAGCCGGTGAGCCAGTTCTCCGGCGGCTGGCGCATGCGCCTCAACCTGGCCCAGGCCCTGATGGCCCGCTCCGACCTGTTGCTGCTGGACGAGCCCACCAACCACCTGGACCTGGATGCGGTCATCTGGCTGGAGGGTTGGCTCAGAGGCTACCCAGGCACCCTGTTGCTGATCTCCCACGACCGCGACTTCCTCGACCGGGTGGTGGAGCAGGTCGTCCACCTCGAACATCAGCAGGCGCAACTCTACACCGGCAACTACTCCACCTTCGAACAGACCCGGGCCGCACGCCTGGCCAACCAACAGCTGGCGCACGAGAAGCAGCAGCGGGAGATCGCCCACATCCAGCAATTCGTGGAACGATTCCGCGCCAAGGCCACCAAGGCACGCCAGGCCCAGAGTCGCCTCAAGGCCCTGCAGCGCATGCGCGAAATCGCCCCGGCGCATGTGGACTCACCCTTCCATTTCCGGTTCTTCGAACCCGAGAAGATTCCCAACCCCCTGCTGCAGCTCGACCAGGCAACCGCCGGTTATGGTGGCCAACCCATCCTGCACCAGATCAAGCTGAGCCTGGAGCCGGGGGAGCGGGTCGGTCTGCTCGGTCCCAACGGCGCCGGCAAGTCGACCCTGATCAAGCTGCTGGCCGGCGTCCTGGAGCCCCTGCAGGGCCGGCGCCTGCCGGCTCAAGCGCTGCACATCGGCTATTTCGCTCAGCACCAGATCGAACAGCTCGACAGCCAGGCCAGCCCGCTGCTGCACCTGCAGCGTCTGGATACACGGGCCAGCGAGCAGCAACTGCGCGACTTCCTGGGGGGGTTCGGTTTCCAGGGTGAACGGGTCCTGGAGCCGGTGGCCCCCTTCTCCGGCGGCGAAAAGGCGCGCCTGGTGCTCGCCCTGCTGGTCTACCAACGCCCCAACCTGCTGTTGCTGGACGAACCTACCAACCACCTGGACCTGGAGATGCGCCTGGCCCTGGGCCAGGCCCTGCAAGGCTTTGCGGGGGCCATGCTGATCGTCTCCCACGACCGCCATCTGCTGCGCCTCACCAGCGACCGGCTGTGGCTGGTGCACGACGGTGGCCTGGAGGAGTTCACCGGCGACCTGGACGACTACCCTGCCTGGCTGAGCGAACAGCGACGCCGGCGCACGGCCCCGAAGGAACCAAAGGGGAGTGGCGAGCACAGCGCCAATAACCGCAAGCAGCGCAAACGCCAGGAGGCGGCGAAGCGGCGCCAGCTACAGCCCCTGAAAACCCAGCTGCGGAAACTAGAAGAACGGCTCTCCCATCTCCAGCAGCGCCAGCAGGCGCTGGAGAAGCAACTGGGTGAGAACGACCTCTACCAGCCCCAGCGCAAGGCCGAACTCAAGCAGTATCTGACGGAAAAGGCGGCCGTCGACCGGGAGCTGAGTGACAGTGAAGAGCGCTGGCTGGAGATCGGCGCAAAACTGGAGGCTGCAGAGAGCGCCGAAACCGTTTAAAGTAGACCCTGAATCACCTGCCACCGGCAGGTTTTTCGCACAGGCAATCTGTTGGAACCCACCGTTCCCAGCAGGCGGCCAGGCCAACGATTGGCCAATCGCTGATGGGCGGTGTGTGCATCTGGCCGGCCATCAGCGTAATTACGAACAGTGCACATGTCTTATGTCTAGAGAGAAAAAATGAATATCTATGTTGGAAATCTGCCCTGGAGCATTGGTGACGACGAACTGCGGAATCTCTTTTCCGAATATGGCGAAGTCTCCAGCGCCAATGTCATCATGGACAAGTTCTCGGGGCGTTCAAAGGGTTTCGGCTTCGTCGAAATGCCCAGCGACAGCGCCGCCGAGTCCGCCATCGCCGGCCTGAACGAGAAGGATGTGGAGGGCCGCAACCTACGGGTCAATCAGGCCAAGCCTCGCGAGGATCGCCCCAGGTATTGAGACAGGGCTCCGGCCTGTACCCCGGGTGCAAGCCGGACCTTCCCACCCACCGATGAAGTCGCTGCTGTTTGCCATTCTGCTGCTGTTGTTGGGCTTTCTGGCCTGGCCCTATACCGCCATCTACCGCCTCGATCACGCGCTCCAGGCCAATGATCGCCAAACCATCGAACGGATGATCGACATCCACGCCATCCGGCAGCAGATAAAACGCAAGATGAACAAGGAGGTGTAGAGCAGCATCGGCGAGGTCTCCAGTGGCTTTGTGGAGTGGCTGCAGCAGGGCATTCAACGGCTCGGCAGTGACGCCATCGAACGCCTGGTGACCACCGACTGGGTGGTCGAGCAGCTGCGCGCCCACAATCCGGACCCCACGGCGGGGGGCCTGCTGGGAGCCCTCGACTACGCCTTCTTCGACAGTCCGCGCAGCCTGCTGCTGCGTCTCTGTGAGCTGGACGACCACCCGGTACACGCCCGCCTGACCCTGGAGGGCACCCAGTGGCGCATCACCGCCATCTATAACTAGCCCCAGAGAGATCCGCCTCGCCAACCACCCGCCCGTTTCCAGGCGAACCGCTCAAGTGGTTTACGGCACACAACCGCAAGTGCGTTAAACCTAGAATCCTCAGTTGGACAGGGTAAAGTGTGCCTTTGCGGTGGTGCAGGGCAACGACTCCATGGATGGAGGAGGTAGAGCGACGCAGGAAGCCAAAGCCGAGGCGCAACGACGCGGAATAGTTGAAGTGCGTGGTTTTTATATCAATCTATTAGTTTCAGAATGGAGCGATCAACTGGGGAATCTAGGTTAAAGATTCCCATTCCCCTGCCGCACTACTCTCTGCGGCAACCATGCCCGCCACCACATCACGACACGAAGAATCCATACGCGAGGATCAGGTTATGGCGGAACAGATCAGTTTCAATCAGGCGCTCTTCGATGCTTGTCCCACCGGCATGCTGGTGCTCGATCAGGGACAGCGCATCCGCTGGGTCAATCCGGCCCTGGAGGAGATGCTGCACATCCCTGGCAGCCAGCTGATAGGCAAGGACCAGACCAGCCTGGATGCTGGCCTGCGCCCCCTGTTCGACGAGTCCGAGGTACTGCATCTGGATCTCAACGGGGCCGGCGAGCGCTGGCTGCAGCGGGAGGTTCGCCCGGTACGGGATGGCGCCCAGCAGCCCCTGCGCCTGCACTTCTACCAGGACATCAGCGGACAGGTGATGGCCCAGCAGGAGAATCAGCGTCTGCGCCAACGGGTCGAGGACCTGACCATCACCGACGAGCTGACCGGGCTCGCCAACCAGCGGGCCACCCAGCAGGCCCTGGCGGTACAGGTGACCCGCAGCCGCCGCTACGGCAACCCCCTGACCCTGGGCGCGGTCCGCATCTCACACCCTGACGGCCCCGGCCACCGCCTGCCCGACGCCTCGATCCTGGCGGTCGCCCACTATCTGCGCGACCGGCTGCGCTGGGCCGACACCGTCGGCCGCTATCAGGACGACCTGTTTCTGCTGGTGATGCCCGAGACCAGCCAGGCCGTTGCCAGCAAGCTCCTCGACGAGATCGACCAGGAGTGCCGGGAAGGCGCCCTCAGTGAGCTGGGTGACCACCCCCTGCCCGAGCTGGTCTACGGCGCCCGCGCCTGGGAGAAGGGCGACGACCCCCAACGGTTGACCCGCCGCACCCTGCAGGCGCTGCCGTCCATGGAGTGAACCGGCCAGCCGCCATGTCGATCAAACTGCTGCCGGCAGGGTTCGCGGCGAGGCTGGGTGCGCAACCCCTGGCAAGCGCCCGCCGGTCGAGGCGGGCCCCGCCTGGAGCCGCCGAGGACCCGACCCCGATCACCCCCCGGCCGGCTTGACATGCCCCGGGCCACCTCACGCATCAGCTTCGAGGAGGGGATCAGCCGCAAGGATCTGAAGACCATCCGCCAGCGCTTCCTGCGCCTGCACCGTGAACGCTTGGCGCGCATCCTTCAGGAGCTGCGACCACGACAGCAGGAGTTCCTGGAGCTGCTGCCCCTGCTGTTGCACATCAACCACCCGATGCTGCCCGGCTTTGTGAAGAGCGACACCCCCAAGGGGCTGCCCGACTACAACCCGTCGCGCCGGACGCTGCTGGCGGCGCGCAGACTCAGCCGCAGCTTCAGCTACAAGCGCCGCGCCCAGCGCATCTTTCAGATCCAGGCCCTCTACCTGATGGGCAGCACCGGCTCCATCGGCCAGTCCTCCCTCAGCGATTTCGACCTCTGGCTCTGCCACGACTCCCGGCTCAACCGGGAACAGTTGCGCCAGCTGCAACAGAAGGCCGTCCTCATCGAACGGGCCGGCGAGTCGGTGGGGCTGGAGCTGCATATCTTTCTCATCGACCCCCTGGAGTTCCGGGCCGGCAAGAAGGCCAAGCTCTCCCGGGAGAGCAGCGGCAGCACCCAGCACAACCTGCTGCTGGAGGAGTTCTATCGCAGCGCCATCCTGCTGGCGGGGCGCTACCCCCTGTGGTGGCTGGTTCCGCCGGAGCAGGAACTGGAGTATCGCGACTACGCCGCCAATCTGCTGCACCACCGCTTCATCCGGGCCGGCGAGACCATCGACCTGGGCGGACTCGACCAGGTCCCTGCCGAGGAGTTCTTCGGGGCCGCCCTGTGGCAGCTCTACAAGGGCATAGACTCCCCCTACAAATCGATCCTCAAGGTCTTCCTCATGGAGGCCTACAGCCAGGACTACCCCCACCCCCGATGGCTCGCACAACAGGCCAAGGAGGCTATCTACCAGGGCGAGGACGATCCCAACCAGCTGGATGCCTATCTGCTGCTGTTTGGCCTGGTGGAGCAGTATCTGATCGAGATCGACGATGCGGAACGCCTGGAACTGGCCCGGCGCTGTTTCTACTTCAAGGTGGGCGAACGCCTCAGCCTGGCCAATGAGCAGCCCAACTGGCGGCGTCAGAAACTCCTGCAGATGACCCGTCAGTGGGGCTGGAGCCAGGCCCAACTGCAACTGCTCGACGGCCGCGCCGACTGGAAAATCGAACGGGTGGTGCGGGAACGCAACCTGCTGGTGGGGGTGCTCTCCCGCAGCTACCGGCTGCTCACCGAATTCGCCCGCAAGTATGCCGGCGAATGCCACATCGACCCCCATGAACTCAACCTGCTGGGACGCAAGCTCTACACCGCCCTGGATCACCGCCCGGGCAAGATCGATCAGATCAACCCGGGCATCTCGAGCAACCTGGTGGAACCGCAGCTCTCCGTGCACTTGCGCCCCGCACGGGATGGTGCGCTCGCCTGGACGCTCTACCGCGGCGAGGTGGATGACGACCTGGCCCAGGACGAGCGGCCGATCAAGATCACCCACCAACTCATCTAGCTGCTGCTGTGGAGCCACGTCAACCAGATATGGGGCCCCCACAGCCGGGTCAAGCTCTACCCGGCCGACTGTCCGGTCCGTGAACAGGAGCTGTTCGACCTGCAACGCAGCCTCAGACGGCTGTTCCCCGAGCCCCACCTCGCCGGCGCCTCCATGCAGGCCCTGGCGGAACCCGCCAGGGTGCAAAGAGTGGCACTGTTCCTGAATATCGGCATGGACCCCTTCGCCCAGCTCTCCAAGGAGGGGATGCAGCTGACCAGCGACCGCCACGACCCCCTCAGCTTCGCCTCCGGCCAGAGTAACCTGGTGCTGCAGCTGGAGGCCATGCTGCAGACCAGCTGGGGGGAGCTACTGGTTAGCCGGCACGAGGGGGATCAGGCCCTGCTGGAGGTCCTGGTCAACCTCCTCGACATGCAGTCGCCGGGGCTGGCCCCGCCCATCATCCATGCCTTCAGCTACTCCTGCGTGCGCGGTACCCAGATCGCCGCCCGGGTGGTCGAGCTGTGCGAGCACATCATCGGCTTCTTCGCCGAGCCCCAGAGCGCGCCGGGGCGCTATATCTTTCGCCAGGGCCGGGGCTACTTCATCGTCCAACCCAAAGACCCCGGCCACAGCTGGTATGGCATGGAGTCGTTCGAGCAGCTGTTACAGGAACTGGAACAGCCCCAGACCCGCTTCCACCGGGTCGCCTTCGACCCGGAGATCCTCGGCGACACCCCCTATCCGACCCTCTATCGGCACAACCAACAGGGCACCATCCAGCTCTTCTTCCACGCCCGCCAGGCACAGATGGAGATCTACCTGCTGGACGAGCAGGGGGCCCTCTTCCGACAGACCCTGGCGGTGGATGGACCACGCTTTCTGATGCGCCAGCAGCGGCGCTTTCTCAACAGTCTGCAACAGTTGCGCAACCTGCTCCCGGGCGGAAACGCGGACCCCCTCGGTGAACCCGAGTTCTATGAGCTGCAACGCGAACACCTGGGGACCTGGCGGGTGGAACGCCGCCGGGTGCCCCTGGCCCGCCCAGACGACTACCTGGAGCTGACCCTGGTCAGCGACCACCTGGACCCCGGCAGCCCGCCCCAGGCCCTGATCTGTGGGGAGCGCGAATTCACCCGCCTGGAGTATGGCGAGGGGCTCTACGCCGCCACCGCCGAATACCTGCACCAGCAACGGGCGGGTGAAGAGAACTACCCCATCTACCTCACCTCCCTGCGCCTCAGCGGCCTGCCCCCCCTGCAACCACCCAGCACGGTGGAGTTGCTGAATCTGAAAAAGCGCGTGGAGCAGCGTCTCAATCAACCGCCAACCAGCTGATCTCAGGGATCGCTTTCCGACCGAAGCTTTTTTCCCGCACCCCGAGCCCGTAAAATGGCCCGACACCCCTACCCGGTTGAACCTAGAATCCTCAGTTGGGCAGGGTGAAGAGTAGGTTTGCGGGGGTGCAGGGCAACGACTCCATGGATGGAGGAGGTAGAGCGACGCAGGAAGCCAAAGACGAGGCACAACGACGCGGAATAGTCATTTATGTCCAAGGATGGACGGTATGCAGAAAATGCAGGAGCAATTTTCTGTTATGTCCATGGAGGGACGGTATGCAGAAAATGCAGGAGCAATTTTCTGTTATGTCCATGGAGGGACGGTATGCAGAAAATGCAGGAGCAATTTTCTGTCTATTCCAAGGAGTTGTAAAGCTTGCCGCTCCCAGCTCACGCCCTTCACCTACGTCCATGTAGGCGACGCCGCCATGTGCCCCTGTA
>Ga0114931_10008625_pt1 | contig 12312 bp, 6 predicted proteins | sample 2SBtaG_FD_89579 | JGI IMG/M metagenome (GOLD analysis project Ga0114931, IMG submission 89579) | Deep subsurface microbial communities from Kolumbo volcano to uncover new lineages of life (NeLLi) - 2SBTROV14_V59a metaG | ecosystem: Environmental > Aquatic > Marine > Volcanic | place: Kolumbo...
ACGAACGACAAGGCCGGTTCTTGGCTCAACCTCGCGCGCTGGATGAGCCCCAGAACGCTCAAAGAAACGCTGCTCCCGCCCCAACGCTGGGAACGCCCCTACTGGGGTCAGCGCTAGGGTCGGCTCCGCTTTGTCAAGTCCCCCCGTTTTGTTGCACTATGGAGTCAAGGGTATCTCGGCATGGAAAACGTGGATGAAGCCTCTTTAATCCGCAAAATTCAGGAACGGTGCAGAGCGCTGTCGGAGGCCTCAAATTCGCGCACCAAAGACCTCCATCAACGGTCGTTAAAGGGACACGTAGACACATTGTTGATGCTTTACGAAGATCGAATAATGCGCTTTGTCCGGTTTGGCGTCAAAAGAGATAGAAGGCCATCCCAGTGGTTGGCCATCCTCAAGGCGCGCCAGGGCGACCAAGGACAGGAAGAAGACCTTTGTCAAGAAGTCGCGCTGAAGCTTTACAAGAGTATTTGCCAGTTCAAGGAAGGCCAAAACCCTTGGCCCTGGATCAAACGCATCGTGACTAGCGTCGTTCAAGACGCGCTCAAGCGAGATGCTCAAGCCATTGAAAGACAAAGCTACGAAGCGCTACGACGCGACGTGGCCAAAAATTTGGAGGCCGTGCTTGACGAGGCCTCGCTGGACCTTCAAGGACAACGTGAAACCATGCTAAGGCGGTTACGGTTGGACCTTGAACAAAAAACGTACCGACAATTTCAGCAGCTAACGTACGACTGCCCGCTGGCGAAAGCAGGGCTCAAAGCTGTGCAAGCAGCGTTGAAGCGTTCTTGTGTGCCGTTGTTGGTGCGCCATATTTCGCTGGATTCAGCGCTCGGGAGGGCTGATAAACTGTTGAATCCGGTTGCTGAGGACGACAGCCCAGAGTTTCTCGTGTGGCAACAGGGCTTGGCCGTTAAGGTGTTACAAACGGCTTTTGAACTGTGCAAGCCTCACCAGGCACTGGTCTATTTTTGGGCTGTGCTGGGGTACAAACCACGGGAAATTGTGCGGCTGTTTTTCCCGTTGACCTTGTTTCAGTTGGCCGAGCAGTTGCAGGGACAGGGCAGCCACCGTTTTGTCCTCTGGGTGAGCGAATTCCAGGAAGCTTGCTCGCACTTGACGGCCAAACTCAATCAGCCCTATGCGGATTTTGCAGCGCTTGGCCAGATGCAGTTGGGCGATTTTTTTGGAAAAGACCCGCACGGTGACGTTCAAAACTGGGTTCGACGGGCCCGGGGAAAAATCCGCCGTCGTCTCTTACGAGACCACCCAGAATGGTTTGTAAACCGTACTCCAACGTGAACGTACGCGACAGGATTCTGACCCACCGTCGTTTTGATACGGTGAGAGCTGCAGCGGGAGTAGCCTGTGAGAAGCAGACGTTAACAACAAAAGTCGTGCATTTTTCAGCAAGAAGGGGTTGTGTTTGGATAGATTTGACCGGGCGTTGAGACAAACATTTCAAGCCGACACCAAGAGCTGTATTGCCCCCAAGACGTTTCGCCTCTACGCGTTAAGCCAACTCTCCCGACAGGAAACCCAGCGGGTGGTCTTGCACCTGGCGTTTTGCGGCTGTTGTATGCAGACGTACCGCCAAAGCAGAGTTTTTCGGCTTGGACAGCTCAAACAGGGTGTGGGCCACGGCGTTACAGAGGCTCGGGAAATTTGGACTGCGCTGAAGGCGTGGTTTCGGGGAGCTTTGACGACGCGCCTTGAAGCCGAACCGCTTGGCACGCGCGGCGCGCTGGGAACGGCCCCCGTTTTGCAGGCGTTCGCGCTGAACCAGGCAGGGGAACGCGTTGGGGAAACGTTCCCTTTACCACTGAAACAGGCTCCACGAATTACGAAAAACCGGTTGCACTTTGTCGCAACCGTAACCCACCCTCGACACCAAAACGCCCAAGCGCGCGTGTCCTTGAGCCAAGACGACGTTACGCTCGACCTGGGGGGTGTCCCCGTCGTTGCTGGCAGGCTCGAAGCCCAGATCGACCTCGACGGTTTTTCTGCAGGGGACGGTGTGGTTCCAGCCGCCCTCCTTCAAATCACGTTTCCCAAGAGCGACGGCGCTTGAAAATGGACTACGGAAGGGCCTCGCACGTGCGTTGGCGCGGGATGTCCTCACCCACGAAGCGGCGCCATTCTTCCTCGCTGAGGTTGCGCAAAACCCTGCCACAGACCTGATGGGCCAGCCGCTGGGTGAGCGCCCACAGGCGGACGGAGCCGTCAAATCCACCCGACACCAGCAGGCCATCTTGGGCAAAAGCCACCGAGGTAATCGGGCCGCGATGGCCCATCAGGCGAACGGCTTTGGGTTGCGCTTGGCTCAGGTCCCAAAACCACGCCCCGCCGCTGCCCCCCGCCGCCAGCAGCGTGCCCTGCGGGTTGAAGCTCAAGGAGGACAAGGTGTCTTCCCCCACGCTCACCCTCAACGGCGCACGTCCCGGGTGCGCCAGAGGCCAAATTTGGACAACACCCTGAGCCTGTGCGGCGGCCAGCCAGCGTTCGTCGGCGCTGATGGCCAGAGCCACGACGTTGCCCTCGCCCAGCCGTCGCGCTTTGGCGCCGGGGTGTTCGAGGTCCAGCAGGCGGAAGCCGTTTTGGCCTTCTTGGGCAACGGCCAGCCAACGCGCAGACAACGCTCCGGCTGTAGGCGTGATGGTGGGTAGAGAAACGAGCAACGTGCTGTTGGGGACCGGCGTATCTGGGCGCTCTCCGGAGGCGTAGACCTCAACGTCGTGGATGATGTACTGGTACCCGTGGCTTTCCGGCGCGTTCGTGCCCGTGATCCTCAGCCTGACATGTTGGGCCTCGACGGGGTCGAACGCAAAAACCCTGTAAGCTTGCGCCGTGTCGGCATAGTCCCCTGGGTGGACGATGTCGGCCTTGGCCGTGGTCCAAGCGACGCCGTCCAACGAGGTCAAGATGTCGTACGTTAGGGTGTGGGGACCGATCTGAACCCCCACCCGGTTGATAGTATAGGCTCGATCCAAATCGACCTGGATCCAGGTTTCATCGGCGTGGCCCGCAGCCCACGACGTGGCGATGTCGCCATCGATGACGTTGGTGGCAGGCTTGTTGGGAAACTCGTCCTGGGCAAGGACGCTTGCCCCCCGGCTTGCCAGCGCCAGGTTACCCCGAGCCTCGTCGGCCGTGGGACCGGACGGGGGCCATTCGAGCTGTCTCACACCGCCATCGGAGAAAGCGGACACCAGGGCCTCATCGGTTCTCCCGACGGGCCGAAACAACGCCAAGCTCCCACGGGCCAGCACGGCGGGCGCGGGGCTTTCTGCCCGTAGATCCCACCAGAGGAGCGTTCCATCGTCGCCCAGCCCCACGATCTTTGAGCCAGCGTCGCCGAACGCCAAAGCTTTCAGCCGCCGCCAGTTGCTCGACAGCGTGCGGGGGGACAGGGTGGGTTGGTTTAGCCGCCACAAGTGGATTTTGCGGTCCCAGCCCCCGGCTGCGAGCACGTGCCCATCCGCACTGGTGGCGACCGTGACGTAGTTGGCCGCGCCCGAGCGGGGCGTGACGAGCAAGGGACGTTGGTCGACGAAATGCTCTAGGCTGTCTTTTGGAGCGCTGTCCACGCGCCACAGGTGCACCGTGCCATCGTGGTAACCGGCCACCAGGAAGCGGCCATCGGGGCTGAAGTCTATCGCGTTGACCGCGCCGTGTGTCCCTTGTTGGCGCCACAGCGGCGTACCTAAGCCCTGTGCGTCCCATAGCCGCACCGCACCATCAAACCCAGCGGCGGCGAAGAAGCGGCCATCGGGGCTGAAGGCCACAGCGTACACTTTTCCTTGGAACAGGGTCATCGAGGTTACGAGCGTCAAAGCGCCACTGCCAGCGTCCCAGACGTCCACGAGAAATTCCCCCTGCTCACAGTTGTAGTCGGTACAGTCTATGCCGCCGGCGGCTAGCCGTTGACCATCCGGGCTAAAAGCTACCGCAAAGCCTTCCCCGGTTGGCAGCTGGGCGTCACCACCGACCTCGGTGATCTCGTCCCAACCACCTTGGGTATTGCGGTGCCATAAGCGGACGATCTCCACGTCGTCAGTGCCCTTTTGGTTGCCCGAAACCAAGGTCTGTCCGTCGGGGCTAAAGACCACGGTCGTGAAGTAGTAGCTTTGCTGCGCTGCGTCGTTCGGGGTGACCACCTGGGGGGGGAGGTCTGGATGGGTCAAATCCCAAAGGTAAAGGTGCCTGTTCCAACCCGCCGCTGCGAGCGTCGTGCCGTCAGGGCTAAAGGCCACCGATTTGACCTTGTCGCTGGGGTCGCTGAGCACGCGTATCAACTCGATGGAGGTCTTTGATGGCGTTTTGTTGAGCTTCCAAAGCCGCACGCTTGTGTCTTCGCCTCCGGAAGCCAACAGCGTGCCATCAGGGCTGAAAGCCACGGCGTTAATAACGCCCTCGTGGCCTCTTAAAACCTGACTAGTAGGATGAGAAGCGCACACGTTCCACACGCGAATCGTGCTGTCACGGCTGGCCGAAGCCAACAAGCAACCAGTCGGAGAAAAGGCCACCGAGTTCACGGCGTCTTTGTGCCCCATCAGGGACTCACCTAAATGGTCGCGCTCCGCTGTGCGCAACGCGTCGTCGATCTGGCCCATCGCGTCGCTCTGTGCCTGTTGGCCGAACGTGTAAGCCTGACGTGCCAACACGTTGGCCAACAAAGTTTGTCCGTTTTCTTGCTGCAAGGAGGCTTGTGCGGCCAACGCCTGAGACAGCGACACCAGCCGCAGGCGCTGAGCTTCTTGTCGTTGCAGGGTGGTCACCACGCTTACGGCACCCAGAGCCGCCATCACCAGGACCACGATGGCGGCCCACTGGATACGCCGGGTTTGCCGACGGCGCACACTGGCGCGGACGAAGCGGGTTTCCTCTTTGTTGAGCGTGTGCGCGCCGTCCTCCAGCAGTTGTTCCAACTGCGGCAACCGAGGATTTTTGTCCCAAAGTAAGCTGGGGCGGCGTTGGGCAGCACCCCAAGCTTCGGCGGCATGGGCGACGTGGCGCAACAGGGGCAATTTGTCTTGCGCTGCGCGAATCCAGCGCCATAGGGTAGCCCAACCCCGGATCAACTCGTCGTGCGCGGGTTCCACGTAGGGCGTCCCCCCGTCGTTGCCGCGTACCAACAGCCGTGCCGCGGTGAGTTGGCACAGTACCTGGTCAACGCGCTCGTTCTCTTGGACGTCGGCGTAAACCAGCTCGCTCAGAAGTACCCGACGTCGAGCCAACTCCCCGCCTTCGAGCGATACCATGCGCAGCATCAAACGTTGAAAGGTCAGGCGCTCACGGTGAGCAAGGCCGTTGTATTCTTGGTCAGCCCGCTGGCGCAGCGCGCCGCTAACCCCACCCAGTTGGGCGTAATCGGCCTGACTCAACGTGCGGTCGTTGTGGTTGTTTTCTAGGTGCATTCGGTACAGTTCGCTCAGCGTAAAAGACAACAACGGCAGGGCGCCAGGGGTGTGGGTTACCTCGTTGATCAGTTGATCTACCAGGGATGGCGGGTCGAAATACAGCACCCGGGCGCCGGCCGGGTCTTCGATCGCCTCGCGGAGTTCGTCTTGGGTCATCGGGGGCAGGAAGAACCGTGCTGACTGCCACAGAGGTTCGAGGACACCGGTGGCGAAGTGCGGTTCAAAGTCCGCGCGCAGGGTGAGCACGACGCGCAGTTGATCGGGGTGAGCAGCGATTACTTGTTGTAACAAGCGTAGGAAATGATCACATTGTACGTCGTCCCGTCCCAGGGTAATCAATTCCTCAAGTTGGTCGATGGTCAACAGACATCGTCGATCCGGGTGGGCCAAGCACCACGAGCTTATGGCCTGCACCGAGGTTTGCAGCGGCGTTTCCTGTGCTGGCCCAGAGGGCGAAACAGCGTTGTTCCCTAACGCGTCGAGCAGCGCCCGCAAGGGGGCTGTGCCAGGGCGAAAGGGGGACAGGATTTCCCAGCGTTGTGGCTGTTGGCGAAGGCGTGGCAACAGGCCGGCCAATATCAAGCTGGATTTGCCCGCGCCAGAAGGGGCAACCACCACGGTCAGTGGCTGGGTTGCCACGCTGGCCTGCAACGCCTGCACGTGTTTTTCACGACCAAAAAACAGGTTGCTGTGGGCTTCGGTGTACGTCTGCAAACCTAGATAGGGGTTGTTCTCGAGGTTCAGCTTGGGCGCGGGCGGCAAGTTGAGGTGCCGCCCAGGCGACAGGAACACATATTCGCCCCGATCGTGCTTGCCCAGCGACGGCCACAGCGTGGGCGTTTGGGTCAGCGGGCCGTTGCGTGCAATCAGGCGTTCGCGCACGTACCAATGCAGTTCAGTGGCTGTGATGACCCCCTTGCCGGGCGGGTAGATGTCGGCAGCGCCTTGCAGCCCTTCAATCAACGCTTGAGCAAAGGGGGAGTGGGCTTGGCCGCCTAGTTCGCCGATGGGCCTGCCCGAGACCACGTCCAGGGCGCGCTCGTCGTGGGCCGTCGAGGTGAGCACCTGCCAGGCAGGGTCTTCGATGAAACGTTCGTAGCGTTCTTGGTGGATCGTTTGGGTCAACACGTTGGGGCTACGCGCGCTGAACCAGTGAAACGCACCCGCAAAACAGCAGTCTAAGATGCCCAAAAAGTGTCGACAACGCAGCGAGGTCAGCGCCTCGTACAGCGTTTTCATCGGCAGGAAGGAGTCCACCTTTAGGGGGTGTGCATTCTGTGGTAGCAGGAAACCTTCGGGCCCTTCAGCGCCGTCTAGGGCCACTCCATGACCGGCAAAGTAAACGAGCAAGCGGTCGTTGGGCTCGACCTCGTCGGGCAAAGTCTCCTGAAACAGCGTGTTGAGTCGACTTAGGGTAGCCTCCTGGTCCAAACACAGGGTCACCTGGTATCCGTGGGCCAGTTCGAGCACTTCGGACACGGCTCTGGCGTCGTTAACGGCGTTGCGCAGTGGAGGTGTGCCATTTTGGTACTGGTCAATCCCGACGACGACCGCAAAACTACGCTGAAACCCGTTCATAACCTCCTCCTAACCCCACCGTGTGTGTAGTCCCTTTGTTTCGTATTGTCAAATCCGAAACTCTAAAAACGACAGAAATTGGTATGGTATTCGTTTTGCTAAAGAGCGGCAAGGTAGTCCGTGCTTGCCGCGTTAGTGCTTTTGCGGGAGGGGGAGTTCGTTTTATGGGGTTTGAGGTCCGCCTGTTTGGCCACTTTGAAATTGTCCGAGATGGCATTTTCATCCCAGATGACGTATGGCGTACGGGAAAAAACTGTGAGTTGCTCAAGCTGTTACTCTCTGCACCGGGGCAGGTGTTCTCCCGTGATGAACTGGTCGAAGCCCTGTGGCCCGGTAAAGGCTTTAGTGAAGCGCAGTCCAACCTGCGTGGCCGCATGAGCTGATTGCGTCACATCTTTGAACCCGAACTCAACAACCACGGACACTCCACCTACATCCAAACCACCCCACACGGTTACCGCTTCGGCGCGGAGGATCTTTGGGCCGATACAGAAGCATTCCAATCTCACTACAGGCAGGGTAGGGTATTAGAAAAAGGCGGCCAGCTAGCGCAGGCTATCGATCTCTACGAACAAGCCTTCCGATTTTATCGAGGTGATTTTTTGGCCGAGGACAAACACCTCGACTGGACGATGTTCCTCCGCAGCCGCTACGCGCGGTTGTGCCTGGACTTGTTGCTACACCTGATCGACGGATTGCACCAACTCGACCGCTGCTCCGATGTCATCATCTACGGCGAACGCGGACTGGAACTGGACCCTTACCACGAGGGCATCTACCGCCGCCTGATCCAATGCTACCACGATGTGGGCCAGACTTACGTGGCTTTGCAAACGTATGAGCGGTGTGTTCAGGCGTTGGGGGAAGTGGCGTTGGTCCCCTCAGAAACGACCGAACGTGTTCATCAAACAATACGAAAGGAGTCCGAAAATAATTCATGATTAAATAGCATTTTGAGCAATTTATGAACAACAGACGCGTATGCTCCTGAAGGGGCGCCCGTCGTGGCGAGGGAGGACGAACGGGAAGCGTAATTTGTAGATAAACCCTACAAATTCACATTAAAAAATACGTCTTCACAGCTAAGGCAGTCGCTCAAGTGAATAGAACAAATCAGGGGGGGGGTATGAGAATAAGGGGTGTTTTTCTCGGATCTTTGGGTGTGTTGCTGGCTATTTCTTTTGGCGTATCCTACGCTGCCGAACCAGCTACGGGTGGTGTGGTGATCAACGAAGTCGCCTGGGGTGGGACACGGGCGAACGTTTCTGACCAGTGGATAGAGCTTTACAACACGACGGATAGCCAGGTGGTCGTCGAAGGATGGTGGCTGGTTGCTCGACCTCAAGGTCCCCAAATCGAGATCACAGGCTGTAAAGACGGACCTTGCGTGATCCCCCCTGAGGGCTATTTCTTGCTGGAGAACCCTGATGATAACACGATTGTTGACGTGGAAGCGGATTTGACCTATCGGGGAACCTTTGCGCCGGACACAACCTTGCGTTTGTGGGATGGTAAACCCGGCAACAACGACCAAAGCCAACTCATCGACAGCGCGAACGCCGCTGGCAGCGGTTGGCCCGGCGGAGACCGGCGCACACGGCGGACGATAGAGCGGCTAGATCCCCTCAAGGGAGATACAACGGACAACTGGGGCACGTTTTGCCCAGAAACTCTCGTGCCTGACCCCAAGTACGCCCGCGGGTTGGAGATCTTTGGCACCCCCAGGGCGCAGAACTCAATCAGGCCGGCCGAAGCCAACTTTGTCTTTGCCCCATCCATCCCCGAGATCAATAGCGGCGTTCAATTCTCTCCTCGGCAAGGGAATTGTGTCATCGTTCGCTACGAGTGGGACCTGGACGGTGATGGGATCGTAGACCACGTCTACCGGGTCAATGAGGACCCCAAAGACAATTTGAAACAATCCCGCCTTTACCCGGTCGCCGGCAGCTATACCATTACCTTGTGGGTTACGGACACGTGGGGGGATCGCTTCAGCCAACAGAAAACGTTGACGGTGTATGCAAGCCCTCGTGCCGGTTTTCAGGTGTTGTTCCCGTCTTATCCACCGGTCCGCGACGTGGTGCAGTTTGTCAGCACCTCGTTTGACCCCGACGGAGAAGTGGCGTCCTGCGAGTGGGATTTCGACGTGGCCAGGAAGGCCGGTCTCCCCGACGCGCAACGCCAGAGCACGTCCTGCACACCTCAGCCGGTAACCTACAACAACCCGAACGTAGGGGAAGTCGAGGTCACGTTAACCGTGAAGGACAACGACGGCTTTTCTGACACAACACGCCATAGCTTTACGTTCCCGGTGCGAGTCAACTACCCACCACGCCCGGACTTCATAGCTTTGTTTAGCCAATATCCTCCGGTGCGTAACGTGGTGCAGTTCGTCAACCACTCCATCGACCCCGACGGCACGATTGACGGGTGCCAGTGGGACTTCGCTGCGGACGAGGACAGCAAGCAATACCTCCCCGAAGCGGAGCGCACGAGCGACCAGTGCAGCCCGCCACCGGTGAGCTACAGGGGCAATCCAGAAAGCGTTACGGTCACGTTGAGCGTTACGGACGACAAGGGGAGCGTGAAAGCGATCACGAAAGAGGTCACGTTCCCCGCTGGGGTGCCCCCTCCGTCGGTGCTCTCTTGTTCAATTAATACTCGGATAAAGGGTCTAGAAGTGGAGTTTAGCGCGACCTGCACGGACAAAAATGGTGACCCTGTCCGACCGGACGTGTGGCTTTGGGATTTTGGAGATGGTACTCAATCCCGATCATGGCCTCCACCCCGATTATGGCCTCCATGGTTTCCGATGCCCCCATGGCCTCCACCCCGACCATGGCCTCCATGGCCATTGTCTCCATGGCCTACAGTAACCCACACCTATCGGGAAGGCGGGTCTTACCGTGTGACATTGACGCTACGGGTTGGGTACGAAAGGGTAGTTTCGCAAGTGGAAGTCAACCTACCTTCAGATTGCCCGTTGGTCGCTTCTAGTTTGCCGAAACGGGACCTGATCCTGCTCGTGGACCTGTCCGGCTCGATGGACATGGCCCAGTTGCGACCGCTGCTGGAAGAGACGATCGATCAACTGGATTGCTGGTTGAATCCGAGTTCCTTGGTCGAGTTGGTTACGTACAACTCTACGCCGTCATTTGCCCCGTACCCCACGTTGCACTTGGCACCTTGGACATGGCAACGAACAGCTATACGCAGTTGGCTCAAGCATCCGATCAAGACCGAAAGTACCTCTGACCTTCGAAGTGCGTTGTCAGGTGCAGCAACCCACTTGGCATTGTCCGGGCGTCCAGAGGTGCCCGATTCCATCGTGTTAATCACACGGGGACCGACCCTCCCAGGGATTTGGGATCCCCAGATGGTCGGTGCTTGGTTGAGGGGAATGGACGTGTCGTTCACCGCGGTGGGGATGTCCAATTTCATCTTCCGCCGAGAGGGCTACAAAGACATCCAAACGATCGCTCGTGCGACGGGCCGGGACTTGATCTATTACGACGAGCGTGAGCCTTCGATGATCCCAGAGGTGGCCTTTTGCGCGGTGCTCGAGGGGGTTTACGGCTTCTCCTGTCCCCCTCGCTACTTCTTTCTGCACCCCACCTCCCGCTCTTTGGATGAGAACAAGATCGTCCTGTTGCAAGCCTTGGCCAACCCAGACTTGTTGAGCGAGCTGGCCTCCAATGTCGATGCTGAGATCAAAGCGTTTGTGCAAGACCTGGAAAATCGGACCGGCAAAACGTCCGATGAATTGATCCAACTTGGCAAGGAATCACCCCTGGAGTTGTTGAGGGTTCTTGTCGAAGCCTACCGTTCCCAGGATGTGGGGGGAACGGTTTGTCAGGTGGGTGGTGTGCTGCTGCAGTTGGGGAAGGTCAGGAGCCCCACTATGTCGTTTCAAAACGCTCTTTTAAGTGGTGTAAAGGCGTTGTGGGATGAGGGATGTCAACGCGGCGTCGTTCAGGATTTCGTGGGTTGGGTTACCCGTATCGTTCAGTGCGTTATACAGGGCGTTAAAGAGGGGGACTGGAGCTGTTTGTCTGGTTTGTTAGAGACGCACCTATAGGGGGAGCTTCTTGATGAAATCAGCGATGGTCTTACGCAGGACGATGGTCTTTTGGGTAGGCGTGCTTCTATTTTTCGTCCCATCTCTTCAAAGCCAGCCCGCGCCGAGCATCGATAAGGCACAACTCATCATCACGGGCGTCTTGAATAACTTTGCTTCTACGTTCTACGTGGGCGTTTCTCACGCTCGAGGGCTTTATTTGGGCATCTCGGTTCGAGGTGAGGGGGAAGAGGATTTCACGAAGTGGTTCAATGCGCCTCCGTTCTTGGTGGGAGAACAAATTCGTCTTCCGAGGATTCACCAACTGGGCAGTAAATTTCCCTTGATTTCAGTGCTGCAACAGCCTCGAGGGGAAGGCGGATATTCGATCACGGTGACCGCAGCTTCCTTGCCGAAAAACATGCGGGAGATGCAATTGTCCCTCTGGGAGCGCATGGTGACCGTGGACGAAAAACCCGATGACCCATGGTGTCAAGCCTTCGATGTATGTTTTGAAAACCAGATTGACCAGACAGGTTGGATCCCGATCCGAAGCTTAAATACCCGTTGGGTCTCTGATCGCCCTTCTCCTGTGGTCACGGAGGGAAGCCCAAACAATGATGAACCGGTAGACCAGCCACCCTTGGAGACCGCCCCGTCTGATGAAGCTTCCCTGGTGGGTCACTGGACGTTCGAAGACGAAAGCCTGCTGGACACCACGGGCAACCAGCCGGAGGGAGCGCTACATGGTGCGACGAGCGTAACCGGTGTTTGTGGGCAGCCGCTCTGGTTTGACGGGGACGATGATTACGCGGAGATCCCAAGTGGCGGATCCGTCAACGCCTGGGACAAAATTACGGTGTCGCTGTGGATCAAAACCACCCAACCGGACGAAGGCATGTTGCTCAACAAGGAACACAACACGAACAGTGGTTTCTTCTTGAGCCTGTACGGAGGAAGGGTGAGATGGCGCGTGCAGCTTAGCGATGACCCCACGGTGATTCACGAGGTCGAGTCGTCTCAGAAAGTCAACGATGGTCGCTGGCACCATGTGGCCGCGACCTACGACGGGCAGGTGGCCTCATTGTACTTGGATGGGGAGTTCAAGCAGGGGATCAGGATCAATGATTCCCCCATACCCATCCAGGCCAACGACGTGTCCATCTTGTTGGGGCGGCGCAGTTTAGACCTCTTTACGGGCCGCTTTTATCGAGGGTTCATAGACGAGGCGTTCATCTTCTCCAGGGCGTTGGATTC
>Ga0114931_10008626_pt1 | contig 12311 bp, 10 predicted proteins | sample 2SBtaG_FD_89579 | JGI IMG/M metagenome (GOLD analysis project Ga0114931, IMG submission 89579) | Deep subsurface microbial communities from Kolumbo volcano to uncover new lineages of life (NeLLi) - 2SBTROV14_V59a metaG | ecosystem: Environmental > Aquatic > Marine > Volcanic | place: Kolumbo...
AGCTCTTGTCGGCGATATTGGCGCCGCTCGAATCGATGCCGAAGAGGGTGCCCACGTCGGTGAACAGGCGCCCCTTGACGTTGAACTCGTTGGGCAGACCGAGCGGGAAGTCGATCTGGGCGGTGCCGGTGAGGAAGGTGTTACCGCCGAGGGCGTCGTTGGTGACGATGTCGCGCGGTCCGATGCCGGCGACGTTGAAGCCGCGCAGCGTCGAGTTGCCGATCAGGAAGCGGTCGTTGATGCGCACGTCCGAGCCGGCGAAGCCGAAGATGTTGCCGACGTTGCCCTCGAGCGTGGCCACCCACTTCTCGCGGATCGGGAAGTGAATGCGCCCGGTCACCCGGTGGCGCACATAGCGGGTGCGCCCGCCCAGCCCGGCGAAGTCCTAGTTGAAGCGAATCAGGAACCCTTTGGTGGGCGCGATCCGACTGTCACGGGTGTCATAGGAAAGCGAGTGGCCGATCCCCGAGGTGACAAAGCTCCCCTCCTGATCGCGGATGAAGCGCGAGGCGCTGGCGTCGACGTTGGTGATCTTGTTGCGTCGCAGGGTGTAGTTGATCGAGTGGCGGATCCGCTCGGTCAACGAGTAGCCCATGCGGAGCACGGTCCCGATGGCGTCCTCGTCGAAGGTCCCCTGGTTGGTCACGTCGGTCTTTCGCCGGAAGACGTCGAAGCCGGCCGACAGGTCGCGATCGAGGAAGTATGGCTCGGTGAACGAGAGGTCGATCTCCTGCCGCCGCCCCGAGGCCCGCAGCGAGAGCTTGAGACTCTGGCCGCGACCCAAGAGGTTGCGCTCTTGGATCGAGCTGTCGGCGAGGGGGCCGTCGATCGACGAGACGCCGAAGCCGAAGCTGAGCGAGCCGGTCGACTGCTCCTTCACGTCGACCTCGATCACCGCCTTGTCGAGGCTGCTCCCGGGCTTGGTGTGCACCTGCACGTCCTCGAAGAAGCCGAGGTTGCGGATGCGCTTCTCCGAGAGCCGCAGCTTGGCGGCGTTGAAGGCATCGCCCTCGGCGAGCTTGAACTCGCGGCGGATGACCTTGTCGAGGGTGCGCACGTTGCCGTTGATCTCGATGCGCTCGACGAACACCCGCGGGCCCTCGCCAATCTCGTAGGTCACGTCGATGGTCCGCTTCTTGCGGTGGCGCTGGGTGCGGGGCTCGACGTCGACGAAGGCGAACCCCTTCTCGGCGACGGCATCGGTGAGGGCCTGCACGGTGTCCTCGACGAGATTGGCGTCGTACCACTCGCCCTCCTGGGTGCGCACCCGCGTGCGCAGGCGGGCCGGGTCGAGGTCCCGGAGGTGGTTCTTGATCTCGATCTTGCCAAAGCGATAGCGCTCACCCTCGGTGATGGTGAAGGTGATGAAGAAGCCGCTGCGGTCGCGCGTCAGCTCGGCGACCACCGAATCGACGCGGAAGTCGGCATAGCCCTTGGCCAGGTAGAAACGCCGCAGAAGCTCGCGGTCGAATTTCAGGCGGTCGGGGTCATAGGTATCGTCAGAGGTGAGAAAGCGGTACCAGCGGGTCTCCTTGGTGCGGATCACGTCGCGCAGCTCGGCGTCGTCGAAGTGGCGGTTGCCGATGAAGGTGATGCGCTTGACCTCGGTCTTGGGTCCCTCGTCGATCTCGAACACAGATCGACCCGGTTCTGCGGAAGCTGGATGACCTTGGGCTCGACGGTGGCGGCGAACCGTCCCGAGCGGCGATAGATCTCGACGATCCGGGCGACATCGGCCTGCACCCTGGTCCGGGTGTAGACCCGCCTGGGCTTGAGCTGGACCTCGTTCGCCAGCACGTCGTCCTTGATCCGCCGGTTCCCTTCGAAGGCGATCCGGTTGATGATCGGGTTCTCGACCACGCGAACCACCAGATCGTTGCCCTCGCGGCGCAGCGTCACGTCGGCGAACAGGCCGGTGGCGAACAGCGCCTTGAGCGAGGCGTCGATGCGCGCCGGATCGAACGGATCGCCCGGGGCCAGCTTCATGTACGAGATCACCGTCTCGGGCTCGATCCGCTGGTTGCCCTCGACCCGGATGGCGGCGATCACCCCGCCAGTCTGCGCCACGGCCGTGGCGAGCCCCAGCAACAGACAGAAAAGGGCCAGCACTGACGTGATGAATGAGCGCGTCAAGCGGGTCCCCGTGGCGTCTGTGGGCGATCAGGAAAACAGACCGCGAAGGTAATCCACGAATCGGAGCTGCACGAGATCGTTCCAGAACGCGAACACCATCAGGGCCAAGACCAACGCGAACCCGATGCGGAAACCGTACTCCTGCGCCCGCTCACTCAGCGGCCGGCCGCGCAGCGCCTCGAAGAAGTAGAACAGAAGATGACCGCCGTCGAGCGCCGGGATGGGGAACAGGTTGATCAACCCCAGGTTGATCGACAGGATGGCGGTAAAGCGGATGACGGTCAAGATTCCGTCCTTGGCCATCTGACCCGATATCTGGGCGATGCGAATCGGCCCGCCGAGGTCCTCGACGCTGCGCCGGCCGGTGACGATCTGGCCGATGGCGCCGAGGATCGAAGCGCTGACGGTCAAGGTCTCGTCGACCGCCTGCCAGCTCGCCGAGAGCGGGTCGAGACGCTCGAGGGTAACCCCGGTACGGGTCACCCCGATCAGGCCATAGCGCTGACGGTTGCCGAAGCGGTCCTCCCGCTCGACCGCCCGCGGCGTGATGGTCAACGTGATCTCGCGGCCCTGGCGGCGAACCACGAAGTGGAGCGGCACCCCGGCGCTCTCGCGGACGATGCGCTGAACGTCGATGAACTGGTCGATCGGTTCGCCGTCGATCGAGAGAATCAGATCGCCAGCCTGCATCCCGGCCTTGGCGGCGGCCCCGTCAGGCAGCACCTCGCTCACCTCGGGCGTCGCCATCGGCCGGCCCACGGTGGCGAACAGCACGGCGAAGACGACCACGGCGAGGAGGAAGTTGGCGAGCGGTCCGCCGAACACGATCGCCGCCCGCTGGCCCAGCCGCTTGTGGTGGAAGGAGACCGCGCGCTCCTCCGGCGGCATCTCGGCGATCCCGGCCTCGGGCGTGCTCGCCGCCCCGGCATCGCCGAACATCTTGATATAGCCGCCGAGCGGGAGCGCGCTCACCTTCCAGCGGGTCCCGTTGCGCGCGTTCCAACCGAACAGCTCGGGGCCGAAGCCGATCGAGAAGACGTCGACCCGAACCCCGTTCCACCGCGCGATCAGGTAATGGCCCATCTCGTGGACGAAGACCACCACCGAGAGAACCACCACGAAGGGAAGGACGTAGGTCGCCAGGATGTGGAGAACGGCGGTCATCGCCCTGCCCTCTCGGCGACCAGGGCCGCCGCCGCCGCCCGCGCTTGGCGATCGAGGGCCATCACCGCGCCGAGGTCCGAGGGCGCCGGCGCGGCGAGGCGGGCGAGCGTCGCCTCGACCACCGCGACGATGTCGAGAAAGCCCATCCGGCCGGCGAGGAAGGCGTGCACCGCCACCTCGTTGGCGGCGTTCAGAATGGTCGGCGCCCCGCCCCCCGCATCCAGGCACTGCCGAGCCAGGTCGAGCGCCGGGAAGCGTTCGGGATCGGGCGCCTCGAATGTCAGCTTGCCGAGTGCCGCGAGGTCGAGCCGGGGCACCGGCGCGTCCATGCGATCGGGCCAGCCCAGGGTGTAGGCGATCGGGGTGCGCATGTCGGGCGAGCCCAGCTGCGCCAGCACCGATCCGTCGACGTACTCGACCATCGAGTGGACCACCGATTGGGGATGAATGACGATGTCGATGCGCTCACCTCCGAGACCGAAAAGCTGATGCGCCTCGATCAGCTCGAGGCCCTTGTTCATCAGGGTCGCCGAATCGACCGAGATCTTGGCCCCCATCGACCAGTTGGGATGGGCCACCGCCTGCGCCGGGGTCGCCACCGCCATGGCGTTCAGCCCGTGCTCGCGGAAGGGCCCGCCCGAGGCCGTCAGGATGATCCGCCTGATCCGCTCGCGGCGTTCGAAATCGAAGACCTGGAAGATGGCGTTGTGCTCGGAATCGACGGGAAGCAGGGTGGCCCCGCAGGCGGCCACCTCGGCCATCATCAGATCGCCGGCGCAAACCAGGGATTCCTTGTTGGCGAGGGCGATGACGGCCCCCCGGCGGACGGCCGCGAGGGTCGCGGCGAGACCGGTGGCGCCGACGATCGCCGCCATCACCCACTCGGCGGGCCGCGCCGCCGCCTCGATCAGCGCCTCGGGGCCGGCCGCGGCGGTGGTCCCGCTGCCGGCGAGGGCCTCGGCGAGCGCACCATAGAGCGTGGGGTCGGCGATCACCGCCAGCCGCGCCCCAACCTGGCGCGCCTGGACTGCCAGCAGGTCGACGTTGCGGTGGGCGGTCAGCGCCTCGACCCGATAGCGCTCGCCGGCATCGCGGACCAGGGCGAGGGTGTTGCGCCCCACCGATCCGGTCGAGCCCAGGATGGTCAGGGTGCGGGGTTTGGGCAGCGGGCGCGGGGCGGTCACGGCCATGCCGGCAGCTCCTCGGGCGCCATCAGCGCCATCAGGGCGAGCACCGGCGCCGCCGTGACGAGGCCGTCGAGACGGTCGAGCACGCCGCCGTGCCCGGGAATCAGATGGCCGCTGTCCTTGACCCCGGCGCGGCGCTTGAGCCACGATTCCAAGAGGTCGCCGAGCTGCGCGACGAGTGCGATGGCCATGCTGAGACCGGCCAGCGTGGCCGCCCCGCCCCCGCTGGTGAACCAGGCCATCGCCACCCCGACGACCGCCGCTCCGGCGAGGCCGCCGGCGAGCCCGGCCCAGGTCTTCTTGGGGCTGATCCGGGGGGCGAGCCGGGGCCCGCCGACGGCACGCCCGACGAGAAAGGCGCAGGTGTCGGCGATCCACACCACCGCGAACAGCCAGATCACACCGGCCAGCCCGATCTCGGGGCGCTCCCTGAGCCAGAGCACGGTGAGACACGGGGTCGCGACATAGACCAGCCCCACCGCCAGCCAGAGGCCGCGGCGGCGAGCCAGGATCAGGGTCGCCGCCAGCACGGTGCCGATCAGCGTCCAGGCGGTCGCCGCCTCGCCCAGCGCCGCCAGCACCACCGCCCCCAGCAGCACCGCCGCCAGCGCGGTGCCGACCCGACGATCCCCCCCGGCATCGCACAGCCGTTGCCACTCCAGCGCCATCAGAACCGCGGCCACGCCCACCAGGGCGGCGAAGGCATAGCCCCCGGCAAGGGTGAGCCCGATCGCGACCGGCGCCAACACGAGGGTCGAGAGCGCCCGCTGCTGGAGCGTGGTGAAGCGAGCCTCAGCCACGCCTTGCGCCATACCGCCGCTCACGCCGAGAGTACTCCGCCACCGCCGCATCGAAGTGCGCCGGGCTGAAATCGGGCCAAAGAACGGGCACGAAGACGAGCTCGGTATAAGCCAACTGCCATAGGAGAAAGTTGCTGAGGCGCTCCTCGCCGCTGGTGCGAATTAGAAGATCAGGATCGGGGATGCCCGCGGTATCGAGATACTGGGCGAGGCGGGTCTCGTCGATCTCGGCCGGGTCGAGGCGCCCGGCCACGGCCTCGGCCGCGAGCCTCCGGGCGGCGAGCGCGATCTCGCGCCGGCCGCCGTAGTTCAGCGCGACGATGAGGGTGAGGGCGCCGTTCGCCTGCGTTCTCTTCTCGGCGGTCTCGATCAAGGCGATGATATCGGGCGCCAGGCTCGCCCGGTCCCCGATGAAGCGCATGCGCACACCGCCGCGGGCGAGCGCGTCGAGCTCACGCCGCAGATAGAGGCGCAGAAGCCCCATCAGATCGTCGATCTCGTTGGTCGAGCGCTTCCAGTTCTCCGACGAGAAGGCATAGATCGAGAGGTAATGGACGCCGAGGTCACGGCAGTGCTCGACGATACGGCGCACCACCTCGGCGCCCTGGCGATGGCCGGCGATGCGCGGCAGCCCCTTGGCCCGCGCCCAGCGCCCGTTGCCGTCCATGATGATGGCGACATGGACCGGAGGGGATGGCCCGTCGCCCAGGGATCGCGCCGCCTCCATCGCTCAGACCTGCATGATCTCGGCCTGCTTGGCCGTCACGGTCTCGTCGATCTCGGCCACGTGCTTGTCGGTCAGAGCCTGGATTTCCTCGGCCCACAGGTGATGCTCGTCCTCCGACAACTCGCCGTCGCGCTCCATCCGCTTGAGCCGGTCCATGCCGTCGCGGCGCACGTTGCGCACCGCGATTCGCGCCTGCTCGGCATACTTCGCCGCCACCCGGGTGAGCTCCTGGCGCCGCTCCTCGTTGAGCTCGGGGATCGGCACCCGCACGGTCTGGCCCTCGGCGAAGGGGTTGAGCCCGAGACCGGCATCGCGGATCGCCTTCTCGACCGCCTTCACCATCGAGCGGTCCCAGACCTGTACCGACAACATGCGCGCCTCGGGAACGGCGATGGTGGCGAGCTGGTTGAGCGGCATCGGCGCCCCATAGGCCTCGACCAGGACCGGCTCGACCAGGCTCGGGCTCGCCCGCCCGGTGCGCAGACCGGCGAGCTCCTTGCGCAGGACCTCGACGGCACCGTGCATCCGGCGCTCGAGATCGGCGATATCGGTATCAGCCACCGCTCACCCCCTCCAGCGCCCGGGTTCCCTCGTCGATGATGGTGAAGCGCCCCTCGCCGGCGACCACCGCGGCAAAGGCGCCGGGGGTCGCGATCGAGCATACCAGGATGGGAATGGCGTTGTCGCGAGCCAGCGCGATCGCCGAGGTATCCATCACCTTGAGATCGCGGCGGAGAACGTCGTCATAGCTCAACCGATCGTAGCGCACCGCGCCCGTCACCGTCCTCGGATCGGCCGAGTAGACGCCATCGACCTGGGTCGCCTTGACGATGGCGTCGCAGCCCATCTCGGCGGCCCGCAGCACCGCCGCGGTGTCGGTGGTGAAGAACGGGTTGCCGGTGCCGGCGGCGAACACGACCACCCGGCCCTTCTCCATGTGGCGCACCGCGCGCCGGCGGATATAGGGCTCGCACACCGTTTGAACGGGGATCGCCGAGAGCACCCGGGTCGCCACGTCCTGGCGCTCGAGCGCGCTCTGCAGCGCAAGCGCGTTGATCACGGTCGCCAGCATGCCGATGTAGTCGGCGGTGGCACGGTCCATCCCGGTGGCCGCCGCCGAGACCCCGCGAAAGATGTTGCCGCCACCGACGACGCAGGAGATCTCGATGCCGAGGTCGCGGGCGCCGCGAACCTCGCGGGCGATCCGGTCCACTGCCTGGGGCCCGAGCCCATAGCCCTGGGGGCCCATCAGACCCTCGCCCGAGATCTTCAGGAGCACCCGTCGATAGAGGGCTACTCGCGGCATCGTCTCCCCACTCCTCCCGGCGGTCGCATGCGCAGCCCGTGCCGCCGCGTCCCCTGCTTTCGCGACGACGGCAGGAGAATAGCCCAACTCGGCGTCCGCCCGCCAGTCCGCGGGTTGCACCGTGCGGGGTCGGTTCAGCCCGCCAACTGTGCCGCCACCTCGGCGGCGAAGTCCTGCTCTCGCTTCTCCACCCCCTCGCCGAGGGCGAAGCGGACGAACCCGGCGATCCGCACCGGCGCGCCCACCTCGGCGGCCGCCCGCTCGATCACCTCGTCGATCCGGCTATGGCCGTCGACGACGAAGACCTGCTCGGCCAGCACCACCTCCTGGTAGTACTTGCGCAGCCGACCCTCGACCATCCGCTCGACGATCTCGGCGGGCTTGCCCGACGCCTGCGCCTGTTCGGCGAAGATCGCCCGTTCCCGCGCCACCGTCTCGGGCGCGATGTCGGCGATGGTGAGCGCCTCGGGCCGGGTCGCCGCGACGTGCATGGCGATCTCCTTGCCCAGCGTCGCCAGGCCCTCGCGATCGCCGCCCGATTCGAGGGCGACGAGGACGCCGATCCGCCCCAGCCCCGGCGAAACCTGGCCGTGGACATAGCTGGCGACCACGCCCTCGCCCACCGAGAGCGCCGCGACCCGGCGCAAGCGGATGTTTTCGCCGATGGTCGCGATCAGCTCGGCAATCTTCTCGGCGACCGTGCCCGAGCCACCCTGGTAAGGCGCCGAGAGCAGCGTGGCGACGCTTGCACCATGGTCGAGCGCGAGCGCTGCGATGGTGCGCACGGCGTCCTGGAAGCTGGCGTTGCGGGCGACGAAGTCGGTCTCGGCGTTGACCTCGACCACGGCCGCGGCACGGTCGCGCGCAGCGACCCCGATCAGGCCCTCGCTCGCCACCCGCCCGGCCTTCTTGGCGGCCGCCGCCAGCCCCTTCTTGCGCAGCCAGTCGACCCCCGCCTCGAGGTCGCCGGCGGTCTCGATGAGCGCCTTCTTGCAGTCCATCATGCCGGCGCCGGTCTTGTCGCGGAGCGCCTTCACCATCGCCGCCGTGATCTCGGCCATCGCTCGCCTCTCGTCTCGTTCGTTCCGCCGTCAGCCGCCGTCGGCGGCGCGCTCGACCGGCGCCTCGCCGGGGCTCTCGGTCGCCCCCGCAGCTTCGGTCGGCGCCGCGCTCGGGCTCCCGGGCGCACCCTCGGCCTGCGCCTCGCTCGGGCTCCCGGGCGCACCCTCGGCGGGTTTCTCGACCTCGCCCGCGCTCTTCGCCGCCTCGGCGCCTTCGCCGGCAGTCGCCTCGGAAGGTGGGGCCGCGGAATCGCCGGCATCCTCCGCGACCACGGGCTCGACCGGCGCCTCTTCGACGGCGCCGATATCCATGCCGGCGGCCGTCATCTCCTGCTGGATGCCGTCGAGAACCGCGTCCGACATCAGCCGGCAATAGAGGTTGATGGCGCGGATGGCGTCGTCGTTGCCGGGCACCGGATAGCGCACCGGCTCGGGATCGGCGTTGCTATCGATGATGCCGACCACCGGGATGCCGAGCTTGTTGGCCTCGGCGATGGCGATGTCTTCCTTGTTGGTGTCGATGACGAAGATGAGATCGGGCAGCCCGCCCATGTCCTTGATGCCGCCGAGCGCGCGCTCGAGCTTGTCGCGCTCGCGGTTGAGGCGCAGGAGCTCCTTCTTGGTCAGGCCCTGCTGCTCCTCCGCCATTCGCTCCTCGAGCTCGCGCAGGCGGCGAATCGACTGGGAGATGGTCTTCCAGTTGGTCAGCATGCCGCCGAGCCAGCGGTGGTTGACGTAGAACTGGCCGCAGCGCTTGGCCGCCTCGGCGATGGGCTCGGCCGCTTGGCGCTTGGTGCCGACGAACAGCACCCGTCCGCCGCCGGCGACGATGTCGCGGGTGACCGCCAGAGCCCGATAGAACATCGGCACCGTCTGCTGCAGATCGATGATGTGGGCGTCGTTGCGGATGCCATAGATATAGGGCGCCATCTTGGGGTTCCAGCGCCGCGTCTGATGGCCGAAGTGGACGCCGGCTTCGAGAAGCTGACGCATGGTGAAGCTGGGCAGAGCCATCGCCGATGGGTCCTCGTCGTCTTTTTTCCGGTTGCGCCTCCGCGCCGCCCTGCCCCGGCCCGAAGGCCATAGACACCGGAAGGGCGAGTGCGCAAGAAAACGCACGCCGCCAAGCGAGCGCGTGTGTAGTCGGGTGCGTGCTTTTATCGCCTGCGCCGGGCCGAGGCAAGGGAAAACCCGGCCCGAGGCGCCACCTCAGGCGGCCTCGGGCGCCGCCACCAGGGCGACCCCGGGGATCTCGCCGAGGGCCAGGCAGACCGCGGCCGAGAGCCGATAGCGCCCGGGCAGGCGGATGGCGACCCGGCGGCCGGCGACCGCGAGCGCCAGGGTGAGCCGGCCGCCACCGGTCGCGGCGGCCTCGGCGAGCACCGCCTCGAGGCGGGCGACGGGGGCGCCGGGGCCGAGCCGCAGCACCACGTCGGCGGCCGTCTCGACATGGTCCAGGGGCTCGATCTCGCGCCCCGTCAGGCGCAGGCTCTCGGCCTCGACACGGGCGTCGGCGGTGACCAGAAGCGGCGCACCCGAGTCCAGAATCTCTTGCCGGGCCGAGCAAAGCTCGGCGAACACCATCACCTCGATCGACCCCGTGGGGTCCGAGAGCTCGAGGAAGACGAGGCGGGAGCCCTTGGCCGAGCGCCGCTCGTGGCGGGCGACGACGATTCCGGCGAGCCGCACCGGCCCCTCGACCCGCTCGGCCTCGAGCCTGCCGATCGGGCACGCCCCGATCGCCCGCAGATGCGGCCCGAGGGCCTCCAGCGGGTGGGCCGAGAGGTAGAAGCCGAGTGCCTCGTGCTCGTGCCGCAGGCGCTCGAACGCCGGCCATGGCGGGACCTCGGCCAAGGCCGGGCCCACCGGCGCGGCGCCGCCGAACAGGCTGACCTGGTGCGACGCCCGGTCGTGCTGGGCCGCGCTGGCATGGCGCAGCATGGTCTCGACGTTGGCCAGCACCCGGGCGCGATGGGGCTCGAGCGAATCGAAGGCGCCGGCACGGGCTAGGCCCTCGAGCTGGCGCTTGTTGACCATCCGCGGGTCCAGGCGCTCGGCGAAATCGATCAGATCGGTGAACGGGCCGCCGCGCTCGCGCTCGGCCACCAGCGCCTGCATCGCCTGGCGGCCGACGTTCTTGATCGCCGCCAGGGCATAGCGCACCGCCCCACCCTCGGCGGTCTCCTCGACCGTGAAGTCCGCGCCCGAGCGGTTCACGTCCGGGGGCAGGAGGGCGATGCCCAGGCGCTTGAGGTCATGGCGGAGGACCGCGATCTTGTCGGTATTGTGAAGCTCGAGGCTCATCGAGGCGGCGAAGAACTCGAGCGGGTGGTTGGCCTTCAAGTAGGCGGTCTGATAGGCCACCAGGGCATAGGCCGCGGCGTGGCTCTTGTTGAAGCCATAGCCGGCGAACTTGGCCACCAAATCGAAGATGTGGGCGGCGGCGCCGCGGGCCACCCCCCTGGCCACCGCGCCCTCGATGAAGACCTCGCGCTGGGCGTCCATCACCTTCTTGTCCTTCTTGCCCATGGCGCGCCGCAGCAGATCGGCACCGCCGAGGGTATAGCCGGCGAGCACCCGGGCGATCTCCATCACCTGCTCTTGATAGATGATGACGCCGAAGGTCTCCTTGAGGACATGGGCGATCGAAGGATGGAGGGTGTCCGGCTCTTCGTCGCCGTGCTTGCAGGCGATGTAGTGGGGGATGTTCTCCATCGGCCCCGGCCGGTAGAGCGCCACCAGGGCGATGATGTCCTCGAAGCAGTCGGGCCTGAGCCGCTTGAGGGTGTCGCGCATGCCCGACCCTTCGAGCTGGAACACCCCGGTGGTGTCGCCGCGGGCGAGCATGGCATAACTCGGCGCATCGTCGAGCGGGAGGTCATCGAGGGCGATCTCGATCCCGCGCGCGGCCAGGAGCCGGCGGGCGCGGTCGAGCACCGTCAGCGTTTTGAGGCCAAGGAAGTCGAACTTGACCAGGCCCGCCTTCTCGGCGTCGCCCATCGCGAACTGGGTCACCGGCATGTCCGAGCGCGGGTCGCGATAGAGCGGCACCAGTTCTTCGAGCGGGCGGTCGGCGATGACCAGTCCGGCGGCGTGGGTCGAGGCGTGGCGATAGAGACCCTCGAGTTTGAGGGCGATGTCGATCAGCCGGGCCACTGCCGCATCCTCGCGGGCGGCCGCGAGCTGCGGCTGGCTTTCCAGCGCCGCCTTCAGGGTCACCGGGCTCGCCGGGTTGTTGGGCACCATCTTGCAGATGCGGTCGACCTTGCCATAGGGCATCTCGAGCACCCGACCGACATCGCGCAACGCCGCCCGGGCGCGCAGCGTCCCGAAGGTGATGATCTGGGCCACCCGGTCGCGGCCGTGAACCTCCTGGACGTGGCGGATCACCTCGTCGCGCCGCTCTTCGCAGAAATCGATGTCGAAGTCGGGCATCGAGATCCGCTCGGGGTTGAGGAAGCGCTCGAAGAGGAGCCCGAAGCGCAAGGGATCGAGGTCGGTGATGGTCAGGGCCCAGGCGACCACCGAGCCGGCGCCCGATCCCCGCCCCGGCCCGACCGGGATCCCCTGCCCCTTCGCCCACTGGATGAACTCGGCGACGATCAGGAAATAGCCGGGGAAGTTCATCCGGGTGATGACGTCGAGCTCGTAGTCCAGGCGCTCGCGGTAGGGCCGCGCCGCGGCCCCGCGCGCGGCCGCGTCCATCTCGGGGCGCAAGACATGGCGGGCGAGCCGGCGCTCGAGCCCGGCGCCGGCCTGGGCCCTCAGGGTCTCGGCCTCAGTGGTGCCGGCGGGCACCGCGAAGGCGGGCAGGATCGGCGCCCGCTTGGGCGCCCGAACGGCACAGCGCCGGGCGATCACCAGGGTGTTGTCGATGGCCTCGGGCAGATCGGCGAAGACCGCCCGCATTTCGGCCGGCGATTTGAAGCGATG
>Ga0114931_10008627_pt1 | contig 12309 bp, 10 predicted proteins | sample 2SBtaG_FD_89579 | JGI IMG/M metagenome (GOLD analysis project Ga0114931, IMG submission 89579) | Deep subsurface microbial communities from Kolumbo volcano to uncover new lineages of life (NeLLi) - 2SBTROV14_V59a metaG | ecosystem: Environmental > Aquatic > Marine > Volcanic | place: Kolumbo...
AACAGCTTCAGCACCGATAGTTGACTTTCTGCGGTAGGCGATGAAATCCCGAGCAATTGCTTCATAGCCGTTGGTAGGGTCATTTTCCATATTAATTAAGATTTCTTCCTTCTGCGGTATAACGACTGCGCATTAGGTGAAACGGCGAACCAAAAATCTGATTTAAATTTTTCTACAATATTTTGAGAGCACTCCAAACGTTATCCTAAGCCATTCTTTGCCGGTTTCACCTACATGCGCTGGTTATACGCTGTTTTACCAATAAACTTCACATAAAAATTAACGTTCTTGCAATATGAAAAGTGGGGATTGCGGGCTACGATCCTATCTACCGTTACCCAAAGTTGGTGCGTGGCACCAACAAGAAAAGACCACTTCAACCCCAATTTTTTTTTGCATGAGGTGTGCAATTTTTTTATTTCTTCCGGTGTATAGTTTTTAATTTATTCATTATTGATTGAATTTTGTCCTGCCCCCCTTTAATAATCTTTTGAGCATTTATAGCGTCTTCCTTATCAACAGGTTTATATTTTAAACTCCAACGCGCATTTTCCACCAAAATTGGGAATAAGTCAATTCCTTTGTTTGTTAATGAGTACCGGATTTTTTGCTTGTGTTTTGAATCACCTTGTCTGTATATAATACCTTCTTCTTCTAAAAATTTTAATCGATTCGATAATATATTTGACGCTATTTTTTCTTTGGATTGCAAAAACTCGCGAAAATATCGTTTGTTATTCAACATCATGTCTCTGATAATTAGTAGTGTCCATCTATCACCTATTGTTTCAAGCGCTAAATTTTGAGGGCAAAATGATTTGGGCTTTTTCATATCTAATTTTTTTAAAATACCGCTTGCAATTTACTATTAGTATACTAAATTTACAACTGATTTTATTTTGCAACCAGTTAAATTGTTATAGAAAGGAACAACATTATTATGAATTCAAATAAAAGTTATACAACAGGATTAAAAATTAAATGCAACGAAAAGGTCGCTTTCGAAGCTTTAACAACTAAAATAGGTGATTGGTGGGGTGATCAGGATAAACCTGCAGATCAAGTAGGTGATGTATTTACCATGTCATGGGGTGAGCCCTGGTACCAGTTTAAGATTGTGGAGTACATACCTAATAAAAAAGTAGTATGGGAGTGTATTGATTCCAAACAGATTATTGGCGATCTGGAGGGTGTGGAAAAAGAGTGGGTGGGTACACAACTTCACTGGACAATAAATCACTTAAATGAAAAAGAGATTGAACTTATTTTCAAGCACGAGGGATTAGTCCCAGATTTCATTTGTTACGATTTCTGCTCTAATACTTGGGATAGGTTCATAACATTCAATCTTAAAAAATATTTAGAAGGTTAAACTAATCTTCCTATACTAAAAGCGTATAACGCCGCAAATCACCGGCGGCAAAAAGCAGAGCGAGGAACGAGCGGCGCTTTTTGACGTCCGAGTGCATTTGCCTTGTTAAATGGTTTGCAGTGTGCGCGATTGCTCACTCAGGATATTCGCTTTACCTGAGACACAGGTTTTGGTGATATAGTCCTTCTCAAGATATGCGCCAACCTCCAAAATGCTTGGCTTCCCCATTGCTTGCCCCTGATGGACTTCAAAGGAATGCCATCCCTTACTACGGCTTTCGTACCTGGTCAGGTATGCTCCTAAGGCACACGCTGCAACTCCTGTGGTAGGATCTTCATTGTACCCAGCCCGTTTTGGGAATTGCCGCGCCGAATAGACGTTCGAGGACCTTCCTGCATTCTTAGAAAAAGGATAAAAACCTGTAGTTTCATATTGGTCGCATAATTTCCAAAGCATCTCGAAGTCAGGTTCAAGCTGATTCAACGTATCACTGTTTACAACAGGAATAATAAGCTTTGGTCGTGACGTTGACACCGAAAGAATCGGTCCGTTATCCTTGGCGATCGCAGTTATCGGAATTCGAAGAGCTGAACAAACTTCGTCGGTTGCAGGATTTGAATCACTGAATTTAGCCGGAAATTGAAAGACTGTTACCCTCAACCCATCGCCTTGATCTTTCCACTCTACCGTTATTTGACCGAGAACTGTTTCAATTTTTACAGGCGTTTTATGGATGCGCCCCATCTTTTTTAAAACAGTCGCAGCCGCTATGGTTCCATGTACACACATCTCCATCTCGTATTTTGGTACAAAATACCTTAGCCCGAAATCAGAATCGCTTTTTTTTGGATTAAGTGTGAATATCGTTTCAGCGCCAAATATTGAGGCCAGATGTTTTCCATGTACCGATTTTAAGTCATCTCCATCAAGAACAACAGGACAAGGATTTCCACCGTTCGGGCCGTTTTGGAATACGGAGGTATGTATAATTTTCGTTGTGAATTTTTCCATTAAACCACTCCGGATTGTGCCATTTAACGTTTTGGCTCACTTGCAAAACCGCTACACCGAAACTGTAACAATGCTCATTACGTTAAATTTCCCCACTGACTCGATTTGAAACAAGGCGGTTTTGTCAAGTGCAGCCAATTGTTATACTAAAATTATTCTTCTAATGCACGATAATCTAACTGCTTTATGCCACAAGATTTGATTCCTTTTTCAATTAATTTTTTCGCTAAATCAAAGCCAACTGGTTTAACTCCGTTTACATATACTTCCTCAGTGTAATAATCGTCTTTTTTTACCAATTTCATTGCACCTGGTGTTTGTTGATAATCCTCCTTATAATCCCAAAGAGTATTAGATGATATTTTGGCTTCTTCTGGAAATAGCGACATTACTACTTCAACAAACTTACCCCTAAAACATGGACAAAATTTTATCTGATATAAATTTGTTTTTAACTCGTGCATGATGCGTTTTTTATCAAAAACAAAGCAATTCTCATTTTTGAATTTACCATATGAAAACCAATCGGCCCATTCAGTCCAGTCCATGTTTGCTTGTTTACAACTCCAGATATTCAACCTTTTTTCATCTAAGCCAAAACAATATTCTTCCGGTTTATATGCTTGCTGACGTCGTTGGAAACACCAAAGAAATCCAAAGACCTCATCCCATTGAACACTTTCACCCTTAACGTAAATTCTTCGGTTTCTCATGCCTTTTAGGTTTTCAACTAATTTCAATAAATCTAGTATCTTTTCGTCTGAGTATGTAGCACAATACCATTTCTTTTTTGATCGTAGGCATTCTTGAAATGTCGGACATAATTTTGCCACTCTTAATGCATCTTCAAATGTAGCAGACGAGGACTCACAAAATTCTACGGTTAAACCCCAAGAGGGTATTTCAAGAGCAAGTTTTGTTTCATTTTGTTTTGCAGGTGAGCCCAATAGACTTGCGCCACAGCTTGGGCAAAATTTTGAGGATGAAGATATGGTTTGATTACATTGTTGGCATTTCATTTCTTCTGATAGAGTTTGACATCGTTTTTTTGTCTCCTGAAGAATTATCGAAATTTGTTCTTGGGTGAGATGAATCTTTTTAGCAAATATTGCTATTGACCTTTTTTCATTTTCAGAAAGTTCACCATCAGCTAACGCTACCAAAATCATATCTTCTAAATTTCGTATGTTATCTGAAAACCTTTGAAAGGGAATAATTTCGTTCTCACCTTGTGCATTCTTTATCGCTTGATTCAAAATAGATTTAGTGGCACCAATTTCAGAACGAATCTTTTCGATAACATCTTCCTCTTTTGAATTGAGAACCCCATCAAGACGAGATATTATGCTAATATTTGATAAATATTTTTCTTGGTCAGATTTCTGCATCGTGATGCCTCATTTTTATTGGTATAACGACCATTTTCAGTGGTGGCTGGGTTTTAGTGCACAGAAGCTGCTATTTTATATAAACTTACTTAAAAGCACAAATCTTGAAAATCACGCGATCGCCCAGCCATCCACTGCAAAATGCTTGTTAGAAAAAACGCACGCCAAACCCAACCAATGCCCAGATGATATGATTTGAAAATTATCTTTGTCTGGTAGACATAATCGTTGTTTTAATCAATGTGCTATATAGTTTAAAGTTTATATAGGGTGTATTTTAAAATTGTTGTTGCTAATCTGAGAGGCAGTCCGGACATAAATCGGTTTCACTAACTGTATTATTCAATTCAATGTTTTTAAACAGTGGCAAATCTTTTTTCTCACCATTTTCAGGTATGATAATCTTTTTGTCTGTTCTGATTTTAACGTAATCTATTTTCTTCATATCTTGTGGAATTACAAAATTCTTTGATAATTCTTCCCAATCAGTATTCCTAATCGTAATAGGTTCTTTCATAAAAAAACTCAACCAAATATTCCCAATTCTTGAACTTGAATCTTCTTGTTCAAGTTTTTGTTGAGTAATACTAACGTAGTTTTCGTCAATATCAAAGCCAATATACTTTCTTCCAAGACGTTTGGCGGCAATTGCTGTAGTACCTGTTCCTACAAATGGATCAAGTACAATATCGCCTTCATCAGAAGACATCAAAATAATTCGTTCCAGCAAATGAATAGGTAGTTGGCAGGGATGGTTATCCCTATATTTATTGTGTCTCACTCTATGGATATCAGTCCAAACATCAGAAGTAAGCGGTCCAAAAGGATGAAGCATATCTTTTTTACCACCATAATCTTTCAAGAGATAACCACATCTTCGGCACCGTTTATGTGGATAGCGTATTTCATAAAACTTATTATTCTTCGCGTTTTTAGCATAAAAAAGTATCCCATAATGTGACGGTTGTAAAGTTTTACCCATTGGAGCAGTAGGAGCATCCCAAGAAATCCAATGTTTGAAATCAGAAAATTTATTTAAGAAACTCACATAATAAGTGAGCCATCGAGGAATATTATGGACGAAAATCGAACCAGAGGGTTTTGTAACTCTCACCATTTCACTGATCCATTTTTCGCACCAATCTAAATATTGTTGAAATTCAAGACTATCTCGATAACTGTTGTATTTTTTCTTTAAATTAAAAGGTGGGTCTGCAAACGTGACGTCTACACTATTATCAGGAATATCTTGGAATAATTTTAAAGAATCGCCCTGCAAAATTTGGTTTAAAGTGTTTTTACGCATTTTGAATCACATCCATTATAAATTTTTCAAACCTCACGATTTCATTCTGGTGAAAAGTAAAGACATCTTCATATGCTCCAACCATTCTTTTTAAATCGCCTTTCCTAACGTACCATCCGATACCATCTACAAATCCAACGAACCTAGTTTTTGGATAATGCTGTTTAATCAAAGTATCAATTGAAATCTCAGTTTTTGATTTATCACCTTGCCCTGATGAAGTGGTAACTAAAAAAGAACTTTCTGCAATAATGCTTGGATTGCTCTTATTGGGGATAATAAAGTCCATAGTTCTTTTTTGTTCGGGTGCATTTTCAATCAACTCGTTTAAATCCCCTTTTTCAAACGGAATTTTATGTTTTTCTAATATTTTCTCAACTAGAACTTCTGGATTATTCAGACCCTTTGCTGCTCTTGAGCCTTTCTCCTTATATCTTGCAAGAGTATCTATGATTGCGTTGATATCGAAGTTCAGTTTTTCTAGACTGAATTTTTGAAATTCAAATGGGGGCAAAGTCTTTTTAAAAAAATCAATGGTCGAACCCTCATAAAAAATGTTAATCAAACCCTTTCTAAAATATTCATTTTCTCTAACCATTTTTTCAATTTTGGATGTACTCCATTCGGAAATGTCAAAGTCTTCTTCTCCACCGAATTTCGGTTTCTCTGTCCATCTGGCTTTATGAGTAAATTCGTTTAGTTCTTTCTCATCAACAATTCTTATTACGGTCAATAGCCTCTTTAGGCTCTCGTTGGAGAAGCCCGTGATTGCTAATAGAGCTTTGAGACCCAGTTCCTTTTTGCTTCTTAAAAAGTTTTCAAAGACCTCCTTCTTGCAGCCATGGTTTTGTACTTCATTCTTTAAATGGACTATGGATTCCTTGACAGAAAATATATGTTTTTCATAAGTTGATTCGAATTCTTCATCAAAATAGTAAAATGTGTTGTTTTCAATAACAGTTCTGTATTTTTCGTCGACTGTTTTCATTAGCATCCTTGTTTTTATTTCTTTCTGAAGAATAGTAAGTATTCATTTTTCATTGTATTTCGCATTCCTTTTATTGGTTTTAAAATACTCTTGATCAATGGCATACCTATTTCTTCACAATTATTTATAATTGTATTTTCCAATCTAATCCCACCAGTTTGATTTGTGTTAGAACCAATTATCATAATAAAATATTTGCCACTTTTGAGAACTCGATGTATTTCCGAGCATACTTTTTTCATGTCTCGAAAATAATTTTTAAGTCTTTCATTCTTATTCTTACCGATTAGACCAATCATTTTTGATTTTAATTGTTGGACGTCATTTCCAAGATAACTTAATTGCGATTCATCATTTTTTGCATAGTCAATGGCAAAAGAATACGGGGGAGATGTAACAACTCCATCAATTGAATTATCTTCCAAGTCTAAACCCAACGCATCTGAACTCGACAAAACCATTAATTCGCCTAACTGCTTATTTTTAAAATAAGGGTTGTTTAGGAAAGCTGAAACAGTGTTTTCGTATCGAAGTAAGACTTTTTGGAATAATTGCTTATGATTTGATTTAACAACTCGTTTTGAATAGCCCATAGCATCCAAAAATGCCAATAAAGAAAGATGATAAATTCTAAGTTTCTCGGTGTCCTCATTTTTTTTTAATCTGTCAAATACATTTTCATCACAAAAGAAATCAAAAAGTTTCTCATGTTTTTGAGAGAGCAGAGAAAGCGAGTCTTTCGAGAGTTTTAAAGCTTCATATTTAGTTTGGGTCATAAATTGACAAAAAGGACTTATGTCAACAGCATACGAATTAATACCCATCAATGCCGCTTCGATATTCGCCGTTCCACTTCCGCACATAGGATCTAAAATTGTTTGACCTTTCTTGATTCCAATTATGTTAAGAAGAGCTTTAATGAGTTGAGGATGAAATTTCCCACGATAAGGAAATAAACCATGAGTAGCATAACCAGTGGAAAAAGTGCTGTTTTCAAAATAACTTTTTGTGAGTGCGGAACGGTCTTTAGTTAAAACGTCAGAAGATTGATTATACATCAAGTAATGATTTGTGTGAGAACCATTGATTGATTGAAGATAAGCAGCGCGTTCAACGAGTTGATTTTTAGTAAGACTTTGGTATTCGAGAAAGGCTAACTCTAGTTCGAATAATTCAGTAACGGAAGGGAGGAGTGTGACGTCTTTTTTAAATAGAATCTCCTTATAAGATGGTAAATTATAAAATGGATGACTGTCTGATTTTTTCATAAAGTTCCCAAATCTTATCTTCGTTGATTGAAAGTAATAAATCACTGTAACAAAATCAAGTGAGCAATTTTTTCAACATTTACCATACCCACCTACCAACTAACAAGTGCCTCAACGGCGCGGCTGCGGGTTACAGAAGCTTGAAGTCTAACCTAATCTTCCGCGAAGCTCTCAAAGCCAGAAATTCGCACCCGAGGTAGCGTCCGTTGCAGGCGATGTTAGAAATTATCTCATCTCTATTTCAAGCGAAGATTTATATCAAACTTATTGTAACAAGAGCATTTTTTTGCTTACTGTAGAATTATTTGTCTCTAAACGATAAATGTAGACACCGCTAGGGACCATGCGGCCAGCATAGTCTTTGCCATCCCAAATCAAAGAGTAGGAGCCTGTCTGCTTGTCTGTGTTAAGCAGAGTCTTTATTTCTTGGCCTAAAATATTAAATATCTGAATGCGAACATGTGCGTTTACTCCCAGTTCATACGTGATTTTAGTTAATGGATTGAAAGGGTTAGGATAATTTTGGTGTAATATAAATGCTGAGGGAATACTATTCCTTTCCACCGGGCGCACACTAGTTGGATTACCAGCTATATTTCGGAACCATGATATTTTGCCTGTAGAAGATATTGATACCGCAAGGACATCTCTGAATGCATCGCCATTTAGGTCCGCAGCGTACACTGAAGTTACCTGATCCAATTCAGAGATGATCTGCTCTTGTCCAAAGTTTCCTGCCTGAATGTTTTCGTACCAAGCAACTTTATGATCATTAAATGAGGAAACAACCAGATCAGCGTCTCCGTCTTCATCTAAATCTGTAACAAACATTGAGGCTAAGAAATCTAAAGTAGTGTCTAGTGTATGTTCTACGTCAAACCTACCTTTACCATCAGTATTTTCATGCCATTGAATAGCGTCAGAGCCAACTTGTGCTGAAATTATATCCAGATCTTGATCACCATCTATATCCATTGCAAAGATAAGAGATACCTGTGAACCTATCGGCGTTCTTCGCTCAAATTCTCCATTGCCAATATTTTCAAACCAAGCCACACCCGAAACAACGTCAGTGTTGCCATCTCCATTAATATCAGCCGCGATAGCGACTCCATCCGAGGAAGAACTTATCTCCTGCCTAGGTCCAAAATTTCCAAGAGCATCGGTGTTTTCAAACCAGCCAATGCCACTAAGTTGATCCAAGTCAGCACTTGTAAGTAAATCCAAGTCGCCATAGTTATCAAAATCAGCGGCTTCTGCTGCGATCTGATGAGTGCTGGAGAGAATAATTCTTGCTTCACCGAACGTTCCTTGAGCGTCCAAGTTTTCATACCATGCAACATTTCTTGAAGATAACAGTACGTCCAAGTCATCATCATTGTCAAGATCTGCGGACCGAATGAAAGCGGCTCCATCTACGGAACTACCGATGATTTCCTTCGGCCCGAAGCTCCCATGACCGTCCTTATTCTCATACCAAGCAATTGTATTGTCATTCCCCTGTGATCCAGAAAGAGCATCTAAGTCACCATCCCCATCTAGGTCTGAAGCAAATACCGTTAAAGGATCTCCGGCCAGGATTGGGTTCACTAATGTCTGTAGAACGAATTCGCCCTGTCCATCAGAGTTTTGATACCAGGCGATCTTATCGTCATTTACTGAAGAGGTAACCAGATCCTGGTCTCCGTCTCCGTCGATGTCTGATGCTAAAATAGATCTAGCACCGAAAGCTGAGTTCGTTATTATCTTCTGTTCACTAAACGTACCCATACCATCGATGTGCTCATACCATGCCATTCTGTCACCACTTGCTGAAAGTACATCTAGATCGCCGTCACCGTCCAAATCTGCTGTATTTACAAAAAACGCTGCATGTGCGGAAGCTGTAATAACTCGTTGTGTACCAAAGTTACCTGTACCATCCATATTTTCATACCAAGCGATTTTGTTATCACCGAAAGAGGCAGAAAGTATGTCAAAATCGCCATCTTTATCCAAGTCAACACTACGGATGGCTTGAGGGGAATCCACGGCATTTGTAAGAATCTGAGGTGTCCCAAAAGTCCCCTGTCCGTCGATGTTTTCATACCAAGCCACTTTATTGTCAAGCTCTGAAGCTGACATAACGTCTTGATCTCCATCGCCATCCAAATCTGCCGCAAACACAGATTTGGCCCACAATGCGCCTGTGGAGATAATCTGTTGGGGACCGAATGTACCAGTGCCGTCATTTTCATACCAAGCTATCTTGTTATCACCTAATGAAGCTGATAATATGTCCTGGTCACCGTCGCCGTCCAAATCTGAGGCATATACACATTCAGAGGATTGCACCTCCTCAGTTATAATATGGGGTGAACGCATTTCTTCATGGATACCTCTATTTTCATGCCATAAAATCTGATTACCCGATGCTGAAATCACATCAAAGTCACCGTCTCTGTCCAAATCTGCCACAACAACAGATTTTGCTGCAGTAGAGGAGATCACATTGCTGGCACTGAAAGTCCCTTGCCCGTCTAAATTTTTGTACCACACCAACTGGCTTGCGCCTGCAACAATGTCAGTGTCACCATCGCCATCAAGGTCGCTACCGAATAACGATGCCGGATCACCAACGGTTAAACCAATAATATTCTTTTCACTGGTGAAGCGTGTTTGGGCGATTAGATTAATTGAAAGAAAGGAGAGTACGCTAAAGAAAAACGCTATGCGCCACATGGCTTTTTTCATGATTTGACCTCCAATATATGGCTATACAAAAAACATCAATTTTTTTTGGTTATGGGACAGCTCAACGTCTAAGGTCACTCGCTAATTTGAAATCTTTCGGTAGCTCCAGCGGTCACCATCTTCATCGCGAAAACTCAGCGTTTCTTTACCGAAAGTAAGAGAAATTTCGTCTTCGTTACCCGGTGTTTCAGAAAAAAGAGTGTTGGCAATAATGCCACTTACGGTCAGGATGTTGCCATTCAAACTATAGCTGCCGTTTCCGTCGAAGTTAAAAATAGGCTGCGCATGGAGAAACCATTCGTAAGTCCCGTTGCTATGAAAGGTCCATGTACTAACTGATCCGTTTATCGGTAGTGGGTTACCCATACCGTCTACAGCGCCCTGAATTTCTGTGGCCTCCCACTGTCCAACTAATTCCATTTCAGTGATTGGTTCAGTAGAATTATTTCCGCAGCCGTTAAGGGTACAAAGTAGTACTATGGCCGGCAAAGCTGATAAATTGCTCCTCGATTTTGGTTGACACATAAAACTTTCCTCCTTCATCAGAGTTTGCACCTCGGGTACGGTTCGTAAGTATTAATCGATTTGACTCTTGTGATATTCGTTCTAACGCAAAACTCACCTGCGCCAGATGAATGACCACAGAAATTTCGAGATGAGAATAAACTTTGAATTCAAATAAAACATTCCAGAAAGCGCCGCCCCCGGCGTCAGGTGGAGTTGATGTTAGAGATTATACAGTTAATGAATGGTACTCGAATCAACATTTGATACTATCGCAATAACACAAATCTCTTCGACTCTATGTATCTACCGCTGCGGAGCCGGTAGAAGTAGACCCCACTGCTGAATCCTTGTCCATCAAAACTGACTTGATGCTGACCTGCGGATAGTACCGCATCCACTAATTTTGCAATTTCTCTACCTGTCACATCATAGACGGTCAGAGTGACGTAGCCCCGCTGGCTCAAACTAAACTTGATGTTCGTCGTCGGGTTAAAGGGATTGGGATAGTTCTGATGTAATGCAGTATGCGTTGGCACTCCATCTAACTTCGATTCAACCGAAGTTGTAACATCGAAAGGTACCTCAACGACGCCAAAGAGACGGTTCCCATCCGAATCGCGTCTATCGACCCACTCCCCATTTCCAAAGGTTATATTAATGTGTCCGTAGTCTTCACCCTGAAAAGCCGCGTTAGGTTCTCCAGCATGCCAGTTTGTGTAAGTTACAGAGTCACCGCTCGCCCACACAAAAGTTCCCTCATTCTCTGCATCGTTTAACCCTATCCATAGCAGAACATAATTCACACCTTCGAAGTTGCCGAACGTTTCCGTTACCCAAACGTTCTCATCCTCGTCGTTAATCGTAACCAGATGGCCACTAAGTGATATAGCCTCGGTCTCAGCATCTGTCCAACTAGAAAAATCAAGGAGGTAGTAGGAGTGGTCATTCGCTGGGTTAATGATCGGACCTCCGATCACTGAGGCGAAGGCCGGTCTGGCATGCACAGCTAAAACTACTGCTTGAGTGGTTATCAGAAGCAAAGTAACAAATTTACACTTCATCATGTTCTCCTTTCGATTTATCTCTAACGTTCTTTCGCATAACCGGCGCTGCCGTTTAATGTACTTTACGTGCAAAAAATGAACACCTTCAAAAATGCACCGAACTCTGAATTTACGCCGGTTCGGCAGCGTCCGAGTTGATGCGATAGTTAGCATTTCGTCTTAGCAAAATCAGTCGGACGTTCTGCGAAATCTAAACTTTCCCGACTGCACTTTTCTTTTCAAACTACCGGTGACCAAACGTCCACTCCGAGACGTGCATTTCTTACTGACTGAGTAAAACGAGTCACCTTTTTCCCACCTTTCGTTCCTAACGCACGGACTGCTTTTTTCCTTTCCTGAAGCACGGTGTTTTAATTTCAAACGAATAGGGAGTTGTTTTTTTAAAATCTTTCCGTGCGCTAAAGTGTCCTTTGTCACACCTTCGTTTCCTAACTCACCGACGATTTTTCCAGCTCCCGAAACCACGGAGTTTGAATTCCGCAGCCGGGGAATCCTGGCGGTTGGACAAAGGGCGTTCAAATTTGCAAAGAACCTCGATTTATTTTTTCGGCAATTCGTTTAACTCTGCTTACGAACGTTTCAATTTGCAAAAAATGTCGACTTGTTCTTTTTAAATAAACTTTCCGTGCGCTAATTTGTCCTTTGGTCAAAATTCTTTCCAGTTGCAGTTTG